>Ga0070741_10010866_pt1 | contig 17014 bp, 16 predicted proteins | sample Coa_R1_4_FD_66440 | JGI IMG/M metagenome (GOLD analysis project Ga0070741, IMG submission 66440) | Surface soil microbial communities from Centralia Pennsylvania, which are recovering from an underground coalmine fire - Coalmine... | ecosystem: Environmental > Terrestrial > Soil > Unclassified ...
GGCCAGTAAAGCCTCTAACCGGGCGCGTTCTGCGGCTTTGAGTGTGAGATGTTTTTCCTTCATTGGCCCATCCTGATACAGATGGCCAGCAATGTAAAGCAACTTAGTTGACGGACTACTCAGGTCAATGGAGGAAATCTTATGACAATCAACCCGACAGACACAGTCAGAGAGCTGGCAGTCGCCATGCCGGATGCGACACGCGTCTTTGAAAAACTCGGCATTGATTACTGCTGCGGCGGAAACCGGACGCTTGAGGACGCCTGTCGCGTCGCCGACATCCCGGTCGAAGAAGCCGTCCGCTCGCTCGAAGGCGCCCGGCTGACCGGCGCGACGGAGCCGCCGCCGACCGACTGGCGGCAGGAATCGCTCACGGCTCTCGCCACTCACATCGTGGACGAACACCATCAGTTCACCAGACACGAACTGTCGCGTCTGGATCGGCTGCTTAAAAAGGTCTGTGCCGTTCACGGCGGCAACCACCCCGAGTTGCTGCGCCTGCGCGAAATATTCGAGCGCCTGAATGACGAACTGACCACGCACATGCTTAAAGAAGAGCAGGTGCTGTTCCCCTGGGTGGCGAAGATGGAAGATGCCGTCAACGCCGGGCTGCCTGTCCCCCCGCCATTCTTCAAAACCGTCCGCAACCCGGTACGGATGATGATGTCGGAACACGACCTCGCCGGCGGGATGCTTGTTGAGATGCGCCTGGTGACCGGGGATTACAACGTCCCGCCCGACGGCTGCTTCAGTTACCACACGCTCTATCAGGCGCTCGCGGCGCTCGAAGCCGATCTGCACGAGCATATTCATCTGGAGAACAACATCCTCTTCCCGCGCGCGGTCGAGCTGGAAGGTTCGGCTGAACCCGGCAGGCAGAGCGCGGCAACGGGCGAATGTGAGCATCACTGCTTCAGTCATTAGTCAGGGGATTTCTTCGCAGTCCGATGGGTGATTTCACTCAGGTGAGTCGCCGTCAGAATCATAACTATGGTCATGGATAAGTCATTTTCCGCTGGAACGGGTTTTGCACAATCAGCAGTATGCTGGCGAGAGCCTGTTCACCGGCGACGGAGGAACCGTAATGAATAATCTGTTTTCAAGCTTCAATCAGACCTCAGTAATCAGATTCGGCAAGATCGCTTTCACGCTCGGCGCGCTCGCTGCGTCCGTCTGGATCACCGGCTGCCGGGGCGGGGCTGCCGACGGCTCCTTCTTTGTCGAGAAGGGCTGCGTCGAATGCCATTCAGTCAGCTCCTTCGGTGTCGTCTCCAAAACCAACGTCGGGCCCGATCTGGCCCTCGCGGTCGAAGATGCACCGAAGAGGTTCGGGAAATCGCTCGACATGTTCTGGATGAATCCGAGCGGCACGATGCAGATGGTCCTCTCGTCGAAGATCAAACTGACGGCCGATGAGAAGGATCAGGCGCTCGACCTGCTGAAGGCTGCCTACGAGAAGAAGATGCAGGAACGGGCTCGGAAGTAACTGGCAGCCGTCGGCTGTCAGTTCACAGCACCAGCAGTTATTGACCAGTTACGTCACCATATGGAAAGGAACAACAGTTATGAAACGCCTCTCTGAAAAAATCGGCAAAGCCGGCCTCGGCTGGCTCGCTGCCGGGGCGCTGTTCGTTTTGCTGTTTGTCTTCGGCGTCGTGAGTTGCGGGAAAACCGGGTTACAGCCGGCCGCGGCGGTCGGGGTTTCGGCGGCGGCCCTGGCGACTTACGTCGCGCCGGGTGAGACGGACGAATATTACCTGTTTTATTCTGGCGGCCATTCCGGCAACGTCTACGTCGCCGGGGTGCCCTCGATGCGGCACATTTCAACCATCCCCGTCTATGCGCCATACCCGGCCACGGGCTACGGCTTTGATGACGAAACGAAGAAGATGCTCGGCGGTTACACGTGGGGCGACGTGCATCACCCGTCGCTCAGCGAGACCAAAGGCGATTACGACGGGCGCTGGCTCTTCGTCAACGACAACTCTAACAACCGCGTCGCGCGCGTTGACCTGCGCGACATGAAGACGAAGCAGATTCTGGGGCCCGTCCCGAACATCTCGGGCCTGCACGGCGGCGCGTTCGTCACGCCGAACACCGAATACGTGCTGGCCGCCTCGCGCTTCTCGGTGCCCCTGCCCAAAGGCACCGTCCAGCCGCTCGAAGATTACGGCACCAAATATAACGGCATCGTCTCCGGCATCGCCGTTGACCCGAAGTCGGGCGAGATGAGCGTCGGCTGGCAGATTCTGATGCCACCCTTCAACTTCGATCTCGGCGACGCGGGCAAACTGGCGAGCGAGGGCTGGGCCTTCTGGACCTGCTACAACTCCGAGCGCGCTACGGGCAAACTCGAAGTCACTTCGACGCAGAAAGACCGCGACTACATTGCCGCCGTGAACTGGAAGGAAGCAGAGAAAGCGGTTCAGGCCGGCAAGATAAAGATGATCGGGGGCGTCAAGGTCATTGACCCGAAGGAAGCGCCCGGCGTCGTTTACCTGATCCCGTGCAGCAAGAGTCCGCACGGCGTGGACGTCACGCCCGACGGCAAATACTTCATCGGCAGCGGCAAGCTGCAATCCATCACGACGGCCTTCAATTTCGAGAAGATGCTCAAAGCGATTGAGGCCAAAGACTTCACCGGCAATGAGGATGGCATCCCGGTACTCAACTACGACAAGGTGAAGGAGGCCGAAGTCAACGTGGGCCTCGGGCCCCTGCACACGCAGTTCGACAACCAGGGCTTCGCCTACACCAGCCTCTTCGTCGAGAGCGCCGTCGCCAAATGGAAACTCGGCACGTGGGAAGTCGTGGACAAGATTCCGATCTCGTACAACATCGGGCATCTGTGTACTGCTGAGGGTGACACCGTTGACCCTGACGGCAAATACCTGGTCGCGCTCAACAAGCTCTCGCACGGGCGCCACCTGAGCGTCGGCCCGTCGCAGCCCGAAAGCTCACAGCTCATCGGCATCGGCGGCGACAAGATGAAGCTGCTCTACGACGCCTTCACCGAGCCCGAGCCGCACTACTCGCAGATGATCAAGGCCGACAAGCTCAAACCGGTCGAGGTCTACGCGAAGGAGGAGAGCAGGAATCCCAACGCGATCTGGGACATCAATGACGCGAAGGTCGAGCGCAGCGGCAACAACGTGACGGTGAAGATGGTCGCCGTCCGCAGCAGCTTCGCGCCGCTGCAGATTGAGGTGAATCAGGGCGACCGGGTGACCATTCACATCACCAACATCGAGCAGACGACCGACGAACTGCACGGCTTCGGACTCAGTGAGTACAACATCAACATCGTGATTGACCCGGGCGAGACCAAGACCGTCTCGTTCGTCGCCGACAAACCCGGGGTGATCCCGTACTACTGCACCAACTTCTGCTCGGCATTACATCAGGAGATGCAGGGCTACATGCTGGTGAAGCCGTCGGGCACGGCTCTGGCGAAGAAGTAATGAGAAGCGTTCAGCTGTCAGCGGTCAGCCATCAGCCACCAATAACCAGACTGATGGCTGACCGCTATACGAGGTGCCTTATGGCAAGCGCAGAGGAAGCAATAACCATTCAGAGTGAGAAGCCCAGGCCCGCGCGGCGCGGACTCGGGCTCAGCGGCCTGCTGACCAGAGAGGTCGCCTTCTTCGACAACCTGCTGACGCTCAAAAGCCGGGTCGTGATCCTGCTGGCGGTGATCGCTATGATCCCGGCATTCATCTTCCCGCTCTGGAACATGAGCTTCTACTCGAACCAGTACACCGACGGGTTGAAGCTGCAGATTTATGCCTACCACCTGGAAGGTGGGAAGACCGCCAACCGGGACGACCTGAGGGAAGTCAACGCGCTCAACCACTACATCGGCATGAAGCCGCTGCTCGAAAGCGACTTCAGCGAATTCACCTGGCTGCCCTTCGCCTTCGGCGGATTGATACTGCTCTCGCTGAGGGCGATGGTGCTGGGCCGGATGTCGCGGCTGGTTGACGTGTTTGTCCTCTTCGCGTGGTTCGGTCTCTATTCATTCTGGAGCTTTTATTACCGGCTCTATAACTACGGCCACCACCTCGACCCGCAGGCGGCCATCAAGGTGGAGCCGTTCACGCCGCCGCTCATCGGCAGGCAGCAGGTCGGCAATTTCACGGTCTACAGTTATCCCAATCTGGCGTCGTATTCACTCGTCGCGTTTGCGGCGCTCCTGCTGGTTGCCATTCTGCTTTCCAGAAAGTCGGCCGAAGGACCAGCCGCATGAAAACCGGGCTGACACTGAACGCCGTTCTGCTCATCCTTGCGCTGGCCGCATGGGGCGATGAGGCCAGCGCAGAGGTGCTGACTGTCGGTCAGTCGCCGGCCCGTTTTCAGTCCGTGCAGGCGGCGATCAGTGCCGCGCAACCCGGCGACACGATTCAGGTGCAGCCCGGAACTTACGTCGGGCAGCTAGTCCTCGACAGGCAATTGTCTCTTGAAGGCATTGGGAAGCCGATCCTGCGCGGCGCGGGGCACGGAAGCGTCGTCGTAGTGACCGCCGATCACTGCACGGTCAGAGGTTTTGTCATCGAACATTGCGGCAACAGCCTGCAGGATGAAGATTCAGGGCTGCTGCTCAAATCCGGCGACAATCTGGTCGAAGACAACGAGCTGCGCGATGTGCTGTATGGCATTTACCTCTATCACGCGCCGCGCAATACGATCCGGCGCAACGCGATTCGCGGTCGCCGGGAACTGGAAGCGGGCGAACGCGGCGCCGGGCTGCATCTCTGGAATTCCGCTGACAATCTGCTCGAAGAAAACACCATCACCGAAGCGCGCGACGGGATGTACATCCAGACCAGTCCCGGTAACACCGTCCGCCGCAATCGCGTCTCACGACTGCGTTATGGGCTGCATTACATGAACTCGGATGACAACCGGTTCGAGGAGAACGTTTTTTCCGACAACGTCGCGGGCGCGGCGATTATGTATTCCCGGCGCATCGAACTTCGCCGCAACGCCTTCACGCACAACCGCGGCTTCAGCTCCTTCGGCGTCCTCTTTCAGGATTGCGACGAGATCACGGCGGAAGACAATTACATCATTGATAACGCGACCGGAATTTTTATGGAGGCGCTGCGCAAAAGCTGCTTCCGCCGCAACGTGATCGCGCAAAACGACCTGGCGCTGCAAATCTACGGCAGCTCTGACCGGAATCTTTTTGCCGGAAACAACTTCATCGAAAACCTCAGCCCGCTTTACCTCGTGGGCAAAGGCAGCACGACGAAATGGCAGGAGAACGGGCGCGGCAATTACTGGGGCGATTACGACGGCTACGACCTCGACGGCGACGGCATCGGCGACGTGGCGCACAAGGTGCAGAACGTCTTCGAGTATCTCGAAGGCAATTACCCGCGCCTGCGCCTCTACCTGAGCAGCGCCGCCGCGCAATCGCTCGCCACGGCGGAGCGAACGTTCCCGATCTTCAAAGGCTCATCGGAAACCGACACCGCGCCGCTCGTGAAAGCTGCGGCGATAAACGTTCCGCCCGTTCAGGCGACACCGCAACGACGGTCGCAGGCTTTGCTGGGATTGATTTCAATGACGATGTTCGGCGCCGGCGCCGTCACGATCTGGAGGGGGCAGCGGCGATGATCGAGGTTAAGAACCTGACAAAGAAATTCGGCGAGTTCACGGCCGTGAACGATCTTTCGTTCGGGATCAGACCCGGGGAGACATTCGCGCTGCTCGGGCCGAATGGCAGCGGCAAGACGACGACGCTGAAATGCATGGTCGGGCTGACCGTGCCGACGGCGGGCGAAATTCTGGTGGGCGGGCTGGACGTCTGGAAGAAGGCGCGCGAATCGCGCAGCCTGATGAGTTACCTGCCGCAGCACGTCAGCTTTCACGACAACCTGACGGCGCGCGAGGTGATGCAGTTTTACTGCCGGCTCAGAAAACTTCCGGCCACACGAATTGACAAGGTGCTGGGCACATCGCAATTCGGCTTCAACGGCTTCACTGACAAGCCGGTCGGCGAATATTCCGGCGGGATGGTGCAGCGGCTCGGGATCGCGGTCGCGTGCCTGCCCGACGCGCCCATACTGCTGCTCGACGAGCCGACGGCCAGCCTCGACCCGGCCCGGGCCATTGAATTCCGCGAATACCTTCAATCGCTCAGGCGGGCGGGCAAAACAATCGTCTTCACCTCGCACGTGCTGGCAGATGTCGAGCAATTGGCCGACCGCGTGGCGATTCTGGTCGGCGGAAAGCTCGCCGCCATTGAATCAATCAGCGCCCTGCGCGAAAGCCTGATGCACAGCTGCCGGATGAGGGTGGTGATGGCGAACCCGGAACCACGATGGGCCGAGGCTGCACGACAGGCCGGGGCAATTGAAGCCGCGCTCGACGGCGATTCGCTGCTCGTGACTTCGCGCGCCGAAGACCGCCTGGGAATCCTGCGGGCGATTGAGGCCGCCGGCGGGCGCGTGGCCCGCTTCGCGACCGAAGAGTTGTCGCTCGAAAACATTTATCTGAGGTACATCAATGAAGGGCAGGCGACCGACTCGCATTGAGCCCCCGGGGGGGGCAAATTTAATAGCCGTGGGTGAAACCCACGGAGGTGCGGGCGATCATCACCCCGACCCTGAAAGGGTCGTAGTACGACGCCCTGTCACGCGGCAATTATCAAGTGCGACCCTTTCAGGGTCGAAACATGTTGTGCGTGCTTTCTTCCGCGGGTTTCACCCACGGCTATTGAATGCAGCCCTTTCAGGGCCGAAAGCGGGGATTTCCAATTACAGATCACCGTGGCTGGCGGTGGTGATTCTGATCATCGCCCTGCTGGCCGCCTGTCAGCAGGCACAACTCAGGCCGGTTGAGTTGCTGCCGGAGGATATGTGTTCGTATTGCAGAATGGCGATTTCGGAAAGTAAGTACGCCGCCGAGTTGATTACGAAAGACGGAGACGCGCTCAAGTTCGACGACATCGGTTGCATGGCTGATTACATCAATCGGAAAAAGAACAGGGATTCGGTCGCCGGATACTTCTTCGTGGATTTCCACACAAAGCGGTGGGTGAAGGGCGAGGAGGCTTACTTCGTCAGTTCGTCGAAGTTCCAGACGCCGATGAGCGGCGGCATTGTGGCCATCACGGACAGGGCGCAGGCCGAAGCCACGGCGGCTGAACATCAGGGCAGACTTCTGACTCTGGCCGAAGTGATTGGGGCGCAGAAAACGGGAGAATGACATGGACTTCACTTCGATCATCACGATTGCGCGGCAGGAGCTGACGATCAACGTCCGCAACAAATGGACGCTGACTTTTGCCGCCGTCTTCAGCGTGCTGGTGCTGGGGATCTCTTACTTCGGGCTGGTCACCGCCGGGGCGACTGGTTTTCAGGGCTTCACGCGCACTTCGGCGAGCCTGCTCAATCTGGTTCTGTACATCGTGCCGCTGGTCGCGCTGACGATGGGAACGCTCAGTTTCACGAGCGAGAAGAGCGCGGGCGAACTCCTCTTTGCGCAGCCCGTCACGCGCACCGAAATCCTGCTCGGCAAGCTGATCGGATTGTTCACTTCCATGTTTGCTTCGACCGTCATCGGCTTCGGGCTGGCCGGCGTCATCATCGCGGCGAAGGCGGGGACCGAGGGGGCGCTGCGTTATCCGCTCTTCGTCGGCTTCGCATTGCTGCTGGCCATGATCTTCCTGAGCCTGTCGGCGCTCGTCTCTTCGGTCTGCCAGCGCAAAACCAGAGCCTTCGGCGTCGTGCTGTTCCTGTGGTTCTTCTTCGTGCTGTTTTATGACCTGCTGGTGATCGGCGGGACATTTCTGATGAGGGAGCGCACCGCGAACAACTTCATCTTCGCCTCGCTCTTCGGCAATCCCGTGGATATGGTGCGCGTCGCGAGCCTGATGGTACTCGACGGGAAAGAGATCTTCGGGGCAGCCGGTGCCGCGCTCGCCAGATCGCTCGGCGGCGAAACGGCCAGCGTGTTACTGCTGATTGCCGGGCTCGGCGTCTGGGCGATCATCCCCTTTCTGTTTTCACGGCACGTCCTCAAACGGCAGGACATCTGATCTGACGACCCCGGCACCGTAGCGGGCGCCTGCCTCGACTCACCCCGATTGAGAATTTTTACCCAGCCCCGAGAGGGGCAGGTGTCGGCTCTTGGGGAAAATGCCGCAGTCGGACAGGCCTGCCTCACTACCTGCCTGCCAGACAAAGCGCCTGATCACAACTAAATTCCGCCCTGCACGGGAAATATCGCCCTGCATCGAGGGATGAATCCTGATGAACTGGCCAGGGTTCATGACGGCACGATCATTGCTATTGAACGGCATGCAACCAGCTCGTCTCGTCCCGGAGACGGTGGATCAAATAACCAGGTTAAGCTATGTATCTGACACACACTCTGCAAAATCCGATAATCCCCCCGCCGCCCGATTACAACTGCGGTCAGTTCTTCCGTGATCTCTCAGAAGCCGCACTGAATGACTATGAAACCATCGTCCAGACCAGCTTCTACCCGGCGGGGACGATGCTCTTCTGGGAAGGGCAGGCCCCGGAGGGCGTCTACCTGCTCTCGAGCGGGCGCGCGAAGCTCTCGATCAGTTCGAGCAACGGCAGGACGCTGATGCGCGTCGTCGAACCCGGGGAGCCTCTGGGCTTGGGCGCCACCGTTTCAGGCCGCCCGTACGAGGGCTCGGCGGGGATGCTCAACACAGGTCAGGTGAATTTTATCGGGCGGGAGGATTTCCTGGGCTTTCTCGGCAGACACGGCGAAGCCGGGTTGCAGGTGGCTCGCCATCTCAGCCTTGATTACTACCATGTCCACGATCAGGTGCGGTCGCTGGCCCTGTCGGAATCAGTCGCGGAAAAGCTCGCCAGGCTGTTGCTCGGGTGGTGCGCGAGGGACGGGAAGGAGACCGAGCATGGCATCCGCCTGAAACTCTCGCTCACTCAGGTCGAGATCGCCCAGATGATCGGCGTCTCGCGCGAGACGGTGACGCGCCTGCTGGGGGAATTCCGCAACAAGCGCGTCATCGAACTCAAAGGCGCGAGCCTCTTCATCTGTGACAAGGCCGCGCTGGAAAGCTTCATCAATCCGTAGTGCCTGCCCCATCGGCCTCAGTCCGGTCAGACGAGACCAGCGAATACAGGTAAAGCAGGATCCCGCCCGCCATCAGCGCGCCGCCAAGGAGCAGGAAGAAAAGGAACGCGGTCGGGTGAGACCAGCGCAGGGTGACGAGTTCCACGAGCAGCCCGGCGATGATCAGGCTGCCGGAGATCCGCAGCCGCTTTTCGAGCCTTGGTGTGTTTTTCATTTGCCGGCCTCCTGCCAGAGTTTGGCGTCCTTGAGCTGACTCACGTTGTGAACGAGGTTATGACATTCGCTGGTCGTGCAACTCAGCTGGTTGGCCTTGAGTTTGGGCAATGTCTGCGGGTCCTGATTGTGTGTCGCGCCTTCCTCGAATGAGCGAGACCCGAGATGGCAGTGGAGGCATTCGCGGTTGTTATAAGGCGTGTAGAGTTTGATCGGCTGCGACACGGTCCCCAGGTATTGCGCGTAGACGTGCCTCAGGCCGCGCAGCTTGGCTCTCAGGTCGCCGTACATCGTGTAGTTGGTGTGGCAGGTGAAACATGCCTGCTCGCGCGGCACCATGCCGTTCTGGAAGTGGACGGCCGGGATGAAGCTTCTGTCGTCAATGTGCAGGCTCTTGCCGTAATCCTCCATGACGTGACACGAGAGGCAGAAGCCGGTCGTCTTGGAATGCTCCATCTGTTCGGAGACGCCCATCCCACCGGCCAGCACGGGGAAAACCAGCAGCGCGACGAAAGCCAGAACCTTGCCGCCGCGCGTGGCGGTGATGGACGGGCGGAAGACGATTATCGCGATCAGCACGATGCTGATCGCGATGATGCTGATCAGGATTGTCGTGATTCCGGGCATGTGATCACCTCGAAAAATGTCCGACAAACCCCGGACCGCCGGTGTTTCCGGGGGACCCGGGATTTGTCGGACAGGTCCGAAACTGCTATTTCTTCGCCAGCGCGCGGGTGTAAGCCACAAGGGCCTCCACCTTATCCTTGCCCAGGGTCTTCTCGTAGCCGGGCATTTTCTTCACACCCTTTGCGATGACCTCAAAAAGTTTGGCGTCGGCCTGCTTCTGGACTTCCGCCGAGCGCAGATCGCGCACCTTGAATTCCTTGCCTTTGGCCGTATTGCCGCTGCCATCCAGTCCGTGACAGGCCGCGCATTTTGAAGCGAAAAGGCTTTTGCCCTCATCGGCCGGGAGACTGACTGCCTGTGAGGGGCCGGCGGACCAGATGGACACCGCCAGGGTTAGAATTGCGAGTATTGGGATTGCTGCTTTTTTCACTGTTGCAGTCATGGTTGTATCTTCCTCCGGAATGCCCCCGGAATGCAGGCAGCGAGCCCGCATTCCCAGGGTCATGTAATCAGTAAGTAAGACGCAGGCTGGTCGTGACGATATTCGACCGGTAATCCTGCGCGCTCAGGAATCTTTCGTTATAGCTGTAGTGCCGGTAGCTGATGTTGCCGGTCACGTGGTTATTGAAGCGGAAGGCGACCCTCGCCTCGGGGTTGTGCCGCTTGAGCGGCAGTGAAGCGATGAAATCATTCGGCCCCGTCGCAACCACCGATGAGGGCGCGCCTCGGTCCTGAACGTAGCGGTAAACCATCAGCACGTCAAGCCGTTTGGTTATGGCGAAGCGCGAATCGACGAAGACGAAATTCTGCCGCGCGTAATAAAGCGACCTGCCCTGGTTCAGGGCGTTGTTGATAAAGAACGCGATGTTGGCGCTTGAGGAGACGCGGTCGTGATCGTAACCCCCGTTCACCCAGACGCGCTGGTTCGGCTCCCAGAAGACCGAGAGCGAGAAGGCGCGGAAGTTCGCGTCGTTTTCCACGAACCGGGTCGGGTTGGTGCGATCCGTCGCCGTGAAGGTTGAATTGAACGAGAGCTTGTTCGTGACCTGAATGTTGGCCCGGACGCGGGCGCGCTGGAATTCGAGCGGGTTGATCCGCACGAAGGCGTTGTCGCTCGTGCCGTTCTCGTAATCGAAGAAGAAGTTGGCCCGCTTCAGGGGACGGAAGCGCACGCCGCCGATGAAGGTGTTGGTGTTCTGGCTGTCCTTATCCTCCGTGAACTGCTCCACGCCGTTGACGATCAGCGGCGTCGTGTTGGGCGACCCGGTGAGTACCGGCGAGCGCAGCGTCACGTCACGGTGGGTCCCGCGCCAGCCGGCGTTCGCCGAAAACTTCGTCCCCAGCGAGAACTGGAACTGGAGCGTGTTCCAGTAAGAGGACACGTCAATGTACCGATCATCGAAGGTGTTGGTGAGCGGCGCGACCGTCCCCTGCGGCTGCAAGGTGCTGGCGGTCAGCGTGCCAACGTCCCCGAGGATGCGGTATGAGGTGTAGCGGAACGAGTTGCTGACCGAGAAATGTTCCGCCAGGTCGTAAGTGAGGACGGCGTCCGCCGTCGCGCTGGGCCGTTTGACGTTGCCCGTCGCGACAATGTTACGCGAAAGGATCTTCCTGTTGCTCGCGTCCGTGCCCGCCGTCTGGTCAAACTGCGTGACCTTCAGCCGCTCATCGCCATGCAGCCCGCGCAGCACGAGGTGCAGGCGCGGCGTGATGTTGCCGCGCAGGCTCCCGCGCGTGACCAGCGCGTGCGAGCGGGTCGGCGAATCGCGCTCGAAGAATGTCAGCACGCTCGAATTCGTCGCGTTGTTGCCCGGGTTCGGCGCCGTGTTCTGGAAATACTCGGTGTCGTTCCTGAACGAGCGGTACATCTGCTCGGCGAAGAAATCCCAGCCGTGGTGCGTGAAGTCAATGCCGGCCCGGTAATCGTTCGTCTCCCAGCGGTCCCGCCCGTTGATCAGAAACTCGTCGCGCTCGTAATCGTAGGTGTTCGTGAAAGGGCCTCTGGCCACGCTGCGGCCGTAAGCCAGATTGACGCGCACCTTGCGCTGCGGGAAGAGTTTGAGGTTGAAGTCGGAGACCTGCTGGCGCAGGTCGTAGTTGTGCTGGTTGTTGGCGAAAGTCTGCGCGTTGGCGGCGGTGGTCGGCAGGAAGGCGCGGAAGTAGTAAAGCCGCCGCACCGTGGCGTCGAATTTATACACGCGAGTCTTGTCGGCGCGCAGCGAGAAATACTGGCTCTGATCGCCGCCGGCGTTCGAGACGTCCGCGCGCAGGAAATCGAAGAGCGCGCCCGTCCCGCTGATGGACCGCGCGTCGAGTGAATAATCAAGCACGCGGAAGCCGTCGCGCACGTTCACGTCAGAGTAATATCGGTTGACGTTGCCGTTCGTGTCCACGAAACGGTAGCCGAGTTCCATCGAGGACGTGACCGAGTAATTGCCGATGATGCGGCCCGTCTCGGGCGGCTCCGGCTTGTCGTTCGGTTTGGCGACCGCCATGCGCGCGCGCGCGAGTTCGTCTTCAGTCTGTTTAGCCTGCTGACTGGTTTCGCTCTTTTCCACGCTGCTCTGGGCGAGCGCGGTTGAGACGCTGACGCCCGCGAGCAGGCAGAACGCGGCTGCGCAGATCCTGAGCCGGTTGCGCCATGTCTGAGTCAGTTGGTGATTGATTTTCATGACGTTTCCCTTTCCCCTCACCGGAAGTAAGTCGGACTCGTGTTGGAGCCGTGAATCATGGCGTGGCACACCGTGCAGTTCTGGAAGCGCGCCTGCGACAGGTTGTGGAATGACGGCGTGGGCGGCCCGAGGCCCGTGCCTTCGGCCGGCAGCCCCGGCGTGTTCGAATGGCATTCGAGGCACAGGAACCTGACCTCATTCCGCTTGAGCAGCTTCGCGTTCGTCGAGCCGTGCGGCGTGTGGCACGCCTGGCAGCCCTCGACCTTCACCGGCGCATGCTCGTAGACGAACGGCCCGGCCTTCTCGGCGTGGCACTTCAGACAGGTCACGTCGCCGCCGACCCACGAGCGCAGCTGCTTCGACTGGAAGCCGCCGTGCTGGTTGTGGCAGTCGGAACACTTCATCGCGCCTTCGGGAACCTTGTGGTGGAAGGGGCGCGTGAAAGACGCCTTCTGATCGGCGTGGCAGGTGTAGCAGGTGTCAGGTTCGGAGTCGCGCAGCAGGAACTCGGTCCGTTTGGGCGCGTGCGACGAATGGCAGTCAAGGCACGAGACGCCATGCCGGTAGTGTTCGCTGCGGCGGAAGTTGAAACGCTCCTCACTGCGCCCCTGCGTCCCTTCGTGGCATGTGAGGCAGACCGCCGTCGCGTCCGACGGGGAAAGTTCAGTGAAGGATCGCATCTTCGCCGCCCGTGATTTCGTCTCGTCGGCATAAAGCGCCTGAGCTTCGGCGTCCTTGCCGTCCTTGATCAGGTCCTGCGCGGTTTTATAAAACTCCACGTGATTCTTCGCCCCGCCGTGACAAGCCTCGCAACCGCGCTCGTTCACCGGGTAGCGGTCGTTGTTGGTCTTGCGGTGCGCCGTCACGGCGTAATGCGCGGCTTCGTTGGTGTGACACTGGGCGCAGGTCTCACTGCCCACATACATCGCGGGATCGGCGGGCGGGTGGTTGTTATTCTGCTTCTGCTTACCATTGCCTTTGGTCGCCGACTGGCCGGCAGCCTTCTCTTTTTGAGGGCTGCTTCCCGCGAATGCGGTGGTGAGCCAGGGCAGGCGGGGTGAGATCATCGGGATTGTGGCCGAGATGCTGAAAACAAGCACCAGGATTACTTTCAGCGTTCGCATTGGTTATCCTCCTATGGTCGCTGACAGGAAATGCGCAGGTGAAATCAAACTGTCTGCGCGGTATGACTGCCGGCCCGGGAATTGGGCGGAAGGAAGCTCCAGCCGTTATGTTCCGAAGGCCGCAGGTCGAATGGATGAAGAAGAACAAGCTGGGCGATAACAGATTCCAGCCCCACTAAAACTGCAACCTGATCTGGGTGTGAGCAAAAAGTGTTCCCGCCTCCGGGCTCGGTAAAAAGCTGAAAATTGAGCCGTCCCGGCCTCGTCGGGAGGATAACTGGGGAAAACTTCCCACCGCTGTGCGTGAATTCCCGCAATCGTCAGTCTCACGGCAAATTCCTCATTGATGATCAGGAAGACAGTTTGAAGAGCGTGCATACGGCGTCTTTCAGTTGAATAGTCCTCCTGCAAAAATCGTTGGCTAAAGATCTTTCGTCTCCTGGCCGAACGTTATCGCCATCGGCGCAGACAGTTGAATCTATGCTTTGACTTGATTGATGTCTGTTCAATTTTGAACACCGCCTCAAATAAAGAATTTTGCAAGAGGTCTAATAAACAAAGTGATCAGTACACGAGTGCCCGGCATTCATCGGAAGACTGCTGTAAATCACAGCCGGAATTTTCAGTGGGTTGACTGGTTCCAGGGAGCAGGAAGGCGCGGAACATTTACCGGATCAGGCCGCAGGCGGGATACCAATTACAGTCTATTGATAAGCATCCGGTCCCCGTGGAACCGGATGCCGGACCCCTTTATTGCTGCGGGTAGATTTTGTTTCTCAGCTCATCTTTCACTTGCGTCCCCGCCTCAAAGGATGCGTCTGCTTTCCTCCGCACCGCATCGAGGTTGAAAGCGTGCCAGCTCAGCTTCGCCTCGGCGAGCATGGCGTGGACGATCTTCATCTCACGCTCCTGGTCGCCAATGTCCACCTTCTTGTTCCGACCGTCCTCGATCAGGCGGTCGGCCCACGCCACCACGCCGTTGGCGCGCTTGATCGCGAGCATGATTTCACTGGCCCGGCCCGGAATTTCCGGCCGCTTCGGCATCAGCGCGTTGGCGGAGTCATGACAGGTCGAACAGAGCGCGGCTGTTTCCTGCGGGACGCTCACAATCTCGGAGCCCATGTGGACGTGGCAGGTGCTGCACGACGGCCCCAGCCCGGAACTGGTGAGACGTTGGTAGTGCTTACTCTCGACGAATGAGCTGACGATTCCCTGATGACACGAGCCACAGGTTTCGGGCAGGTTCTTCGGACTGAGCCTGCTCCGGGCGTCGGCTGGCGGGAACAAGCCCGCGTGCGCCTTCTTCTTGTCGGTGACGGTCGGATCACCGCCATGACACTTCTCGCAGCCGACGGCCTTCTCGCGGTGCAGTGACGAGTGCCACTGGAAGTAGCGGTTGTCGAGCTGCAGGCCGTTGCTCCGGGCATGGCAGGTGACACAGTTGTTATCCCTGAATGCCACGAGCGTGTCCTGCGCGGCCGACGTGGCGCTCCGCTCCGCCAGAGAGGCCGCACCGAAGAGCGCAAAAACAAACAGCACGGATATTTTCTTCAACATATTTCCCTCCTGATTGCCGCCCCTGATAAGGATGTTCACTCTCGATGAAGGAATGATTGCGTGCCAGACCGCGCCTGAATCGAAGGGGAAAATGAAGGAGACTATTGTCCTGATCTGAAAAGAGCGGTGGGTACAAATGCCCACCACTATCTTAGTCGGAAGGCGTAAGGCAGTCTGTGACCCGCGTCACATGGCCCGCTCCCGCCGTGAGTGAGCGACGAAAGCCGAATCGTCGCGGGGCGGGAGGGTGGCACAGTGTTTGTTTCTCAGAGAATTGACGTATGCGCGAGAGGGCAATAGCTGAATATCACGCAGACCTCGCTGCGGATGACACGCTGACGGCGGACCTGTTCGCGCGGCTGAAAGCGGGCATGGGCGCGGCGCGGCTGCTTTACGGCGGGCGTGAACTCGGCGTGGCGCTGCGCCCTCACTTCCTCACGCGCCGCCAGTACGACCTGCTGGCCACGCAGGCAGAAGTGCTCGCCCGAGCCTTCGACAAAGTCGCCGAGGCCGTGCTGGCCGATCCGGCGCTGATGGACCTGATCGGGCTGAGTGGGCGGGAGCGGTGTCTGGCGATGGTTCACCCCGGCTACTCGCATTCGGCCGTCACCACCAGACTCGACGGCTTCGTCCGCGGCGACGAAGTGAGGTTCGTCGAGTATAACGCCGAGAACCCGTCGAGTCTGGTGGATCAGGCCGGCCTCAATCAGATCCTCTTCGAGGTCCGCGCCCTGCAACTGATGGCGGAGCGATACCGGATGCGCCAGTTCACGCCGGCCGCGAGCCTGCTCGAGTCGCTGCTGACAACGTGGCGTGAATGGGGCGGGACGGGAACGCCGAACGTCGCCATCCTCGACTGGGCCGGCCTGCCGACCGCGCACGAGTTCATGCTCCTGCGCAATTACTTCGCCGGCTGCGGCGTCCCCACGGTCATCTGCACCCCCGACGAACTGGAGTACGGCAGCGGCCGTTTGAGGCGTGGCGACGTGCGGATCGATCTGGTCTACAAGCGCGTCGTCATTCACGAGTTGCTGGCACGCTGTGACGACAGGCACCCACTGATTCAGGCTTACCTCAACCGCGACGTCTGCCTGATCAATCCGTTCCGCTGCAAGCTGCTGCACAAGAAGGCCGGCTTTGAGCTGCTGACCGATGATAATTATCAACGCTGGTTAACGGCGTCGGAGCGCGAGGTCATCAACCGCACCGTCCCGTGGACGCGGCGCGTGGCGGAAAGAGAGACGTGCTACCGGGGAAGCAGGGTGGACCTGATCGGATTGATCAGAAAGCATCGCCGCGAATTCATCCTCAAACCCAATGACGATTACGGCGGTCGCGGCATCGTCCTCGGCAACCGGTCGAGCGAGTCTGAATGGGACGCGGCGCTCTCCAACGCCCTGCGCGGCGATTACGTGGTGCAGGAGCTGATCGAGCTGCGGACCGAAGAGTTCCCGATCTTCACCGAGCGCGAGTGGGGCCTGCGGCCGATGTTCGTTGACACCAACCCGTTCCTTTTCCGCGGCGCGGCGGACGGCGCGATGGTGCGGCTGTCCGGCTCCCCGGTGGTGAACGTGACCTCCGGCGGAGGGGAGACGGGTTTCTTTGTGCTGGAAGATCAGTGAGGCAGGTGAGGCTTATGACTGCGAAGCGACCTGAGCCACAGACGGTCCTCTGCCTGGCCGGTTATTTCAAAGGCAACGATTTCATCCGCGAATGCAAACGTCAGGGGTGCCGCATCATCCT
>Ga0070741_10010867_pt1 | contig 17014 bp, 13 predicted proteins | sample Coa_R1_4_FD_66440 | JGI IMG/M metagenome (GOLD analysis project Ga0070741, IMG submission 66440) | Surface soil microbial communities from Centralia Pennsylvania, which are recovering from an underground coalmine fire - Coalmine... | ecosystem: Environmental > Terrestrial > Soil > Unclassified ...
TGATCGCGGTGGCGCCGCCTGCCGCCGGATTCGGCGTCGTCCCCGGAGCGGGAGGCGCGGCGTCGGGCGGCAGCGTCTTCTGCGCGACTTCTTCGGCAGGCGTCTCGACGTCGCCCGGGTGCGGCCTGGGGGCCGCCTTCATCGAGCCGGGAGGAATGGTCGCCTGCCGCGGCGACCCCACCGAGGGCGTGGTGACCGGCCCGTCGAATTTGCCCTGGATTCCGAGATCGTAGTCGCCGATCTCGACCAGGTCGCCCTCCTTGATCTTCGTCGGGCCCTCGATCTTCTCGCCGTTGACGCGGACGCCGTTGTACGAGCCGAGATCCTCGATCAGGACGCTGCCGTCCTCCTTCACCAGGCGGGCGTGGCGGCGTGAAACATTGCGTTCCGTCAGGCGAATCGTGTTGCCGTCCTGACGTCCGATCGTCATCTCGTCGCGAATCAATGGGACGACGGTCTTTCGACCCTCGTCGTCCTCGATGATCAGCTTCATCGCGCTCCCCGGATGCGGGCGGGGGCCTGCCGCCTCGGCACCATCGTGGCCATCCTAGAGCAAATGCCCGCATGGACGGAAGAAGCCGCTTTTCCGCAACCTGCAAGCGATCCGGGGGCCGCGCAGCCCGCCGGATCCGAGGCGCTGTCCATCGCCGGTGTTCCCTGGGTGACAATCGGGGTGCTCGTGCTCTCCGTGGTGATCCTGCTGGCCGCCGGCGGGTTGCGGGCGGGGGTCGGCCTTCCGGCGCTGCTGACATATGGGGCGAAGGCCACGCCCCTGATCCTCGATCGAGGCGAGACCTGGCGCCTGTTTGCCGCCAATCTCCTGCACAAGGACCCGCTGCACCTCGCCTTCAACGCCTTCGCGCTCTGGAACGTGGGCGGCGCGCTCGAGCGAGCGGTGCGGCCCGCCGACTTTGTCGCGCTGCTGATCTTCACCGCCCTGGGCACCACGCTCGTCTCCGCGGTCGGGGCCGACTCCATCTCGCTCGGCGCTTCCGGGATGGCCTTCGGCGTCCTCGGCGCATCCGCGGCTTTCGGGTGGCGGCGCGGCGTGCGCGGGACCTTGCGCTCGTACTTCGGCCTGCGGATCGTCCCGTGGCTCCTGGCGCTGTTCGCCGCCGGCCTTGGTTCCGCGGGCGTCGACAACTGGGGACATGCGGGCGGGCTGTTCACCGGGAGCGTGCTGGGGTTCTTCCTCACTCCGCGGCGCTGGCCTGGCGACGCGGCGGGGCGGCGGCTGGCGGCGGCGGCGGGTGCGCTGCTCGGCACGATCGCGATCGGCATGTTGCTGGCGCCGGCGCTGCCAGCCCTGGGGCCGCTGCGGGAAGGCCCGTCGGAGCTCCAGGCGAAGATTCCCCTCGGGTGGCGGCGCGCGGCGAGCTCGCTCACGTCCACGTCGTATTCGAACGGACTCACCGGGTCCTTCCGCAGCTCGGCGACGCTGGTCCAGGCGACGCCGTGCCGCGGGCGCGAGTGCAGTTGCGACCGCGTGGTGCGGACGGCGATCGAGGACGACCTCTGGCGCCTCGGCGACCTCGGCCACTTCAAGCAGGTCCAGCTCGGCGCGCCGTCCGCGATGCACAGCGTCCCCGGCGCCTTGCGCGTCGACGGGACGCTGGACGGCGAGTACGGGCAGGCAGAGGTGAGCGCCGCGTGCATGCAGCGCGAGAACGCGCCCGTCGCGCTGATCGTGCTTCAACCGGCAGGCGGCAGCACCTCCTTGATCGAGCGCATGGCCGCGACATTTTCCTGGCCCGGCAAGCAGCGCTGAGCTTGCCCGTGCGGGCCGTGCATGTTACGGGCGCGGGACTCGATGGCGCGAATGCCGACAGCGCTCGAAACGCCGCCGCGCCCGGATTGGGGCGACACGCTTCCGAGGTTCGTGCGCGAGATCCCCTGGCTGGGCTGGCTCCTGCCCATGCGCGCAGAGCGGCGTCTGGTGATCGGATTCGTCGCGCTCGCGGCGTTCCTGTTCGTCCCCTGGCTCGGCGCGACGGGCTTCTGGGATCCGTGGGAGCCGCACTACGGCGAGGTGGCGCGGGAGATGATCTCCCGCGGCGACTACATCCATCCCTGGTGGGAATCGGCCTGGTTCTTCTCCAAGCCCGCGCTCGACCTCTGGCTGATGGCGTCCGGCATGCTGGTCGCGAACACCAACGGCCCCGAGCGCTGGACCGGCGTCTACACCGAATGGTGCGTGCGGCTGCCGTACGCGGCCATCACCGCGCTCGGCGCGGTGCTGCTGTTCGTGATGGCGAACCGGCTGCTCACCCGGCGGAGCGCGGTGCTGGGCACGTTCGCCATCCTCACCAGCCCGCTCTTCGTCTTCCTCGCCCGGCAGGCGGTGCCGGACCCGGTGTTCGTCGGGCTCCTCGAAGGCGCGATGGCCTGCCTGATGATCGTCCTCTTCGAGGACGAGGAGCCGCGCGAGGGCTGGGCGGCGGCGTTCTATTGCTTCGTCGGATTCGCCACGCTGTCGAAGGGGCTGCTCGGGTTCGCGCTGCCCGGCGCGGTGGCCTTCTTCTATTGCCTGGTCACGGGCGAGTGGCACCGCCTGCGCCGCCTGCACATCGCCGCAGGATCGCTGATCGTCCTCGCCATCTGCGCGCCCTGGTACGGCACCATGTTCGCGTTCGACGGGCGCGACGACGAAGGAAAGACGTTCTTCGAGCGGTTCATCATCCACGATCACTTCAAGCGCCTCGCGCTCGGGGTCCACACCACCACGCCGGGCGGGACGTTCACGTATTTCGTCGAGCAGATCGGGTTCGACTGCTTCCCCTGGGTGTTCGCATTTCCCGGCGCCGCGGCCGTCGTCGCGCGCGTGCGGCTGCGGCCTCAGAGCGCGCGCGAGCGGGCGATGCTCTTCCTGCTCTTCTGGTTCCTGATCGGGTTCGCCGTCTTCGGGTTTTCCGCGACCAAGTTCCACCACTACGCCTTTCCGGTGCTTGCGCCGCTGCTCTTCTTCTGCGCGCTCTGGCTCGAGCAGGTGCTCGAGGACGGCCTGCGCCCGCACGCGGGAACGCTGTTTGCCGGAGGGCTGCTCTACGCGCTGGTGGCGCACGACCTGGCGATGACCCCCAAGCACCTCACCGACATGTTCGTCTACAACTACGACCGGCCGTATCCGGACCGGGAGACGAACCCGCGCCAGATCTTCGCGGTGCTCTTCTATGCGGCGCCGGCGGTCGCGATCTCGCCCTGGCTGTTCGACCGCGTGGCGCAGCTCTGGTCCTGGCTGCGCGCGCTCGGCTCGAAGGAGAGGCGCCTCGCGCTGCGCGCCCGCTGGCACGATCGCATGCAGGGCGCGCCGCTGGTCTCGCCCGAATCCGCGCAGGACCGCAACGTCGCCGTCTTCGCCCTGGTCTCGCTGGCGATCGCCTTCGCCGTGTTCTGCGGCTGGTTCCAGTGGCGGAGGCTCTCGCCGCACTGGACGCAGCGCGATCTCTTCTGGGAGTACTACCACCAGAGCACGCCCGACGAGCCCATCGCCGCGTACCAGATGAACTGGCGCGGCGAGACGTTCTACTCGCGGAACACCGTCCGCCAGGTGGGCCGGCCCGGAGCGCCCAGCGCCACGCTGGCCGAGTTCATGAACGGTCCCGGGCCGCGCAAGTGGTTCCTCGTCGAGCAGTCGCGCATCAACGGGCTCCGCCAGGCGCTGGGCACGGCGCGGATGAAGGTGGTGGAGTCCCGCAACAACAAGTTCGCGCTGGCGGTGGTGGAGCGGCCGGACGAGAAGCAGCCGCAGCAGCCGATGGACGCGCAGCCCGAGAAGGCCACCGGCCCGATGGGCGCGCCCCCCTGACATGCCTGCCATCCTCCTCGTCGACGACGAGCCCGCCATCCGTGAGAGCCTCGCCTTTGCCCTGCGCCGCGACGGGTTCGAGGTGTCCGAGGCCGGCTCGCTGCGCGAGGCGCGCCCTCTGGCGCCGGAGGCGGATCTGGTGATCCTCGATCTGGTGCTGCCGGACGGGAACGGGCTCGACTTCCTCCGCTCGCTGCGCGCGCGCAGCGACGTGCCGGTGATCGTCCTCACCAGCCGCGACGAGGAGACTGATCGGGTGGTCGGCCTCGAGCTCGGCGCCGACGATTACGTGCTCAAGCCATTCTCGCCGCGCGAGGTCAGCGCCCGCGTGCGCGCCGTGCTGCGCCGTGCCGCAAAGGCGACGCCCCCGCCGGAAGAGACGGCGCTGCGGGTGGGGACGCTGTCGCTCGACGCGAGCCGGCGAAAGGCGTCGGTCCGCGAGCAGGAGCTGGCGCTTTCCCGGACCGAGTTCAACCTCTTGGCGCTCTTTCTCCGCAGCCCCGGCCGCGTCTTCGAGCGCAGCCAGATCCTCGACTCGGTGTGGGGCAGCGACGTCGTCGTGGGCGACCGGACGGTGGACGTGCACGTGAAGGCGCTGCGCCGGAAGCTCGAGGAGGCGGGAGGCGACCCGCGCGTGCTGGAGACGGTGCGCGGGGTGGGGTACCGTCTGCGCGATGGGTAGGCCGGAGCTGCTGCTCGCGCTCGCGCTGCTCTTCCTCCTCGGAGTCGGTGCAACGGTCGCGCGCCTGCTCGAGGCGAGGCGGACGGGACTTTCGCTGCGGCTCCAGGTCTTCATCCCCCTCGCCGCGACCACGCTCCTGCTCTCGGCGATGTTCGCGGTGATCGTCATCGACCGGTTCACCGCGCGGGCCTCGCTGTTCGCGATCCGCGCCGCGGAAGACGAGGCGCGCGCCATCGCGGAGCTGGCGGCGCGAACCCCGTCCGATGCGCTCCGGCCGATCCTGCAAGCGTTCACCCGGAGCGCGATCGACACGGACGTGGCGGTGCTCGACGGACGCGGGCACGTGGTGCTCGAGTCCGGCGATGCCCAGGTGGGCGTCGCCCGCGTCTCGGCGGAGGCGCCGGTGGCGGGCGGCGGCCGGGTGCGGGTGCGGAAGGCGACGTTCGGGATGGTGCAGCTGATGAGCGACGTCGCCCCGAAGGTGGCGCTGCTCGCGCTGATGTTCGCCGTGGCGTCCGCCGCGCTGGCGATGGTGATCGGCGGGGCGGTGGCGGGACCGATCGAGCGGCTCACGCGCGCAGCCGAGCGGGTGGCGGCGGGCGAACGGCAGGCGCCGTTGCCGGAGCCGCGCGGGAGGGAGGTGCGCGCGCTCACGCACGCCCTCGAGTCGATGCGGCGCGAGCTGGAAGAGCGGCACGCGCTGGAGACGTTCGTGGCTGACGTGTCGCACGAGCTGAAGAACCCGGTGGCCGCCATCCGCGCCAGCGCGGAGGTGCTCACGGAGGGCGCCGCCGACGAGCCGGAGACTGCCCGCCGATTCGCGCTGCGGATCCGCGAGAGCGCCGACAAGCTGCAGCAACTGACGCTCGACCTGCTCTCGCTCGCGCGGCTCGAGGCGCGCGGGATCGAGCCCAAGGACCATCCGGTCGACCTGAGCGCGATCGCGCGCGAGGCCGTCGACGCGCAGGGTCCCACCGCCACGGCGCGCAAGGTCCGGCTGGAGCTTCGCGCCTCGTCGCCCACCCCGGTGCGCGGCGATCCGGTCTGGCTGCGCCGCGCCCTGGAGAACCTGGTGGGGAACGCCGTGCAGCACTCGCCGGAAGGAGAGCGCGTCGAGCTGGAGATCAGCTCCGGGCCGCTCTGCGTCGCCGAGGTGCGCGATCACGGCCCCGGCGTCGATCCCGTCATCCGCGATCGCCTGTTCGAGCGCTTCGCCACCACCCGCCACGGCGACGGCGGCACCGGCCTCGGCCTCGCCATCGTCCGCGCCGTCGCCGAGCTCCACGGCGGCCACGCCGAGCTCCGCGAAACCGGCCCCCGCGGCTCCGTCTTCACCCTCTCCCTGCCCCGCGCCTGATCGGGGACACGATACACGTTCTTTTTTTTGCGCGAGGGCCGCGCAAAAAAAAGAACGTGTATCGTGTCCCCGGTTATCTTTTCTTGCGGCGCTTCTTCTTGTCGCCCTGCATGTACTTGTAGTCGGGTTTGGGAGCGGGCGGAGGCGCGTCGGGGGCTGAGTAGCGGAGACGCTCGTCGGCGACGGCAGCCAGGGCGGCCGGGTCGAGACGCTGGAGACCCGCGGCGCTTGCGGCTTCGAGGGCGGTCAAGGACCTGCCTCCGGAGAGGATTTGCTTGATGGAGGGCTGGTTCGACTTCCACCAGGCCGGGCCGAAGGTCCGCTCGAGCTGGGCGGCGAGGATGGAGCCGAGGAGCGGGGAAGCGGTCCGGGCGAAGGCGTCGGCTTCCAGCGCCCAACGCCCGGCGTCTTCGTCGGAGAGGACGCAGAAGAGCGCGCGCTGCACGAGGCCGCGATAGAGCGTGGCTTGCGCCTCCGCGGTGCGCGGACCCTGGCGCCGGCGGATCTCGAACAGGACCATCGCCGCCGCCCGCCGTGCGGAGAGCATCCGGCGCGTCGCTTCCGTGTGCACCAGGTCGTCGAGCGGCTCCCCCCGCAGCTCGGTGGCGCCGCGGAGCCACTCCGGCGTGCCCGCCAGCGCTTCGAAGAGGAGCGCGACCGCTTCCGCCGCGGATCCGTCTCCGAGCTGCGCCAGCTCCCAGCGCGAAACGGAGGTGAGCGCGCCGCCGGAAGCGCGTGCGCCTTCGTGCAACGTCGCGCGTTGCTCCTCGAAACCGCCGGTCGGGCGCAGCGAGAGGCGGACATCGTCGGGGGGATCGACGAGGAGCGCGAACGGGCGCGCTCCTTTCGACGGAGACGGCTCGGCATCGAGCCGCAGGCTCGCGGGCGGAGCGACTCCCGCCTGCGCCAGCGCATCGCGCACGTTCGGCCACGCCTTTCCCGCCGTGAACTGGGGATCCGCGAACGACGTCCGCGCCAGGCGCGGGAGGTCGCCGCGGCGCACCCGGTCGCCGGGGATGCCGAGATTGCTCACCGCTGCCGACGCGACCGCGCGCGCTCCCACCTGCTCCGTGGCCACGAGCGTCGCGTCCGCGAGCCGCTCCAGCTCCGCCACCGGCATTCCGTGCGCGCGCTCTTCGACCGCGATCCAGCTTCCCAGCCCGAGCGCGACGATGGACTCGTCGATGGCCGCGTCGCGGGCGATCGCCAGCGGCGCCAGCGGCTGCGCAGCCTTCGCCTCCGACAGCGCGATCGCGGCGCGCTTCCCGGCGCCCGGCTCGTCCCGGAGCAGATGATCCAGATCGCGCTCCCCGAGCGTCGCCCGCGCTTCCCCTGGCGCAGCGAACGCGAGCTGCGCCCGCGCGCGCTCCAGCGCCTCGATCTCCTTGCCGGCCTCGCGCGAGATCGCCAGGGTCGCGAGCTGTTGAGCAAGCAGGCTGAACGCGCGCGCGTCGTCGCCCGAGGAGCGCGCGGCGGCGGCGCTGACGGTCTCGATCAGGTCGCCCTGGGTCAGGCGCGGATGGGCGGCCAGCGCGCTCGCCGGCAGGGGGCCTTCGCCGGTGGTCCAGCGCGTCCAGAGCAGCTCGGCCTCGGCGCGCAGCAGCGAATGCGTCTCTTCGGAGATCTGCCTCGCCGCGTCGCCGCCGGACCGGGAGGGAGGCGGATTCGGTTGTGCCCTGCGCCCGAGCGGCGCAGTGCTGGCATGCCCGCAGCCGAGGGCGAGCATCAGGACGAGGAGGACCCGCACCCGGGTTCACTCGCACCGAAGCGCCGCTCCGGCAAGCAATTTGCGCTATGTAGCTGCCGTGCCCGCAAGCGCCGACATGGCCCGCGCCCGCTCGGCGCTCGCGCGCAAGCTCCGCGACGGACTCGAGCAGCGCGGCTACCTGGAAGTGGAGACGCCGATCGCGGTGCCGGTGGCGGGGCAGGAGCCGCACCTGCGTCCCTTCGAGACCACGTTCACGCCCGATCCGCCGGTGCCGCCCGGCGGGATCGAGGGAGCGCGCCGCCTGCATCTACAAACCAGTCCGGAGTACGCGATGAAGCGGCTGATCGCGCGCGGAGGGTTCTCGCGGTGCTACCAGCTCGCGCGCGTCTTCCGCGACGGCGAGCTGTCGCAGATGCACAACCCCGAGTTCACCCTGCTCGAGTTCTATGCCTCTCCCGGAAGCGCGGCGACGATCATGGCGGACCTCGAGCAGCTCGTCTTCGCCTGCGCCGCCGAGGCGCCCGCGCGCAAGGGCCCCGGGCGGCGCGGCTCCGGGAAGATCTCGCTGCGTCCGCCGTACGAGCGCCTCACCTGCCGCGACGCTTTCACGCGCTACGCGGGTTTCGATCCCTTCCCCCTCGACGCCGCGGCATTCGCCCAGGCCGCGCGCGCTTGCGGCGTCCGGGCAGCCGAGGGCGCCGGTTGGGACGATCTGTTCACGCTGGTGCTGCTGGAGAAGGTGGAGCCGGCGCTGGGCATCGGGCGCCCGACCTTCCTCACCGGCTATCCCGCCTCACAGGCCGCGCTCGCTCGCCTCAGCCCCACCGACCCGGGCGTCGCGGAGCGCTTCGAGCTGTATGCGGCAGGGCTCGAGCTCGCGAACGGCTGGTCCGAGCTGTCCGACGCGCGGGAGCAACGGCGGCGGCTCGAGCAGGAGCAGCGGTTGCGCAGGGAGCTGGGTCGCGAGGTCTTCCCGCTCGACGAGAAGTTCCTCGGCGCCCTCGAGGGGATCGGCGATGCCGGCGGCGTGGCCGTCGGCTTCGATCGGCTCCTGATGCTGCTCACCGGTGCGCAGAGCATCGCCGAGGTCTTGCTCTTTCCCGCGGCCGAGGAGTACGGCGCGGCGCGGAGGGCGCGGTGATCGTCTTCCGATTCCTGCGCACGGTGCTCGGATGGGCGTGGATCCTCACCGACACGATGCTCTGCGCGGTGAGGATCGGCTTCCACGGCGAGTCCGAAGCCTCCGAGCGCGTGCTGCAAGGGTGGGCCCGGCGGTTTCTCCGCGTCACCGGCGCCCGCGTGGTCGCCGCCCGACACGTGCAGCTGGACCGCGAGCGCTCGTACGTCTTCGTCTCGAATCACACCTCGAACCTCGACGTCGCCGCCATCATCTCCGTCCTCGGCCATCCCCTGCGTTTCATCGCCAAGCAGGAGCTGAAGAGGATTCCTCTCTTCGGCTGGGCGGCGACGCGGATGGGCCACGTGTTCATCGATCGGAAGGACCGCGGGGGAGCGGCGAAAGTGGTCCAGGGCCGGATCGAGCGGTCGCTGAGCGGAGCCTCGCTCTTCTTCTTCGCCGAAGGGACCCGCGCGGTCGCGGACGAGCTCCTGCCGTTCAAGAAAGGTGCGGCGGTGGCCGCGATCGAGCTGGGCCTGGATTCGATTCCGATCGCGGTGGCGGGAGCGCGCACGGTGCTCAAGCCGAAGGGCTTTGCGCTCTTCCAGCCAGGGCCGGTCGCGGTGGTGGTGGGCGCGCCCATCCCTGCCGCGGGCCACACGATGGAGCGGCGGGACGACCTCGTGGCCGCGCAGCGGGCCGCGGTGGGACACGCGCTGGACGAAGCCCGCGCGCTGCTGGCCGGAGCGGGAGCCGCAACGCGGTCGGGAGCGGGACCGGCAGCGGGAACCGGAGCCGGAGCGCCCCCTACAGAACGCGCAGGATCAGGCACTTGAGATAGCGGGTCTCCGGAACACCGAGGAGCGTCGGATGATCCCTCGCCGCCCCGCGCCGCTCGATCACCTGGACGCTTCGCTTCGCGTCCGCCGCGGCCTGCACCACCGTGCGCTCGAACGTCGCGTCGTCCACGTGATGCGAGCAGCTGCAGGTGATCAGCACGCCGAAGCGCGAGAGCAGGTGAAACGCGCGCAGGTTGATCTCCTTGTAGCCGCGCAGCGCCGCGTCCAGCGAGCTCTTCGTCTTCGCGAAGGCGGGCGGATCGAGGACGATGGTATCGTACCGCTCGCCGGCCTCGCTCTCCGCCCGCAGCAGGTCGAACGCATTCGCCACCTTGAACTCGACGTTCGTCGCGCCGTTGCGCGCGGCGGTCTCGCGTCCCTGCGCCGCCGCCTGCTCGCTGATCTCGACCGCGGTCACGTGCTCCGCGGCCCGCGCCAGCTGCAGGGCAAAGGCGCCGCCGTAGGTGAAGCAGTCCAGTGCGCGGCCGCGGGCGTACCGCCCTGCCTCGATTCGATTCTCCGCCTGGTCGAGGAATGCGCCGGTCTTCTGGCCGCCGAGCAGATCGGCGACGAGCTTCACTTCCCCTTCCACGAACTCCACCGGACCGGGATCAGCTCCACGAAGCAAACCCTTGCGCTGCTCGAGCCCTTCGTGCGCGCGCACGCGGACGTCGTTGCGCTCGACGATCGCGCGCGGCTTCACCAGCTTCTCGAGCAACCCGGCGAACAGATCGCGCCGCGCGTCCGTCGCTTCGATCAGCGTCTGCACGCTCAGGCAGTCCCCGTAGCGGTCGACGATCAGCCCGGGAAACAGGTCGGCTTCGGCGTGCACCAGCCGCGCCGCCCCGCGCCGGCCGGGATCGGGCCGCAGCCGCTCGCGGAGCGCCACCGCCTGCTCGAGCCGCGCCGCGAAGAATTCGTCGTCGATCGGGTCGTCCTCGCGGCTGAGCAGGCGGACGGCGATCTGGCTTCTGGACCCGTAGAACGCCTTTCCCGCGAAGCGGCCGCGCTCGTCGGCCAGGCGCACGACCTCTCCGCCGGCGAGATCGGAAGGCGCGGCGACGTCCGAGCGGTAGACCCAGATCTGTCCCTGCGCGAGCCGCTCGACGCCGCGCCTGGAGAGCACGACGGTCGGCTCGCCGGAGGCGCCGCCGCCGATCTCGCCGATCCCGGGAGGCGGGTGCTGGGTCCGCTGCCGTGGCGCCGACGGCGCGCGCGGGCGGACGTCGCGGACGGACCGCGAGCCTTGCTTCAGCCGCTCGAGACGGCGCGCGTCCTTCGGTGAGCGGGGCGGCTCGGCCAAGGCGATCTCCGGTGCACGGAGGCGGCACTTTACACGCGCAAAGCGCGCGACGTACAAGCGCTGATTCGATGACCCCGATCGAGACGTCGAGCGGGCTGGGTGCGCCGGAGCTGTCTGCGCGCGACCCGATCCGGGATCGCTGAAGCGAAAAGGAGCACCGAGATGGCGTCCGCAGGAAAGCTCGGCATCCTGGTCGGCGGGGGACCGGCGCCCGGGATCAACAGCGTGATCGGCGCGGCGACCATCCGCAGCCTGCTCGAGAATGTCGAGGTGGTGGGAATCCGCGACGGCTTCGATCGGATCATGCGCGGCGCTCCCGACGCCACCATGCCGCTGGCGATGGACAAGGTGAGCCGGCTGCACTTTCGCGGCGGCTCGCTGCTCGGCATCTCCCGCGCGAATCCCACCAAGGACCCGCGGCACATGCAGGCCGCGAGCGAGGCCTTGCAGCGGCTGGGGATCACCATGCTGATCACCATCGGCGGCGACGACACCGCGTTCTCGTCGATGAAGCTCTCCGAGGCGGCGGGGGGCAAGCTGCGGGTCGTGCACGTCCCGAAGACGATCGACAACGATCTCGACCTGCCGCCGCACATCGACACCTTCGGGTTCCAGACCGCGCGCCACCTCGGCGTCGAGCTGGTGAAGAACCTCATGGTCGACGCCTACACCACCTCGCGCTGGTACATCGTGGTCTCGATGGGGCGGAAGGCCGGCCACCTCGCGCTCGGGATCGGCAAGTCCGTCGGCGCGACCGTCTCCCTGATCAGTGAGGAGTTCCCCGACAACCTGCCGTTGCGGCTCCTCGTCGACACCCTGGCGATGTCGGTCGTCAAGCGGCTGGCGATGGGGCGGCGCGACGGCGTCGCGGTCGTCGCCGAGGGACTGGTGCTGAGCATCGATCCGAAGGACCTCGCCGGACTGGAAGACGTGGAGCGCGACGAGCACGGGCACGTCCGCCTCGCCGAGGTGGACATCGGGGAGATCCTCAAGCGCCAGGTCTCGGCCCGGCTCGGCTCGCTGGGGGTGAAGACGACCGTCGTCTCGAAGAACATCGGATACGAGCTGCGCTGCGCGGACCCCATCCCGTACGACATGGAGTACACGCGCGATCTCGGGTACTGCGCGGCGAAGTACCTGCTCTCCGGCGGCGACAAGGCGATGGTCTCCATGCAGGGCGGCCGGTTCGTGCCGGTGCCCTTTCAGGAGCTGATCGATCCGAAGACCGGGCGCGCTCGGGTGCGGCTGGTCGACATCCACTCCGATCGCTATGCCATCGCCCGCCGCTACATGATCCGGCTGCGGCGCGACGACTTCGAGGACGCCGAGCTGGTGGGAAAGATGGCCTCCATCATCAAGATGACGCCGCAGGAGCTGCGCAAGCAGTTCGAGTACCTGGTGGAGAGCGAGCCGCCGCCGCTCGAATTCGCCACCTGAGCGCCGGAATTTTGACGGCCGCCGGGGTCGAAGGCATCACCAGGGGATGCGTCGGTCGCTCGCGGTTCTCGTCCTTCTCGGCGCCTCGGCCGCGCGCGCCGACGACACGAACTTCCGGCCCTATGTGGTGGGCAGCCGCGCGTCGGGGATGGGCGGCGCGTTCACCGCCCTCGCCGACGACGGCTCCGGCCCGTACTACAACCCGGGCGGACTCGCCTTCGTGCGCCGCTCGCAGGTTTCGCTCTCCGGCTCCGTCTACGGGGTGGTGAGCGGCAGCAACGCCGACGCGCTCGGCGACGGCCACGATTTCACCTACCGCGACCTGAACATCTTCCCGGTCGCCACGTCGGTCGTCTGGAAGTTCGGCGAGGACGACAGGCCGGAAGGCGACGGCTCGGCGGTCGCGATCAGCATCTTCGTCCCCGACGCGGTCCGGACGAACGACCGCGACAAGCTGGGCTCGAGCCAGAATGCGTTCTTCGTCTCGAACGAAGATCAGACGGTGTGGGGAGGCGTGACCTGGGCTCGCCGCTGGGGAAGATTCGGCGTCGGAGCCAGCGGCTTCCTCCTCTTCGGGACTTCGCTCACCCAGCTCGAGCTGACCGCGATCGATCCCGCCGACGCTTCCAGATTCGCGACCATCACCTCGCGGGTCGACTACACCACCTTCGGCGCGGTCGGCGCGGTGGGGGTTCGCTGGGACGCGACCGACCAGCTCAGCCTCGGGCTCTCGGTGTACTCGCCCGAGCCGGGATTCGGGACGCGGCGGAGCTTCACGCGCATCGCGGTGGGCGACAACATCTCCGGCCCGGGCGCGCCGGCGCAGGTGGTGGTGGTGAACGCGGAGGACCTGCACGCCACGCCCACGCTGCCGGCGCGCGTGCAGGCGGGGATCGCCTGGACGGCCGATCGGATCACGCTGACCGCCGACGCGACGTTCCTCGCCGGCCGCGAGGTGCGGGACGATGAGGATCGGGCGGCGCAGGGACTGGATCGCTTCATCAAGCGCAATCCGGTGCTGAACGGCGCCGTCGGCATCGAGTACCGCCTCTCGGACGCGGCGCGGATGCGCGCCGGGTTCTTCACCGACTTCAGCGCCTCCGACGAGCCGCTGGGCACGGCGGCGGCCGCCGGCACGCGGACTCCCGACAATCCGAATCACGTGAACCGGTACGGCGGCACGCTTTCGGGCGGCTGGCGCACGCAGCACACCGCCACGGACGCGGGCATCAATTTCTCCTATGGCTCGGGAACGGACCTGGTGCCGAACAACCTCGACTTCTCGGACCTCAAGCCCACCACGGCGAAGCAGCTCCTCCTCTACGTCTTCCTCGCCTCGGCGTACGAATTCTGAATCCTCTGCGGCGGCAGCGTCACCGTGAACGTCGTTCCCTCGATCTGTGCCGAGTTCACGTCGATGGTCCCGCCGTGCGCAAGAACGATCTCCCTGGTGATGAAGAGGCCGAGGCCCAGTCCTCGGGCCGCCGAAGGGCGGCCGGCTCCCGTCCGGTGGAAGGGATCGAAGATCCCGGGGAGGAGATCGGCGGGAATCGGCGAGCCGTCGTTGTGGACCGCGAGGGTCGCGGATCCGTCCACGAGCTTCACCTGCACGTCGACGGGAGCGCCGGCCCCGTGAGAGATGGCGTTCCCCACCAGATTCGAAACCACCTGCGCGATCCGGTCGGCGTCCCACTCGCCGCGGATCTGCGGCACGGCGTCGAGCGTGAGCTGCGCCTCGGGGTGCCCGACCCGAAGCTCGTCCACGGCGCCGCGCGCGACCTCCGCGAGATCGGTGCCGGGGGTCAACTGCACCGGGATGCCTCCCGCAAGGCGCGCGCGCGTGAGATCCAGGAGCTGATCGACCATCCGCCGCATGCGCGCGGCGCTCGAGGCGATCCGCCGCAGCGCACGCTGTGAGTCCTCCGCAGGGATCTCCGGGCGGAGGAGCAGGTCCGTTCCCATGGAGATGGCGTTGAGCGGATTGCGCAGGTCGTGTCCGAGGATCCCGACGAACTGCTCCTGGAACCTCGCCGCGTCCCGCAAGGCCGCTTCCAGCGCTTCACGGCGGGCGATGTCGCGGTTGATGGCGTAGAGGAGGAATCCGAGGATGATCAAGCCCAGGCCGGCGCCGGCGTCGATCCACATCGCCGCTTCGAGGTCGCGGCGCACGACGCCGGTTCGCCCGGCGAGCAATCGCGTTTCCTGCGCGCGCAGGGCTTCGATCAGCTGTCGCGCGCCGTCCATCAGCGAGCGGCCGCGGCCTGTGCGCAGGATGGCCAGGGACGCGCCGGGTTGCCCGGCCTCGAAGAGCTCGATGGTCCGGCGGATCTCCTCCATCTTTTGCGAGGCCAGGCGGTCGAGCTCCGCGATGCGGTCCGGCTGCGATGGGTCGTCGGCGGTGAGCGTCCGGAGCTCAGCGAGCATCCCGGGCAGCGACTGCTCCGCCTGCACGAACGGTTCGAGGTACCGGGGATCTCCGAGAAGCAGGAACCCGCGCTGTCCGGTCTCCGCGTCGACCAGAGTGGCGCGGATCCGGAGCAGGATGGATTGCACCGCCTGCGTGTGCGCGATCAGCGGCCGCGTCGAATCGATCCCGCGCAGCGCCAGAACGCTGACGGCGATGAGCGTCAGCAGGGTCGCCGCGGCGAGGATCGCGACCAACGGCGCACGGGCGTGGCGGCCTTCGGCGTTCACGGCGCGGTGAGCGTAACCCCCTCGCCGGAAAGCGGCGATACCCGCGATGGACACGCCCGTGTCGACGATGGTGAATCTCCTGAAACGGAGACGAAATAGCCGACACCCGAGACCTTCGAGGGCGGGGCTCTCTCTACGTGTTCCGCGGTAGTCGGTGGCTCGGTTGTTGCGATCGCCTCCGGGTCAGGCGCGGTCGAGCGCCTGCACCAGATCGTCGACCAGATCCTGTCCGTTCTCGATCCCGACGGACAGGCGAATGAAGCCGTCGTCGATCCCCAGCTTGCGCCGGGTCTCCGCCGGCACCGAAGCGTGCGTCATGATCGCCGGATGCTCGATCAGGCTCTCCACCCCGCCGAGGGACTCGGCCACGGCGAACAGCCGCAGCGCTTTCAGGAACGTGCGCGCGGCGGGAAGGCCGCCCTTGATCACGAAGGTGAGCATCCCGCCGAAGCCGCTCATCTGCCGCCTGGCGAGGGCGTGCTGCGGGTGCTCGGGCATGCCCGGCCAGGTGACGCGCTCGACTTTGGGGTGGCGCTGCAGCGCCTGCACCACCAGGCGAGCGTTCCGCTCGTGCCGCTCCATCCGGACGTGCAGCGTCTTCAGGCCGCGGAGGACGAGGAAGGAATCGAGCGGGCCCGGCACCGCCCCGACGGCGTTTTGCAGGAAGGCGAGCTTCTCGTGCAGGTCGTCGCGGCGGACGACCAGCGCGCCGGCCACGACGTCGCTGTGGCCATTCAAGTACTTCGTCATCGAGTGCGCGACCACGTCGAACCCGAGCTCCAGCGGGCGCTGGAAGAACGGCGTGGCGAAGGTGTTGTCGCAGACGGAGATCACCCCGCGCTTGCGGCAGACGGCGGCGAGCGCGGCGAGATCGCAGATCTTCAGCATCGGATTGGTCGGCGTCTCCACCCAGAGCAGCTTCGTGTTCGGGCGGAAGGCCGCTTCGACGGCGCGCGGGTCGGTGACGTCGACGTAGCTCTGCTCGATCCCGAGCCGCTTGAAGACCTTGTCGGCGAGCCGGAAGGTCCCGCCGTAGAGATCGTCGCTGAGCACCACGTGATCGCCGGCCGAGAGCAGGTGCAAGACGGCGTCGGTCGCGGCGAGGCCGCTGGCGAAGGCGAGCGCGTGCTTGCCGTCTTCCAGGGCCGCGAGGCAGCCCTGGAGCGCGTCGCGAGTCGGGTTGCGGGTCCGCGAGTACTCGAACCCCTTGTGCTCTCCGGGGCCCGATTGCGCGTACGTCGAGGTGAGGTAGACCGGCGTCATCACCGCGCCGGTGGTAGGATCGGGCTGTTGCCCGGCATGGATCGCCTTGGTCTCGAACCGATCGCTCTCGCGGGTGCTCATGGGGCGCTCTCCATAGCACGGGCGGAGGCCGCCACGGAGGGCCCATGACCGACGAACGCCGAGCGCCGAGCCTGTTCGTGCAGGCCGGGCCGTTCCTGATCCTCGCGGCGGGCGCGCTCTGGGTGCGCGCGCGCTGGGAAGAATTGCCGGAACGGCTGCCGATCCACTGGAACGTCCATTTCCAGCCTGACGGGTTCGTGTCGCGCACACCGGTCGCCGCCGTCCTGCCGCTGCTCCTCGGCGCCATCGTCTGCTTGACGCTGCTCGCATTCCAGGCGGGGCTGAGGCGCAGCACGCCCGACGGCGCTCTCCGGGCGTTCACGATCAAGACGCTGCTGATCGGCGAGTACTTCAGCGCGCTGGCTTGCTGCGGCGTCCTGGCCGCGTCGGCGACGGGCGGACGGCTGCTCAAGCCGGTGCTGGTTCTCTCCCTCGGCGGCGTGCTCGCGCTCCTCGCCTTCGTATGGAAGAGCGCGCGGAAAATCCCGCGCGAGCCGGCGCACAATCCGTCGGCGTGGCGCGGCGGCTTCTTCTACGTCGACCGCGAGGATCCTGCGCTGTTCGTCCCGAAGCGGTACGGCCTCGGCTACACGTTCAACTACGGTCACCCGGCGGCATTGCCGCTCACGCTGGCGCTCGTGATCGTGCCCCTGGGGATCGTCGCGGTCGTGATGACGCTCCGCTGAATCAGCGGACGGAGACGCGGGTCCCGAGCCACTCGATCAGGT
>Ga0070741_10010868_pt1 | contig 17012 bp, 10 predicted proteins | sample Coa_R1_4_FD_66440 | JGI IMG/M metagenome (GOLD analysis project Ga0070741, IMG submission 66440) | Surface soil microbial communities from Centralia Pennsylvania, which are recovering from an underground coalmine fire - Coalmine... | ecosystem: Environmental > Terrestrial > Soil > Unclassified ...
GCACAAACTCTTCAAAATTGCGCGCCTCGGTCTCTATTTTTGGGAAGTGCCCGAACTTGACGGCGACGGCATGTCCTCCACCTGCTGCATAGAAGGGTTGCACCCAGAGCACTCCCGCCCCACTGCGACTCGGCGTTGGCGTCAAAGGCCGCACCAGTATCCCTTTGGCCTCGCAGAACAGGCGGCACAATAAATCCTCCAACTCGGCGATCATGCGCTTGCTCAATGGTGTGTTACGCTCAACACGCGCTCCATCAAATTCCAGACTCAGCACGGCCTGCTCTGATTTCTTCGTCTGCATCCAGATGATGTCGAGTGCCAGGTTAATGCGGGAAAGCGCTTTATGCACGCCTTGCAGAAATTCCTGCCTGTTGAATTCCTGTTTGGGCATGAAATCCGTCACGCCGTAATCCTTGAAGGCCATGCGCATCTGCTCTTTGGTGCCTACTCCAGACAGCATGATGATTTTTACAGCATCACTCAAACCACGTGTGCCCAGCTCGCGCAGCAGACCAATGCCATCGGTGTTGCTCTCATCTGTACCATCCAGGCAGATATCAAGCACGACCAGATGATATAATGCTTCTTCCAGGCGCGTCCGCACTTCTGTAGCTGATGATACGGCCTCCACATGAAAACCGTCTTGCTCTAGCTTCTCAACTAAATGTTCGCGCCACGACTCTGTATCATCAACTACGAGAATGCGCCCTTGTTTTTTCATGCTTCTCCCCTGTTTTTGTTGTAAAAGCATCCACGCTCTACATGTTCCATTGCATCCTTGACGATACGTACAAGGTACTTCGACGTGTATGGTTTATCCACTACGTCATCTACTCCTTGCAAGAAGAGCGCGCGCATCTCTTGCCAGGGCAAAAAGGAACACAGGACGAGCAGATGATATCTGTTCGTCAGGGCCAGCGCGATCAATTCTTGCTCTTCCGGTCCGACTCTGGCACACCCCAGCACTACCAGGTCGGGCATTTTCTTTTCCGCTGAGGTCTTCTCTCTGGGCGGTAAATATGTGTACGTGTCGAGCGTTTCTACCGAGTAACCAGCTGCACTCAAAGCGTCGGTAGAGAACTGCCGCCAGTACGCTTGATGATCGATGACCAAAATATGTCCTTGCATCACAACGGCTCGCCTCCTCCTTCACATTAACCCCGCGTGGCAACCCCCAAAGGGGGCACGGCAACCCTTGCGGCTGTCGTTGTGCCCCCCCTTCTGTGACATGCGCAAAAACTGTTGCTACGAGGTTTTTGCCTCAAAGGCTTTTGGTAAAAGTAGCGTAAACGTTGTCCCTTTTCCCGGTATACTTTCCACTTTCAGGTCTCCATGATTTCTCAGGGCGTTGCGCTTGGCGCTCCACAGGCCGAAGCCGAAACTTCCCTTGGTTGAATGAAACAGGTTGAAGATTTTGGAACGGTTGTATTCTGAAATCCCTATGCCTGTATCGATCACTTTCATTGCCACCCAACGCCCCGCGTTGTGTGCGCGCAAGGTGAGCGTTCCGCCTTGAGGCATGGCCTGGCAGGCGTTCACTATCAGGTTGCGCAAGATATCTCCGACCAGACGCTGTGTGACCCGCACGTTGGCGACATCGCTCTCCATCTGCAGGTGACAGACGATGTTTTCCGGGATGACCAGCGAGTCCAGCGCCTCTTCGAGCAAGACGTTTGGCGGGATCACGGCGGGCTCTTCCATCTCCTCTTCCGTTTTCCCTAATTCCGTCTTCAGATGGTTACTCAATTCCAGCAATTTATGCACTGTGCGCCCGATATTGTTGAGCCATTTCGTAATCGTGGGATTCGTTATCCCTCCTTTCTCCAGCTCCTCCTGGATCTCTGCCACATATTCCGGCACCAGGCCAAGATCATTGCCCAGCCTGTGCATGATTTCAAAGGCCGATTGACCAATCGAACTCATCTCCTCGGCTGCCAGAGCGCGCTGTTCAAACTCTTTGCGTTCTTGTGTCGCTTTGAGCCGAGAGATGGTAACCGCCAGTTGCTGTGCCAGACCTTCAAACAGGTTGAGATCAGCCCCTTGAAAACGATCCATATCATGATGAATCACCGCCAGAATGCCATACGCTTCGTCGTCAACCTGCACCGGCACGATCACCAGAGCATGGATGGCCGGGTCCGGCGTTTCTCCCAACAGGCCACATGCCGCTAGCTCTGCGCGATCACGGATCACTCCTGTACGCCTCTGGCGCACCAGCCGCTCGATGATGCTATTGTCCGCTGTGATGTGAGAAGCCACGAGCACGCCATCTTGCAACGAGACACGTTTCAACAGCAAGTCCTGGCTCTCTTCGTCGTAACGATAGATGACAGCACGACCCTGGCTATGCGTCTCGGCGATACTGATGACGATGTCGTAGGCTCGTTCGCACGCAGCCAGTTCGCTGATCTTGCCCAGTTCTTGCCCTGCACGGTAGAGCAGCGCGAAGCGTTGGGCCTCTTGCCCGGCTTTCTGGTACCGCTCGGCATTCTGCAACGCGATCACCGCCAGATCAGCCAGCGCTGTGAGCAGACGCACGTCGCTCTCTTTGAAGCGCGCGGGCACGGGACTCTCTATGTCGATGACCCCGCGTAGCTCTTCGCCGGCCAGCATGGGGACTGCCAGCTCTGAACATGTTCCAGGGATGTAATCCAGGTAGATCTGACTCCAGGGGTTTTGTGCTGGATCGACATTAACTGGTTGTTTCGTCCTGGCAACGTAGCCAATGATACCTTGATCCAGAGTGACACGCATGCCCTTTTTGTCCTGGGCGACGCCATATTCTGCTGCCATGCGCAAATCATTGCGCTCGGCATCATAGAGCATCAGGATGCCCGTCGTCGAATGCGTCAGTGTCAGCGCTTTTTCCAGGATCAGATGAAACACATGTGCCGGATCAAGCTGACCAGTAATTTGCTTGCTGATCTCGTTGAGCACCTGCCATTCTTCGGCAATGCGTTTCTCGCGTTCATAAGCTTGCGCCTTTTTGACGGCCAGCACCGCCTGTCCAGCCAATGTCTGCAAAAACGTCTGGTCATCCAGGCTAAAGTTTCCCTGACGCGCACTCTCAAGGCTGATCACCCCAACCACTTCATCGCCATCCAGTAACGGGACATCCATTTCCGAGACAGTCTTGTCACTGATCTGCCAGTACAAGGAGCGCCACGGCTCGTCGCGATGCACATCATCTACCCGCACCGACTGCTTGTGCTCCATCACCCAGCGCACAATCCCTTTGACCTCGGAGGTGGGAACGGCCAGTGCATGCAGCGTCTGCGCATAAGGACCAACAGCTGTTATCGTTTCCAGTTCTCGCGTTTCAGCATTAAACAGCAGTATCGCAGCTTCATCGACGGCTATCTGCTTGCACGCCATTTCTAGAATAGTATCCAGAATGGCTTTCAGTTCTAGAGAACGATTGAGCTCGCGATCCACATTTTGCAGAATATCCAGTTCCTGATTCAGGCGAATGTTGCGCAATGCCAGCACAATCTGCTGCGCCAGCAGTTGGAGGATGGAAAGATCCTCCTGATTATACGTATCCGGCTGCGGGTGCTGTAACGAGAGGAGCCCCAGAGACGTATCTCGCAAGACCAGCGGCACGAAAATCATCGATTCCTTTGTTTCTCCGTTGCCAGCATCCAGCTTGAATGGCAGCTTGCCAGCATCTCCATTGAGCCTCTGTATCAATAACGGTTGTTGAAACTTCATGATGTACTGGCAAATGTTGTCTGGAGAGACAGCTTTCTGGAAAGCGCTCGTGCCATTTTCTACCCGATACACATCTAACGTAGCTGTTTGCTCACGATAGACGGCAAGCAAAAAGGTCGAACTGTCATTGAGGATACTGCCGATATGCATTTGCAGCTTGTGAAATAGTTCATCAACCGTGGTAAGATCGTGATTGATTTCCTGCCCGATGTGTGCGACTTCCCGATAGCGGCGCAACAACCAGGTTTCTTGCAGGATAAATGCCGCCTGCCTGGCGAAGAGCCACAAAAGCTGGTATTCTTCATCGTCGAAGTGATGTCCCTGCCTGAAATTGAGGTAGAGCACTGCAAGTAATCGTTTGCGATGCCTTGTACAGAGAGCAAGTACAGAAAGGGAGCGCACTTCTTCAGAATAGGTAAAGACGTTCTGGTATTCAGGCATTATATCTACATCATCGACTGTCACCACATTATGCTTGATCACCTGACGCACTACATAGCCATCTAGCCTGGGAGGCGTATAATCCTCTCTGTTTCCTTGCAGTTCCCCGGCCACGACCGGAGACTGCATCAAGTTACCGGAGATCGCATTTGCCGCGTAGATCACACTGATATCGGCAGCAAAGACACTCTGCGCTACGTCCACGATATGTGCAAGTGTAGTCATCACGTTTCCCGGTTGTCCTGGTGTTTGTGCTAACCGTTCCAACCATTCATTACTGTTAAACAGTACCTGTTGAGTTTCCATATGCATCTCCCAATCAGGCCATGCAGCAGTTATCTTGCCAGCCAATCCAGCATGCTCATCTATCGCATTCATATTAATAGACGTGTTGTATATGGATTTATGAAATCCTGCAAAATCAAATCTTATGGTTACACGGTCATTCCTAAAACAAGCGTAAAAAAATATTCTGGCAAATGCCAGAATATTTTTTTACGCTTGTTTTAGGAATGATGCTTATCTTTCCTCTTCAACAGCTCCTAGAGATTTGAGTGTCGCTTTATGCGTCTCGATCAAGCCCTTCACGTGGGCAATATTCATACCCTCGTAGAGCCTCTCGCGCCCCAACCTCTTAAAACATTCGCCGCTATGCACGTCCCACAGTCGAATTGTACCATCGTCGCCCGCGCTGGCAACGCTCTCGCCCCCTGGGCTGAAGGCCACAGACCAGATACAATTGTCATGACCGCGTAAGACATGCAGGCAGTTTCCCGTAGCCGCGTCCCACAACCGTACTGTCTGGTCGTGGCTGCCGCTAGCAATCATGCTGCCATCGGGGCTGAAGGCTACTGCACGCGTCCAGGCGCTATGTCCCTGGAGCACCCTGAGACATTGCCCCGTTTGCGCATCCCACAACCGTACTGTCTGATCATCGCTGACGCTGGCAAGCATTCGATCATCCGGGCTGAAGGCTACGCACCACACACGGTGCTTATGTCCCTGGATCATCCTGATGCATTGCCCCGTCCCGATATCCCATAATCTCACGGTCTGATCATCTCCACCAGTAGCAACAATTTCTCCTGTATGGCTATAGGCAACGCACCAGACTATGCCATCATGTCCATACAATGTCTTGAGACAGTAACCTGTTTTCACGTCCCATAAGCGGACGGTTTGATCAAAACTGCTGCTGGCAACCTGTTTGCCATCGGGATGAAAGGATACACAGCGCACGAGATGGGTATGTCCCGGCAAGCTTCTGAGACAGTGCCCCGTTCCAATATCCCATAAGCGCACTGTCTCATCTTCACTCCCGCTAGCGAGCAGGCTCCCATCAGGACTGAAGGCAACCGACCTGACGCGATTGCTATGTCCTTGCAGCGTTTTGAGGCAGCGCCCGTTCTCGATATCCCATAATTGAATGGTCTGCTCTTCGGTGCCATCGGCGATTATACGTCCATCGGGGCTAAAGGCAATCGATTTTACCAGACTGGTATAGCTTTGTACGACCCGAATACATTGTCCGCTGCTCATATTCCAGAAACGCAGGGTCTGATCTTCACTGGCACTGACGAGCAGAGCGCTCTGCGGGATAAATGCCAGTGTCCAGATGCGATTCATACGCCCCTGCAAGACTCTCAGGCACTCCCCTGAGGCAACATTCCATAGGCGAATCGTCTGATCGTCGCTGCTGGCGAGGTGATTGCCATCGCTAGAGAAACTGATCGACCAGATGCGATTGGTATGTCCTTGCAGAGTACGCTGGCAGTAGCCCGTCTCTATATCCCAGAAGCGCACTGTCTTGTCTTCGCTCCCGCTCACCAGCAGTTTGCCGGTAGGACTGAACGAGACGACGCGCACCAGATTGGTATGTCCTCGCAGGACCTTGCTGCACTGGCCCGTCTCTGCATCCCAGAGCCGAATCGTCGCATCATCACTGCCGCTGGCAATCAGCTTGTCAAACGGGCTAAAGGCTACTGAGCGCACACAGCGCGTATGACCCTGGAGAATATGCAGGCAATCTCCTGTCTGTGCACTCCAGAGCCGCACAGTCTGATCTTCGCTGCCGCTGGCTATGATACTGCCATCAGCACTGAAGGCGACCGATCTGACCATGTTGCTGTGTCCCTCCAACGTCTTGAGACATACACCGCTCTGGCTATCCCAGAAGCGGATGCTCTGGTCCTCGCTTCCACTGACCACCAGCTTGCTATCTGGGCTGAAAGCCACTGAGCGTATGCCATCGGTATGCCCCGTGCAGGTAAACAGCGGCACCAGGTCACAGGCACCCTCTATGCGCCAGAGTCGTACCTCGCTGGTGGTGGTCCCGGCGGCAAGCAATTTTCCATCCGGGCTGAGCGCCAGGCAGAGAATACTGCTGAAGGTGTCGGCAAAGACGGAGGTTTCCAGGTTGGCATACGCGAAATTGACCTCCTGCAACTCCACATGCTGCAAGTATGCTTGCCAGACTGGCAGGTGCGAAAAGTCGAGACCGCGTAAATTGGCCCCTAATTGAACCAGTAAATTGAGGATATTGCCTGCTGCATACCCGGATTTCTGAGGACGCAGCAACCGTAATTGCGCCAGCATATTTTTGAGTTTTCTCTCCACCTCGACTTCTCCAAAGGTGGCCAGTAACTTCTCTGCCACGGGAGCAAGAATCAGGTGGATCTGGCTATTTCTGATATAATCTTTGGTCTGTGCTTTGATCAGAGGATGACTGCCAAACAGCTCGATTCTCTCCTCTGCAATCTCCTCGCCTACTCGCCTGACGAGCCTTTTGGTCACATACTCCATCACAACCTGCTGGAGGGTAAAACGTCCATTCCCGCTGGCTTCTATCAGTGAGCGCCGCTTCAGTGACTCCAGCGCATCCATCAGCGTGCCCTTAGATACTGCGTGTTTCACATTTTCCCACAGTTCGTTCAACGATATCGCCTCACGGTCAATTCCTAACCAGTACAGTATCTGTTGTTCTTGCTCCGATAACCGCTCAAATTGTTGTTCCAGCAGTTCGTGGATATCGCCGAACACGCTTTCCTCCTCGCTCAGGAATCTGGCTATATCTCCATCAAACATTTCGCGAATAGGCTCGGCAACCAGCTTCAACGCCAGCGGGTTGCCTGAGTAGACTCCTACTAGTTCAAACCACGCTTCTTCTGATCCAACCAGGCGCTTATCTTGCAGCAGCTGTTGCCCCTCCGCCAGTTCGATACCCGACAACAGCAAGGTACGCACACGGAACGAGTGACCTTGCAGTTGCACAATTTCCTGGGGCTTTTCCCGGCTGGTGAGCAAAAGGCAACTTTGATGCTCGGCTTCCCCAATGCGCCGGAACAACCGGCCATAGCCCTCATATCCCTCAGCGTAGCGGCCCGTCCTCTGACCCACTTTGAACACAGACTCGACATTATCCAGGATCAGCAGACATCTATGTTCGCGCATGAACGAGAGCAGCAGGTCAAGTTGCCCGTCCAGATCTTTTGGCAGATCTGTATGTCGCTGCTCGGGGAAAAATTGCAGGCAGCTCTCCAGGAGACTCTCTACAGGTGGTGCATTACGCAGCGAACGCCAGAAGACATATTCGAACGCACCCTTGACCTTCCTTGCCACCATCGTTGCAAACGTGGTCTTCCCAACACCTCCTATCCCCAGGATCTGCACCATGCGGCAGCGTTCTTCGAGCATCCATGATTGCATTGTGAAGATTTCCTGCTCGCGTCCACAAAAGTGGACAATATCGGGTGCCTCCCCCCAATCCGCCAGCTTTGGAAGATGACCCCCGCCGGGCTCCCCGGTCTGAAGAGCGTTCGCCAGATCATCAGGAAGGGCTTCGATGGTGTTCTCAGGAAATACTGTATGTGAAAAGGAGGATGTAGATTTGGGCAAAGCGAGACGAGTGGAAGAGGAATTGTGCACCCCCCTGGTCTTTTTGACCAGCCCCAACTCTTCGACGCTCTTGCCAAAGAGATCACCGAGCTTCTGCCGATAGTATGGTTGGGGAAATGACTCTCCCTTCTCCCACAACCTGACGGTCTTAGAATTACACCCAACCTTCTCTGCCACGTCCTCCTGTGACCATCCGTGCAGATTTCGCTCGTACTTTAATCTTTCGTACCAGGGCATGTACATCTTTATCGAGGTCTCTTCCGTCCCATATTTTTCCGCCAATTTATCCCTATTTGCCCTACAAATGCCCCCTGATTGCGGTTCCTTAGATCGCCCTTTAGAGGTTATCTTAAAGGCGTAAGCAATCGTGGAAGCCAATCTTGTAGTCAGGCTTATTAAATAGACGCGCGAGAATAAAATTTATCGTTTTGGATCGTTGGTGCATCTGAGTATTTCTATCTCATTGTGCGTGATTTTCTTCCATCAGATACCAGATACACCCATCATCCGCATCCTGAATAGCTGTCCCACTCTAAGTGTAACAAATGTGTAGCAATACAGCAAGTGTAAGGAGTTCGTTATGCTTTCAACTACCATCGATGCCTGCATAGAAGCCGATGCCGACGACATAAGCAGCGATGCTCTCTGGAGAGCCCTCTATCCCCAGGTGCGCTCTCTTGCTAGATACCTCGTCAACACATTTCCTCTCCCCTGCTGGCGTGGTCAGGAAGATGATATCGCTGAAGATATCGTGCAAGAGGCCATGCGCCGCGTCATCGAGCATTCGCGCAAAGCCGAGCGCGGAGAAGCCACACCAATCCACTCATTGAAGCAGCTAGTCACCACCGTTGCCTACAATTATTGCCGCGACCTACGACGACATGACCGCCGTGTATCTCGCCTGGAACCCTGCTACTATCAGCAACATGCACTCTTAGAAGAAGACAGCAGCGCATACCTGCTTGACTCGGTGACAGAGCAGGTCGATCAGGAGCAACTCTTCGACCTGCTCGCCGGTGAAATCGAGCATTTTCCGCGCAAACAAAAGCGTGCCTTGCTAACAGATCTAGCAAACCTTATGTACTTCGATGCCCAACCAACACCATTGCAAGAATCCTTCCTGGATGTGGGCATCGAGTTACAACAATACCAGAATCCCCTCCCCACCAACCCCAGGGAGCGCAGCCGCCACATCTCTCTGCTCAGCCAGGCTTACAAACGTGTCTCCCACCTCCCCAGCCTACAAGAACATATTTAAAACTGGTACAGCATACAGAGCAAAATGGCGTTCTTCCCATCTTGCTCTGTATGCTGTGTTGCAACATTTAGCGGCACGATGTTCGCACCAAATTCCTAACGCAGTCTTCATCCAGTTGGTTTTGTATCAACCTGGCATAATATCCACCTCTCTTCAGCAATTGCTGGTGTGAACCAGACTCCACAATTCGCCCTTCGTCAAGCACGAGAATACAATCTGCTGTGCGTATAGTGCTGAGACGGTGAGCGATGATGATTTGTGTACATTCCAATTCTTTAAGATTTTGTTCTATGATACGTTCGGTAATGACATCTAGTGAACTCGTTGCTTCGTCGAGCAGTAAAATAACAGGCTCATGCGCCAGGGCACATGCGAGAGCGAGCCGTTGGCGTTGTCCACCAGAAAGTGCATTTCCGCCCTCCGAGATAAACGTCTCATATCCCATCGGCATCTGGAGAATATCATCATGGAGAGCCGCTGCCCGAGTTGCTTTGACGATCTGTTCCATAGTAATTTCAGGATGATTGAAGGTGATATTTTGCCGGATTGATCCACTAAAAATATGCATGTCTTGCATGACAACTCCAAATTGAGCGCGTACAGCTTGAAAATCGAGCCTGCGTAGCGGGAAGATATGATCATAGAAAATTTCCCCTTCTGTCGGCCAATACAGTCCCAGTAACAGTTTGCCCAGAGTACTTTTTCCCGATCCTGTACGCCCAACAATCGCGATCTTTTGTCCTGGATCAATATCTAGATCGATGTCTTTCAACACTTTTGGGGAACTGGGATCATATTGAAAACTCACCTGCCTGAGCGTAATTTGCCCTTCCAGACAAGGGGGTTGTCGCACCAGTTGCCTATGTTGCTCAGGTTCAGCTTCTACCACATCAGCGAGGCGCTCAATGTGAGAACGCGTCACTTGTAAGAGTTGCCCACTGCTGGCTAATGATGCCAATGGAGCCAGGAATTCTCCTACCAGCACACTCAAGGCGAGCATTTTCCCCACTTGCATGGTACCATTAAGCACCTCGATTGTTCCTACCCAAAGTAATGCCAGAGGTACAAATACATTCAGAATGCTTGTAAATGCGCCGATGATTGAAGTCATGTAGCTCAGACGTACAGAGATATTTAATTGTTTTACGAAGAAATTGGACCAGCGTTGAAAAGCTCTTTGCTCCGCTCCAGTGGCTTTCAACGTTTCTATGCCTGTGAGCATTTCTGCGACATACCCCTGGGCTTCTCCTATAGCGTCCAACTCGCGGCGAGCTAACCGGCGAACAGGACCCTGCGTTCCTATCAACACAATCACCTGGCATATGCCAATAACCAGCGCGATGATACTGAATACAAACGACTGCGAGAGTAAAATCAACAGGTAGATTATGACCATACTGCCATCGAGAATAGTCGAAACTAACTGGCTACTGACAAGATTGCGAATCGTCGTGTTACTTGTCACACGTGCCATGATGTCTCCGCCCGCACGCAGTTGAAAGAAGCGCAAAGGGAGTTTAAGCAAATGTTCAAAAAAGTTGGATGTGAGAGATGCATCTATGCGTGCTTGTAGATAGATCAGCAGTGATGAACGCATGAGCATGATTATCAGTTGAGAAAGAAGTATGAGTAGCAAACCAATGCCTAAAAGAGGAAGGATAGCGATCATTCTCTGGGGAATAATCTGATCTACAACAACTTTTGTGACAAAAGGGATGATCAGTCCAAATACTTGCAGCAGAAGAGAGACCAGGATGATTTGCAGGAACAGAAATGGAGATTGTTTGAAGTATTGCATCAAATATGTTCGTAAGGAGATCGATGGCGCAGGTGTATGAGTATCAAACTCTATACCCGGTTCAAGCATCACCACAATACCTGTAAAGCCAGCATCAAACTCTTGAGAGGTCAAACATTTGCGTCCCGTAGCAGGATCAACCACATCAACAAAGGATGAGGACCAGCGCTCAACAACCAGAAAATGGTTAAATTGCCAGTAGACAATGGCAGGCAGACTAACGAAGCGAAAGTCATTGACCGCTAATGAGATCGTTCTGACCTTCAGGCCATAACGACGTGCAAGCCGCACGATGCTTAAAACTGAAAGACCATTCCGACCAGGACCGGCCATTTGATATATCTCTGAGATGCTGGTCTTGCGACCGTAATAGCTCAGAATCATGGCCAAACAGGCAGCCCCACACTCTACAGCACTCATTTGTAAGAGTTCTGGTACTTTGCGTCGAAACATTGCTGCAATGCCCCCTATAAGTTTGTAAACAATGTCTTTCTCCCAACCTTTGATTGCTTCATTGCAATCCCAGGCAGAATGAGAGGATGCTCTGTGAGCCAATGTGTACCTGACCACTCACCAAATCGCCTGTCTTCAAATGAAGCGCACGTGTAGCTACAGGCAGGAGCATCGCTACTCCAGAGGATTGAGGGAAACTGTAGGCTGCACCCCCATTCAGCATATACCACTTACGCGCTTCGTCTGGGCCAACCAATTTAGCATACTTTATAGTACCGACAAATTGCTGTCCTGCTGGCTCAACACGCAGTTCTGCATCTTCTCCTGGGCGTAACTGAGATATATACTTCTCTGGGAGAAAGAGCACGATCCCCATTTCATTGTTCCGCAAAATATGCTCCGGGTCCTGTGTCAGCACAACACCTGATCCGGGAATGAAGAAAGGAACTTCCCCACGCCAGACGAGTAGTCCAACAAGAACAAGGAGAGATAGCAAAAGAGAAGATAAGGTCGTTATATATGGAAAGAAGAAACGAGGAAGAATATCCTCTTCCGGTCTCTGCAAATATTCCTGTATTGCCTTTGCGCGAAAAAAAGGATGACGCGGCTCCATTTGTATCTCCTTCCATCTATCTTTCATCAAAACAAGTATAGTGATCCCTTGCAATCGACAAATGCAAATATATCGATTGCAAGGGATCACTATACTCGTCTCATGAGAGGCTGCTGGATACAGAGTCAAACAATGCAAGGAACTTTTAGCCGACTCATTGATATATCCAAGTTTTGCACAGAAAGGAAAATCATTCATGAAACCTACAACGCATAACAATCGAGTCAACGAGACAAAGCTTTCCAAGCAGTTTGTTGAGTTCATTGATCTGACTGACAAAGACCTGGAAGAGATCAATACGCCTGGGTTTGGTCGCATTCAGGGTGGGCATCACAGACACCACCACGGCTGCCACAGGTGCCACTGCGGCTTTAGCGGTTCCAATGCCTTTGGCAACTTCAATGGCCCTGGCGGCCCTGGCAACTTTGGCGGCTTCAATGGCCCTGGCAACTTTGGTGGCTTCTGCTGATGCAACTGCTCATTTTGAGGATTGATCAATAGGCATATGCACACATAGCTATATATCTAGCTAAGCAATTGTGGAGTCACCCGCTAGGCATGGCTATTGATTTGTGCCTCAACCTATAGGCTCAAGCTGGGAGAGTTATTCTCCTGTATACTGGGAATCAGAGTACAGTCGTGATAACTTTCTCTGCAGAAAAAGGAAGCTTGTCCATCCTCGTTCAGGATTGCAAAAATCCTGAACAAGGACACATGAAAGAGCGAGGAACTTCTCCGGGTGCTATTGCCATAGCAGGATCTTCGTGATATGCTTAGAACACATGTTTTGTTTTCCTGCTGGAATAGGAGCATCATGTTCTCAGCTTCTCACGCGCCTGCTAGGCAACTCACGGAGGATGAGTATTTATTTGGCTGGGACCCAACACCTGGTATTGTTTCGGTGTGGGCGCATCGTGATGGGCGCGCGATCATCTGGCGGCGCGAAGGCAACCGCATCGTCTGTACAACAGAACGTTATCGCCCCTGGCTCTTTGCCACCTCTCTAGCCGACCTCACGTATCTTGGTTCGGCCCTCCAGCCCGCTCACGTCCAGGGAGGAGAAAAAGTCGTTATCAAGTACCAGGAAATGGCCGGTCCTGATCACTCCTATCGCTATTTGCTCTTTGCTCGCGATGGACGCACCCTTGAGCGTGCAATTCTGACAGGGGCATCGCGTCGGCTTGGCAGTGCCATCAGCAGCATCAACGATCTGCAAGACGCTTATTACCGCGTTGGTCCCGTCGAACAATATCTGATGTCCAGTGGCAAGGTATATTTCCGCAATCTGAGTTACGAATCTCTGCATAGAATGCAGTTCGATCTGGAGACCACCGCCCTTGATCCGCATCGTGGGCGTATCTTCATGGTCGCGGTACGTGATAATCGCGGGCTTGCGACTACGCTCGAAGCGCCCCTTCCCGAAGACGAGGCACACCTGATCGCTTCTCTCTGCGCCTTGATTCGTGAGCGTGACCCTGATGTGCTTGAGAATCACAACCTCTTTGGCTTCGACCTGCCCTTTCTGGAGCAACGTGCGCTTGTGCATGATATGCCGCTCGAACTGGGTCGCCAGGGTGGTCCGCTGTTGCTGGAGCGCCGCCAGGAAACGCTCGCCATTGGACCGGAGGCCCGACGCCGCACGCGCTATAGCGTTGCCGGACGCGAACTGATCGATACGCTGGATGCTGTACGCCGGCATGATTTCGTCGTGCGTGATATGCCCAGCTACAGCCTCAAGGATGTCGCCCGTTACTTCCATATTTCCCCGCCCGACCGTGTGTACATCCAGGGTGCGGATATTTTCGAGACTTACCGCCATGACCCCGCACGCGTGCGTCACTACGCCCTGGACGACGTGACCGAGGTCGATGGTCTCTCACAGCGCTTGCTGGGCGCACCATTCGCGCTGGCAGGCATGGCTCCTCGTCGTTACGAGCGACTGGCCTCAGCTGGTCCTGCAATGGGCATCCTCGAACCGATCCTTGTACGCAGCTATCTGCGTGCCAGGGCCGCTCTGCCCTATCAAGCCGCGCAACAGAGCGCCGAGGATGGTCTGCACGAAGGCGGGGCTGTGCATCTGCTCGCGGAGGGCATCGCCGAACATGTGGTCAAAGCCGATGTAGCATCGCTGTACCCTTCCCTGATGCGCACATTCCAGATTGGCCCATCCTGTGACCGCTTGGGCGTCTTGTTGAGCGTGCTGGGCCGCCTGACAGATCTACGCCTTGCGCACAAAGAGGCTGCACGTACAGCTACACCTGGTTCGGTGGAGGCCAATCATCACACTGCGACACAGGCGGCAATGAAAATCCTCATCAATGCGGCCTATGGCTACATGGGCGCTGGCTCGATGGCGCTCTTCGCCGATGGTCGTGCAGCGGGAGAGGTGACGCGCCGGGGCCGCGCGATCCTTTCTCAGGTGCTGGATGCTCTGGGTGAACGCGGTATGGCGCTTATCGAGGCCGATACAGACGGGGTCTATTTTGCCGTTCCCACGGACTGGACTGAGGAGCAAGAACGTGCCCTGGTCAACGAGATTGGGGCCGGGCTACCAGAGGGTATTCGCCTGGAATACGAGGGTCGCTATCGCGCTATGTTTAGCCACGAAGTCAAGAACTACGCTCTGCTCACCTACGATGGACGCCTGGTTGTACACGGCGTAGCGCTGCGTTCGAGTCGTGCCGAGCCCTTCGGTGAACGCTTCTTGCGCCAAGCCCTGCATCATACCATGCTTGGTAATGTGCAGGCCGTACGCACGCTCTATCTGGAAACAGTTGAAGCGCTGCGCAATCGTGCCTTGCCAGCCTCTGATCTGGCGACCCAGGTTCGGCTCTCCAAAACACCCGAGGCATACCAGAAATCCCGTGCAACGCTGCAAGAATCTGCCTACGAAGCATTGTTGAACGCCGGTCGCACCCACTGGTATCCAGGCGAGCGCGTCCGCTTCTATCGCACGCGCAGCAAAGGCTCCGTCTGGCTCCCTGAAGAAAACGAAGAGGCTCCCATCGGCAACGACTGGCGAGCTCGTGAACGAAATCAGGACGGCGGACAGCAGGAGACAACAACACGTTATTCCTATGCAGAGATCGCCAACCGCCGCGACTACGACGTTGAATACTACATCCGTCTGCTCAACACATCCTACGCAGCCCGCCTGCGCAAAGCCTTTGTCCCCTCCGATTTTGAACAACTCTTCAGTCTGGATACACAACTCAGTCTGTTCGACACCGCTACCCCCATCGAACACATCCAACCACGCTGGATTCGCTGTTCATAGTCATTATGTTGCAAAACATCAATTACCGTAAGAGCAGCATTTACGTTACACTATCGCCAGATAATCAAAATTCCCCGGCCCCGCAGTTTTCTCCAATTGTCTGACGATACGCTCAGCATTATCACGTGGCCCCGAAATAAAGAAGGGCTTACCATCTCTCCCAAACTTCAAATCATAAGGCTCTTCCAACTCACCACGTGGTGCCAACACATATTGCGAGAGCGCGAAGTCCTTCTGGGGCTGGAAGCCAAACTGCGCCGCATAGTCAATCGATGCATAAATCATCTGGTGTACCAGTTCTGGCGGACACGTCTCCTTCTTTCGCTCGCCGAAAATGGCATCGACCTCTTTATTACTCCCTTGAAAAATAAAATAAGCGAAGGTTCTCTGACCTTCGCTTATTTTATAGCTTTATAGCCTGTCTGACAAGATTAGCGTGCGCGATGCCGCCTGCGGCGCTGCACTTCCGCTTTACGTTTTCGCCGCGCCTGGGGGCTTTCGTAGTGTCTACGCCGTCTTGCTTCTGATAGAATACCAGCCTGCTGTACTTTACGATTGAAACGTTTGAGCGCAAACTCAAACGAATCTCCAGGATTTACTAAAATTTCCGCCATAGGGCCTACCAGCGTGACCGTCGGTCGTTTGAGCGACCGCTATTGCTGGGTTGGTAACAATCGCTGCAATATACGGCTCTGTCATCCCGAGGCTGGAAAGGGACAAGTGCTTCGTTACCGCAACTTGCGCAGGTTGCGCTATACATCTGACGAGGTTCGCGTTCGCGATACCCACCGCTGCGCCCACCAGAGAAACTTCTCTGCCCGCCATTCGATTGCTTGCGAGCAGCACGACACTCCGGGCAACGGCTCGGTTTATTCGTCAGTCCTCGGCTCGCATAAAACTCTTGCTCTCCAACGGTAAAGATGAACTCTTGGTTGCAGTCGCGACAATACAGGGTCTCATCACTCAATGACATGTGTTCTTCTCAATTCTAGGGTTTATCCCTTATAATATTACTCTGTATCGCGCAACTTCTCATAGACAATCTCTTCTGAACAGCAATGCACCATACAGCATGTCCTAAGTATATCACAGGAGTCTATCCCCCATTAGTCCTGCTCTGATTAATGGCAAAAAACTCAATATCTCATCGTTTAGCTACTAGACTGAACGGAACACGACTCTTTCTTAGCGGCCACGTACAGAAGCAAAGATAGTTGTGCTCTCACTTTCATGATCCATAGAGAGAAAGGATAAACATCTTGGCAACTCCTCAACAGGGTATTCTCGGACACATACCAGGCAGCATCTATGCCGTTGCCAGTTACTACTCCGATAACGACAGTACCCAGCACGCGGTCGCTGCTACAACCGATGGTGTGCTGTATGAGATCCATTGGAACCAGCATACTGCACCTACTCCTCCACAAAGGCTTGCACAGTTCAATGGCATCATTTGCATCACTGGTTTTTACACACTGGATGATGGCTTCCAGCATATCATTGTTGCGACGAACGATGGCAATCTGCACGAGGTCTACTTCGACGATGCTCAGCACTCACAAGTACG
>Ga0070741_10010869_pt1 | contig 17011 bp, 16 predicted proteins | sample Coa_R1_4_FD_66440 | JGI IMG/M metagenome (GOLD analysis project Ga0070741, IMG submission 66440) | Surface soil microbial communities from Centralia Pennsylvania, which are recovering from an underground coalmine fire - Coalmine... | ecosystem: Environmental > Terrestrial > Soil > Unclassified ...
GCCGACAACGACCCCGACTTCGCCCGCCGCGAGACCCCTATCCTGGGCGCCAACGATGGCGCGTCCGGCGTGGCCGTGCTGCTCGAGATCGCCCGCGTGCTGCGCGCACGGCCCCCGCGAGTGGGGATCGTCTACGCCTTCTTCGACGGTGAGGACTGGGGATTCCCGGCGCCGCCGCCAACCTGGCCGCCGGGCAGCGTGCTCCTCGGCTCCTGCTACTTCGCCGAGCACATTGTCCCCGAGCGCCCCGCCTGGGGCATCCTGCTCGACATGGTGGGCCGCCGCAACCTGACGCTGCAGCCGGAGGGTATCTCCCTGGCCGCGGCGCCCCATCTGGTCAACCGCGTCTGGAGCGCCGGGCGCGAGCTGGGGCACCATCTGTTCCTGCCCCAGCCGGGGCTGCAGGTGCTCGACGACCACCTCCCGCTCATCCGCGCCGGCATCCCGATGGTGAACCTCGTCGACCAAGCCTTTCCTCAATGGCACACCACCGCGGATACGCCCGAGCAGTGCGACCCGCGCACGCTCGGGGCGGTGGGCGAGACCGTGCTACGTACCATCTACGGCGAGCCGGAGTAGCCGTCAGCTATCAGCCGTCAGCTTTCAGCTTTCAGCCATCAGCCGTTAGCGGCCAGCCATTGGCTCCGAGTCAGGGATGGTAGGATGGGCGTGGCGGGACCAGCACGCGACTGTTCGTGCTACGCTCGTAGCTGAGGGCTGAGGGCTGAGGGCTGAGAGCTGACGGCTAATAGCTGATGGCTCGTCTACTGATCACCGGCGGCAGCGGCTTCGTCGGCGGGCGCTTGCTGGAGCGGGCGGGGCCGGACTGGGAGCGGGCGGCCACATATCTGCGGGGCAGCCCGCGCCTGCCCGGTGTCTCCTGGCAGCAGATGGACCTGCGCGATGCGACCGCGGTCGAGGCCTGCCTGGCCGCCGTGCGGCCGGACCTGGTGATTCACACCGCTTACGACAAGTCCGACGCTCAGGCCGTAATCGCCGACGGCACGGCCCACCTGGTCGCGGCGGCCGCGCGCGTCGGCGCCCGCGTGTTGCTGACCTCGACCGACCTGGTTTTCGACGGCCGCCGCGGCGGCTATCGCGAGGAGGATCCGCCCTGCCCCCTGGAGAGCTACGGGACGGCCAAGGTGGCGGCCGAGCGCGCGGTGCTAGCGGCCGGGGGGATGGTCGCGCGGACGTCGCTCGTCTACCGGATTCGTCCGCCCGATCCGGGGAACCACGCCCTGCTGATCGCGCCGCTTGCCCGCGGCGAGACGCCGTGCCTGTTCACCGACGAGTACCGCACCCCGATTCACGTCGACGACCTGGCGGATGCGCTGCTGGAGCTAGCGACCTGGCCGCCCGCGGCGTGGGCGGCGCTGCCGGGTGGAGGGATCTTGCACGTTGCGGGGCCCGAGCGCCTCGACCGCTACACGTTCGGGCGCCGCCTGGCGCCGTTCCTCGGAGTGGACCTGGCCCGCGTGCGAGCGGGCACCCTGGCGGCCCGCGGGCTCGTCCGGGCGGCGGACTGCTCGCTCGACAGCAGCCGAGCCCGCGGGCTACTCCGCACGCGCCTGCGACCGCTCGACGAGGTCCTGGTTAGCGCTTGACAGCCGAGGCCGGCTGCCGCGCGGGCCACCAATTCGCCTTCGCCGCTCGAGCCGCGCTCAGCGGCTGCCCAGGAGAGCGCCCAGGTTCCCGTCGAAGGTCTTCAGGAACTCCCGCATGTCCGCGACGTCGGCCTCGGACACCGGACCGGCGTGGCCGCCGTGTGGGCGGTCCAGGTCGAGCTGCTTGGGGGTCCATGGCGACGGCTGCTGGTGCGCCGGCCCCGCCTGAGCGGCCGGCGCAGCCGCCTCGCCCTCGGTATCGCGCACCAGCGCCGCGATGAGCCCCTGGGTCTGGCAGTGGGCGCAGCGCACGGCCACGAACCACAGCTCGTCCTGGTGGCCCAGGACGCTGACGTCGTCGGCGTCGTAGGTGGCCTCGCAGACGGAGCAGCGCACGGTGCGAATCAGATGGCGGACGAGGCTCTCAGGATAACTCATGACATCCTCACTGTCGGCGACACCCGGCGGTGCCACCCAGTGAGGGCCTGCCGCGGGGGTCGCTATCTCTTCGGCTCTTTCGGCTCGGTACTGCCGCCACCCTTGCCGAGATCGTCGATGTCGAGGGTCTCGATGAACTGCTTGAAGATGGTCAGCTTTTCCTCGTCGACGGGTGTGGCCTCTTCTTTGGGAGCGCCTGCCTCCCCCTCCGTCTCCTCACTCTCAAAAACCATGCCAGCCTGATCGAGCACAGCCTCTTCTACAAAGATCGGCACTTTCGCTCGAATGGCCAGGGCGATAGCGTCGCTCGGTCGCGAGTCGACCTCGAGGTGCTGACCGTTCTGGTCGAGTATGAGGCGAGCGTAGAAGGTTTCGTCGGCCAGGTCGTTGATGACGATCTGGGTCAGCTTGGCGCCGAGCTGCTCGACGACGCGACCGAGGAGATCGTGAGTGAGCGGGCGGCTGACCGGCACGTTCTGCATCGGTATGGCGATGGCATCGGCCTCGAAGTGGCCGATCCAGATCGGGAGGAAGCGCGCGCCCGTCTTCTCCTTGAGCATGACGACGCGCTTGTAGTTCGCCATATTGACGCGGATGCTCTCGACGTAGACCTCGATCACCTCGTGTCTCCTTAGCCCGTCGCCGCAGCAAGGGATAGCCAATCGGCCGCGACTTGCCAGGTGAGCGGTCGTCGAGCCGGCAAATGCCGGGGCCACGACTGGTTGCGGCCGCGCCCCGCATCTCTGGCGTATTGTACACTCCACTCGCCGGGGCCAGCAAAGCACGCACCATGCCAGGCGATCCCTTGCCTGGACAGCGTGGAGGCCCAGGTGACACCCAGGCTGCTCAGCGTAAATCGAGGGCAGGATGGCCGGCAGCAGCCTGGGTCGAGAGGGAGTGTTCGTGGGGAAGACACGGCGAAAGCCAGGTAGCTGACGTGTCTCCCCTGCGGGGGTTCCTCGTCCCTTGCCTGGCTTTCTGTCTACGGGTTGCCTCGCCTGCCGCAGCGGGTGAGCTGGCCCGTAGGGTGCATCTATACTAACAGTGGTCAGCCCATAACGCAATATTTAGAACTTCCCGTTATTGCGACTTTGGGTGCTTTTTGGACTCAGGGGCGATGCTCGCCAAAGCCGGGGGCGACCCTGCTACCTCTGCGCCAGCGCGCAATGGCCGTTATGACCGCGACTGCGCCCCCCACCGCGCTGCTGCCTGTGGTCGTCTTGCTTGTCGTGCCCGCGCTCGGGCGGCTCGCCGCGCCGCTTCGCGGGCGCGCTGGCCGCTCTCGAAGCGGTGGGCGCCCGCGGCGCCGGGGCGGCTGCCGCTGGGGGCGGAGCTGGTGCCGGCACGGCAGCGGACTGGCTGAGCGCGGGAGGCGGCGTCGAGGCCGAGGGGACGACTGGGTCAGCCGCCGGTGGGGCGAATGCTGGCCGCGACGGCATACACGAAGGGTTACGACAACATGGCGACCCGCGCTCCCCTGTGGATCTCCCTCGCCATCGGCGGCCTCGGCCGCGACTTCGCCTTCCGCCTCATCCGGCGCTGAGCGGGCACTGCTACTCGCGTGCGATCAGGAGATGCGCAGTCGGCTGGGTTCGACCACGATGTACTTCCCGAGGTCTCCGGCGTGGTGGACCAAAATCTGGCGCAGCCGGTCGATCTTCTGAGCCGCCGTCGTATCGAGGGGCAATCGAAAATAGACAACCCCATGATGAGGGACCTGGTGCAGGAAGACGAGCTCACCAAAGTCGCGATCGTTGGTGATGAGGACGCGCTGCTCGGCATGAGCGATGCGCAGCACTTCACGGTCCGAGAGAGCGTTGGGATAGTCGTGGGCAATGGCAGTTACGTCGTGCCCTTCGTTCTCGAGAAACGCAGCGATCTTGAACTCAGCGCTCTCATCCAGCAGGAATCTCATGCACTGCGTGGGTTGGCGTGAGTCACTCTTTCTTGCTGTTGCACGAGCTCAGACGCGTACTCTAGACATGCTTTTACATCTTCCACGGTCAGACGAGGATAGTCTTGGAAGAGATCGTCGAGATCAGGGTTCGCGGCAAGCTTCGCCAGCACCAGTTCGACAGGAATTCGGGTGCCTTCCACAACCGGTTTTCCGGTCAGGATGTCAGGGTCTTGAATAATCCTTGAGTTCAGTCGTTTCATGCCTCTTCACCATACCCATCTCGTGCCACTCAGCACCCCTCAGCCGATGGAACTGGCAGTGGGGGTCACCGGAACTGGCAGACCGTGTCCACCAGCGCCGGGCGGCCCTCCTTGACGACCTTCAGGGCGCGCTCGACGGCGGCGCGCACATTGCCCGGCTGGTCGATCGGGCCCTCGGCGTAGACGCCGAACGAGCGGGCGAGGGCGGCGAAGTCCGGCGCCGGCTTGTCGATGTCCATGCCGACGTAGGCGTTCTCTTCCGGCGTGCCGCGGTGGCGGGCGACGCGGATCTGGTGCTCCCAGTCGTTGTAGTAGGCGCGGTTGTTGTACATGACGATCAGGAACGGGATCTGGTACTTGGCAGCCACCCACAGCGCGCCCGGATCGAACATCAGGTCGCCGTCGGGCTGCAGGTCGACCACCAGCTTGCCCGAGCCGCGGTGGGCGAGCGCCACGCCCAGCGCGATGCTGATCTGGGTGGCCGTGCCCAGACTGCGGCCGGCGTGGCGGTAGACCGTGTCGAAGTCCCAGGTGCGGCGCGCCCAGCCGTTCAGGTCGCCTGCCGTGAGCACCCAGTCCTCGTTCTGGATCACCTCCCACACCTCGTGGGCCAGCCGCGCCGTGCCGATGGGCGAGGCGTCCCAGTCCTGCTCGGCCTCCTTGCGCCAGCGCGTGCGCAGCGCCTCGTGGCGCGCGGCCACGTCCTTGCGGCGCGCCTCGACCGCGGCCCGCCGCTCCGGCCGCTGCGCCAGCAGCTCCTGGCAGCGGCGCAGCACAACCGGCAGGGCCACCGACGTGTCGGCGAGCACCGCGACGTCGGCCTCCTGGAACTTGCCGAAGTCGACCGACCACTTGCTGACGAACAGGTCTTCCAGGCCGATCGTGGCGACGCGGCAGTTGTCGGGCGTGATGAGCGTCGTCTGGCGGGTGGTGCGGTCGAGGCGCGACATCGGCCAGTAGAGGTCGCGCACGTCGAGGCCCAGGACCAGGTCGGCCGCGCTCAGCACGTCGAAGTCCCCGCTCAGGTTCAGCGGGTTGCGGGTGGGGAAGTTCAGGCGGCCGTTCAGGTCGAGCACCGGCGCGGCCAGCGCCTCGGCCAGCGCCACCAGCGCGTCGAAGCCGGCCGGGTTGCGCCCGACGTACTCGGCGATGAGCACGGGGTGGTCGGCGGCCACCAGCAGCTCGGCGACGCGGTCCAGGGCGTGCTGCTCGCCCTGCAGCGGCGCCGGCGGGCCGGCGCGGCGCGGGTCGGGCAGGGGGATCTCACGGTCGAGCGGGTCCTCCTGGATCGCCGCGTCGTAGCAGAGGTAGACGGGCCCCTTCGGGTCGGTCAGCGCCACGCGGTAGCCGCGGGCGAACGAGTCGGGGATGCCGTCGGCGCTGAACGGCTGGTCGTCGTACTTCACGTAGTCGCGCACGGCGTTGCCCTGCAGGTTCGCCGTGTGGATCCAGTCGATGTGCGGCCGGCGGCGGGCGACGTCCATCGGGCCGGTGGCGCCAAGCACCAGCACCGGCGCGCGGTCGAGGTAAGCGTAGTAGATCGGCAAGCAGCAGTGCAGCAGGCCGACCACGTCGTGGACGATGGCCGCCATCGGCTTACCCGACGCCTTGGCATAGCCGTGGGCCAGGCCGACGGCGATCTCCTCGTGCGGGCACTCGATGATCTCCGGCCGGTTGCCGCCGTAGTTCACGAGCGAGTCGTGCAGCCCGCGGAAGCTCGCGCCCGGGTTCAGCGAGACGTACTCGATGCCGTAGCGCTGCAGGAGATCGACGATGATGTCGGAGCCGTAGCGGCGGTTAGCCATGAGTCCCTCACCCCTGCCCTCTCCCGCGGGAGAGGGGGATTCCGCACGATGCTGCGCGCCCCGCGGCTGCCCGGCCGCGCGGCAGCCGTCGCCGGCCGCGGCGCCCCGCCCCGCCGCCACGGTGGAGCGCCGGCATCATAGCACCGCCGTCGCGCCTGGGGCACGCGCGACGGCGGAGGAGGGAGGTGGAGCTGCCGCTAGCGAGCTGCACCCGCGGCCAACCGCCCGTGGCGTGGGGCGGCCAGCCAGACGCCGACGGCCGCGCCCACGGCGCAGAGCGCGGACAGCCAGAGGGCGAGGTCGTAGCTGCCGGTGGTGTCGAATACCCAGCCGCCGAGGGCGGGGCCGATGGCGCTACCGAGAGCGATGTGGGCGGAGAGGATGCCCATCAGCGCGCCGAGCGCGCGGCCCTGGCAGAGCGCCGCGCCCATGTAGCCGACGGTGCCCCCGATCCGCGACGCCAGCCCCAGCGCCAGCAGGCCGGCGTACAGCGCGAGCAAGGCGTCCCGCCCCGGCCGCACCACGAACAGCAGGCCGACGCAGCCGATCAGCGCCAGCGATCCCAGGGTGTAGGCCCATTCCGCGTTCCACCGGTCGGCGACATAGCCCCACAGCAGCATCCCGGCCACGGCACCACCGCCGCTCAGACCGAGCGCCTCGGCCGCCGTTTCGTGCGTGAAACCCACATCCACCAGGTGGGCCACCCCGTGGACGAGCAAGAGCTGGATGGGGATGACGCCCAGGCCGATGCCGAGCGTGAGCGCCCAGAAGCGTCGCTGGCGGAGCGCGTCCCGCACCGTCGGGCCGGCGTCGCTGGGGCGGGCCGCGGCGCTGACCCCAGCCGGCTGCAGGCCGCAGTCCGCGGGGCGCCCCCGCTGCAGCAGGGCATTGAGCGGGGCGACGACCGCGGCAAACAGCGCGGCCAGCGCCAGGAACGCCGCTTGCCACCCGGCCCTGGCCAGCACGACCTGGGTCAGTGGCGCGAGCACCAGCACGCCCACCCCGACGCCGGAGGCCATGATCGCCATCGCCACGCCGCGCCGCCGCACGAACCAGCGCGAGACCACCGCATACGCCGCGCGCGTCCCCTGCGCCACGGCCACGCTCACCAGCGCGACCGCCACGACCGTCCAGCCATAGTACCAGCCCGGCCACGCCAGTCTGCGTCCCTTTGGTGCATAGCGAGCCAGCGCCCACACGTTCCCGAGCATCCGCCGTCTCCCCTTGCCGCTGGATGGCCGACTCTAGGGGAGGCCGCTCACAGCCACGCTCACAGAATCCTCGGTGCGGCTCACAAACCGCTCACATTCCGCACGAGGAACGGGCCGTGCGGCAGGGGCAGACCACGGCGGTGCCGTGAATCAGCCGGGGGCACCGCTCGGGGCCGCGCTTACACACTGCTGAGGCCCGAGAGGCTGGCCGTGGGGGCTTCGGCGCTGGGGCTGGCCGCGGCTGGAGCCTCGCCCGCGCCGGGCTCGAGGGGGGCCAGCCGGCGCGCTCGACCCGGTAGCGGCGAGACCGGCGGGGGGACCCACCGCGCCGGGCACGGCGCGCTGCAGCTCGGCCACAGAGCCGATGGCGCTGTTCAGGCGCTCGGTCGCCGCGACGACTCGCTCGCGCAGCTCCGCCGGGAGCTGCGGCTCCTCGCCGAGCGACTCCAGCGCGCAGAGCACGTACGCCAGCTCGTTGTTCAGGCGGTGGATCAGCTCGCGGCGCTTGATGGCGCCGGTCAGGCGGCTGCGCCGCTCGCTCGTCGGCACCCCGTCGGGCGGCTCGTTGCTGCGGTGCTTGTAGACCGCCATATCGATCGTGCGCTGCAGGGCGCCGTCGTCCAGCGGCTTCACCAGGAACCCGTAGGGCTGGGCCTCGCTCGCCCGCTCGATGGTGTCCTCGTCGGCGTACGCCGTGACGAAGATGACCGGGATGTCGTACTGGGCGCGGATGAGCTTCGCCACCTCGATGCCGTCCAGATCGCCCTTGAGGCGAATATCCATCAGGATCACGTCGTGGTGCTTCTCGCCGGCCTTCTCCAGGGCTTCGGTTCCCGAGGCGGCGACGTCTGAGACGGTGTAGCCCAGCCGCTGCAGCACGGTCCGCAGCCCCATCACCAGCATCTGCTGGTCCTCGACGATCATTACCTGGGTCGTCACCTGGGTCGTCGCCATGTCCCGATCTCCTGTAGGTTGAGCCGGATGCGGATCTCGCGGTCCGGTTGGTCGCTGGGCTCGATGGTGCCGTCGAGATCCTGCACCAGAGCGGCGATGAGCTCGCGCTCGACCCGGCCCGCCGCGGCCGGATCGAGGAGTAGCGCCGTCCTGGGCTTGCTCGCCCGCACGACGAGCGTGGCGTCCCCGTACTCGGTGGTCCGCAGCCGCAGCTCCAGCGTCTCCTCGCTGCGGGCCGCGCTGGCCTGCTTCATGCAGCCGGCGAGCAGCCCGCACAGCATGGCGCGGTCCACTGGTCCGGCGATGCGGTCGAGCGCGGTGTCGATACTCAGCCACTCGCCCAGGCGGGGCTGCGAGGCGACCAGGTGGGTCACGAGGCCCCTGAGGTACTCCTGGATGTCGATCACCGGCAGGCCGCCCGGCTCGTAGCGGGCCTCGTGGACGAGGGCCATCGCCTTGATGCGGCGGCGGATGTCCAGGAAGGCTTGCGCTGCCTGGCGGTCCGTCACGCTCGCGGCCTGCAGGTCGACCAGCGTGCTGATGAGCGCCAGGTTGTTCTTGACGCGATGGTGGATCTCCTGGAGCAGCGCGTTCTTGGCGCCCAGCAGCTCCCGGAGCTGCCTCTCGCTCGCCCGCAGCGCCTGGTGCTCGCGGCGCAGCCGCTCCTGGCTTGCTTTCAGGCGCAGGTGCGCTTGTACCCACACCCGCGCTCGGTCCCGCAGCTCGGCCACGCGAAACGGCTTGGTCACGTAGTCGTCCACGCCGGCCGCGAACCCCGCCCGGCGTTGAGCTTCGTCGGTGGCCGCGGTGACCATGATGATCGGCACGTAGACTTCCCGCTGCTGCGCCCGCAGCAAGCGGCAGAGCTGGATGCCGTCGAGATCCGGCAGCCCCAGGTCGAGCACGATCAGGTCGAACTCGACGTGGGCCACGAGCGTGAGCGCGGTGGCGGCCGTCACCGCCTGCTCGACGGCATATCCTTCGGCTGCCAGGCAGGCCTGGAGCAGGGCGCGCGTGGAGGCGTCGTCCTCGACGATCAGGATCGTCGGCCGGCGGGCCGGGGCAAGTCCCAGCTCCTCGTCGGAAGCCAGCCACGGCAGCGCGGCCGGCTCCTCCGCGGGGCTGAGGGCATCAGAGGCTGGTAGCGTCGAGCTCATCCTACGGAGACTATCGGCGGACCGCGCCTCAGAGTTGAGCGCTGGGAGCCGGCACGAGGTAGCCGGCGCGGGGACTGGTGAGCACGTGGATCGGCTCGTGCGGGTCGGGCTCCAGTTTGCGGCGCAGGCGGGCGACCGTCACTTCTACCACGTGGCGGTCGGAGTTGTGGTCGCGCGACCAGACCCGGTCGAGCAGCTCGTAATGGGTGTGGACGCGGCCCGGCTCGGCGGCGAGCAGGGCGAGCAGGGCGTACTCGGTGCTGCTGAGCGCTACGGTGCGGCCGGCCACCGTGACGCGGCGCGTCGCGAATTCCACGACCAGCTCCCCATGCTCGTACCGAGCCGGGGCGTCCCGCTGCAGGGGATACGACCGTCGGAGGACGGCTCGCACCCGCGCCAACAGCTCGTCCACTCCGAACGGTTTGCCGAGGTAATCGTCCGCGCCGGCGTCGAGCCCGCGCACGACGTCCTCCTCGCGGGAGAGGGCCGTCAGCATCAGGATGTTGACGTCTGAGCGCTCGCGCAGGCGCTGGCAGAGCGCGATGCCGTCGAGTCGCGGCAGCATGACGTCGAGCACGATCAGGGCGATTGCCGGATCGGCAGCCTGAGCGAGCGCGGTCGCCCCGTCCACCGCCTCGCGCACCCGGTAGCCCTCGAGCTCCAGCGCCCGGCGGGCGATGCGACGGATCTCCGGATCGTCCTCGACGACCAGGACGAGGGGCTGCTGGACCGCGGGGTGGTGGGGCAGCCGGGCGCACCGCGGTCGCCGGCCGGCAGTCATGGCTGCCCTCCCCAACCGCCTGCGGTGCGGTCCGCTGGCGCGGTCGAGCAAAGCGCTTCGCGGACCGCGGTGCGATTCGAGACCGCGCACGGCATCCTTCCCCCCGGAGAAGAGACGAGTGCCGGATTCGGCACTCAGGACTCGCAGTCGCGCAGTGGGTCGACAGGCAACGTGGCCACGTAGACGTAGGGTGCGGCGACCGCGACGGCCGCTGCGATACCGGGCACGTTGAGCACCCCCAGCGCAGTGGGGGCCCCGCCGTCGCGGGTACGGACTGCCTGCAGCGCGCAGCGGTGATCGGCCACGTAGAGGTCGCTCCCGTCGCTGCTCAGTACAGCTTCGGTCCTGGCCGCCGCGGACGTATCGACGACTCTCGGCTGGCGCGGGTCCGAGACGTCGAGCCGGTACAGCCCTCCGCCCTCGGTGGCCAGGTAGACGTGGGGCCCGGCCACCGCGACGCCGAGGCTGTTCCAGGGCGGAGTGAACGTGCCAATTGCCTGCGGGTGAGCCGGGTCGCGCACGTCGAGCACGTGCAGGCCAGTGTCGTAGGCCGAGACGTACGCCAGGTCGCCGGCCAGCGCGACACCATTCGTGAAGTGCGCGACGCACCAGCAGCCGACGGGCGTCGGGCGGGTCGGATCGCTCACGTCCACGATGTGGAGGCCCTGGCGGCCCGCCACCACGTAAGCCAGGGACCCGCTCACGGCCAGGTCGAGCGCTCGGCCCTCGAGCGGGTCGGCCCCGATCTCGATCGGGTGGCGAGGGTCTGCCACGTCCAGGACGCGGAGGCCGCCGCTGCCCGCCGCGGCGTAGGCGTATCCTTCGCTCACGGCGACCCGATGGACGAAGCGCGCCGCCGCGGCGTGCCCCACCACGGTCGGCTGCGTCGGATCGCGCACGTCGAGCACGTGTACCCCGCTGCCATACGCCGCCACGTAGGTGTAGCCGTCGGCCACGGCGACGCTCTGGACGGTGCCCGGCAGCAGGCCGCTGTGGCCCAGCGGCCGCGCCGGGCCGGGCTGGGAGCTATCCAGCACCACCAGGTAACTGTTCGGCTCGCCCGATGCCATCGCCCACGGCTCAGCCGCGCGGCTCGCACCCGCGGCGCGGGCCTTCGTGGTCGTCGGATCGGCGGGCGAGCCGACCGGCGGCAGCGGGCCGCGGCCCGTCCGCTGGCTGGCGGGCAGGCTGTGCAGTAGCCCGAACAGCACCAGCGACGACCCGGTCACGGCCAAGGCGACGGACCACCACGACTGGGCTGCCCGCCGCGCGCTGGCCCCCTGGCCGGCCACCGCGGGGCTCCTGGCGGCACGGTCTCCAGTCCGTCGTCGGGCATCCTCCCAGTCATGGTCGCTCATCGGTCCGCTCCGGTCGCCGAATTGCCGGGCGAGGCTTGCCTGGCTGGCAGCGATCTGACTCGCTCCGTGAAGTCGAGTATCGGCGCCACTGCTCACAGAATCGCTCACAGTGGTGGGCGATCGGCTCACAGAGCGCTCACAGCGCGCTGTCCGCGCTGGTGCGGCGGCGCCCACGTTGACGGCCGGCCGAAGGCTTGCTACGGTAGCGGCGATAACGCTGGGCCTGGCAAGGAGGGCAGCCAATGGGGAGTAGCGCAGGAGGGGACTCGTCGTTCCCGCCTGGGGCGGATGCCGAGGGCTACCTGGTGGTTGCCCAGTGCGCCGACGTTCCGCCCGGGACACTCCGGCGCGTGCAGTACGGGGACGAGGCGGTGCTGTTGGCCAACGTCGAAGGGCAGGTGTACGCCCTGGCCGACGATTGCCTGCACGCTGGCGCCACGCTCTCGGAGGGGCTGCTGCGGGCCGGGGCGATTATCTGCCCCTGGCACGCCTGGCGCTACGACGCGGCCACTGGCGAGGTGCTGCTGCCGCGCGCGACGGGCCTGTGTACGACGACCTACGCGGTGCGCGTCGACGGCGGCGCCATCGCCGTCGGCCCCCGCCGGCCGCGAGGGTAGCGAACCCCTCACCCCCCTCTCCCACAAGGGGCGAGGGGGAGGACGAGGACCGGGAGCACGGCCTCCGTCCTACTCCCCTCCCCCCTGGTGAGGGCGACGCGGAATACTGCGAGCGTCGCCGGGCGGGGGGTGAGGGGGATATTACGGACCGGCGACCTCGATCTGCCGGGTCTCGATGAGGGGAGGCAGGCCGTCCTCCTCCCGGTCGGCGAGCACTTGATAGATCTCCTCCGCGATCAGCTCCGGCGTCTCGTCGAGCGGCCCGCGCTCGGCCGTCCGTGCCTCGGCCAGCCAGGCCGCGGCGCTCTCGGCGGCGTTGACGAGCGCGGCCTCGGCGCCCACGCCTTCGCTCACGCAGCCGGGCAGCGCGGGCAGGACCGCGACGTAGGTGCCGTCGGGATAGGGGCTGAGGATCGCGGTGACCCGCATGCTACTGGCCGCTGGCCTCGTCCGCCCAGGCCAGCGCGGCGGCGACCTGCGGGAAGGTGGCCGTGGCGCCGAGCGTGACCAGCACGGCCTGGCGCAGCTCCTCGGGCTTGGCGCCGCCGTCGAGCGCGCGGCGGGCGTGGGTCATGAACGCCCCGCGCTGGCCGGTGGCGACGAAGCCGCCGCAGACGATCAGCTCCTGGATGTGCGCGGGCAGCGGGCCGCTGCTCATCACGGCCTTGCGCAGGCCGGTGAAGGCCTCGGCCGTGGGACCGTGGTGGTCGCGTACGAAGTCCATCGCGGTGGCGGGCTTGCTCTCCGTGGCCATGCTTCTCTCCCTCGTCGCTTCGGGCGCGGGCGCTAGTCGCCGCGCGCGGTCCGTCCACACCACCGGACGAAACCGGCACCACTATGCACCGTCGTCCCGCGCGGCGCAAGCCGCAGGTCGCTCGGGACTGGGCGCTGCGGTACACTGACCGCGGGTCCCCGTCGCGGGGCGGAGCGACGGGCGGGAAAGGAAGGCGGCAATGCGCACTGGCTCTTGCATCGGCGGCGAATGGTACCACCCGCGCAGCGAGCGCGTGATCCGCAACGTCAATCCGGCGGACACCTCCGACGTGATCGCCGAATTTCCGGCCGCCACGGCCGCCGACGCCGAGCGCGCGATCGACGCCGCGCAGGCGGCCTTCCGCGCCTGGCGCAACACCCCGGCGCCCGAGCGCGGCCGTGTCCTCTGGCGGGCCGCCGACATCGCGCGCCGGCGCACCGACGAGATCGCCCAACTGATGACCCGCGAGCAGGGCAAGATCCTGCGCGAGGCGCGCGGCGAGGTCGTCAAGGGCATCAACGTCCTGGAGTACAACGCCGGCGAGGGCTTCCGCCTCGGCGGCGAGACGCTCCCGTCGGAGATCGCTGACACCTTCATCTACACCATCCGCCGGCCGCTGGGCGTCGTCGGGCTGATTACGCCCTGGAACTTCCCCTGGGCCATTCCGGTCTGGAAGATGGCCCCGGCGCTCGTGGCCGGCAACACCGTCGTCTTCAAGCCCGCCGCGCTCACGCCCGGCTGCGCCGCGCTCCTGCTGGAGATCCTGGAAGAGGCCGGGCTGCCGAAGGGCGTGGTCAACATGGTCGTCGGGTCGGGCAGCGACGTGGGCGCGGCCATCGTCGACGACCCCCGCGTGCGCGCCGTGTCGTTCACCGGCTCGAACGAGGTGGGCATGGCCCTCTACCCGCGGGCGGCGGCGCGCGGCGCCAAGGTGACCTGCGAGATGGGCGGCAAGAACGCCGTGGTCGTGATGCCCGACGCCGACCTGACCAGGACGGCCACGGCGATCGTGGGCGGCGCCTTCGGCTCGACCGGCCAGCGCTGCACCGCCACCTCGCGCGTCATCGCCCTGCCCAGCGTCAAGGACGAGTTGGTCGAGCGCGTGGCCGAGGGGGCGCGCAAGCTGAAGGTGGGGCCCGGGCTCGACGAGTCGGTGGACATGGGGCCCGCGGTCGACGCCCAGCAGTGGCAGACCGACCTGGACTACATCGCCGTGGGCCGCCAGGAAGGCGCGCGGCTGGTGCTGGGTGGGGGCCGCCCGGCCGGCCTGGAGGGTGGCTACTTCGTCGAGCCGACGATCTTCGACGGGGTGAAGCCCGACATGCGCATCTTTCGCGAGGAGATCTTCGGCCCGGTCCTGTCGGTCTGCCAGGCGACGGACCTGGACGAGGCGATCCGCTTCGCCAACGGCGTCGAGTTCGGCCTGACCACCTCGATCTTCACCCAGGACGTCAACACCATCCTGCGTTACGTCGAGGAGGCCGAGGTCGGGATGGTCCACGTCAACGAGCCGACCATCGGCGGCGAGGCGCAGCTACCGTTCGGCGGCACCAAGGCCACCGGCGTTGGCCCGCGCGAGATGGGCGAGGAAGGGGTCCACTTCTACACCGAGCTGAAGACCGTGTTCATCAACTACTCGGGCAGCGCCGAGCGCTCGCTGATCCGCTAGCCCCGGCACCTCGTCTCTCACGGGACCTTTCTGGCTCGCGGCTCCGAGTGCCTAGCTGCGCGCCGCCATATGTGCTACGAACATAGCGGGAAGACTCTGGTGCGGTAGACTAGTGTCAGTTCAGCATGATAGGGGAGCCAGTGGAAGCGCAGCGAGAGATGAATCAAGGCCACCCGACAGGTCCAGACGCAACTCCTATGACTTCGCTCTTGCGCCCAGAACGCCCGCTTTATCAAACCCCACAAGGAGCTGCCTACGTGGGCGACGGCGCGACCTTGCTCTCCAAGCTACCAGACGCGTCCGTCAACCTGGTGATTACGTCCCCGCCTTATGCGCTGCACTTCAAGAAAGAGTACGGGAATGTAGACAAATCCGATTATGTTGACTGGTTTCGTCCCTTCGGCCAGCAGATTTACCGAACTCTGACACCTGATGGTAGTTTCGTTCTCAATATCGGGGGCAGTTACAATGCTGGCCGTCCCACTCGCTCGCTCTACCATTTCAAGGTCTTGCTAATGCTCTGTGAAGAGCTCGGTTTTCGGTTGGCTCAGGAATGCTTCTGGTACAACCCGGCTAAGCTTCCTACTCCCGCTGAATGGGTCAACGTCCGACGGCTCAGAATCAAGGATTCAGTTGAGTATATTTGGTGGCTAAGCAAGAGCGACTGGCCAAAGGCGGACAATAGCAAAGTATTAGTAGAGTACAGCGGGGACATGAGGCGACTTATTAAACGAGGATTTCGACCCAAGCAACGACCGAGTGGTCATGTCATTACCGCGAAGTTCGGGAAAGACCGGGGAGGGGCCATCCCGCCTAATCTCATTGAACGCGGCAATAATGAAAGCAATTCTGACTATATCCGAGCCTGTCAAGCGGCCGGCTACAAGCCGCATCCTGCACGCTTCCCCCGGGTACTCCCGGAGTTCTTTATCAGGTTTCTCACTGAGCCGGGCGACTTGGTCGTGGACCCGTTTGCAGGCAGCAATATGACGGGCGCAGTTGCCGAGGAGTTAGAGCGGTGCTGGCTAGCGTTCGAGATTAACCCTGACTACTGTGTCTCGTCACGTGTTCGGTTCAATGGCCAACTAAGGCTATCGCTACCTACATGATCGCTGATCTGCATGATCTGAGGCGAGTGCTGCGACTCGTCTTTTCAGACCGCTTACCACCGGCGCCACTTCACCTTGTGGAAGGGACATGGCTTGTTGCGCAAGATGGTTTCTCGATCACTGATGCAGCCAAACTAGTCAAGACATCTCCTGCTCATCTGCGCAAGCTACTAAACTCCCCTAATACGCTCTCGGCAATTCTCGGCGGTGATATACCGTTGCCCGAGCCGCAGTCTGAGACGCGCGTGCGCAGCTCTCTCGGACAGCTAGTGCTGGGTAGCCTCGCCGAGCAGGTGTTCGAGAAACTATACCGAGAATTGGTGGGTACGTCGGAGCTACAGCTTCGCGACGACCGGTCAGCCCGCGGCGACACCGATTATCTTGTCTTCAACGGAAGTGGTCGTCAGGTGTTCCGGATCAACATCAAATTCCATGGATCTCTCTTCAGGAGAGCGCGAGAACTCGTCGGACTCGAGCCGGAGAACTGTTTCGCGCTTGCGACATACAAGATATACGCGGCTCTCAAGAAGCAGGAAGAGGAACATCTGCCGTACATATTCGTCATTGTTGGCGTACCGGGCCTGACAGGTTCGGTCGTGGGCGAGCAAATCCCAGAGGACCTGATGCACCTTTCGCTGCTGTCGTACAAGCTTCCACGGCTCACGGGCAAGCGACAGATCGAGGACCAGATTGTAAGGCGCCTGACTTCTTCCCCTGAGATCTTCGGCTTCGCCGAAGCCGCGGCAAAATACCTGGAGCAGATACGCAGCGCGCAGTGGTTCGTGTTGTCTGCTCGGCGTGCCGATACCCTCCTACGGAAGAACCTCTTTGATCGCGCCTATGGCCTGCGGGTTCGAGGCTTCACCCGGAACTATGCTGGTGCAGAGCTCGACATGCACTTCTCGCTTTCGGAGGACTTGCGTCCCCTGACCGAGTTCTTGCAGGTGCTTCGCGACTACGGTATGCCAGGGTTGGTCAGCCGACTGGAGCGGGGAACGATTTAGGCCCGGACCGTCGATGCCCAGCGAACCGTTACGCCTACATCGATTGTAATGTCGCTCGATGCGGTGGAGAGTGACAGGTTAGTCTCCTACCAGGACGTAGACCTTGGCCTCCCAGGGGTAGAGCGGTTCGCGGCCGACCCACGCCGCGGGCACGTCGCGTCCCTGCGTCACCTCGCGCCAGCGACGGCCCGAGGGAGTGGCGGGCCAGTTCGGCACCACGTACTCCGCGTGCGGGTCTCTCGGGTTCGGCGTCCCCCAGTCCGAGAAGTTCGTCACCACCACGACCAGCTCGCCGCTCTCGGGGCGCCCGCGCTGCCAGACCAGCACGCGCTTGCCGTCCTCGAAGTCGACGTGCAGGAACGCCGTGTCGTTCACCGCCAGCGCGCCGGA
>Ga0070741_10010870_pt1 | contig 17010 bp, 18 predicted proteins | sample Coa_R1_4_FD_66440 | JGI IMG/M metagenome (GOLD analysis project Ga0070741, IMG submission 66440) | Surface soil microbial communities from Centralia Pennsylvania, which are recovering from an underground coalmine fire - Coalmine... | ecosystem: Environmental > Terrestrial > Soil > Unclassified ...
GCGCTCATCGCGGCCCTCTGCTCTTCGCGCAAGCGCTCATCGCGGCCCTCTGCTCTTCGCGCAAGCGCTCATCGCCGCTCCCCGTCCGCGCCGGGTGCCGACGTCCCGAACAGTTTGATGTAGATGAACGCGATCACCGCGACGCAGATGAAGATCAGCACGCTGATCGCCGAGCCGAGGCCGAGGTTGAATGCCTTGAACAGGTTGTCGTAGCCCAGAATTGACACCGAATAGGTGTTGTTGGCGCCCCCGGTGAGGATGTAGATGTTGTCGAAGATGCGGAACGCGTCGAGCGTCCGGAACAGCAGTGCGACCAGGATCGCCGGCTTGATCAACGGCAAGGTGACCTTCACGAGCCGCTTCCACGCTCCGGCGCCGTCGATTTCGGCGGCGCGCTGAAGTTCGTCGGGCACCAGCGCGAGCCCGGCCAACAGAAGCAGCGCCATGAACGGCGTCGTCTTCCACACCTCGGCGAGGACGATGATGCCCAGCGACGGAATCTGATGTGTCAGAGGGGCACTGCCGTGCGGTAGCAGGTTCGCCAGGTAGCCAGTGCCCGGTGTCCACGCGTAATACCAGCTGTACGACGCGGCGACGGTAACGATCCCGTACGGGATGAGCACGGCGGTGCGGACCATGCCCTTTCCTACGATCGTGCGGTGCATGACGAGTGCGAGCGCAAGGCCGAGCACCAATTCGATCGCCACCGACACCGCGGTGATGACGACCGTGACGACAAACGCCGTCCACCAGTACCGGTCGGTGAGCACCGTCTGGTAGTTCGCCAGCCCGACGAACGTCGTGTCGCCAGGGGTGGTGAGACTGACCTTCTGCAGGCTCAGCCAGACCGCGTAGCCGATCGGGTAGGCGGTGACCGCGAGCATCAGCAGCACCGCCGGGGTGATGAGCAGATAGGCGAGCCGACGCTCTGAGCGGCGCTCCCCGGTGGCTGCCGTCATGGGATCAGCCCCTTGCCGTCGAGGGCCTTCTGCACCTCGTCGGCGAGCTTGTCGGCGGTGGTCTCGGGGTCGATCGTGGTGATCGGGGCCAGCGTGGCCGCGATGCGGATCGACATCGCCTGCCACGCCGGTGTCAACGGCCGGACAGCCGCGTTGTCGAGTTGCGAACGGATGACCGCGTACGCCGGATAGTCGCGCTGGAACTGCGCGTCGTCATACAACGACGTGCGGACGGGGGCGAGCCCGCCCTTGGTCGCGATCTGCCGGTCGGTCGAGGGACGCCGCAGACACCGAACGGCTTCGAACGCTTCGGCTTTGTGTTGCGTGGTCTTGGCGACGGCCAGGTTCAGGCCGCCGAGCGTGACCCTGGCCGGCTGGCCAGGAATGACGCCCGGATACGGAGCGAACTTGAACTTCTGCGAGGCGGCCTGATACGCGGCGGCGAACTGCGCGGGGTCGGGCGAGAACTTGCCGTCGTGCAGCGCGGCGGTGAGATCCTTTCGGTCGGACAGCGGCAAGAACTTAACGCTGCCGCTGACGGCGTTCTCCAACATCGACGGCAACACGAACGGCCAGTTCACTTCGAGCGCCGCGTTGCCCTGCTCGAGTGCCAAGCGCGAGGATTCCTCGTTGCTCTGGGTGATCGAGGGGTCCGCCCCTGGCGCGGTGGCGACGCTCTTGATGATCTGCAGCGCTTTCACGGTGGCATCGCGGTGTTGCGGAGTGTCCGTCAGCGTCACGGATTTGCCGTCGTCGGAAAGGATTTGGCCGCCGGCGCTGACCAGCAACGTGTTGAACCAGACGACCAGTCCTTCGTACTGCTTGCCCTGCACGGCGATCCAGCTCGGCTCGCCCGCCTCGTGAAGGCGCGTCGCCTCTTTGACCATTCCGCCCCAATCGGTAGGCGGGTTCGGGATCAAATCGGCGCGGTACCAAAGCAATTGGGTGTTGGTGGTGATCGGAGCGGCATAAAGCCGACCGTCGTACTTCGCGGTCTCCATCGGTCCACGCAGAGTGTCCGAGGTGGCGTCGGCTTCCGCCCGGCCCGCGGGGTCGTCCGACAGCGGAAGCGCCCAGCCGGCCTTTGCGAACTCCCCCGTCCAGACGACGTCGAGCGCCATCACGTCGAGCGTGCGGTCGTTTCCGGTCAGCCGCCGAGCCAGCTGCAACCGCTGATCGTCGGCCTCGCGGGGAAGCATCATCTGGTGAATGCGGAACCGGCCGGCGAACTCCTTGTTGCAGTCATCGGCCGCGGCGGCAAACGTACCCGACTCGTTCGCGGAGACGTACATGTTGACGACGACGCCGCTCTCGCCGGAGCCGCATGCGGACACCACCGACGCCGTGGTCAGGGCCGCTACTGCCGCCGCGCAGAGCCGACCGACCAGCGTCGCCTCCGGCACGACCGCCTCCCGCCTGAGAAATCAGAGCCGTTGCTTACTCGCCCAAGCGGCTCATCAGCGGGAACCTCCCGCGCGCAAAACCGTAGAGCCAGACACACGTGATTTGCAACACGTCTGACGTGCGCACGACGATCCTGAGCTGCGGCGCGGCTGCGGGAGGGCTAAATGGTCAAGCGGGCCAGCAAATCTCGCGCCTTTTCCGCGTTCTGCGGATCGCACAGCACGTCGTAGCGGCCGGCGACCAGCTGCATCGTCGAACTGAAATCTCTTGTGCCACGCGCCATCGCGTACGGCACCGCCGAGGTAATCAGGCCGAACACCACCCCGGCGATCACGCCGGTGATCAACGAACCCCAGGTGTTACCTGTGATCATCCCCAGCACAAGGCCGATGAAGATGCCCAGCCAGGCACCGGTGACGACGCCGCCGCCGAGCACCTTCGGCCACGTCAGCCGGCCGGTGACCCGCTCGACCTGCATCAGGTCGACGCCGACGATCGTCACCTGCTCGACCGGGAACTGTTGGTCCGACAGATAGTCGACGGCGCGTTGCGCCTCGGCGTAGGTCTGATAGGAGCCGATCGGCCAGCCTTTCGGCGGCGTCGGCAGCGCCGGCCGGCGCGGGTTCGACAGAGGCGTGTTCGGGTTCTGCCCCGCTGGGATCGGGCTGGTCATCGGTCCATACTCCTCACGATTCTGCGGACGGGCCGGACACCGTACGAATACCCAACGAGCCGCATCCGCTGATTGTCCCCCTGTTCGTGCCCGGCCGTCGCAGCACACTCCAGCGCAACGCCTGATCGGCTAGGTTATCGACATGACAGGTCCGGACCACCCCTCCGGCGAACAACAGCCGGGCCAGCAACCGCCGTACGGCGCGTCCGGGCCGTCGGGCTATCCGCCGCCCCCGGCTGGCTATCCGCCGCCGCCGTCTGGGTATCCCCCGCCATCGTCTGGGTATCCCCCGCCGCCGGGGCCTCCACCGTCGTACCCGCCTCCGCCGATGGGTGGCTATCCGCCGCCGCAGTATCCCCAGGGCTACGGCGATCCATACGCAGCTCCCTACGCCACCCCCCAGTCGCACACCAACGGCCTGGCGATCGGATCGCTGGTCGCATCGGTGGTCGGCGTCCCGTTCGGATTGTTTTGCTTCATCGGGGGCATCGGCTCGATCGCCGGCATCGTGCTCGGCATCATCGCGCTCAACCAGATCAAGGAGCGCGGCGAACAGGGCCGCGGTATGGCGATCGCCGGAATCGCGGTCGGCGCCGCGTCGGTGGTGTTGTTCATCATCTTGGTCGCCATCGGGGTGGGCTTGCGGGCCGCGAACTATTAACTGACCGATGACCACTGGCCCCGACGACCCGAACCGGGCGTACGAGTACCCCTCACTGGAGAACTCGACGCCGCCGGTCGACCCGTACGCGCCCGTCGACTACCCGACGTCGTATCCGCCGCCCGCGCCGGGATACCCACCGCCACCGGGGTATCCGCCGCCAGCGCCATTCCCGCCGCCGTACCCACCGCCGTTCCCGCCCCCATATCAGGGTGGCCCCGACATGTACGACCCGTATCTAGCGGCGCAGTCTCAGGGAACGAACGGCCAGGCGATCGGCGCGTTCGTCACCGCGCTGGTCGGGATTCCGCTGTGCTTCTGCGGAATTCCGTCGATCGTCGCGGTCGTGCTGGGCGTGGTCGCGATGAACGAAACCAAGCGCACCGGCCAGCAAGGGCACGGGCTGGCCCTGGCCGCGGTGATCATCGGCGCGATCACGGGCGTGGCCTGCATCGTCTTCTACATCGTCACGGCAATGACGCCGGACACCACCACCACGACGTACTAGGCGCGAAGGTGCATTGTCAGCGAGATCGACGTTTGGAAGACATCCACTCGAACTTTCCCTGCTAAACGTCGATTCCGGCGCGGAAGCGGCCGAAGACGCCTAGCTCGGCGGCGCAAACCGCTCCCCCTGCCGAGTCATGCCCGCCGCGCGGCCCTTGTGCGCGATCACGAGCGCCATTTTGCGGCTCGCCTCGTCGAGCATCTCGTCGCCCAGCATCACGGCTCCGCGCGCGCCGCCGGCCGCGGAGGTATGCCATTCGTAGGCCTCGAGAATCAGTTCGGCGTGGTCGTATTCGGCCTGCCGCGGGCTGAAGATCTCATTGCCGGCGTCGATCTGGTCGGGATGCAGCACCCACTTGCCGTCGTACCCGAGCGCCGCGGACCGTCCGGCGACCCGGCGGAACCCGTCGACGTCACGCACCTTCAGATAGGGGCCGTCGATTGCCAGCACACCGTGCGTGCGCGCGGCGATCAGAATCGACATCAGCACATGGTGATACGCGTCGCCGACGTCGTAGCCCTCTGGCTGCTCACCGACGACGAGCGTGCGCATATTCAAGCTCGCCATCAAGTCGGCTGGCCCCAGGATCAGCGCCTGCACCCGTGGACCGCCTGCGATCGCATCGAGATTGCTTATGCCTCTTGCATTTTCGATTTGCGCCTCGATACCGATGCGGCCGACCGGCAAGTCGTGGGTCGTCTCCAGTTGTGTGAGAAGCAGATCGAGCGCATGGATGTGCGATACGTCGGTGACCTTCGGCAGCACCATTACGTCCAGTTGAGCGCCTGCCGATTGGGCGACGGTCGAGACCACCTCGATGACGTCGGCGTAGGTCCACGGTGTCGTCCAGTCGTTGACCCGAACGCCGCGCAGCTGACCCGCCCAGCCCGGCTCGGCGAGCGCGACCGCGGCCTGAGTTCGGGCCTGCGCCTTGGCGTCGACGGCAACGGCGTCCTCGAGGTCGAGGAACACCTCGTCGGCGGGAAGGCCTTTGGCCTTTTCGATCATCTTGGTACTGCTGGCCGGCACCGAAAGACAGGTTCGGCGCGGCCGATACGCGGCCTCCAAGCTTTCTCGCACGCTTAACTCTTACGCTTGCACTCATGACATCGGTGAACAGGGTGTATGCCGCGCGACTCGCGGGCATGGTCGTGCTGGGCCCCGATGGCGAATCGATGGGCCGGGTCCGCGACGTCGTAATCAGCATCAGCATCGTCCGCCAGCAGCCGCGGGTCCTGGGCCTGGTGGTCGAATTGCTCACCCGCCGAAGGATTTTCGTGCCCATCACGCGCGTCACCGCGATCGACCCGGGCGCAGTGACGCTGACGACGGCCAATGTGTCGCTGCGGCGGTTCGCTCAGCGGCCCGGCGAGGTGCTGGTGCTGGGTCAAGTCATCGAAACCCGGGTCCGCGTCGAGGATCCCGAACTCGAGCAGCTCGCCGGAATCGACGTCGTCGTCGTGGATCTGGGCATCGAGCAGACCCGCACCCGCGACTGGATGGTGACGAAGGTCGCGGTGCGCAGTCCCCGCCGGCTCGGCCGTCGCAGCAACATCCACATCGTCGACTGGCAGCACGTGCAGGGCCTGACGCCGTCGGCGCTTGCGCTGCCCGGGCAGGGCGTCGCACAACTGCTGCACCAGTTCGAGGGGCAGCGGCCGATCGAGGTCGCCGAGGCGATCCGCGACCTGCCCGCCAAGCGGCGCACCGAGGTGATCAACGCGCTCGACGACGAGCGGTTCGCCGACGTGCTGCAGGAGCTACCCGAAGACGAGCAGCGCGCGCTGCTGATGCAACTCGACACCGAGCGCGCCGCCGACGTGCTCGAGGCGATGGACCCCGACGACGCCGTGGACCTTCTGCAGGTGATCAACCCGGTCGATCGAGAGGTGCTGCTGCGCCGGATGGACCCGGAGGACTCGGAGCCGGTCCGTCGGCTGCTGAGTCACTCGCCGGACACCGCCGGCGGCTTGATGACGTCCGAGCCGGTGGTTCTGGCGCCCGACACGACAGTCGCCGAGGCCCTTGCGCGGGTGCGCGACCCCGACCTCACCCCCGCGGTGTCGTCGCTGGTTTTCGTCGCGCGCCCGCCGACGGCCACCCCGACCGGGCGCTACCTGGGCTGCGTGCACTTGCAGCGGCTGCTGCGCGAGCCGCCCGCGGCGCTGGTCAGCGGCATGGTCGACAGCGATCTGCCGAGCCTGACGCCGTCCGCGTCGCTTGCCGCGGTGACCCGCTACTTCGCTGCCTACAATCTGGTCTGCGGCCCGGTGGTCGACGACGAGAACCACCTACTCGGGGCCGTGACCGTCGACGATGTGCTCGATCACTTGCTGCCCGACGACTGGCGGGTGCACATCGACGAGCCCGAACTGACCAGCACGGAGGGGTGAGATGAGCGAGCCGTCGGCACGTCAGCGCCTGGACACCCCGCGCACGTCGCGTCGACTGCGGCCCAACTTCGACCCGGATGCGGTCGGGCGGTTCAGCGAGTCGATCGCCCGATTCCTGGGCACCGGACGATACCTGTTCTGGCAGACCGTCATCGTCGTCGTGTGGATCGGCCTCAACGTCGGCGCCGTCAGCCTGCGCTGGGACCCGTACCCGTTCATCCTGCTGAACCTGGCGTTCTCGACGCAGGCCGCCTACGCAGCGCCGCTGATTTTGCTGGCGCAGAACCGCCAGGAGAACCGCGACCGGGTGTCGCTCGACGAAGACCGGCGCCGGGCCGCGCAGACCAAAGCCGACACCGAATACCTGGCTCGTGAGCTGGCGGCACTGCGGCTGGCGGTCGGCGAAGTCGCCACCCGCGACTATCTGCGCCGCGAACTCGACGAATTGCGGGCGGTCATCGAAGACTCACGGCCGGCGCCGCAAACCGAGCCCGCGTCGAAGGCCGACCTCGCCGAGCGACGAGCAAAGCGCGCCACCTAGCTGCCGGCCGGATCGGGTTCAGGATTCAGGGTGGACCAATGTGCATCCAATCCGTTGCCTAGTAGGTATGGTGATTCAGTTCACAAGCCGGTTCGCGCCGGCTCGTTTGCGGCGCGGGGCTTCCGACGACGTCAGGTGGTGTGAGTGCAGATTGGGGGAGGCTCGGGGGCCCGCAACGCCCTTGAGTGGGCGCGCCAGGCGGTTGTCCGGGTCGCTCACACTCCTGCGACGGCATTGGTCGTCGTCGGTACCCCATTGGTGCTGGCAGGCGCGGTAGCCGCCGCACCGCGCCCCGCACCCGTCGTGCACGCACCCATGCAGGACACGAACGTGATGCTGGCCGCAGCGGTACCAGACCCCGGCGCGATCACCGGCCCGTCCGTGGTCCCGGTCAGCCGCCCGCCGGCGAAATTCTCCGTTCCCGAGGCGTCGATTTCGGCTCCCCCACCCGCCGCAGTCGTCAATTCGCCTGGCGCTCTTCGTATTCCGGCGATTGCGCTCAAGGCGTACCGCAACGCCGAGCGGATGATGTCGCTCGCGCAACCCAGCTGCGGCATCAGCTGGAATTTGCTGGCCGGCATCGGCCGCATCGAGTCGCTGCACGCCAACAACGGCGCCACCGACGCCCGCGGCACCGCAGTGCGGCCGATCTACGGCCCGACGCTGGACGGGTCGTTGCCGGGCAACGAGATCATCGTCTCCAGCATGGCGCCCAACGGTCGGCCCACGTATGCGCGGGCGATGGGCCCGATGCAGTTCCTCCCCGGAACCTGGGCGCGCTACGCGTCCGACGGTGACGGCGACGGAAAGGCCGATCCGCAGAACGTGTTCGACGCGTCGCTTGCCGCGGCCCGGTACCTGTGCAGCGGCGGGCTGAACCTGCGCGACTCGTCGCAGGTGCTCAGTTCGATCTTGCGCTACAACAACTCGATGCCGTACGCCCGCAACGTCATGGGCTGGGCGGCGGCGTACGCGACTGGCGTCGTGCCGGTGGATCTGCCGCCGATCACCGGTCCGGTGCCGCCGATGGGCGACGTGCACATGGAGAACGGGCCAGAGGGAATTGGCCCCGGCTTGCCGATCAACGTGCTCGGTCTGCCGACGACCGACCCGATGAGCCAGATGCAGCTGGTGAACTTCGGTTCGACCGACGTGGCGAACCAGATGCCGGTGGTGCCGCCCGGCATGAACCCGAGCCAGCTGCCGCCGTCGCCGGGCTGTCCGACGCTCGTCTGCTTCGGCGCGAGTGCGCTGCCCGCGGTGGCGCCGCAGCCCGCGTCCCCGTTCCCGGGCATGCCTGGTCCGCAGGCTCCGCCGCTGCCGGGGCCGGTCCCGGGCATGATGCCGGGGATGCCGCCGAGCGCTCCCGCCCCGGGGCCGGCGAACGTTCCGCCGCCGGGTCCGCTACCCGGTCCCGCGCCGATCGCCTACCCGGCACCCGCGGCTGCGCCCGCGCCGGTTCAGCCCGCCGCGCCGCCGGCACCCGCGCCGTTCGATCCGCTGGCCCCCGCCCCCGGTTACGCCGTGCCGCCGGTTCTTCCGCCGCCGCCCGGTCCGCTGCCCGGCCCCGCCAACTAGCGCCGCCAGGTCCGGGGGCGCCGGACCGTAGACTCGGACGCAAATGTCAGAAGAACTCGCAGCACTCGCGCGCTCGGCGCTCGCCAAAGTCATCGACCCCGAGCTGCGCCGCCCGATCACCGAACTCGGCATGGTCAAGGCCGTCACGGTCGAGCCCGACCACAGCGTGCACGTCGAGATCTATCTGACCACCGCGGCGTGCCCGAAGAAGACCGAGATCAGCGAGCTGGTCACTCGGGCCGTCGCCGACGTGCCGGGCACCGGCGCGGTGAAGGTCAGCCTCGACGTGATGAACGACGAGCAGCGCACCGAGTTGCGCAAGATGCTGCGCGGCGACGCTCGCGAGCCGGTGATCCCGTTCGCCCAGCCCGGCTCGCTGACCCGGGTGTACGCCGTCGCGTCCGGCAAGGGCGGCGTCGGAAAGTCAAGCGTCACAGTCAATCTCGCCGCGGCAATGGCATCCCGCGGCCTGTCGGTCGGGCTGCTCGACGCCGACATCTACGGACATTCGATCCCGCGGATGATGGGCGTCACCGACCGCCCCACCCAAGTCGAGTCGATGATTCTGCCGCCGATCGCGCACGAGGTCAAAGTGATCTCGATCGCGATGTTCACACAGGGCAACACGCCCGTCGTCTGGCGCGGCCCGATGTTGCACCGCGCGCTGCAGCAGTTCCTCGCCGACGTGTACTGGGGCGACCTGGACGTGCTGCTGCTGGACCTGCCGCCCGGGACCGGCGACGTCGCGATCTCAGTGGCTCAGCTGATCCCGACGGCCGAAATCCTGGTGGTGACGACGCCGCAGATCGCAGCCGCCGAGGTCGCCGAGCGGGCGGGCGCGATTGCGCTGCAGACGCGACAGCGGATCGTTGGCGTAGTCGAGAACATGTCGGGACTGCTGATGCCCGACGGTTCCACGATGCAGCTGTTCGGCTCGGGCGGCGGAAGTCAGGTCGCCGAACGGCTATCACGCGCGGTCGGTGCCGACGTGCCGCTGCTCGGTCAGGTGCCGCTGGACCCGGCGCTCGTCGCCGCGGGTGACTCCGGGGTGCCGCTGGTGCTGTCGGCGCCCGACTCACCGGCCGGCAAGGAGCTGCGCGGCGTTGCCGACGCGCTGTCGTCGCGCCGGCGCGGGCTGGCGGGAATGTCGCTGGGGATCGACACCACGCGCCGCTGAGCCGCAAGGCGTCGGTAGCGCGAGCGAAGAACGGGGCTACGTCGCGTCGGTGTCGAACGGTGTTGGGCCGCTTGGTGTTTGGGGCTTGGTGGTCGGCGCGTCCGGCGGCACATCAACGGCCTTCTCAAACTTGCCGGTGAAAATCGAGTCGTCGCCGTCGAGCAGGTGCTTGGTCAGCGCTGCCCGCGGGGACAGCCCCATGTTGCGCAGCCGCTGCAGTTCGGCCAGCGGCTCGCGCAGGTCGTCGAAATCGGGGCCCAGCTCGTCGCGCAGGTTCTTCGTGGCGCCGCTGACGTAGTCGCGGGCCTGGCGCAGCGCGTTCGTCGACCAGCGAATCGCACCGGGCAGGCGTTCGGGACCAAGGACCACCAGGCCGATGATCACCAGCACCAGCATCTCGCCCCACCCGATGTTGGCGAACACTAGACGTCCGGGCCCGGGGTGACCGTGAGGGTGATGTGCCGGCCGTCGCGCACCACCTCCATCGGCGCCGGCTGGCCGATGGTGAGCTGACGCACGGCGACGGAGAACTCGTCGGCGTCGGCAACGGTCCGGTTGCCGAGTTTCACCACGACGTCGTTCTCCAGCACGCCGCCCTTGTCCGCCGGGCCGCCGGCCTTGACGTTGGCCACCTGCGCGCCGGAGGCCAGGTTGTTGCTCACCGAGCGGGTGGTCACGCCGAGCGTGGGATGCACGACCTTCCCGTCCCGGATCAGCGTGTCGACGACGTTCTTCACCTCGTCCGACGGGATCGCGAAGCCGAGGCCACTTGCACTGTCGGACAACGACTTTCCAGCAGTATTGATGCCGATCACGTGTGCGTTCATGTCGATCAGCGGCCCACCGGAGTTGCCGTGGTTGATCGACGCGTCGGTCTGTACGGCGTCGATGACCGTGTCGGTGTCGGACCCTTCACCCGACAGCGGCACCGGGCGGTGCAACGCGCTGATGATGCCGTGAGTCACGGTGCTGCGCAGGCCCAGTGGCGCCCCGGCGGCGATCACCTCGTCGCCGACATGCAGCTTGTCGGAGTCACCGAACTGCGCCACCGTCAGGTTGTCGACGTTGTCCACCTTGAGCACGGCCAGGTCGGACTTCGGGTCGCGGCCGACGAGGTTGGCCGGCACTTCCTTGCCGTCGTTGAACACGACGGTGATCTTGTACTTGCTCGGGTTGGCCGCGGCATCGGAGATCACGTGGTTGTTGGTGACGATGTAGCCGCGCCCGTCGACCACGACGCCCGAGCCCTGCGCGCCTTCGTCGTCACTCATCGCCTGGATGGTGACAACCGAATCAGCCACTGCCGCAGCCACTTTCGCGAACCGGCCCTCCGGCGGCGAGCTCGTGTTGGTCGACAGCGTGACCTTCGACGTAGTGAACGCCTCGACAACCTCTGCGGTCTTGCGGCCGACCCACCCGCCGATGAACGCGACCGCCACCACGATGAGCAACAGCACGGCCAACGCCCGGTAGGACACCTTCCCGCCGAACAGCACGTCGCGGACGCCGAGCTTGCCGGTAACTCCGCTCGCCCGCGCGGGTTGCGGCTTCGGCAGCGCCGGCGAGCTGAGCGACGCGGCGGAGTCGGGGTCACGCCACGGGTCGGCGGCCATCTCGGCCCCGACGTCCCGCTCGGCCTCGAGCGCTCCGGCGTCGGCGGGGTGGCGCTGCAGCGACTCCGCCTCCGCCGACGGCCTGCCGAACGCTTCGGCAAGCACCGGATCGGGCGGGGCGTTGCGCGGGGTGAACTCGCCTTGGTCGCGATGCTTGTCGGCGTCGAGGAACGAGCCGTCGAAACCGGCCGGCCGGCCGAACGCCTGGCGGGACGCCGGGTCGACCGACGGGCGGGAAATCGGACGCGGCGCAAGGCGAGTCGTCGCGTTACCGTCGCCTGAAGCGGGCGGCGACGTGCCGTCGGGCGTGTCCTTGTTCTTCTTGTTGGGGCTCAATGGCTCCTCTTCCGCTGACCGGCGTGGGCTATGCGAGCACAGCGTCCGAGGCCACCCTACCGGCGCTTGCGCGGGTCGTCGGCGTCCGGCGTCGCGCCTTCGGGAGGCTCGTCGTTCTGGTTGGGGATCTGGGCCAACGTGCCCAACAGCGTCGTCGGAATGCGGATCGGCCGCGAGTCGCGCAGCGCGGCGCGGGCCTGGCGCTGGGCGTCGATCTCGGCCACGCACTGGGGGCACAGCGACAGATGATGAGCCGCGCGCAGGTGCGCCGTCATGCGCAGCTCACCGTCGACGAACGCGGCAATCGCCTCGGTGGACAGATGTTCGGTGGAGCCGAATTCGCGGGGGCCGACCGGCGCGTCGCTCTGGCCGGCAAACGTCGACGGCAACCAGGAGAAGGCGCGGCGGAACACATGCCCTCGATCGGCCATGGTCTCGAATGTAGCGCGCATTAGGGCATTCGACAGGCAGGTCAGGCCGACTTGACGATGTCAGCGGGGCTGCCGTGCGCGGCGAGATAGTCGCGCAATGCCTGGCGGCCGCGATGGATCCGGCTGCGGACCGTGCCGAGCTTGACGCCCAGCGTCGCGCCGATCTCTTCGTATGACAGGCCTTCGATGTCGCACAGGACGACGGCCGCACGGAACTCGGGCGGCAGCGAATCCAGTGCCGCCTGCAGGTCGGGGCCGAGGCGGGAGTCGTGGTAGATCTGTTCGGGGTTCGGCTCGTCGGCGGGCACTCGCTCGTAATCCTCGGGCAGCGCCTCCATCCGGATGCGGGCCCGGCGGCGGACCATGTCCAGGAACAGGTTCGTAGTGATGCGGTGCAGCCAGCCTTCGAAAGTGCCCGGCTGGTAGTTCTGCACCGAACGAAACACGCGGATGAACGTCTCTTGGGTCAGGTCTTCGGCGTCGTGCTGGTTGCCTGACAGCCGGTAGGCCAGCCGGTACACCCGGTCGGCGTGCTGACGGACCAACTCGTCCCACGACGGCATCGTGCTCTTGTCACCGGTTGCGTCGAACACGGCGGTGCCCTGCGGCTCGTCGGGCTCCTCGACCCAGCCGGACTCAAACGAGCGCTCGAACTGCGACATGCTGACAGGTGCAGTCGGTGAGGATGTGGGAATTGTTGGGTCCTCCCCTTCCAGCGGGTAGATCTCGGCGCCGGGGCGAACCGGCGATATTTCCTCGTAGCGGCCAACCTCGATCGCTGCGGAAGTATTCCCCGATCGCCAGGCTGCGTAATCCATCCGCCTACCGTTCACCACCCCGGTGTGTGCGATATATGAGCAATCTGAGGTTTACCTGAGAAACCGGGCGACGCTGGGCGGACGGCCTCGCGAACGCGCGCCGCGACCGGGCGTGTCGCGCGGTCGCATTAGGGCGCGCCTGCCCGTCCACCGGCGTCTTTGGTTCTACGCTGCGGGCATGGTCGAAGCGATGCTGGGACACGCCGAGGACTCCATAACTGAGGACCAGATCGTCGCCGCTGCCCGCGAACGGGCGACCGACGCGGGCGCCGGCGCGGTCACGCCCGCAGTGGGCGCACTGCTGTCGGTGCTGGCGCGGTTGTCGGGCGCCCGCGCGGTCGCGGAGGTCGGTACCGGCGTCGGCGTCAGCGGCCTGTGGCTGCTGGCCGGCATGGCCGACGACGGCGTCCTGACGACGATCGACGTCGAGCCCGAACACCAGCGGCTGGCCAAGCAGGCATTCAGTGAGGCGGGCATCGCGCCGTCGCGAACCCGCGTAATCGCCGGCCGCGCCCAAGACGTGTTGCAGCGCCTTGCCGACGAGTCGTACGACCTCGTGTTCGTCGACGCCGATCCAATCGACCAGCCGCAGTTCGTCATTGAAGGTGTGCGACTGCTGCGGCCCGGTGGCGCGATCGTCGTGCATCGCGCCGCGCTCGGCGGACGAGCCGGTGACCCAGAGGCCGGCGATGCCGACGTCGTCGCGGTCCGCGAGGCCGCCCGGTTGATCGCGGAGGACGAGCGGCTGACGCCGGTGCTGGTCCCGCTTGGCGACGGATTGTTGGTAGCCGCGCGCTACTGAGCGCTACCGAATCGGAAGTCCGGTCAGCGACCGCGCGATGACAAGGCGCTGAATCTCGCTGGTGCCCTCGAAGATTGTGAAGATCTTCGCGTCGCGGTGCATGCGTTCGACGGGATAGTCGCGGGTGTAGCCGTTTCCGCCGAGGATCTGGATGGCCTCGTCAGTGACGTACACCGCTGTCTCACTGGCGAACAGTTTGGCCATCGACCCCTCCGCGGACGCGAACGGTTTGTTGTTGCGGTGCATCCAGCCGGCCCGCCACACCAGAAGCCGCGACGCGTCGAGGCGAGTCTTCATGTCGGCGAGCTTGAACGCGATCGCCTGGAATTCGCCGATCTTGCGGCCGAATTGTTCACGGTCGCAGGCATAGTCGCGGGCGTACTCGTACGCGGCGCGCGCCACACCAAGAGCCATCGCGCCGACGGCCGGCCGGGTGCGCTCGAACGTCATCATCGCCGCCTGAGCCGAAGTGCGTTTGCCTGCACGGGCTTTCGCGACGCGATGCTCGAAGCGGTCCATGCCGCCGAGGATCAGCCGGCCGGGAAGCCGCACGTCGTCGAGCACCACTTCCGCGGTATGGGAGGCGCGAATCCCGTGCTTTTTGAACTTCTGCCCCTGCGACAAGCCCGCTGTGCCCGGCGGGATGACGAACGTCGCCTGGCCCCGCGTGCCCAGGTCGGGATACACCGAGGCCACGACGACGTGCACGTTGGCGATGCCGCCGTTGGTGGCCCAGGTTTTGGTGCCGTTGAGCACCCACTCGTCGGCGGCCTCGTCGTAACGCGCGCGGGTCCGCACGGCGCCGACGTCGGAGCCGGCATTGGGTTCGGATGAACAGAACGCGGCGACCTTCGGATCGCCTGGGCTGCCGAACATCTGCGGCAGGAACTCCCCCAGCTGCTCGGGGGTACCGCTCGCGGCGAGCGCCGCCGCGGCCAGTCCGGTGCCGAGGATCGACAGCGCGATCCCGGCGTCGCCCCAGAACATTTCCTCGAACACCGCCAGCAGGCCGATGCCGCTCGGTTCGGCCGCCATTTGCGCGAAGAGCTCAGGCGTGTAGAGCCCGACCTTCGCGGCCTCGGCAATGATCGGCCACGGCGTCTCCTCGCGCTCGTCCCACTCGGCGGCGGCCGGCCGGATCACGTCTTGGGCGAATTCGTGCACCCAGTCGCGAACGTGAATCACTTCTTCGGGCAGCTCCAACGAGAATCCCGACTCCATCTGTGTCCTCCTGTCGGCTGGTCGGAGCGGCGCCGGTGCGACGTCCCCGCCAGAAGACTCAACAGTAAACGACTGTACACTGAAATGGCAAATCCCCAGGTGGGCGCCACCCGTTGGTTTTGACGACATCTTTACGGCGGATGTCTTGACGGCTGATTGAACGTGTGTTTAATGTATTGAACATGCGTTCAGAGGATCTGACCGCGACGGCCCGGATCCGCGATGCGGCGATCGAGCAGTGGGGCCAGCACGGGTTCAACGTCGGCCTGCGGGCCATCGCCGAGGCCGCCGGCGTGAGCGCGGGCCTGGTGATCCACCACTTCGGGTCCAAGGCGGGATTGCGCAAGGCTTGCGACGACTATGTGACGGAAGAGATCCGCAGCGTGAAGTCCGAGTCCTTGAGGACAGCGGATCCGGCGACGTGGTTCGCGCAAGTGGCGGCGATCGAGACCTACGCGCCGATGATGGCGTACCTGGTGCGCAACATGCAGTCGGGCACCGAGCTGGCGAAGACGTTCTGGCGACGCATGCTCGACAACGCCGAGGAGTACCTCGAAGAAGGTGTCCGGGCGGGCACGCTCAAGCCGAGCCGCGACCCGAAAGCCCGCGCAAAGTATCTCGGTCTCATCGGCGGCGGCGGCCTGCTGCTCTACCTGCAGATGCACGACAACCCGACAGACATGGCAGCGGTCTTGCGCCACTACGGCGAAGAGATGGTGCTTCCCGCACTCGAGATCTACACCCACGGGCTGATGACAGACAGCACGATGTACGACGCGTTCGTGAAACAGCGTGAACACAACGAAATAGGAGAACAACAATGAGCGATGCGATCGAAATCCGTGATCTGACAAAGAACTTCGGAGCGGTGCGCGCGCTGGACGGCCTCGACCTCACCGTGCACGAGGGCGAGGTGCACGGCTTCCTCGGTCCAAACGGAGCCGGCAAGTCGACGACTATCCGTATTCTGTTGGGCCTGGCCAGGGCCGACTCCGGAAGTGTTCGGATGCTCGGCGGTGACCCGTGGACCGACGCAGTGGCCCTTCACCGCCAAATCGCATACGTGCCAGGCGATGTGACGCTGTGGCCGTCGCTCACCGGCGGTGAGATCATCGACCTGCTGGCTCGCATGCGCGGCGGCATCGACGAGAAGCGCCGCACGGAGCTGATCGAGCGCTTCGACCTCGACCCGAGCAAGAAGGCACGCACCTACTCGAAGGGTAACCGCCAGAAGGTCTCGCTGATCTCCGCCTTCTCGTCGCGCGCCAAGCTTCTGCTGCTCGACGAACCCAGCAGCGGCCTGGACCCGTTGATGGAGAACGTTTTCCAGCAATGCGTCAAGGAGGCACGCCACGGCGGTGCAACCGTGCTGCTGTCCAGCCACATCCTCGGCGAGACAGAGGCGCTGTGCCAGCGATTGACCATCATCCGCAACGGCAAGGCGGTCGAGACGGGAACGCTGGAGTCGATGCGCCATCTGTCCCGCACCTCGATCAAGGCCGAGCTGATCGGTGACCCCGGCGACATCAGCCGGATCAAGGGCGTCGAAGACGTCAGCCTCGACGGCAATACCCTGCGGGCGCAGGTCGACAGCGAGAGCCTGGGTGAGGTGATCCGGGTGCTCGGCGACGCGGGAGTGCGCAGCCTGGTCAGCCAGCCCCCCACCCTCGAGGATCTGTTCCTGCGCCACTACGACGTCGACGGCTCGGAGTCCGCACGTCACAATGCGGCGGAGGTGAACGCATGAGCACCGCGACGCTGGACCGGCCCCGTCCATCCCACCACGCACCGGCGGGCAGCTCCAGCTTCTCGGGAACCGTTGGGCTGCTGCGGCTTTACCTACGACGTGACCGAATTGTGTTGCCGCTGTGGGTGTTACTGCTGTCGGTGCCGCT
>Ga0070741_10010871_pt1 | contig 17010 bp, 13 predicted proteins | sample Coa_R1_4_FD_66440 | JGI IMG/M metagenome (GOLD analysis project Ga0070741, IMG submission 66440) | Surface soil microbial communities from Centralia Pennsylvania, which are recovering from an underground coalmine fire - Coalmine... | ecosystem: Environmental > Terrestrial > Soil > Unclassified ...
CGAACGGGGTGAGGTCCAGCCGGGACATGGTAGTAGTCTGGGAAGCTACGGGAAGCCGAGCAAGGGGGGACGGCCGTCAGCCATTAGCCTTTGGCCGTTAGCCATTGGCCAATGGCTAACGGCTAATGGCCTCAAATAAACTCCAGGCTCCACCCGAGCAGCTTCGCGATCAGCCCCAGCCGGAAGGTCACGTCGGCCTCCCGGCTCGCCGCCGCCCGGGTGTCGGGCTGCAGCGGGTAGTAGTGGTAGGTGATCTTTTTCGCCGCCTTCGGCTGGCTTCGGAGCCCCTTGGGGGACCAGACGCCCCGGTCGTCGCAGTCCTTGAGCAGACGGGCCAGCACCTTGGTCGCGCCGGGCGCGGTGTGCAGCGCGCCGATCCGCGCCAGCAACTCGATGTAGTGGAGCGCGAGCGGGATGTCCTTCGGCATCCCCTTCGCGTCCGCCTCGATCGGGTCGCCGAGGAGGAAGTGGATCGGCTTGAGCAGCCGCTTGCCGAGCTGGACGGCGAACACCTTCTTGGGGGCGGACTGGGCCAGGTAGTTCCCCAGCCGCTCGGTGAACCCCGCGCGCTCGCGCTGCAGCGTGGGCATCGCCGCCACCATCGCCACCGAGTACCAGCTCGGCGGGTGCGCCTCGGGATGGAGCAGCAGGTTCTTCCCCGACTTCACGAACGGCTTCTGGGCCAGGGGGCTCCGGAGGAACTGGGAGACGGCGCTCGCGATCCGGTGGGCGGAGCCCCGCAGCCGGGGGTCGTCCTCGTGGCCCGACTCCGCCAGGGCGCAGGACGCCCCCTCCCGGAGCAGCGATCGCACCCACTCGGCGGCCGCCGGCTCCCCCCCGACCAGCTTCTGGTACTCGAACAGGAGCTCCGGGCTCTCGTCGCGCGAGAGGAGCCGAAACAGGATCCGGTCGGCCAGCTTGAACGGCCGGGTGTCGCGGGGCCAGCCGAGCTGGAGGAGCCGGCGGTACTGGGGGACCGTGCCCACGTCCTTGATTCCCTGGGCGGCGGACGGGGCGAGTCCGAGCAGGTTGCCGCCCCAGACCCCGGTGTCCTTCTGCTTCTTGACGATCGCCAGCGACGCCTTGGACTCCAGCATCGCAACCCGGGCCGCCTCGACCGCCTCCGGGGGCGCGTAGCCCTCGGGGGCGAGGTCGCGGTAGGTCCGGTAGCGGATGGACTCCCCGCCGTGCTCGATCAGCCAGGCAAGCGGAATCCGGTGCTGGGACGGAAGTTCCAGAAGGGCTCCGAAGTGGCTGAAATTAAACGGCGGGGAAGATAGTACGGGCTACCACGATTGGGTAGCAGCCATCAGCCGTCAGCCATCAGCCGTCAGCTGGGACCCGGGGCGGCCGCCGCTCAGAGCTGATCGCTGATGGCTGACGGCTGACGGCTCACTTCACCCTCGCCTCCCCCGCCGCCCGGAACTCCGAGGTCTTCGCCCAGACCGGCTGCCCGGGGGCCTGGGCCACCGCCACCGCCGTCCGGACGATGGTCCGGAGCTGCTGGACCGCGCCGTCGTAGGTGTACCAGGGCAGGATCTCGTCCTGCGGCCGGTGGTAGCGCTTCTCGGTGTACTCGTCCTCCTGCTCCTGGCCCCACCCCTTGGGCTTCCCCACGAAGTCGAGCCCGCTCTCGAGCGAGAGGGCCGGCACCCCGGCCCGGACCAGGGGGAAGTGGTCCGAGCGGAAGAACGACCCCTTGATGAGGGCGTCCTGGTTGACCGTGACCCGGAGCCCCTCCGCCCGGGCGGCCTCGGTGAAGGTCTTCCCCAAGGAGGACTGGTCCAGGCCGAGGGCGGCGATGTCCCGGGTCCGGCCGAAGAGGTTCATCACGTCCATGTTGAGCACGGCCGCGATGTCCCTGAGCGGGATGGTGGGCCGCTGGGCGAACGCCGTGGAGCCGAGGAGGCCGGACTCCTCGGCCGCGAAGGCCATGAAGACGATCGAGCGCGGGGTGGTGACCCCGCTCCGGTCGAACGCCTCCGCCGCCGCCAGCACAGCGGCGGTCCCCGAGGCGTTGTCCAGCGCGCCGTTGTAGATCGAGTCCCCGTCCACCGGGGTCCCGATGCCCAGATGGTCGTAGTGGCCGCCGATGATGACCGCCTCGCGCGCCTTGGGCCCCCGGCCCGGCCGGCGGGCGATCACGTTGTAGGTGTCCGTGCGCCGGATCGTGCTCCGGACCGTGGCGCCGAGCCGGGCGTCCAGCGCGATCGGCGTGAACCCCCGGCGGCTGGCCGCCTGCGCGAGCTGCTCCAGGCCGCCCTTCGGGCCGAGCAGCCGGTCGGCGGCCTCCTGGCTCAGCCAGCCGGCCACGAGGAGGGACGTGGGCTTCCGCTCCACCCGGGTCTGGGGCCCGGTCCAGGACGAGGCCACGGTGCCCCACGGATAGGTGGCGCTCTCGGTGGTGTGCACCAGGAGGATCCCCGCCGCCCCCTGGCGCTCCGCCTCCTCGATCTTGTAGGTCCACCGGCCGTAGTAGGTCATGATCTTGCCGCGGAACAGAGTGGAGTCGCGGAGACCGGGGGTGTTGACCAGGGTGACCACAACCTTGCCCTTCACGTCGGTGCCCCGGTAATCGTCCCAGCCGTACTCGGGCGCCACGATCCCGTATCCCACGAAGACGAGGTCCGCGGCCACGCTCACCAGCGAGTCGTCCCGCATGGACCACATGACGTAGTCGGTCCGGTAGGCGAGCGGCTGCGGCGCGCCGTTGGCCACGATGGCCGCCTCCGGGCTGGGCGTGAGCGTGATGATGGGGACCCGGTGGAAGTAGGTGCCGCTGTCGCCCGCGGGCTCGAGCCCGAGCCGCTCGAACTGGGCGGCGACGTACTTGGCCGCGATGAGGCCGCCCCGGGTGCCGGGCGCCCGGCCCTCGAGCGCGTCGTCGGCCAGGAACTCGAGGTGGGCCCGCATCACCTGCGGGCTCACCGCCCGGGCGACCCGGGTCGCGGCCGGGATCTGCTGGGCCCGGGCCGGAGCGGGGAGCGAAAGACCGGTCGTCACCAACCAGAGGGCGAGGGTGAAGGCGGATCGCACGTCGGGGTCTCCGAGGGTTGGGGTCAGGGTCTCCGGTACGGCGCGCCGGGCGCCCAGCGCGGCCGGTCGGGCGCCTCCGCGGCGGCGAGCACGGTGCGCGCGACCACCCGGAGCGGGCGGACGCCGGCCCGGTAGTCGAGCGGCTGGGTCAGGTCGTCGTTGGGTCGATGGTAGCGGTCCTCGAGGTAGCGGCGAAGCTCGCCGAGGCTCGAGCCGGCCGACCGGCCCGCGATCCGGTCGCCGAAGTAGAGGAAGATGGCCGGCACCCCCGCGCGGGCGAACGACACCTGGTCCGCCCGGTCGAAGAACCGCTGGCGCACCGCCTCCCGCACGATGGGGGCGTCGCGCGGCGTGATCGCGTAACCCTCCGCCAGCGCGGCCCGGCGGAACAGGTCGCCCAGGGACGAGAGCTCCGAGCCCAGCGCGGAGATATCCCGGGTCGGCGCGAGCAGGTTGAGCGCGTCGAGGTTCACCATCGCCACGATCCGGCCCAGCGGGACGGGCGGGTGGCTCACGAACTCCTGGGAGCCGAGGAGCCCCAGCTCCTCCGCCCCGAACCCGACGAACAGGACGGACCGGGCCGGGCGGACGCCGCTCTCCACGAGGGCCTCCGCGACGGCCAGCATGCCGGCGCTGCCCGAGGCGTTGTCGATGGCGCCGTTGTAGATCGAGTCGCCGTTCACCGGCGGGCCGATGCCCAGGTGATCGTAGTGCGCCCCGAGCACCACGGCCTCGCCGGCGCGCGGGCCCCGACCCGGCAGCCGGGCGATCACGTTGAACGCGTCCAGTTGGCGGCGGGCGCTCGTCGCGGCCAGGGCGACGGTGGTCCCCAGCGGGAGCGCGCGGAACCCCGGGGTCGCCGCCGATTCCGCGAGCCGGTCGAGCTCGAGCCCGCTCCGGGCCGCGAGCCGGTCGGCGGCGGGCGTGTTGAGCCACCCCGCGACCCGGAGGGCCGGCCTTCCGGTGTCGCGCTGGTCGGCGAGGCGCATCTGATCGCCGGCCCACGCCCGCACGATGTCCTCCCAGGGGATCGGGACCGCGCCCGCCCGGTAGACGACCAGCGCCCCCGCCGCGCCGTGCCGGGCCGCCTCGTCCACCTTGTACTGCCGCAGGCCGTAGTCGGTGCGCCGGGCACCCCGGAAGAGCGACGAATCCCGCTCCGCCGGCGTGCCCGCGAGCGCGACCACGACCTTCCCCCTCACATCGGCATCCCGGTAGTCGTCCCACCCGACCTCCGGCGCCGTGACGCCGTAGCCCACGAAGACCGCCGGGGCGCTCACGGCCGCCGCGGTGTCGTCGCCCGGGAGGTAGAGGATGAAGTCGTCGCTCGGGGCGAATGAGCCGGAGTCCCCGGGGATCTCGAGACGGGCGGCGAACCGGCGGGCCGTGAGCGGCACCCGCTGGAACCAGGTCCCGCGCTCGCCGGCCGGCTCGAGGCCCAGCCGCTCGAACTGCGCGGCGATGTAGGTCCCCGCGAGCAGCCCGCCGCGCGCGCCGGTGCCGCGCCCCTCGAGCGCGTCGTCGGCCAGGAACTCGACGTGGGCGCGGAGCACGCGGGCGCTCACGGCCCAGGGCGCCGGCCGGGGGCCGGCGATCGGAGTGGGAGGATGAGGGGGAGAGAAAACGAGGGCGGCGCCGAGCCCGCCGGCGAGCCAGAGCGGGGACAACCGGCTCACCGGCCGCGCTCCGCGATCGGGCGGAAGTCCGAGCCCGCCGCCCAGGCGGGCGGCCGCGGATCGTTCGCCGCGAGGAGGAGCGTGCGTGCCAGGACCCGAACCTGCTGGACCAGCCCGGCCATGCTCATCCATGGCTCGAGCTGGTCGGAGGGCCGGTGGTATCGCTCGGTCCAGTACTTCTCCCGCTGCTCCCGCCCCCAGCCGGGCGGGCGGCCGACGTAGTCCACCCCGTTCACCAGTCGGATCGCGGGGATTCCCGCCCGCGCGAACGAGTAGTTGTCCGAGCGGAAGAAGCGGCCCCGGCGGAGGTCGTCGGGGTCCTCGTTCACCCTGAGCCCTTCGGCCGCGGCGGCCGCGCGCACCGCCCGCCCGAGCGACGACTGCTCCACGCCCACGGTGCCCACGTCCCGCGTCGCGCCGTACAGGTTGAGCACGTCCACCGCGATCGCCCCGACGATCTTCGGGGTCCCCGGCGGGGGATGCAGCACGAATGCGTCCGAGCCCATGAGGCCGATCTCCTCCGCGCCGAAGGCGACGAACACGATCGACCGGGCGGGCCGCGCCCCGCTCCGCACCAGCGCCTCCGCCGCCGCGAGCACGCCGGCGGTGCCGGAGGCGTTGTCCTCGGCGCCGTTGTAGATCGAGTCGCCGTTCACCGGCGGGCCGATCCCGAGGTGATCGTAGTGCGCGCCCGCCACGACGGCCTCGCCCGCGCGGGGGCCCGAGCCCGGGAGCCGGGCCACGACGTTCCAGGTCTCGATGCGGCGGATCCGCGTCCTGATCTCGGCCTCGAGCCGAACCCCGAGCGGGACCGGATGGAACCCGCGGGAGCGCGCCTCCTCTGCCAGGCGGTCGAAGTCCCGGCCGGCGCGGCGGGCGAGCAGGGCGGCCGCCGGCTCGCTGAGCCATCCCCAGTACGCCACGTTCCCGGGCCGGCCGGCCAGGCTCACCCGCTCCCGGGTGAGGCCGAGCACCGCGTTCCAGGGGACGCCCGCCGCGGGGGTCGGCACCACAAGGATTCCCGCCGCGCCGCGGCGCGCCGCCTCGTCGGCCTTCTCCCGCACCGCGAGCCACGGCCGGCCGGTCAGCCGGTCGAACACCGTCGAATCGGGGTCGCCCGCCAGAACCAGCACGATCTTGTCGCGGAGGTCGGCGTCCTCGTAGTCGTCCCAGCCGCGGTTGGGGGACCAGATGCCGTAGCCGGCGAAGACCACCTCGCCCGCCACCCGGGTGAGCGTGTCGTCGCCGGTGGGGACCAGGACGTAGTCGTCGGGGTAGCGGAGCGGAGCCGAATCGCCTTCGACCCTGAGAGTGGGCGACGGCGTGCGGCCGAGGAGCGGGACCGACTGCAGGTAGGTCCCGGCGTCGCCGCCCGGGACGAGGCCGAGCCGCGCGAACTGGGCCGCGATGTACCTGGCCGCGACCAGGCCTCCGTGCGCCCCGGTGCCCCGGCCCTCGAGCGCGTCGTCGGCGAGGAACGCGATGTGGGCCCGGACCAGTTCGGGGCGGACGGCGAGCGAAGGCGGCGGGCCGGCCAGCGCGAGGCCGGCCGCCGCGATGCAGCCGACGCGGGCGGGAAGGCGCGGGAGCGGGCGGAGACGGCGGCACGTCGCCGGGCCGAGCGTCCCCGAGTTAGACGTCATCAGGCCGGGGGTCACCGGGCGCGGACCGCCCGAGGCACCCGCGGCAGCTTGCAGCGCACCAGGCTCACGGTGCCGCGGGGGAGAAACCCCCGCTCGCTCGTGAGCACCAGGCGCTGGTCGTCGAGCCAGGTGATCCCCTCGCCCTGAATCTCGAGGCCCCGAACGTCGCACGCGACGCGGTCGCCGGGCACCTCGAGGCCGCCGGGGCGGGTGCGCAGGAAGAAGTAGATCAGCGCGCCGGTCCGCACCGCCACCAGCATCCCGTCGGGCGAGAGGGCCGCGCCGGTGACCCGGTTCTCGTCGCGGCCGTCGGCCCGGATGGGAACGGTCCCCAGGGTGTCCGCCACGATCGGGTCCCGAGACGACCACCCGGCGGCCGGCAGCCGGTAGTGCCGGGCCTGCCCCGCCTGCTCCTTGGTGAGGAGGTGGACGTCGCCGGACGGATCCACCCACATCGCCTCGACGTCGTGAGGCCCGTCGGGATAGGTGAACTCGAGCGCCTGCGCCGGCGCGGTCGCGCCGGAGCGGCCGCCCCGGCGGCCCGGCTCGGGCTCGACCACGCGGTAGATCACCGCCGAGCGGCGGTCCCCCTGATTGTCGCCGGTATCGGCCAGGTAGAGACACGAGGCGGCGCCGCAGGGGGCGAGCGCCACGTCCTCCCAGTCCACGTTCTTCGCCTTGGTCACGCGAAAGGCGCCCAGGTCGGCGCCGCTCGTGTCGGTCGCGAAGAGAAGGGCGTCGTTGCCGGCGTCGTTGTGGGACCAGAGCACGCCGGGGAAGCGTCGACTGGCTGCCACCCCCGAGCTCTCGGTGAGGAGGGGGTTGGCGAACGCGCCGGTCTGGCGGGCCTCGAGCGGGCGCTCGTAGCGCCAGAGGGCCTGGGCCGCGAGCGGGACCGGCCCCGCCGCGACCAGAGCGACGGCGAGCGCCGTGGAGGCCGCGGCGAGGGCGGGTGTCGCGACGGCGGCACGGGCAAAGGCGGGCATGCGCGTCAGACCAGGGACGACGGGCAGATGTCGTTCAGCACGCAGGCCTCGCACCGGGGCCGGCGCGCGAGGCACACCCGGCGCCCGTGGAAGATGAGGAGATGCGCCACCAGGGCCCACTCGTCCTGGGGGAAGAGCGGCATCAGGTCCCGCTCGATCTTGGCCGCGTCCGTGTGCTTGGTGAGGCCGAGCCGGCGGGCGAGGCGGGTCACGTGGGTGTCCACCACGATCCCCTCGTTGATCCCGAACGCGTTCCCCAGCACCACGTTCGCGGTCTTCCGGCCGACCCCGGGCAGACCCTCGAGCGCCGCCATGGTACGGGGCACCTCGCCCCCGTGCTCGGCCACCAGCGCCTGGGCCATCCCGATCAGGCTCCTGGTCTTGTTCCGGTAGAACCCGGTGGATCGGATCAGCTCCTCGACCTCGGCGGGCCGGGCGGCCGCGAGCGCGAACGGGTCCGGGTAGCGGGCGAAGAAGGCCGGGGTGACCTGGTTCACCCGCGCGTCGGTGCACTGGGCGGAGAGGATGGTCGCGACGAGCAGCTGGTAGGCGTTCTGGTGGTCGAGCGCGCAGCGCGCGTCCGGGTATTCGGCCCGGAGGCGGCGGAGGACCAGCGCGGCCCGCCGCCGGAGCGCCTGGCCGTCGGCCGTCGCGGTCCGGCCGCGGGGCCGCTTGCCGCCGCCACGCGCCCCGCCGCGCCGCGCCGGCGCCCGGCGGGACCGGCCCGCCCCGCGGCCCCGCCGCGCCGCGGTCACGGCCTCCGACTCCGGGCGAACTGGAGGAACTCCTCCACCGGCCGCGCGTTCAGGATGTCGCGCGGGCCGAGCCATCCCTTGCGGGCCATGCCCACGCCGTACTCCACGTTCCCGATGCCCGCCGTGTTGTGGGCGTCGGCCCCGATGGAGATGGTGACGCCGGCCTCCCGGGCGCGGCGGACCACCCGCCAGTCGAGGTCCAGCCGGTGAGGGTCGGCGTTGATCTCCAGCGCGACGCCGGTCGCGGCCGCCTTCTCGAACACGGCGTCCAGGTCGATGCCGTACGGATCGCGCGAGAGGAGCAGCCGCCCCGTCGGGTGCCCCACGATGGTCAGGTACGGACTGTCCAGCGCGGCGAGCATCCGGGCCGTCATCTCCCGCTCGCCCAGGCTGAACCGGCTGTGGATCGAGGCGATGACGAAGTCGAGCCGGCCGAGCACGGCGTCCTCGTAGTCCAGGCGCCCGTCGGCCAGGATGTCGGCCTCGATCCCCTTGAGCACGCGGATGCCGTCGAGCCGCGCGTTCACGGCGTCCACCTCGTCGGCCTGGCGCGCGAGGTCGTCCGGGCTGAGCCCGCCGGCGTACGCGGCGGCCTGGCTGTGGTCGGTGATGCCCAGGTACTCGTAGCCCGCCGCCCGGCACGCGAGGGCCAGCTCCTCCACCGTGTTGGAGCCGTCCGAGTACGTCGTGTGGCAGTGGAGGAAGCCGCGGAGGTCGGGGCGGCTCACCAGGCAGGGCAGCGTCCCCGCCGCCGCGGCCTCGATCTCCCCCATCCCCTCGCGGAGCTCCGGCGGGATCTCCGCCAGGCCCAGCGCGCGGTAGAGGTGCGCCTCGCTCGGCGTGGGCACGAACTCGCTCCCCCGCCAGAGCGCGGCCCCGCTCAGGTTGAACCCCCGCGCGTCGGCGTAGGCCGCGAGCGCCTGGAGGTGGGCCTCGCTTCCGGTCGCCTGCACCAGCACCGCGCCCAGGTTCACCGGCGTGGTGACCACGATCTGCGCCCCCGACCCGCCCGCCAGCCGGAGCGTGAGGCGCCGCTCGTCCTGCCCCGCGAACTCGTGCACCCCCGGCAGGCGACTCAGCCGGTCGAACAGCTCGGCCGGCGGGACCTCGGCCACCAGGACCAGCACCAGCTCGCGCACCACCTCCGCCCGGCGCCGCACGTCGCCCGCCACGTAGGCCTGAGTCACGCCCGGCAGCCGCTCCAGCGCCCGCTTGAACTGCTCGGCTTCCTCGGCGGCGTGATGCGAGAGGCGGAAGCTGCTCGCCCGCCGGAGGAAGGCGATCCCCTTGAGGATGTTCTCCGAGGTCTTCTGGCCGAAGCGCGGCAGCTTGGCCAGCCGCCCGTCGAGCGCCGCCGCCTCCAGCTCCGGCAGCGACTCGATCCCGAGCACCTCGTGGATCTGCCGGATCTTGGCCACGCCCAGCCCGGAGATCGAGAGCATCTCGACCAGGCCCATGGGGATCTGCTCCCGCAGCTCCTCCAGCAGGCTGGCCCGGCCGGTGGTCGCGACCTCGGTCACGATCTGGAGCGTGGCCGGCCCGATCCCCCGGACCTGCGCCAGCGAACCGTCCTCCAGGGCCTGGCGCAGGTCGCCCGGGAAGGTGGCGATGGCCCGCGCCGCGGTGCGGAAGGCCCGCACCCGAAACGGGTTCTCGCCCTTGAGCTCCATGAACGCGGCGATCTGCTCCAGCACGTCGCCGACCGCCTTCTTGTCCAGCAAGTCCATCATCGCCTTCATTCAGCCGCCTCCGACCCGGGCGGCGCCCCGGGCGGCCGCGAGGTCGCCCAGACGCCAGCCGAGCTCCAGCAGCTCCTCGGCACCGGCCAGGGAGCGGAGACCCACGGCCGTGCCGCCGGGGAGGATCGACGAGAAGAGGGGGGAGTTGTCCGGCCGGACCAGCCCTCGGGGCCGGGGCCCCACCGCCTCGACCACGGTGAAGCCCATCCGCTCCTGGTGCAACCCGAAAATCCCGAGAACCCACCGAATCGGCCCGCCCCCCGACCCGGCGGGCGCCCCGAGCCCGTGCACGAAACATCCGTCCAGTGGCTCGAACGGCATGCCGGGCGCCGCCTGGGCCCAGACCTTCCGCTCCGGAAGCTGGACGTAGCAGGGCTCGGCCGCCTCGCCCCCCGGCTCCGGCTCGGGCCGTCCGGGGTCGAGCAGGGCCTCGCACTCGGCGGACGTCACCGTCACGGTCCGGCTGCCCGCGTCCCAGAAGAGGTAGGCGTGGTGCACCAGGGCGGCCAGGAGTTCGATCCCCTCGCTCAGCCCTTCCTCGGGCCGGAGCTGGTGGATCATCGCCACCGCCTCGCGGGTCATGAGAAACGCGTCCCGGTCCCGGGGATCGCGGCCGGCGGCCGCGAGGGCGCCCCGGAGCTCGGGGAACCGCTCGTCGGCGAGGGGCGCGAAGACCAGGTCGAAGGGGGTGGGGCGCGGGGCCACGGAAGAAAGCTAAGCTAGCCGGGCCGGTCCGCGGCGCGGGCCGAGTCGTCGCGGGGTGCGTCGTCGCGGGGGAGGAAGCGGTCGAGCAGCCGGACGAACTCCTCCGGCTGCTCGACGTAGGGCACGTGCCCCGAGCGGTCCAGCACGTGGAACTCGGCCCCGAGGAGCTCGGCGGTCTCCCGCGCCGAGTCGATGGGTATGGGATCGGCCGCGCCGTGGAGCACCAGCGCGGGCCGGCGCAGGCGGCGCAGCGCGGGGCGGAGGTCGTAGTCGCCCAGGCTCTCCCACACCTCCTCCTGGGTGCGGCCCGTGATGCGGAAGGGCGTGAGATCCCGCGCCTTCGCCGGATCGTGGAAGTACGGGACGACCGACAGCTCGAACAGGCGCTTCCGGTACGCCTCCGGGTCGCGCTCCTGGAGGCCGCTTTCGCGGAGCCGGCGCCTCTCGGCCTGGAGCTCGGGGGCCAGATTCCGCTCCGCGAAGCGCGACTCGAACAGCTCGCGCGCCGCGCGATGGGACGGCGCGGGCGAGACCAGCGCCAGCCGGGCCACCCGCTCCGGGTGCTCGATCGCGTACAGCAGGGCCAGGAGCCCGCCCCAGGAGTAGCCCGCGATGCTCAGGCGCTCGAGCCCCCACTGCTCCCGGAGCGCGTCGAGGTCCTCGACCTGCTCCCGCCATCCGACCGGGACGCCGCGGGGCGCGGGGGAGCGCCCGCCGCCGCGCTGGTCGTAGTAGATCAGGGTGCGGCCCCGGGCCAGCGCGTCGAAGCCCGGCAGCAGGTAGTCGTGGTGCGCGCCGGGGCCCCCGTGGAGCACCACCGTGGGCGGGCCCGTTCCGATCCGGCGCTCGAAGAGGGTGACCCCGCGGACGGTGCGGTGGGTGGTCTCCGGGGCGGGCGGGCCGGGGCTCAGAGCAGCACCGCGAGCGCGTCGGCCACCTTCCGCACCTCCGCCTCCTCCTCGGGGGTGAACGGATCGGGCTCGTCGCTGTCCACGTCGATCTGGCCCAGGATGTGGCCGCCCCGCCGGATCAGCACGACCAGCTCGGCCCGGGTCTCCAGGTTGCAGGCGAGATAGTTGGCCACGGCCCGCACGTCGGGCACGTTCTGGTCGCGCCCGGTCGCGACGGCGGTGCCGCACACGCCCTTCCCCACGGGGATCCGGGTGTGCTCGGTCTCCCGCCCCGCGTAGGCCTCGAGCACGAGCTCGTCTCCCTGGAGCATGTAGAGGTAGACCGAGGTGTACGGCGGGCCCGCGGCCCGGATCTTCTCCGCGGCGAGGCGGAGCAGCTCGGGCCGCCCGGCCCCGCGCGCGAAGGCGCCCCGGAGCGCCGCGACCACCCTGTTGCCGTGGAGCGCTGCCATCTAGCCGCCCCGGGAGCCGAGGGTGGCGCGCAGCGTGGCGGTCGAGTCGCCGCGCTTCACCACGATCTCGACCGCGTCGCCCGGCCGGTGGGCCCGGAGGGCGTCGGCCATCGCCTGGAGATCGGGGATCTCCCGATCGCCGATCCGGGTGATGACGTCGCCCGCGCGGAGTCCCGCCCGCTCCGCCGGGCTTCCCGCCCGGACCCCGGTGAGCCGCACCCCGCCCGGCGTGCCGGTCAGGTCCGGGATGGTGCCGAGGTAGGCCCCGTAGCCCGGGGTGAGAACGGGGCCGCGGTCCGCGCGGGCCGGCCCGGGGACCTCCACGAAGTGGAGCGGGCCCGGCCGGTCGGCCAGCGCGCTCGCGATCCGCGACCCGAACTCCGCCACCCGGGCGAGCCCCTCCACGTTGATCTTGGGCCAGTCGTCGGTCGAGCGGTGGTAGTCCTCGTGGAGGTTGGTGAACAGGTGGAGCACCGGCAGCCGGGCCGCGTAGAACGCGGTCTGGTCGCTGGGCCCGTAGCCGTCCTCCTGCCGGAAAATGTCGAAGCCGGCGTCCCGGTTGAGCGAATCGAGCAGCGCGGGGAACTCCCGCGCCGTGGCCACGCCGTAGACGATGAGCCGGTCGTTCCGGAGTCGCCCCACCATGTCCAGGTTCACCATCGCGACGGTGCGATCGAGCGGCACCGCCGGATGCCGCACGTAGAAGGTCGAGCCGAGGAGCCCGAGCTCCTCGCCGCCGAAGGCGACGAACACGACCGTGCGGGCGGGCGGCCGGTCGCGGAGCCGCCGGGCGATCTCGATCAGGGCGGCGGTGCCGGACGCGTTGTCGTCGGCGCCGTTGTGGACCGCGCCCGTGCTGTCCGGGTCCAGCGCGAACGGCCCGCCGAGCCCCAGGTGGTCGTAGTGCGCGCCCACCACGACCGCCTCCCGGCGGAGCGCGGGGTCGCGGCCGTCGAGCACCCCGATCACGTTCCGGCCGCGCAGGTTCTTCGGAAGGTGCGCCGCCAGGGGCGCGCCCGGCGGGACCGTGAACTCCTGGAGCCATCCCCCGGGCGGGGGCCGGAGGCCCACCTCCCGGAATCGGCGCTGGACGTACGCGGCGGCCGAATCGGCGCCGGGCGTGCCGGTGAGCCGGCCCTCGAGCCGGTCGTCGGCCAGGTACCTGACGTCGGCCAGCAGGCGGTCCCCGGCCGCCCCCGTCGCAGCCCTGGGTGCCGACTGGGCGGCGAGCGGTGCGGCGAGGGCGGCGGCGGCCGCGAGCGCGAGGGTGGACCGGCGGATCATAGGGCGCAATATCGCCCCGGGCTACCGGGGCACGAAGTCGGTCCTGGTCCCCAGGCTCCGCGCGAACGCGGCCAGGAGCCGGGCGGCCCGCTCCAGGTCGGCGAGCGCCACCATCTCGTTCGGGCTGTGCATGTACCGGTTGGGGATGGAGACCAGCCCGGTCGCGATCCCGCGGTGGGCGGTGTAGATCGCGTCCGCGTCGGTGCCGGTGGACTTGGGGGCGGCCTGGATGGTGTAGGGGATCTTCTCCGCCTCGGCGGCGGCCACCAGCAGGTCGAACACCACCGGGTTGATCGCCGAGCCGCGGGTGAGCACCACGCCGCCGCCCAGCTTGATGTCGCCGTGGCGCTTCTTGTCCACTCCGGGGTAGTCGGTCGCGTGGGTCACATCCACCACGACCGCGGCGTGCGCCTCGAGGCCGGTGGCCGTGGTGCGCGCCCCGCCGCCCGTGCCGTAGGCGATCTCCTCCTGGGTGGTCGCCACCGCGGTGACGGCCGCGGCGGGCCGGTCCGCCGCGAGCAGCCGAAGCGCCTCCAGCACCACGAAGGCCCCGATCCGGTTGTCCAGGCTCCGGCTCACGATCCGATCGTTGGGGAGCTCCTGCACCGAGGCCGCCAGCACACCCGGGTCCCCCACGCGGAGCCGCTGCTCCGCGTCGGCCCGCCCGGTGGCGCCGATGTCGATCCAGAGATCCGACGGCTTGGAGACCTTCTCGCGGTCCTCCTTCTCCATGAGGTGGACCGCCCGCTTGCCGATCACGCCGGGCACCGGGCCGGCCCGCCCGAGCAGGATCACCCGCTGGCCCACGAAGACCTGGTGGTCCCATCCGCCGATCGGCTCGAAGTGCACGTAGCCCTCGTCGTCGATGTGCACCACCATGAGGCCGATCTCGTCGATGTGCCCGGCCAGCATGAGGCGGGGCGAGCCCGACGGATTGACGGTGGCGAGCGAGTTCCCGCCCACGTCGGCGGTGACCCGGTCGGCGAAGCGCTCCGCCTCCGCGCGCCACACCCGCGCCGGTCCGGTCTCGAACCCGCTCGGACCCGGCGCGTCGAGCAGCGCCTTCAGGAACCGAAGCGACTCCTCCTTCATGCAGCCCTCGCGCTAGGCGGGACGATCACGAAGCTGAGCGGGACCGGCGGCTCCCGCAACCGAACCGGACCAGCGCTCGAGCCCGGGGAGCTCCCGGCCCTCGATGGCGGCACGGATCCGCTCCGCCCCGTCCACCACCCGGGGGCCGGGCCGCGAGGTGTAGGCGTTTCCGTCCAGAATCCAGACCGGCGCCGAGCCGAGCACCCGGCGCGCCTCGGGGTCGTCGAGGGCGTCGAGCTCCGCCCGGGCGCGGGGGACCGAGAACCCGCACAGCATGACCAGCACCAGGTCCGGCCGGAGCGCGTCGAGCTCGCTCCAGCGGCACATCCGCGAGTGCGCGCCCGGACGCGCACCCACGTCGCGACCGCCGGCCGCCTCGACCAGCTCCGGCACCCAGTGGCCGGCGAGATACGGCGGGTCCAGCCACTCGAGGCAGGCGACCCGCGGGGCCCGCCCGCCGGCCGACCGGGCTCGGAGTCGCGCCAGCCGCTCCCGAAGCCGGGACACCAGCTCCAGGGCCTCGGCTTCGAGCCCCAGCGCCCCGCCCACCGCCCGGATGTCGGCCCAGATCCCCTCCAGGGTGGTCGCGGCGAGCGAGAGCACCTCGGGTGCGGGGTCGAGCGCCGCCGCCAGGCGGTGCACCTCGCCGTCGGCGACCGCGCAGACTTCGCAGAGCCCCTGCGCGATCACGAGATCGGGCGCGAGCCGCCGGAGCGCGTCCCGGTCCACCGCGATCACCGGCCGTCCCTCCGCCCGGAGCCGGCGCACCTCGGCGTCGATCCGGCCGCTGGGCGCGTCGGGGTCGAGCGGGGTGGCCGTGACGCGGGGGAGCCGGCGGACCTCCTCGGGGTGGTCGCACTCGTGCGACACGCCGACCAGCGCGCTCATCCCGCCCAGCGCGGCCACCATCTCGGTCGCCGCGGGAAGCAGGGTGACGACGCGCCGGCGCGCCACGCTCCGCCCCCGCATCCGGTCAGCGGCGCGCGACCCGGAAGAGCACGGCGCCCAGCAGCAGGAAGATCGCGAGCGCCGCGAGGTCGCTCTCCGCCACCGGGCCCGCCGCCCGGTGGAGCCCCACGAGCTGCGCGAGGTAGTCCGCCGCGGGCACCTGCACGAGCTCCGCCCGCCGCGCGAAGAGGGCCGCGAGACCGGCCACCACGATTCCGGCGATGGCCCCGCCCGCGATGAGCCCGCTGGAGAAGAGAACGCCGGGCCCCGAGTCGTCGCCCGGCCCCGCGCCCGGCCCCGCGCCCGGCGCCGTCGCCGCGCCGCCGGCTTCCCCGTTGGCCCGGCCGCTCCGCTGCACCAGCCACCGGATCGCGCCGCCCACGAACATGGCCGAGGAGGTGGAGATCGGGAGGTACACCCCGACCGCCACCGGGAGCGATTGGATGCCCATGAGCTCGATCGCGACCGTGATGAACACGCCCAGCAGCACCAGCCCCCAGGGAAGCTTCCGGGTCAGAATCCCGTCGGTCACCAGCGCCATGATGGTGGCCTTGGGCGAGTCGAGCTTGGTCACCGGGGCGCCGTTGAGCTCGTGGATCCGCCCGCCGATCCCGGGGTCCACCAGATAGGCGATCTCGCCGCTCGCAGGGTCCACCAGGTACTTGCCGGGGGCGACGCCCCGGGTGGGGACGTTCACCCGAACCACCCGCCACTCCCGGCCGTCGTGCGCCATGGTCTGGCCGGTCGCGGTCACCGCGCGGTCGGCCGCGGCGGCCGAGCCCTCCAGCACGACGCCCGGATGGCGCTCCGGGACCACGTTGGTGTAGGTCGCGTTGAGCAGGGTGAGGGTCCACCCGATCGCCAGGGCCGAGGTGACGGTGCCCACCAGCACCGCGAGCTGCTGGTTCCGCGGCGTCGCGCCCACCAGGAACCCGGTCTTGAGGTCCTGGCTGGTGGCGCCGGCGTTCGCCGCGGCCACCGCGATGACCGCGGCGATCGAGATGGCGCCCACCCGGTGGTCCACTCCGGTCCACCCGATCGCGAGGAAGACCAGCGTCGTGCCCAGCAGGGCCGCGATCGTCATCCCCGAGATCGGGTTCGAGGTGACCCCGATCTGGCCGGTGATCCGGGAGGAGACGGTGACGAAGAAGAAGCCGAACAGCACGATGAGCGCGGCGCCGAGCAGATTCACCCCCACCTGCGGGAGCCCGGCGAGGAGGAGCGCCAGCCCCAGCGCGCCCCCCACGGTGAGCCAGATCGGGAGGTCGCGCTCGGTGCGGAGACGCGACGCGGTCTCCCCGAGCGAGCCCTTGAGATCCTGGAACCCCGAGCGGAACGCGGCCACGATGGTGGGAAGCGCGCGGGCGAGCGCGATGATCCCGGCCGAGGCCACCGCGCCCGCCCCGATGTAGAAGACGTAGTTCGACCGCACCTCGCTCGGCGACATCCCGCCGATGAGCGTCGTGGCCGGGAAGATCGGCTCGGCGAGCCCGGAGCCGAACAGCTTGATGGCCGGCACGAGCACCAGATAGGCCAGCACCCCGCCGGCGAAGAGAAACCCCGCGATCCGGGGGCCGATGATGTACCCCACGCCCATGAGCTCGGGCGACACCTCGGCGGACACCGCGGCGCCCGGATACCCGGGAAAGGCCCGGGCCGCGACCTCCTTCCAGGCCCGGAGCCCGCTCATCAGGAACTTGTAGGCGAACGCGAGCCCGAACGCCTGGAACAGGAGCCGCGCCCGGAGCCCGCCCTTCTCGCCCGCCACCAGCACCTCGGCGCA
>Ga0070741_10010872_pt1 | contig 17008 bp, 14 predicted proteins | sample Coa_R1_4_FD_66440 | JGI IMG/M metagenome (GOLD analysis project Ga0070741, IMG submission 66440) | Surface soil microbial communities from Centralia Pennsylvania, which are recovering from an underground coalmine fire - Coalmine... | ecosystem: Environmental > Terrestrial > Soil > Unclassified ...
GCTATCGATCCATCGGGACAGATTGCCGTTGCTCCTGTAACCGGTGAGCTGGTTAAATTGTTCCCTGGCGGTCATGCCTTCGGCATATCTATGCATAACGGCATTGAGCTGATTGTCCATATTGGCCTCGACACAGTCGAACTTAAAGGGAAAGGGTTCGAGAATATTGCCAGCGAGGGGCAGTCTGTACGTGCGGGCATGCCAATTGTGCGCTTTGATCGTCCCGTCATTGAGCGACTGGGCAAGGTAATGCTCAGCCCCGTTGTTTCCTCCGGCGCCGGGGAAATTGTACGTCGGGCCAGTGGAAGGGTACGGGCAGGACAGGACGTCATTTTCGTTCTTGAGGTGAAATAACCTGGCGCATAAAAGAGTATTCGTGGTTGCTATGGCTTAGATATAGGGAGCACCAATAATGGAACACGCTATGGAACGAGCGGTCATACTTGGAAACAAAGCGGGGTTGCATGCACGTCCAGCCGCCATATTTGTGCAGCAAGCACAGGGATTTCAATGTCAGATCACCCTATCTAAAAATGGTAAGACGGCCAATGGTAAGTCTATCCTTTCGATTCTTACCCTCGGCGCCGAACAGGGCGACCAGATTATACTCACAGCCGATGGAGCTGATGCCGAGGCTGCGATTGACAGGCTGACGCTATTGCTGGAGGCAGGGGCAGAATGAGAGTAGTGAGCTATCAGCGTTAGAATAGTGTTCCGCTGCTATTGCTTGCAATGTTGAAGGGAGGGAACTTTTGTGATAGGTATTGTGCTTGTGACGCATGGGGCACTCGCCGATGCACTTAAAAATGCTGCTGAGATGATTATTGGCTCCCAGGAGCATTTTCTCGCCATTGGGATGGGACCCGCCGATGATCTTACTATTTTGCGAGGTGAAATAGAGGCAGCGGTCAGCGCGGTTGAGAAGAACGATGGAGCGTTGATACTCGTCGATCTCATGGGAGGAAGTCCGGCGAAGGCAAGCTCGCATCTTGCCTTCTCGGGCGCGCAGGTGATTTGTGGCGTCAATCTTCCCATGCTGCTGGAGGTGCTGGTGCAACGCGAAAGTGTTACCATACAAGAACTCACAGCTATCGCGATGCAAGCTGCGAAAGAGGGAGTTATCAATCTCACCCGGCAGTTGACCGGCAAATAGCTCGCCATTCGTTTCAGACGGCCTGAGTGAAGCTAGCGCGTCAGCAGCGTTGGCCGTCTGCAATAGCAAGGTGTAATTTCATCTAGACTAGCTTTAAAGGGACGGAGTAAGCACGCATGAGCACCACAGCTATTCGCGGGATCGGTGCGTCTCCTGGCATAGTGACTGGCCCAGTTTTCCGCTACGAAGCAGATAAAGTCATTGTTGAACAGCGCCATGTTGAAGATGTGCAGAAAGAAATTGCCCACCTGGATGCGGCTCTCAAGCAGGCGCGAGGAGAGATACATACTGTATTGCTGCACACCCGGGAAAACGTAGGCGCCAAAGAAGCTGCTGTTTTTGAGGCGCATGAGCTCTTCCTTGATGATCCAGACCTTCTTCAGCAGGTGCATGCAACCATTCAGGCGCAATCTATCAACGCAGCATACGCGTGGCAGGAAGGAATTGCTCAGTATACTACTCAATTACGGGCCATCGGCAACGAATATCTCGCGGCCCGCGCTGCGGATGTGGAAGATGTGGCTCAACGCGTGCTGCGTATTCTAGAGGAGATCAATGCTCCGACCAGCAAACTAACGGAGCCAGTGGTGATTGTCGCCACGGAACTGGCTCCATCTGACACAATCCTCTTCAATAAAGAGAAAATACGCGCATTCTGTACTGCTACCGGGGGTGCAACCTCACATGTAGCAATTTTAGCGAAGGCGCTTGGTATCCCTGCCATCACCGGGCTGGGTGCAGGGATAAATCAACTGCGCGACGGCATGCAAGTAGTAGTGGATGGTACAACGGGCGAAGTACTGCTTGAGCCTGACGCGGAGACGCTTGCAGCCTATCAACGACGGGCAGAGGGACTGACGCAAATACAGCAGGACGCTCTACGGCTGGCGCAACAGCCAGCCACGACACTGGACGGAGTATGTATAGAAGTGGCCGCTAACGTTGGCGCTCCAGAGCAGGCCGCCGAGGCACTGACGTTTGGGGCGGAAGGCGTCGGATTGTTACGCACGGAATTCTTATTTCTGAACAGGGATACAGCGCCAAACGAAGATGAGCAGGTAGCAGTCTATTGCTCTGTGCTGGAGACAATGGGGACGCGTCCAGTGGTTGTACGCACACTTGACATTGGCGGAGACAAACCCGCCCCCTACCTCAGCATGCCTACTGAGAACAATCCCTTCCTGGGCGTTCGTGGCACTCGCCTGGCGCTGGCAAAGCCTGATATTTTTCAGACACAGTTACGCGCACTCCTGCGCGCTGGTGTTGGACATACCCTCAAACTCATGTTCCCGATGGTTGCTACTAGCGAAGAGGTACGGGCAATTCGAGGGCACCTGCAACGGGCGGCAGCAACGCTTGCAGCGCAGAATGTGAGCTACACAGAGCATGTTGAGGTTGGGATTATGGTTGAGCTGCCTGCCGCCGCCTTGATGGCTGACATACTCATTGAACTGGTGGACTTCTTCAGTATTGGTACCAATGACCTGGCCCAATATACCCTGGCCGCTGACCGGACCAACCCGGAAGTGGTTGCACTGGCTGATGCGCTCCACCCTGCCGTCCTGCGCCAGATCTGCATGGTGATCGAAGCTGCTCATGCGCGCGGAAAGTGGGTTGGCCTGTGTGGTGAGCTGGCTGGCGATCCCTTCGCCATTCCGATACTGCTAGGACTGGGGCTGGATGAGTTTAGCGTCACCGCCCGATCAATTCCCCTGGTCAAGCAAGTAATACGAGGCTATAGCATGCAGGAGGCGCGCGAGATAGCTCGGCAGGCGCTTGCGCTGGGGAATGCCTCCGAAGTACGCGCATATTTGCTCTCGCTCAAGCGATAATAAGCAGGTATTTCCTCACTTTGCATTCATGCAAAGGCATTACATGCGTTAAAAGAGTCACTAAAAATTTTCGCATTGATTTCCAAATTTTTGGAACACTTTCCGAGGAGAACTGACGATACCTAACCGTTTTTTAATTTATAATAACAGCATAGAACCAGAACTGCTAGGGAGACCATTCAGTTTTTACCCCCATCAGCAAGGTTCTTTCGCATTTCTTATGCTCTTCACTATAGTGAAGGAGCGATTTTGTTTTTGTAGGAAGGCAGTTTTAGCATGATGAAAGTGGAGCGATTTTGTCTTGAAGCAGCAATGGTGGATCGATTTTATCTTGAAGCAGCAATGAAAGAAGCGGAAGACGCTTTTAACCAGCGCACCTATCCTGTGGGGGCCGTTATCGTAGATCCGAGCGGCGAAATTATTGGTCGAGGGCATAATCAGGTCTATAGCAAGGGCGATTTTACCTCTCATGCTGAAGTGGAAGCGATTCGAGGAGCGTGCGGCAAGCTGATGCTGGAGCAAAATTACGAGCAATGTACCCTATATACTACGTATGAACCATGCATTATGTGCTGTGGAGCAATTTTTCATGCCCGTATTGCTCGTGTGGTCTGGGTAAAAGAAGATAAAGACTTTGGAGCCTTTCAACCGGTGTGGGAAGACACAGAGTTTCTCAAAAAATCTCGTAAATATCCTAAGTTACGGGGCGAACATGCCGCCTGTTGCGAAGAGCTTGAGCAGAAGATGGAGCAGTGGATGATGGCGTGGGACGCCATGAAAAACGAGGTGTTGGGCGAATGGAAGAGTAGGGGGCAATAAAAGGGCAAGGGGGCACAGGAGTGGAAAGACTTCCAGATCCTGTACCCCTTCTTTGTTGCGCGCAAGAAGTAAGCAGAGACTCGTATTATCGAGCAACCAGCGACGACCGTAGTTCCTTGATCAAATTGTCCATCTTCTGTATTTCCTGCTCTACGCCAAGCTGCACATAGCCTTCGCGCGCCTTTTTTGCCGAGTCGAGAGCTTCGTAAAACCTCCCTTGCTTATGGTAGAAGTTTGTAAATGACCTCCAATAGGAGAAGGTGCGGCGTTTTTCATGGTTACGTTCGGCCATAATTAAACCTGACTCCAGCAGACGCTCAGCTTCTTCAAATCCGCCTTCCAGGACGGCTATATCAGCTAGATAGTTCTGCGCATAGTTTGCTAATCTGTGCCAACCGAAGGCAGTTGCTTTATGGAGTGCCGAGTTAAAACCAGCGCGTGCCGCTTTATAGTTTTCTTGCCAGTAATAGTTGCCAGAGCGGTAGTACTCAATATTTAGCATGTAGCGTGTTTGCAGTGGCTCTGGCAATTGTTGCACAATCGCTGTGGCTTGATCGAAGAGGTGCTCCGCCTCATCGAAACGTCTCATGAAGACGTAGAGGTTGCCATGATTGAGGAGAAGTCGCGCCTCCGTCGGGGCATCAGACTGAGCGCAGAGCCTGTAACCTCGCTTGAAGTGTTCATCAGCCTCCTCAAAGCGGCTGATCAGCGTGAGGGTGTAGGCATAGCTAGTGAGGGTATCAAGAACAACCGGCCAATCTCCTCTTGCACCAGCAGTATTCATCAACCAGGCTAGCCAGTTTAGGCGGTCATCCCAGAACCCATAGGTCGTGGTGAAGTCAACCACACTTCCAGGTTCTTCGGTACACCAGAAGAATTTAATAGTATCATATTCTTCACGATAGGCGCACCAGTCAAAGACGGCCAGCAAGTTCTCCCATTCCGTTTCAAGGTGATCGAATTTCAGGTGCCATTCCTGCATATCGTGCCCACCATATTTCAGAGCGTAACGCTGGTAAAATTCTATCCATCGTTGTCGGGCCTCATGCTCGAAATCTGGATATCGGCCCATCTCCGCCAGCGCATATTCGCGAGTGAGCGGCAGCATGCGGAAACGGTTATTAGCTTCGCGTATGAGTGAGAGGCGCTGCAATTGGGAAAGGGCATCCTCAGCCGCAATAGTATCGGTCTCCAGCCCTGCTACATAACTCACCGCTGAACGCGTGGGCAATTGTGGGAAAAGAGCGAAAGCCATTAACATCAAATGGGTCGGGGTATTGCGTAGCGGATCGACCGAACCCTGGAAGCAGAAACGAGCGACATCCCCGTCGGCTTTGGGGATATTGCGTAGCACCGTCTCCAACGTGTAGCCAGCAGCTCGCTGTCCTACGGCATATACCAGTGCAGCAGGGATGCCTCCAATGCCCTGATAAAGCATTTTAGGTTCTCCTTTCCCTAACACGACCTGTTTGTCTTCCGCTTGCTGCTCAATGAGTTCCAGCGCGGCCTCTTCCGCCAGTTGCTCCAGGCGAATCGGGGCGAACATAGCGCGCTCGCGCGTCGTCACAACAACCTTCACTGTGGGAGGAAGCTCATACAGGAAAGAAAGAATTTCCTGCTTATCCTCCATCGTCTCCAGATTGTCAACAATCAGCAAGGTGCGCTGGCTTCCAAGAGCCTCTCGCACCAGGTCTCCCTGTTCTTGCAGAGGCGTTGCCCGGATATCAAGGCGATGCAAAGTCTGAGTGACCTGCTGGAAGATATGGCGCAATGTCCGATGGACTTGCATGCCTGGGAGAATACCCTGAGCTGTCAGGTATTCCTGTTTGGCAGAGACAAAGATGATTGCTTCAAATGTGGGGACGTACTTCTCAATGTGTTCGCCTGTACTGGCGCGCAAGCATTGATAGGCCATATCAAGGGCCAGCGCCGTTTTTCCCACCCCACCTATGCCATCTATAATGATCAGATAGGCAGCAAAGCGAGGAGAGAGCAGCTCCTGCAACTGCTGCATTTCATGTTCGCGGCCAATCAGACGGGTATGCTCCATACGTACTAGCCGATGAGGAATGTCTCGCAGTTCCTTTGGTCCCCATAATCTATTGATTAAATTTGCCGTGTTAGCATAGTTGGTTGCATCCAATAACTCTTCACACCACTCGCGCGACATATCCGCACTACTGAAACCTACTTCCGCTAGTTTCTCAATAATCTCTGGTTTGGGCAGCGAGCGCCCTTGCTGCCAACGATAGACCATATCGCTACTTTTGTTTGTCTGTTTGCCTATATAGCTCATGGTTTCTTCCAGGGTCCAGTCTTTGACCTTCGCTAGACTATGTGTCAGGCGAGCAATAAGCTTGCCTGACGCTGTATACTCTGTCTGCGGGTAACGGGAACGACGTGTCATACCATTCTCCTTAATGTACCTCTTGAAAGGAATAGAAGGTCATTTCTCTCTATACTACAGTCTTCCTCCTCAAATGCGCCAGTGAAGCGTTCTGGAAGATTTGGAAAAAGGTGCGAATTTTTTGGAATTTGGCATCTAGAGAAACAAGATCGAAAAACACCCTGTTGGAAGCGTGATCGCTTTCACTTCACAGCCGCCTCCAGCGACAACGCTTCCAACAAGAGGCTACTTCATCTACATACGATACATTCTTTCGCCTCGCTGCCGACCCGAGTGTGACATCTTCACTCCCAGGATCAATCCCAGAATGATGCCACTTAAAAAAGCAATGATCATGGTAAGTGTCAATGGGTCCATTCCTGTATTCCTCCTGATTCATCTATGGGCCTTCTTCATCTTGACCTTTTCGAAATAGACCAGCGCACTTTTGCTCTAGCCTTCAGGAGAAATAATACTGGATCGAACTGTAGAAAAGGAAGCGAGAAGCTTTACAATGTATTGGAAAAGGCTGCAAACTTTCTCCTTCTTAGATTTAAGAAGCAAAAGTGCTAACACATGTGTTCTCTACTGACAAGAATGCCATCCAGCGCCATCAGGGCCGCCTGATAGCTGCCGAGTTGCTGATCGACTTTGCTCTGGATTTCCTCGGCAGTGAGCCAGCAGATTGGGAATTCCGCTTCCTGTTGCACCGTCAATTGTTCGAGCGTTACTACAGTGACATAAAAAACATCAAGCCAGTTACCACCACGATGATCCACGACCGGGATGAAAGCGGCAAGCTTCAAAGGGTGATCAGGCAGAAGTTGTACGCCTGCTTCCTCAGCTAGCTCGCGTAAAGCGGCCTGAAGCGGCTTTTCGCCTGCTTCGATGGCCCCTCCTGGTAGCTCAAGACCCTTGATATGATGCCGAACGAAAAGGCATCTGTCCCCATCAGGGTGGGTGGTAATAAGAGCAATCCGCACAGCAGCTCTGACCAGGCGCACTGGCTTGTTGCCCGCTTCTTCCGAACGTGTTAATGGCAATGGATATATTTCACTCATTTTTTAAGAACCTCAAGAGGATTGTGCTCAAGTATACAAAACGTCGCTGCGATTTTACTGGCGTGGACTGCCGCTTCCCGATGCGTTGCTCCTCGCGCCAGAGCGCAAATAAAGCCCGCTGCGAAGCTCGCGCCAGCTCCGATTGTTCTCAATGGCTTTATCGTCTCGGCTGGAACAACATACATATCGTGCTGCTCGATCAAGACCGATCCCATCTCGCCTAAGGTGATCAGAGCGAACTGCGCGTGACAAATCTGGAGCATATAGCGACCAAGTACACATGCATCTGCGATGTTTCCGCTCCCTCTCATAAGGAGCGTATCGATGGATGGAATGTTTGCCAGTAGCCGCCCTTTTTCTATGAGATGGGAGGCGCTTAGATTTATTAAGCAGCAGGCATTTGAGCTCGATAATTTTTCTATCAGGGCAAGCCGTTTGTCAATATGCTCTTCGTATACATCGGCATAGACAAAACGAGAAGCAGGAAGATGCTCTATTGCCGGATAGTGAAAGGGATATGCCTCGACGAGTCCAGAGCGCTCATCCGAATCAATGCGCGACAGGAAATAGGTGACCGGAGTTGTGCTCGCTTCCGTATTCACCTGAGAAATATCCACGCCCTCCTGCTGAAGCAGATCAAGCAGCGGCAGGCCATCGCGCCTGGAAATCGCATTAGTCGCAAGCAGGCAAGAACATAGACGCTGACGGGCCGTAAAGAAGGAGACAATGGCGGCATCGTTGCCGAGCAAGCGTTGACACCCTTGCACAAATAGCACCTCGCCAGGAAGTGGCATATGAGGTACCGGCAAGCAAACGAACCAGCTCAGGTCACCAACTGCATACAGATCAAGCATTTGTGTTGCTTCCTTTAGCTTGTTCTCTGCGCGCTTGTCTCAGAGAGCGAGTTGGCAATCCAGGCGGCATAAGCTGTGTGCCAAACTTCCCGCTTTGAAGCGGACAATACAGCAAGGTGGGTGTTGACCTCGGCCATAACCTGCTGCACCTGCGCCTCGTACCACTGCAATACGCTGCTGATCGCTTCATCGACATATCCTGCCTGTACTCGCTGACGCGCCATTGCATAAATGCTTTTGCTTCCGCTGATACTGGAATGATTGCTTTCCCAGCGCCACGAAGTCGCGCCATCAACCAGCGAAAAAATCTCGGCCAGACCCCGAATGAGCATGTATCCCAGGTAGCGATGGGCAGTGATTGCCCGGTGCAACAGCGCCTTCTCTTCGCCATGCGAGACTTTTTGTAGCCCTTTGAGTGCATAGACTATAGGAAAGCAGTAGTTTACCCAGTACTGGCAGGCTTTGCAAATAATGCCTATCTCCGGTACGACGTACGAGGTGGAATAGCGGGCAAAGGATACATCAATTTGCTTGCTCATCATGTGTGGCGCCTGCTGCTGCAAATCGAAATGATAGCGGCTCTTTACCAGCACCTCAAGCGGAGACACCATGTAGGATACGTCTTCGTAGACGGCTGGTCCGCCCATCTGATGTATTTCCTGCTGATGATTGGCTGATACAAGCGTGTAGATCTCCTCTATAGACGCACCGGGAAGGGCTGGAAGAATGATATCGGTTCTCCCCAAAAAGTCGATATTCTCGATGACATCTTGCACTGACATCAACGGATCAAAGAAGATGAAGCCAAAGCGCAGGCGCACGCCTAAGAGGCTTAAATAACGAATAGCTGACACCATTTCCTCCACCGTACTCCCCTTATTATAACGCAGAAGCTGCGCAGAGGCGCCCGACTCGATTCCCAGGAAGAGGCGCGCCAGACCGCCCTTCAGGCAGCGTTGAAAAAGCCTGCCGCGCTCCAGGTGCCACTGTGTATCACGATCCTGGCGAAAAATCTGATCAGCCCGACAAGAGGCATCGAACGTCATGCGCAGATTGCGCGCTTGCGCCTCGTCCAGGAAGTCCGTTATGCGTCGAACGGTTGCATCCGCATTCTCCCTGCCGACAAAATCCTCATCGGCTAAAAAAACGTGAGGCATACGATTGAAGTGTTGGAAAACCTGCGCGAAGACCTCCCAGTGCTCAAGCATAGATGCAATGGGTACGGTTCTCCATATGCTGCTTTTATGGGAGCGCGGGCAAAAGCTGCACTGATTATACTGGCAGCCCCTGCTAAACTCAGCCGTGATAACGCCATCGTGAGCGAAAAGCTCCGGCACAGTATCGAGAGCTGGCGGGGGCAGATTTTCCAACGGCAGATAACGCGGAGGGGTGCTGATCAGACGCCCCTGGTCACTGCAATAGTAAATGCCCGGCACCTGGTTCCAGCGCGAGCGATCTCGCCCCCATCTGACGAGCTCTGCCAGCGCCAACTCCCCTTCCCTGCGACAAATGACTACCTGTGGATACACCTTGAGGATTTCCTGGAAGCACATGGCCGGCAGGATATTGCCCAGAATCACCAGAGGCGGCTCGCTCATTTTCGTAGAATCATAGAGCGTATCTAACAACTGCTCCATCAGATCAAACTGACCGAAATTGACCGAAACCCCCAGGATGTCGGGTTGAGATCGATAGATCTGTTCCATCACATCAACGACTTCTACATCGAACTGGCAATCCATCAGCTTCACCGTGGCGAGGTGGCGCTGACGCAGGTAGGAAGCAAGATAGGAGATGCCGAGGGTCAGCCGCGCCGTCGGATACATGTCCGGGTGAAAAAGACTCACTAGCAGGACAGAGGGTAGTTTCAACCTGGCTTTGAGGCGCTCGGAGAGAGGGGCAATCAGACAGACTCCATCAGAATCGAGCTTATGCTCCTCAAAATTGACGCAGAACTCCTCTACCAGTTCGCGTATAAATGGGTGTGAGGTCGAACTCGCCCCTTGTTGCACATGGCATAGCAACAACAAATCACTTCCCTGTAGACAGAGAACTTGCTGGTTGGATGCACCCGCAACCTGTACCTGCTGGATGAGCCCTTCCGTCCAGTAGACAGAAGAGTGCAACAATTCCTCGATTGCGCGGGCCATGACTTCAGGTGTTTCCCAGGCTCTTTTCAGCACCTCAAGCGACGGCAACCAGATAGAGCGAATGAGCCTTAAAATGCGATCAGATGGCATATATTTTTCTTTCTTCAGACTCGAGTCTGTTAAAAACTCGCTATCGGGGAAGTAATACTTTTGAAGCTCTACCGGACGCTATGCGAACCATCCCTGTTGCGCTTCAAAATCCAACGCATTACGGCCACAGCCCTTCCAGTAAGGTACGAGATGATAGTCTTTATAGACCCTTTGCAGCGCCTGAGCGACTTCTAACAACTGCTCAAAGGATGGACGATCATACTGTTCATAGTGACTCCCTCGATCATTATGAAAGACATTCACAGTAGGCGTCACTCCAATACTAGCAAGATATTCGATCCCGGCAATCGTCGATTCTGTTGGTTCGAGGCCAACAATCAATACAGAATGCACTCGCCCGCTCAGACGTTGAGCAGCGTACTTTAGAGCCTGTAATAACTGTTTTCGCCCATACAGGTGCGTCTTGCCCGGACAAATAATCTCGAAGCGCCGCTCATCAAACACCTCCATATTCATAGAGACGCACGCATTGAGCGGATGTAAAAAAGCAAAGAGTCCAAAGTCATGAGGTGGCATGGTCGCGATGTGTATCTCTAGCCGTTGCGCAACAGGGAGGGATGCCTGCTGTTGATCCAATGCGGTTGCAATATCTAAATAGTTCTGGAATCCCTGGTTGTAATCAGAGATATTGCCTCCCACCAGCATAATCTGTTTCAACAGATGGGCATCTGTTTGCAGAGCGATCTCTAGCACCGCACAGGCAAGAGCAGGGCTGAGAGTAGGAAGAAAGAATTGCTGCCCGCCTCGATTTGGCTTTAACGAGCAAAACTTGCATTCCTGCCCTTTATCGAAATAATAGCATGTGCCAGGGGTAAAAAAAGCCAGAGAAGACCCGCCATAAAGATTGGCTACCTGGTCACAATGCGTTCCATCTGCGGTCACATACGCCAAAAAGCGCGGGCGGGCGGGAAAAGTCACCTCTACATCAGTACCGTCGCGCCCTAGCAGCCGGTAGGAATGATCACGGTAGACAAGCTGCCACGGAGAGTTATGTTTGTAATTGACTGCCACCACGATGTCGTTGAGGTACAGTTCCTGCGGTATCCGTAAAGTACGATCTAATTGGCGCTCATCGCTATCATTGTACACCCGACGCTTCTCCATCCACTCATCGTCACGAGCGAATTGTCCTAGAAATGCTCTATCGAAGGTGACACCTTCAGATAAAAGATGAAGTTTGAGAAGGGCCGCATCGTGATGAGATAGTGTAGTCATCAAACACTCCTTTGACCATTAGGAACGAGGCCGATGGGGAGCTACGTGAGATACGCAAAGCAACGCCCAGCGGAGGGCAGTTGATTGCTTCTAATACTATACAGTACAGTTTGATATACTCATATAATCTATCATATGCATTTTCTGATGTCAATAATCTTTTTATGCATGCATAGTCTAGAGACGCCGTAATAAACTATGATAACTCTAATAAAAAATCAATATTAGATAAGATATAATACCTGCCATCAAAAGATAGGCTGATCGATGGCAAGGGCGATCACTGAGAAAACTCCGCTACTACCGCTCGGAGGTATTGAACGATACCGGTCCAGGCATAATCCCGGTCAGACCAGCTTTTCACCGGAACATTGTTTTCAGGAAGCGCCTTTACATCGCTAAACGATCCCGTTTGCCAATCGACAGCGCGCAAGATGATGGGAATAATACGCGCCGATGCCTGTTGCGTTCGTAGTAATGCCTGCTCAATCTCGACATAGGCATCTGAAGCCACGAAATGACGGCTCATGAGCGGCAAGATGATATGCGCCCGTTGCATATGCATCCGTATGATACGACTGGAGATGTCGCCACTTTGAATTTTTCCCTCATGAAATATTGCAATACGACCCGTACGTTCAAGCGGCTTCAGATGACTGACGAACTCCATAAGTAATTTTTCATCCTCACGCGCATGGCGGATAACAATCTCGACTATCATAGCATCCCCCTCGTATAAGGTATGGTTCGTCATACAGATACGCGAATACTTCGACTCTGCGCTCCGTAGGGGCCTTCCTTGCGGTTGCCCTGTTGCTCCCCGCTTGATCGTGGGAGCATTGGAGCGCGGAACGTTTCAAAATCCATCATCCCTTCAGCAGCGTCTAACACCATAATATTATGGAAAGTGTAGCTATACCTCTATACCAGAGCAAGCCAATTTTACATAGATTGCTGCGCATTTTGTGAAGGAGTGTACGGAAGTTTTATTTAAGAGCAATTTTTCTCCAACCACGCTGAGATCTCAATATTTTTTGCGTTATATCCAGCCTTCCAAAAGCGACTTGATGTCAGATATCTTTATTATGAAGAGAGACAGCGAGGAGAATCATATGGAATATCAGGTGAGTGGGATAACCGGGGATTTTCTGTCACAGGACGAGCGCGCTCAACTTGTTGGCTTGTGCGCCAGAATTTCAGGGGATCTGGATATGGCTGAGGATTTAGCTCAGGAAACGCTATTCCTGGCCTGGCGGCACATGCAAGATTTGCACGATGCCGGGAAGCGCGCGCAATGGATGGCAGGCATTGCGCGTAATGTCTGTCTGCGCTGGCTGCGCCAAAGAGGACGCGATCTGGCGCATAGCATCGAGCTATCGCGCAATGATGAAGGCCAGGATGAAGCGACGCTAGAAGAATTTGTGGCCGATGAATTTGATCTGGAGATTGAATTAGAGCGCAAAGAACTCGTCGAACTGTTGGAACGCGCATTAAAACTGCTACCAACGGAAACGCGCAATGTGATGATCAAGCGATACATCGAGGAGTCGCCACTGGCTGCGATTGCTGAGCAACTGGGGACAAATACCAGCGCGATTGCCATGCGCCTGCAAAGAGGCAAACTGGCGCTGCGCAAAGTCCTGACGAGCGACCTTCAGCAAGAGATTGCCGCCTATGAGATGACCGCCGCTACGCAGCAATGGGAGACGACTTCATTATGGTGCAACTACTGCGGAAAGCATCATATACTGGGGAAGAAACGGCCTGAGAACGGTTTACTTTACCTTAAATGTCCTGAGTGCTGTCCTGGTGACGAGGTATTGAGCAAAAACGAACTCCCATTGCTCAAAGGCATAAAATCTTTCAAACCGGCGTATGCTCGCCTGGGAGCCTGGTGCCATCACTATTATCGTACAGGTCTGCGCGATGGTACTGCCACCTGTGATACCTGCGGACGACAGGTGCCGGTAAAAATCGGACCGTCTGACAAAATATCATGGTTGGATGAAGATTCGCCGCGCTGGGTTGGTCATCGTAGCGAGCATCTTGTTAGTATCATTTGTACGCATTGCTTGAGCTATAGCAGGATTTCGCTGGAGGGCCTGGTTCTGGTATCGCCCGAAGGACGCAGATTCCAGCAACAGCATCAGCGCATACGCACGTTGCCTATTCGCTCCATCGAGTTCGCAGGAAGACCGGCCCTCGTCACAAGCTTTGAAAGTGTGAGCGGGCATGCCAGCTTTGAGGTGATCTCCGATGAAGGGACATATGAGATGCTAAAGATCTATGGAGGTACGCAATGAATAACTCCATAGAGGAGAAACAAAGCGCCACAGCGCCGCTTATGCAGGAGCAGCGTAACGCTCCCTGGCCCATCTACGCACTGTTCACCGGTAACGTTGTCTCCTATGTCGGGGACGTGTTGACGTTGCTCGCCATTCCCTGGTTTGTTTTGCAGACAACGGGAAGTGTTAAGCAGGCAGGCATTACGGGATTTTTCTCGGCTTTGCCGATGGTGCTCTCAGGCTTTTTTGGCAGTGTGCTGGTTGATCGATTGGGATACAAACGGACCAGTGTCATTGGAGATGTGCTTAGCGGTATCACTGTAATGCTTGTACCACTGCTTTATCAGACCATTGGTCTGGCATTCTGGCAGTTACTGCTCCTGGTGTTCATTGGTGGTCTGCTCAAATCTCCGGCGATGACCGCTCGCTCAGCAATGGTGCCGGATCTGGCTAAACTAGCACAGATGCGGCTAGAGAGGGCCAATGCCTGGGATGATGGTGTACAGCGCGTATCAAGATTTTTCGGCGCTCCACTCGCCGCGGTGCTGATCGCAGTGATTGGAACCAGTAATCTCCTCTGGCTTGACGCAGCCTCATTCGCGTTTTCCGCACTACTGATAGGGCTATCGGTACCCGAGGTAGCACCGGTGAGCAAGCGGGAGTCGGCAAAAGCAGAACAGCAGAGCTATTTTACTTTGCTACGGGAAGGGGTACGCTTTCTCATACGGGACTCGGTTATATTAACGATCATCATTGTTGTCGTAATTACTAATCTGCTTGACGATGCCAACATATCCGTTGTTGAACCTGCATATATTATGCAGACGTTCCATAGCGCGGTCCCTCTGGGGCTGTTGATCGCGGCCTCTGGCGGGATGGCCTTCATCGGGACTATCATTTTTGGCACCATTGGACATCGTTTGCCGCGCCGTTTAACTTTCGGCATAGGTTTTACCATTGGCGGAGCATTGCGCTTCTGGGTGCTGCTCATTCCCATCCTGCCATTCATGCTGGGCTGGTTCGCCCTGGCCGGGCTGGCGATTGCTCCTATTAATGCTTTGATCAGCACAGTGTTACAGGAGCGCACGCCTCCTGAGAAGCGCGCCCGCGTCTTTGGCACACTCGGGGCGGCGGTACTGGCGGGGATTCCGCTCGGCACACTCGCAAGCGGTTTCGTTGTCACATGGCTCGGTCTGCGCACTACCCTGTTCGTCATGGGTGTACTCTACCTGATGGCAACCCTCTCGATCCTGGTTAATCCGGCACTGAAAAGCATGGAGAAGTCACCGTCGTCTAATTGAAGCTTTTATCTCGCTCCAACTTTCCAGGCAACAACTGTTGAACAGGGCTCAAATTGTGCTACGCGCTTTTGTTAAATCCAAATATTGACATTGCCGATAATATGCCATAATGTTGATTACGATAGTGTTGCTGTGTTTTGGTACCTATCATGGGCAGCTTGAGCCACTCCGCTTGCCTTTTGCTTGTATTACCCGGCTGGGGCTGCGGAAAGCCATCTATTGTAGTAAGTATATAAAGAGTAGAGGTATTTAATGCATCATGATGATGATGGCATTCTCTATCTTTGCAGGAGCGAAGTAGAGAAGATATGCCAGGACATTGATAGCGTCGCTGTAATACGGAACGTTTTTGAGATGCACCATACGAATCAGACGGTGCTACCGGACGAAGCCTATCTGCCCTGGGTCAATCAGAAGAACGAGTCGGTGAGAAACCTGAGCATGCCCGCATACGTCGGTGGTTCACTGGGCATGGCGGGGACGAAGATTATCAATGGCAATATCCATAATCCTGAACGAGGCTTACCAAGAGCCAGCGGCGTGACCTTACTCTACGACAACGTTTCGGCTCGCGTTATGTGTATCATGGAGGGAGCCTATATCTCCAGCCTGCGTACGGCCAGTGTCAGCGCACTCTCCATAGACATCCTCAAAGGGCCAGACGTTTCCTGCGCCGCCGTTATAGGGGCAGGAGCATTGGCTGCCGCTCATATTCAACTATTGGCAAAAAGGGTCCCTCAACTACAACTTATCAAAATATTTGATCTCGACAAGGCAAGGATTCAAGCGTTACAAAGTGAACTGGCTGCTACCCTTCAGATGCATAACGTAGAGCTGCAAGCTGCCTCGACGGCGGAAGAGGCGATTCGCTCGGCCCAGATTATCATTCCCGTCACCACCACCACCGAAGGTTATATCCCCTTCTCATGGCTACAGCCCGGCTCGTTGCTGGTCAATGTCTCGCTTGACGATCCCTTGCCCGACGTCGTTTTTCAGGCTAACAGCGTTATCGTCGATGACTGGAACCTGGTCAAAAACGATCCCAGGCGCTTGATTGGCAGAATGTACCGGAAAGGGCAGATTATCGGTCCCGATGAACCAGGCGAGCCAGTCAGCGGCGAACGACGCAAAATCGATGCCCAGCTAGGCGATATCGTTTCAGGAGCGAAAGTGGGGCGACGTCAAGACAGCGACATCGTGCTGGTCAATCCATTCGGACTTGCCATCGAAGATATCGCCCTCGCCACGATGGTCTATCGCAAAGGCCGGGAGCTGGGCATAGGGACGTCGTTACAGCGTTAGTTTTTTTACTCTCGCAGCAGGGCATTAGCGGATTGAATGTCGCTGCCGAGGCTCATTTTGGCAGCAACGAGAGTGGCGAGCATCTTTTTCGCCACTCTCGTTTATACATGTGTTGCCAGAGTTTCCTTTTTTACGGAAGCTCATCAGGCATTCTCGCTTTATTAAACTGCTCCTGGCTGATAATAGTGGCTCTCAGGTCTGCACCCCGAAAAAACGCTCCAGCCGTATCTGCTTCGCTCAGATCGGCCTGGCTGAGATTGGCTCCGGTGAAATTGGTGTCGATAAGGACCGCCTGACTGAGACTGGCTCCAGTCAGATTTGCATCTGTCAACGTAGCACCACTGAGATCGGTGCCGCTCAGATCGCTATCGGTCAGGTCCAGTTCATTGAGGTCCTCTTTACTAAAACAGGGCTTCGCCAAAGTCGCTGCACGCGCTGACTGCTCGCGCCACAGGCGCTCACAGGGAGAGGAAGGTGCTGGCGGTGGGCACAGCCCACCGCCAGCACCTTCCTCTCCCCAACGGCTCGCTTGCGAGCCG
>Ga0070741_10010874_pt1 | contig 17008 bp, 18 predicted proteins | sample Coa_R1_4_FD_66440 | JGI IMG/M metagenome (GOLD analysis project Ga0070741, IMG submission 66440) | Surface soil microbial communities from Centralia Pennsylvania, which are recovering from an underground coalmine fire - Coalmine... | ecosystem: Environmental > Terrestrial > Soil > Unclassified ...
ACTCGTCGAACGTGTCGCCGCGGGGTGCGAGCGCGTTGATCGCGCGCTCGACGGCACGCCGCGCCTGGCCGAGGCGGCGCTCGTCCGCCTTCGCCGCGTCGTCGCCGTTCGCCGCCTCGCGCAGCCGGTCGTAGGCGAGGTCGCGCAGCTCCTCCTCGATGGAGCGGAGGCGTTCGGCGAGCTCTTCGAGACGTCCGTCCATCTCACCGTGCTCCTTGCCGGTCGGGGTCGAGCGCGTCCGCGAGCAGCTCGGCGGGATGGCGCACGTCGAGGCCCGCGGACCGCAACTGGAGGATGCAGCCCGGGTTGGCCGAGGCGACGACGAGCGGGGCGCTGCGGCCGCGCGCCGCGCGCCGCAACGCGTCGGCTTTCCGGTCGCGGATCTCCCGCGACAGTGCCGGCTGCATGACGGTGTACGCGCCGCCCGCGCCGCAGCACAGGCCGTCGTCGTCGGTCGTCGTGACGTCGTACGCGCGTGCGAGAACAGCGTGCGTCGGCTCGGCGGCGTGCTGCACGTGGCGGAGGTGGCACGGCTCCTGCACGACGAGCGGGCGGCCCGTCGCGTGGACCGGGAGGTCATGCTCGGAGGCCCACTCGCCGAAGTCGCGCACGCGTGCCGAGAACGCGCGCGCGTCGTCGGTGCCGAGGAGGCGGCCGTAGTCCTTCATCGCGGCGCCGCACCCGGCGCTGTCGACGACGACCGGCGCGTCGCCGGGCATCGACGCGATGACCCGTCGAGCCAGCGCGCGTGCCTCGTCGACACGACCGGCATGCGCGTGGAGCGCACCGCAACAGTCCGCGCCGCGCGCGGGCAGCGCGACACGGGCGCCGGTGGCCTCCATCACGCGTTGCGCGGCTCGGTGGACATCGCGCTGCCACGCGTCCATGACGCAGCCCGGGAACAGGCACACGTCGGCGTCGTGCGCCGAGGCGGCGGACGGCTGCAACGGGGTCGCGAGCGACCGGGCGCGCAGGCGCGGGAGCGCGAACCGCCGGGGCACGAGATGCGACCGCTGCGCGACGAGGAGCACCCAGGTGAACGCGATCAGCAGGCCGTGACGCGGGAGCAGCAGCTCGTACCCGAGCCACTCGGCCGCGCGGCGGTGCCACGGGCGGCTGGTCCGCCGCTCGTGCTGAAGCACCTCCCGCGCTCCCTCCATGAGCCGGCCGAACGGCACCGAGGACGGGCACGCGGCCTCGCAGCCCCGGCACTGCACGCACTCCTCCATGTACCGCTCGAACGACGCGTCGACCGCCGCGCCCTCCCACTCGACGGCCCGCATCGCGGCGATCCGGCCGCGCGGCGACGCGGTCTCGAGGCCCGTCACCCGGTACGTCGGGCAGTGCGGGAGGCACAGCCCGCACGCCACACACGCCGCGAGCTCGTCCGCATCGAGGCCGAGAGTCACGATCTCTCGACCTCCAGTGGAGGTCGAGAGTACGGCCCGGCGATGGGCAGACGCCCTGGTCCGAGCTTCCCGGTCGGGTCGAACGCCCGCTTGATCCGGGTCAGCAGCGCGCCGTTCGGGAACGGGAGGCCGAACGGGTCGAGGCCCGGTGCGCCCGCCTCGCGCAGCAGCCAGCCGCCCGCGCCGGCCGCGCAACGACGGGCCGCGGCGAGCGCGGCCTCGTCCTCGGCGGCCACGTGAACCGTCCCGACCCCGACCTCGGCCAGCCAGCGGACCCCGGCCACGTCGAGCTCGGGCCCGAGCGCGGCGACCCCGCCGGGCGGGATCGAGATCCGCCCCCGATGGGGACCGTCCGGGAGGGCCGGTTGCTCGTCGACCGGCGTGAGTCCCGCGGCCCGCAGCTGAGCGTCGACGTCGGCCGGATGGCCCTCGAGCAGCACGCAGGTCCGTGATCCGTCCCAGGCGATGCACGACGGCCGGAACAGCCGGGCGCGCACGTCGGAGGGGGAGTCGCGGGTCGTCGCCCACGTGCTCGTCGCAGGGCGGGGCTGGGCCCGCAAGGTGACCTGGGCGAGCACGCCGATCGTCCCCAGTGACCCGACCAGCAGGCGGGGCAGGTCGTACCCGCTCACGTTCTTCACGGTCGGGCCTCCGCCCTTCACGACACGGCCGTCGGCGGTGACGACGCGCACCTCGAGCACGCGGTCGCGCACCGGGCCGTGACGCAGTCGCCGCAATCCCGACAACCCCGCGCTCAGCACGCCGCCGACCGTCGCGTCCGCGTCGCGCGGGTCGAGCGGGCACTCCTGCCCGTGCTCGGCGAGGACGGCGTCGAGGTCGGCGACGCGCGTCCCCGCGCCGACCGTGATCGTCAGGTCGGCGGGCTCGTAGCGGATGACGCCCGCGGGCGCACGCACCTCGACCGCGTCGGCCGCGACCGCGCCGCCGACCTCCCACTGCGTGCGGCCACCGACGGCGACGACCGCGTCCGCGTCACGCACGGTCGCGCGCAGCTCGGTCAGATCCATGCACCCGCCGGCACGCGTCATATCCAGGCGCCCTCCGGTATCCGTCATATCCAGGCGCCCTCCGGTATCCGTCATATCCATGCGCCCTCCGGTATGCGCGCGACGTCGCCGCAGCGCGAACCCGCGGGGAGGACCTTCTCCGGGTTCGCGGCACCGTCGGGATCGAACGCGTCGCGGAGCCGGGCCTGCGCGTCGAGGTCGTCGGGGGTGAAGATCATCGGCATCGCGTCGCGCTTCTCCAAGCCGATGCCGTGCTCTCCGGACAGCACACCTCCGGCGTCGACGCACACGCGCAGGATGGCGTCGCCGGCCGCGTGGACGCGCTCCCAGATGCCGGGCTCGCGCGCGTCGAACACGATCAGCGGATGCAGGTTCCCGTCACCGGCGTGGAAGACGTTCATCATCGTCAGGCGCTGCTCGGCCGCGATCGTGTACACGCGCTCCAGCACGTCGACGAGACGCGTGCGCGGCACCACGGCGTCGTGCAGGTAGTAGTCGGGCGCAATGCGGGCGATCGCCCCGAACGCCGACTTCCGTCCCTTCCACAGGAGCGCGCGCTCGTGCTCGTCCGCCGCGACCCGGACGTGCCGGGCACCGTGCTGCGTCCCGACGTCGCGCACCGCGTCGACCTGCGCGGCGACGCCGTCGGGGAGGCCGTCGAGCTCGACGAGGAGGACGGCCGCGGCGTCGCGCGGGTAGCCGGCACCGACGTAGTCCTCGACGGCGCGGGTGATCTCGGCGTCCATCATCTCGAGCGCGGCCGGGACGATCCCCGCCGCGATGATCCCGCTGACGGTCGCGGCGGCGTCGTCCACGGACGTGAAGTCGAGCAGCAGCGTGCGTACCGCGGGCGGGTTCGGGCTCAGGCGCACGGCGATGCGGACCGCGATCCCCATCGTCCCCTCACTGCCGACGAAGCAGCCGCGCAGGTCGTAGCCGGGTTGGTCGGGCTCGAGACCGCCGAGGCGCGTGAGCTCGCCGTCGGGGAGCACGACGTCGAGCGCGAGCACGTGCGTGCTCGTGACCCCGGACGCGAGGCAGTGCGGTCCACCGGCGTTCGTCGCGACGTTCCCGCCGATCGAGCACGCCTGTTGCGACGAGGGGTCGGGCGCGTAGTGCAGCCCGAGCTCGCGCACGGCCCGGCTGAGGTCGAGGTTCAGCACGCCGGGCTCCACCCACGCCACCCGTTCCTCGGCGTCCACCTCGAGCACGCGGTTCATGCGGGTCGTGACGATGACGAGCGGGTCGTCCACCGGCGTGGCGCCACCGGCGAGCCCCGTCCCGCTCCCTCGCGCCACGAACGCGCGCCCGTGACGGCGCGCGACGCGCACCGCGGCCGCCACACCGTCGCCGTCGGACGGGAAGCACACCGCGGCCGCGCTGCCACGCGCGACGCCCGCGTCACGGCCGTAGAGCGCGAGCTCGAGGGGCTCCGCGCGGGCGCGGTCGGGACCCAGCGCGGCCTGGAGATCCGCGACCAGAGGTTGCACGCCGCTCACGGTGCGCAAGCCTATGCTCGCTCCGGTGGCCCTCCGCCTCGAGCAGTTCCTCGCGCGCGAGCGGGACGCGGTGCTCCGCGCGCTCGACGCGTGGCTCCGCATCCCGTCGATCTCCGTCGACCCGTCGCGGGCCCGCGACGTCCGCGCGTCCGCCGAGTGGTGCGCGGACCGCATGACGAGCACCGGGCTGGAGCACGTCGCGTTGCTGGAGACCGACGGTCACCCGTCGGTGTACGGCGACTGGTTGCATGCGCCGGGCGCGCCGACGGTCGTCGTCTACGGCCATCACGACGTGCAACCCGTCGAGCCGCTGGAGGAGTGGGTGTCGCCCCCGTTCGAGCCCACCGTGCGCGACGGCCAGCTCTTCGCGCGCGGCGCGGTCGACGACAAGGGTCAGGTGCTGTACCACCTTGAGGCGCTGCGCGGGATGTTCGAGATCGGCGACGGCTCGCTGCCCGTCAACGTCAAGCTGCTCGTCGAGGGCGAGGAGGAGATCGGCAGCGTGCACTTCGACGCGCTCCTCGCGCGCGAGCGCGAGAGGCTCGCGTGTGACGCGGTCGTCGTCTCCGACACGGGGATGCTCGCGCCCGACGTGCCGTCCATGTGCACCGGCATGCGCGGGCTCGTGCAGCTCGCCGTCGAGTTGCGCACGGCCGCGACCGACCTGCACTCGGGCAGCTACGGCGGTGCCGTGCTCAACGCCGCGCACGTCGCCGCGGAGCTGATCGCGGCACTCCACGACGACGAGCAGCGGGTGACGATCCCCGGCTTCTACGACGACGTGCGCCCGCTGACCGCGCGGGAGCGTGCGATGCTCGCCGCGGTGCCGTTCGACGAGCGCGCGTTCCTCCGCGACGCCGGCACCACACGGCTCGTGGGCGAGGCGGGCATGTCGACGCTCGAGCGCATCTGGGCGCGCCCGACCGCGGAGGTCGTCGCGCTGCAGAGCGGGTGGTCGCCCTCGGGCGCGCGGACGATCGTTCCCGCGGTCGCGCAGTTCCTGCTGACGTGCCGGCTCGTCGCCGACCAGCAGCCGGACCGCATCCTCGACGCGTGCGAGGCGTGGGTGCGCGCGCGCGTTCCCGACGGGGTCGACGTGCGGTGCACCCGCCAGGGCGCGGTCGCTCCCGCGCTCACGCCCGTCGACCACCCCGCGGTGACCGCCGCCGCGGCCGCGATCGAGCGAGTGTGGGGACGCGCGCCGCTGTACACGCGCGAAGGCGGATCAGGGCCGGAGGAGGCGCTCGGGCGCGTGCTCGACGCGCCCGTCGTGTTCCTCGGCGTCGGGCTGCCCGACGACGGGATCCACGGTCCGAACGAGCGGATCGTGCTGGACCAGTTGTGGCGCGGTGTCCTCGCCGCCGGCGAGCTGTGGGACGAGCTCGCCGCGAGCGAGACCGCGACGACCGAGAGTGTCGGAAGGAAGCGATGACGACGCGAGACGCGCGCGCCAACGGGCGCGCGAACGGCAGGAAGCCGGCACCGCCCGCCGCACCGGTGCGCGAGTGGGTGACGTTCGACGACCCCAACGAGGAGGGCCGGCGCTGGCAGGTGGACGTGACGTTCATGCTGTCGCGATGGCGGTGCCTGTTCGGCTGCGGCTGCCAGGGCGTGCTGACGGAGCCGACCCCCGAGCTCGTCCTCGGCTGCTGCTCGTACGGTGCCCACTTCTCCGACAAGAAGGACCGCGACCGCACGGTGCGGCTCGCCAAGAAGCTGTCGCCCGACGAGTGGCAGTTCCACGACACCGGCCGCCGGCGCGGGGTCGTCGCGACGCTCGGGCCGAGCAGCTGGCGGACGCGCCTCGTGGAGGACGCGTGCATCTTCCTGAACCGCGTCGGCTTCCCCGCGGGTCCCGGCTGCGCGTTCCATCTCCACGCAATGCGCGCCGGTGAGCACTTCGCGGACTGGAAGCCCGAGGTCTGCTGGCAGCTGCCACTCCGGCGCATCGACCGTGAGGAGGACGACGGCACCGTCACGTCCGTTCTCACCGAGTACGCGCGCGACGGGTGGGGCCCGGGCGGTGACGACTTCGCGTGGTGGTGCACCGAGGCACCCGAGGCGTTCACGGCGACGGACGCCGTGTACCGCACTCAGGAGCCCGAGCTCCGGCGGATGATCGGCGACGAGCTGTACGAGCAGCTCGCCGCGTACCTCGACCGGCGCGCGCGCGTGCTCGATCCCGCGCCGGCCCGTCATCCCGCGCAGACGCCGGTCGCGCTCGGTCCGACGCGCGGGAAGCGCGCGCGCTAGCCGGTCAGGGGGATCACGAGTGCCGCAGTTCTCGTTCGAGGGTCTCGAGCCCCAGGTGCACCCGGGGGCGTTCGTCGCGCCCACGGCGACGCTCGTCGGCGACGTCGTGGTCGAGGAGGGCGCGTCGGTCTGGTACGGCGCGGTGCTGCGGGCCGACTACTCGCCGGTGATCGTGCGGCGCGGCGCGAACGTCCAAGACGGCGCGGTCCTGCACGGACCGCCCGGCCTTCACACCGAGGTCGGGCCGGGCTCGACGGTGGCGCACAACTGCGTCGTGCACGGCGCGGTCCTCGGCGAGGAGTGTCTCGTCGCCAACGGCGCGGTCGTCCTCGACGGTGCACGCGTCGGCGATCGCGCGCTCGTCGCCGCCGGCTCCCTCGTGTCCGCGAACTTCGTCGTCCCGCCGAACATGCTCGCGGCGGGTGCACCCGCGCAGATCAAGCGACCCGTCGTCGGCTCGCCCGCCGAGCTGTGGGTGCAGACGAACCCGGCCGCGTACGCGGAGCTCGCGCAGCGCCACCGCGACGGGATGCGCTGGCTGCGCGACTAATGCCGCGTCAGGCAACGTTCGCCCTGTCCTGTACCGGCGCATCGTGGACGCACGTCATGGCGGGCCGACCTGTGGCGGGCCGGGCGCGGAACGGCAGTCATGGCGTTGGGTGCTTTGACGGGGTGAGCTGGCGGAGGCGCGGCGCGATCTCTGTCGCAAGGCGTTCGATCGTTTGGTGATCGTAGGGTGCCGGCATGACGGCGATGATCTCGGAGGCACCTGCGTTGGCGTACTCGGCGAGGCGCGTCGCGACGACGTCGGGTGGTCCCCACGGCCGATTCGAGGCGGCGTAGTCCGGGAAGTTTGCGATCTCACCGATCTCGTTGAGGCGGTCCTCCACCAGTCCTGGGCGGTCTCGCACGATGACTCCGACATTGACGGTCACCCCGATGTTCGCGGGGTCGCGCCCCACTGCGACGCAGTGCCCGTCAAGCGCGGCTCGCTTGCCCACGACGACTTCCGGCGTCCCGAACGCGTTCCACAGATCTGCGTGACGCGCGACGACCCGAAGGGTTTTGCGCTCGCCGCCCCCGCCGATCAGTAACGGCAGATGACGCTGGAGCGGCTTCGGGACGAGGACGGCGTCGCGCAGGACGTAATGAGCGCCGTGAAAATCGGTGACGTCGTTCTCGAACAATGATCGAATCACCGTGCAGGCTTCGTCGAGCATCGAGATCCGCTCGCCCGCCGACGGGAACTCGATTCCGTAGGCGCGATGCTCGCGTTCGTGCCAGCCCGCGCCGAGCCCCAGGACGGCGCGCCCGCCCGAGATGTGATCCAGCGTCGCGGTCATCTTCGCGAGAATTGCAGGATTCCGGTATGTCACGCCGGTGACGAGCACACCGAGGCGCGCCCTCGACGTCAACGCGCTCAGAGCAGCCAACCCGGTCCAACCATCGAACACCGGCAGCGTCTCGTCCGCGCCGAGGGACACGAAATGGTCGTACAGCCACAACGAATCCAAGCCGAGCGTGTCGACCTCGACCGCCGCTGCGCACAGCTGCCGCCATGTCGGCCCCTACGGCCACAACGAGATGCCCACACGCATCAGCAACGACGCTAGACGCACGCGCGGAGAGCCGCACCTGAGCGGAGAGCTCTAGGTCAACTCGGTCGCGGTCCCGATCGCCGTCGCGATCACGTCGGCCTGCGCGCGCTGCTCGGCCGCTTCCGCAGGGCGTCCCGCGCGGTCGAAGTCGTCGGCGAGCGCGCGCCACCGCGCGAGCTCGGCGAGGAGCAGGTCGCGGCACGCGTCATCGGTGAGCTCGCGACGGCTCACCTCGCCGGCGCCGAGACCGGCGACGCCACCGGCGACGGCACCCGACTCGACGGCGGGCGCCGCGGACGGGTCGGCCGCCTCCGCGTTGTCCAACGTCGCGAGCGCCGTCCGCAACGCGCGCATCGCGGTGCGGTCGCGGTCCTTCAGCGCGGTGTCGAGCGCACGTCGCAGCGCGTCGCGCACCGCGGTGGTCACACGAGGAGCGAGCCGCCGTCGACGAGGACGACCTCGCCCGTCATCCAGCTCGAAGCGTCGGACGCGAGGAACAGTGCGGCACCCGCGATGTCGTCGGGCACGCCGAGCCGGCGCGTCGGGTACGCGGACGCGATCTGCTCCTCGGCGGACTCGTAGAGCACCCGGGCGAAGTCCGTCTTCACGAGTCCGGGGGCGATCGCGTTGACGCGCACCTTCGGGCCGAGCTCCAGCGCGAGCTGCTTCGTCATGTGCGCGATCGCGGCCTTCGACACGTTGTACATGCCGAGACCGGGCGCGGCGTGCAGGCCGCCCGTCGACGTGATGTTGACGATGGTGCCGCCGTTGTCGTGCATCCACGCGCGCCATGCGTGCTGGCTCAGGAGCAGCGGGCCGACGACGTTAACCTCGAGGACCTTCGAGATCGCGCGCGGTTCGATCTTGATGAGCGGGCCGAACGTCGGGTTCGCGGCGGCGTTGTTCACCAGGACGTCGAGACGGCCGAGCCGGTCCCTGCACAGCGCGACGGCAGCCTCGATCGCCTCCGGATCGCCGGCCGACCCCGCGTACACCGCCACGTCGGCGCCGATCGCGCGCAGGGCCTGCTCGGTCTCGTCGAGCTCGTCCTGCTTGCGCGCGAGCACGCACACGGACGCGCCCGCCGCCGCGTAGGCCTCCGCGATCGCGCGACCGATTCCCCGGGTACCGCCGGTCACGAGCGCGGTCTTGCCGTCGAGACGGAACGCCTTGGCCGGATCGATCACTCGCCCTCCCGTCGGTCCGTCACAGGTAGAGGCCCGTCTGGCCTTCGGTACGTTCGGACGCGACCGCGTGGACGTCGCGCTCGCGCAGGATGAGGTACTCCTCGCCGCGGATCTCGACCTCGAAGCCGGCGTCGGGCGCGAACAGCACGAGGTCGCCGGGTTCGACGTTGCGGACCGTCGGCCCCACCTGCACGACCTCGGCCCAGCCGAGGCGGCGGCTGACGTTGGCCGTCGCCGGGATGAGGATCCCGGCGCGCGACTTGCGCTCGCCGACCTCCTTCGACGGCGCCACGAGCAATCGGTCGGTCGTGACGCGAATGGCCTGCTTGACGTCGCCGCGGACGTCGTCGGCACTCGGCATGGCGTCGCAGGTTAGCGGGGCGACTCGCCGCGCCCGATGCGTGCCGCGCGGCGTCGCCTGATGCCCGGATCGGCGAACGTGCGCGGTAGATTCGCCCGGCCGACCGGCCCCCTGCACGCGTTCCCAGGAGCCTGCTGCCTCGTGCCGTCCCCGCCGCCCGAGATCCCCGCAACGGCCGCGGTCGCGGCGGGCAGCGTCTCGGCGGGTCGGGTCCCGGCGTTGACGTCGATGCTCCATACCGCGGGCGCGTACTTCCGGCTGACGAAGCCGCGCGTCATCGAGCTGCTGCTCGTCACGACCGTGCCCGCGATGATCCTCGCCGCGGGCCGGTTCCCGTCGGTGTGGTTGATCCTGTCCGTGCTCCTCGGCGGCGCGCTCGCGGCGGGCGGCGCGAACACGATGAACTGCTGGATCGAGCGCGACCGCGACCAGGTCATGCGGCGCACGCACGGCCGTCCGCTGCCGATGGGCGAGATCGAGCCCGTGCGCGCGCTCGTGTTCGGGATCACGCTCGAGGTGCTCGCGTTCGCGTGGTTGTGGGCGACCGTGAACCTGCTGTCGGCCGCGCTCGCGGTGAGCGCCATGCTCTTCTACGTCTTCGTGTACACGATCTGGCTGAAGCCCCGTAGCCCGCAGAACATCGTGATCGGCGGCGCCGCCGGCGCGGTCCCGGTGCTCGTCGGGTGGGCGGCCGTGACGGGCCGGCTCGGCGCGCCGGCGTGGGTGCTGTTCGCGATCATCTTCTGCTGGACACCGCCCCACTTCTGGGCCCTGTCGGTGAAGTACCGCGACGACTACGCGCGCGCCGGGATCCCGATGCTGCCGGTCGTGCGGGGCACCCGCGCCGCAGCGCGGCAGATCGTTGCGTACTCGCTCGTCGTCGTCGCGATCACGCTCGCGCTCGTCGCCGTCGGCTCGATGGGCTGGGTCTACCTCGTCGCGGCCGTCGCGCTCGGGGCGCTGTTCGTGTGGCAGGCGGTGCGTCTGGAACGCGACGCGTCCGCGGAACGCGCGCTGAAGCTGTTCGTGTTCTCGAACACATACCTCGCACTGCTGTTCGCCGCGATCGCGGTCGACACGCTCGTCCACGCGCGCATCTGAGGCCATGAGCGCGTCGCGCCGCCGGGGCGTCCTCATCGGCGCGATGGCGCTCGTCGTCCTGCTCGCCGTCGCGGGCATCCTCGCCGTCGCCGTCACGTCGTCGAGCGGGAGCAGCACGAAGCAGGTCGACCCGCGCGTCACGCAGATGACCCTGCCCGGCGCGATCAGCGGCGGGACGGCCGCGCCGAACTTCCGGCTGACGACGCTCGACGGCAAGACGATCTCGCTCCGCCAGTTCGCGGGGCATCCCGTCGTCGTGAACTTCTGGGCGTCCTGGTGCTACCCGTGCCGCCAGGAGTTCCCGCTGCTGCGCAGCGCGTACGCGCGACACCACAAGGACGGGCTCGTCATGATCGGCGTCGTGTCGCAGGACATCCCGTCCGACGCGCGGCAGTTCGTCGAGCAGGAGCACGCGTCGTGGCCGATGGCCGTCGACGGCGACCGCGCCGCCCAGACCGCGTACGGCGTGCGGGGTCTGCCGCAGACGATGTTCATCCGTCGCGACGGGACCATCGCGCGCCGCGAGCTGTCGCAGCTCACGTCGGCCACGCTGCAGACCGGCCTGAGCCTGATCCTGCACTGAACATGCGGCATCCACGTACGGAATCCGTACGTGGATGCCGCATTTCGCGGCCGGTTCGGCACGGTTCGCCGGCTACTCCTCTTCCCAGCGGAACCAGCGGGCCGCGGCGAGCGGGGCGACGACGGCCCACGCGATCAGCACCGCGAGCAGGCCCACCGGGAAGCTGTGTCCCTTCTCGACGACGTCGCGCACGGTCTCCGCGAGCGGCGCCGCAGGCAGAGCCTTCGCGACGCCCTGCAGGAACCCGGGGAGCTTCACGAGGGGGTAGGCCATCCCGCCGAGGAATAGCAGCACGAGGAAGAGGCCGTTCGACAGCGCAAGGTTCGCCTCGGCGCGCAACGTCCCCGCCATGAGCATGCCGATGCCCGCGAACGCGACCGTTCCCAACAGCAGCAGGCCGAGCGCGGGCAGCACGCCGGTCGTGATGTCCCACCCGAGCGCGAGCCCAGTGACGATGATGACGACGGCCTGGATCACCTCGATCGCGAGGACGTTCAGCGTCTTCGCGGCCAGCAGCCCCGAGCGCGACAGTGGGGTCGCGCCCAGGCGCTTCAGGACGCCGTAGTGGCGCTCGTAGCCCGTCGCGATGCCGAGGCTCACCATCGCGGTCGACATGACCGCGAGCGCGAGGATCCCGGGGACGAGGAACTGCACCGGGTCCTTCAGGTCGCTGATGCCGTTCACCTTCGCGAAGAACACGAGGATCCCGATCGGGATCCCGAGCGTGACGAGCAGGCTCTCGGAGCGCCGCAACGTGAGCACCAGCTCGACGCGAGCCTGGGCCACGAGCGCACGTGCGGACATCGTCACGCGCGCCCTTCGCCGGTGAGGCGGAGGAACACGTCCTCGAGCGACCGGCGGCCCGTGCTCAGCTCGCCGAGCGCCGCGCCGCGATCGCGCAGCCACGCGGTCAGGTCGGCGATCCGCTCGGGTGTCGCCTGCGCGCGCACCACGTACTCGCCGGGTCGCGGCTCGCGGAGCGCGCCGATGTCCACGCGCAACGCGAGCGCGAGCGCGTCGTGGTCCAGACCGGCGGGTGCGTGGAACCGGAGCTCCTCGTCGGTGTCGAGCGCGGTCAGCTCGGCCGGAGTGCCGGACGCGACGATCCGGCCGTGGTCGACGATCGCGAGGCGATCGCAGAGGTGCTCGGCCTCGTCCATCGCGTGCGTCGTCAGCACGACGGTCACGCCGGACGTGCGCATGTCGCGGATGAGCTGCCAGGTCGTAACGCGCGCACGCGGGTCCATGCCTGCCGTCGGCTCGTCGAGGAAGACGAGCTGGGGACGGCCGACGAGCGCGAGCGCGAGCGACAGCCGTTGCGTCTGCCCGCCCGAGAGGCGGCGCACCATCGTGTGCTCGACCTCGCGCAGGCCGACGAGGTCGAGCAACCAGTCGGGATCGTTGGGGTCGTCGTAGTACGACGCGAACAGGCGCAGCGCCTCGAGCGGCTTCACGCCGGGGTACAGGCCGCCCTCCTGCAGCATCACGCCGATGCGGGGACGCAGGCGCGGCCCGTCACGCCACGGGTCGAGCCCGAGCACGCGCACGGTCCCCGAGTCCGGCTCGCGGTAGCCCTCGAGCGTCTCGACGGTCGTCGTCTTGCCCGCGCCGTTCGGGCCGAGGAGACCGAAGACCTCGCCGCGCCGGACCGTCATCGACAGGCCGTCGACCGCCCGGATGGAGCCGTAGCGCTTGTGGAGGTCGATGACCTCGATCGCCGGGCCGGACGTGCCTCCCATCGCGGCCGGACGATAGCGGAGGCCTTCCGCACCGACCGGAGCGGGAACGGTCGTCCCCGCCGGTCGCGTCGCGCGTGTCGCGCGCGTCATCGGTCGCGCCATGCGACGAACGTGCCGAGCTGCTGGAGCGCGTGCCGCGCCTCCGCGGTGACGGGGACGTCTGCGAGCGCGCGCAGCGCGTCATCGACCAGCCGCTCGATCGTCTCCTCGATCTCGGCGCGCGCGCCCGTCGCCACGAGCACGCCCTGGAGCGCAGCGACGTCTTCGTCGCGCAACGACGGGTCACCCAGGCGCGCGAGCAGCCGGGCGTCCGCGCCTCGCGCCCGCGCCGCGGCGGCCGCGACGAGCGGCGTGAGCTTGCCTTCGCGCAGGTCGTCGCCGACCGGCTTGCCGGTGACCTCCGGGTCGCCGAACACGCCGAGCAGGTCGTCGCGCAGCTGGAACGCCTCCCCGAGCGGGAGTCCGAAGCGGCTCAGCGACTCGTCGAGCTCGTCGAGCCGTCCTGCGAGCGCCGCGCCGAGGTGCAAGGGCCGCTCGACCGTGTACTTGCCGGACTTGTAGCGCTCGATCCGGCGCGCGGCCGCGGCGTCGCGGCTGCCGCCCGCCGTGCCGACGAGGTCGAGGTACTGACCGACCGACAGCTCGATGCGCAGCTCGTCGAACACGCGACGCGCTGCCGCCGAGGTCGACGGGAACACGATGTCCGAGTACACGAACGCGAAGTCGCCGACGAGGATCGCGACGCCTTCGCCGAAGCGGCGTGGCTCGCCGTGCCAGCTCCGGTCCCGGTGACGCGTCACGAAGTCGTGATGGATCGACGGCACGCCCCGTCGACGGTCGCTGCCGTCCATGACGTCGTCGTGCACGAGCGCGAACGTGTGCAGCAGCTCGAGCGCCGCGCTGGCGTCGACGATCACCTCGGAGGTCGCGTCACCGCCCGCACCGACGTACGCCCAGTGGCAGAACGCGGGACGCAGCCGCTTGCCACCCGCGACGACGAGGTCACGGAGCGCGAGGAGCGGTTCGCGCAGGGCGGGATCGACGGGCGTCCACCGCTCGACCTCGGCGTCGAGGATCTCCGTGACGCGAGCGGCCACCCGGTCGCCGACGACGGCGAGGCTCGCCGGCGCGCTCGTGTCGCCCGGGGCGTCGGTCAGCGCGTCGGCGAGCGCGGGACGTGCGCCGGTTGCCGCGGTCGCGTCGGGGGTCACGGACCGAGCGTACGCGGGGTGCGCGCCGTTTCCCCATGCGGGCACGCGGGAGCCGGTGTGCGCGGCAGAGGCTTCTATCGTGCAGCGGTGCCGCGCTACCTCTCGCCGGAGTGGATCGCCGCGCTCGACGACGCCGCGCGTGAACGCTCGAGCGAGCTCGGTCGCGACCTCGCGGGTGTGACGCTGGTCGTCGAGCAGCGCGTCGTCGGCGTGCCCGGCGGCGACGTCGTCTATGTCGTCACGGTCGAGAACGGTGACGTCCGCGTGACCGCGGGACCGCACGCCGGTCACGCGGACGTCGTGCTGACCGCGGACTACCCGATCGCGCGCGCCCTGGCTCGCGGCGAGACGAACGCGCAGCGTGCGTTCGCGTCCGGCGGGCTCAAGGTCGGCGGTCGCGTGGATCGGCTCACGGCTGCCGCGCGCGCGCTCGCCGCGCTCGAGCACGGCTTCGACGCGGTGCGCGAGACGACCACGTACGACTGACGCGTGCGCCGCGTTACCGTGAAGTGGTGCAGCCGTTCGAGCGCTTGCGGTACCTGGCCCGGTGGGCCGGTGACGACGACGCGCTGGTCGCGGAGGCGGCCGACTGCCTCGCGGGGTTCGCCGACGACCCGGCCGGCCTCGTGGTCGCGTGCCGGCGCCTGCTCGCGCATCATCCCGGGTCGGGTCCGCTGTGGTGGCTGTGCTCGCGCGTGCTGTGCGCGTCGGACGCGGCCGACGCCGCGTGGGAGGCCGTCCAGCTGTTGCAGGACGACCGCACCGGCGCGCGGCTCGCGGACGCGCTCCCGTTCCCGCACGACGAGCCGATCGCGGTCGTCGGGTGGAGCGACGCGATCGCGGACGCGGTCGCCACCCGCGCCGACCTCGACGTCGTCGCGGTTCGGCTGCCCGGCAACCGGTCGATCACGTCGCGGATCCGCCGGGCCGATCGCCCCGTCCGCCTCGTCCCCGACTTCGAGGCGAACGCGCTCGGCGTGACGCATCTCCTCGTCGAGGCGGTCGCGGTGGGACACAGCGAGGCGTTCGTGCCCGTCGGGGCGGCGCCCGTGCTGCACGCGCTGTCGGAGAGCGCGGCGCAGGTCTGGCTCGTCGCCGGCCTCGGACGGGTCCTCCCCGACCGGTTGTTCGACGCGATGGTGGAGCGCATGCGGGCGCGTCCCGACCCGTTCGTCGACGCGGGTGAGGACGACGCCGCGGTCGAGACGGTCACGCTCGGCCTCCTCGACGCGGTGGCGGGCCCGGCCGGCCTGGAGGCGCCGTCCCTGGCGACCCGGCACGCCGAGTGCCCGGTCGCACCCGAGCTGTTACGTGTGGGCTGACGGCGGTCGCGCGGTCAGGCGTTCCAGCGCCGGATCTCGATTCGACGGGTCACCTGCCGTGCCAGCCGCCGCCGCGTGAGCCGCCGGATCCCGGTCCGCACCGGTGGGACGAGGAGCAGCAGTCCCGCGGCATCGGTGATGAAGCCCGGCGTCAACAGCAGCACGCCGGCGACGAGGATGAGCGCGCCGTCGACCAGCTCCGCGCCAGGCACGCGCCCGAGGTTCATCTGCTCGCGGATGCGGCGCAGCACGCCGAGCCCCTGGTGCTTCACGAGCCACGCGCCGCAGACCGAGACGAGCAGGAGCAGCGCGATCGTCTCGCCGATCCCGAGCAGCGACCCGATCTTGATGATCACCGCGATCTCGGCGATCGGGATCGCGATGAACACGACGACGAGGAGCGCGATCACTGCTCCAGGCTAGCGGTGGACCGAGCGCGACACGCTCAGGCCTCCAACGCGAGCCGGCCCATGCCGCCGTCGCCGTCGTCGTGGTCGTCGGCGGCCGAGAGCGAGTGCTCGCGTCGCAACGCCTTGATCTGCTCGAGCGGGCGCTCCAACTGGCGGCGCCGAGTCCCGACGAGCTCCTCGTAGTCCTTCCGCGCGGTCGTGAGCGACCGGTCCAGCTTGTCCATCTTGTCGACGAACGCGTGCCACTGCTTGTCGAACGCGCCGAGGAGGCCGAGGATCTCGTTCGAGGTGCGCTCGAGACGGAAGTTGTCGGCGGCCTGGCGGATCACGGCGAGCACCGCGAACAGCGTCAACGGCGAGCAGCACACGATCTTGTGGCGCAGCGCCTCTTCCAGGATCGACGCGTCGTGCTCCTGGATGAACGCGTAGAGCGCCTCGTTCGGGATGAACAGGAGCACGCAGTCGAGCGCGGCGCCCGTCCGGCTCGCGTAGTCACGGGCCGCGAGCTCCTTGACGCGGTGGCGGACGTCGCGCAGGAACTCGTCGCGGTAGCGCTTGCGGTCGAGCTCGGACTCCGCCTCCAGGAAGCGCAGGTAGTTGTCGAGCGGGAACTTGACGTCCATGAACAGCGACTGGTCCTGCGGCAGCAGGAACGTGAAGTCGGGGATGCCGCCACCGTCGATGGCGCGCTGCTTGCGGTAGTTGACGTTCTCGATGAACCCGGCGAGGCGCAGCACGTCCTCCGCCATGCGCTCGCCCCACTGACCGCGTGCCTTCGTGCTCGACAGCGCCTGGCGCAGGCCCTGGGTGACCTCCTGCAGCGCGGCCATCCCCTCGTTGCTGCGCTGCAGTTGTGCGGCGAGCGCACCGAACTTGGCGTGGCGGTCGCGCTCGAGCTCGCCGACGAGGTCGCGCACCTTGCCGAGCTCGCCGACCATGGACTCCAGCTGCTGGTCGATCAGCGACTTCTTGCCCTCCAGCTCGTGCGCGGCCCGCTGCTGCGCGCCCGCGAGCTGCTGCTGCGCGAGCGTGAGGAACGACCGGTTGTTGCGCTCGAGGACCTCGGTCGACAGCGCGGTGAACCGCTCGGCCAGCCGCGCCTCGGCCTCCTCACGGGCCGCGAGCCGCTCCGCGCTCACGGCGCGCTCCCGCTCGAGCTCGGCCCCGGCCCGGGCGAGCTGCTCGCGGACGGCGGCCAGCTCGGCGGCGAGCTCGTCGTGCTCGGCGAGGAGGTCGGCCTCGCGGCGCCGGGCGGCGGCCGTGACGCCGGCCGCGGCGAGGCCGGCACCGGCGAGGAGGGCGAGGAT
>Ga0070741_10010875_pt1 | contig 17008 bp, 15 predicted proteins | sample Coa_R1_4_FD_66440 | JGI IMG/M metagenome (GOLD analysis project Ga0070741, IMG submission 66440) | Surface soil microbial communities from Centralia Pennsylvania, which are recovering from an underground coalmine fire - Coalmine... | ecosystem: Environmental > Terrestrial > Soil > Unclassified ...
CTCGACGATCGCGAAGACGCGCTGCAGGTTGGTCGAGCGCAGCGAGAAGCCCGCCACGAACAGAGCCGGGGCGACGGTCGCACCGAGCCCGATCCCGGTCAGACCCGCGCCGGCGAGCGTGCCGGCTTCGCTCGCGGGCACTTCGATCAGGAACACCGCGATCCCGGCCGCGAGGAACAGCATCCCGGCGAGCGGGAGGTAGTGGATCGACCGCTTGGTGATCACGATCCCCAGCGCGACCGCCGTGATGACGGCGCCGGCGAGCTCGGGGAGGTAGAGCAGGCCTACGTGGAGGGGGCTGTAACGGCCTGCGAGGACCGCGGCGGTGAGCGTCGTCGCCGAAACCGACGCCGCCGCCGCGAGCAGTGCCACCACGACGCCGGCCACCGGCATCGTGCTCGTCAGCAGCGTGCGGATGGTCAGAAGCGGCCGCGGCGCGCGGTACTGGTAGACGATCAGGAGCACGATCACGGCCAGCCCGCCGAGCAGCGGGATCAGCGTCTTCGCGCCGACGAAGGGATGGGTCAGCAGCTGGGAGGCCCCGTAGAACGCCGCCACGCACCCGACCGCCGCAAGGCCGATGGCGGGCAGGTCCTTGGGCGAGTCGGGGTCGGCGGGCGGGGCGTCGTCGAACGTCAGCAGGGCAAGCGCCAGCGCCGTGGCGGCGACCCCGGCGACGATCCAGAACAGCGGCCGCCATGCGCCCGACTGCGCCTGCAGGCCGCCGATCGTCGGGCCGAGCGCGACCGCGCCGAAGATGCACATGTTCATGATCACGGCTGTCGTGCGCAGCTTGCTCGCCGGGTAGCCGATCGCCAGCGGCGGCACCGCAGCGATCAACAGCAGGCTCGTGCAGAGGCCCTGCAGCACGTGCCCGGTGATGTACATCGCCGGCCCCTGCGCGGCCGCTCCGAGCACCGAGCCGATCACCAGCAGCACAGCGTAGGCGACCATCATCCGGCGCTGCGGCAGGTGCTGGGCGAGCGCGACCGAGAGCACCGTGCCGACTGCGTAGGCCGCGTTGGCGAGCCCCGAGCTGAGGCTCATCGTCTGCAGGCTCATGTGCAGGTCCTTCGCGATGATCGGCGTCAGCGGCTCCAGCGCGGCGGACAGCACGAGGTACGGGATCAGCGCGCACAGCACCATGCCGGCGACCGCCGCATAGCGGCCCGCGAGAGGGCCCTGGAACATCAGCGCCCGCCGCCGTCGGCCGCTCGGCAGCTCGATGCGCGTTGCGCTGCCGTAGCTCGGGTCACCCACTTTTCTTAGCAGCGCTGCGCCGCTGTCCCAGCGGTGTCCCGACCATGCGAACCGGGGCGACCGCTGACGGCACCCAGCCGGCGTCACCGTGCGCGCGAGACGCGGCCCTACACTGAAAAGCCCGTGGACGACGTCCTCTTTCCCGAAAGCTTCGTGAGCTGAGCGGCCGTGGCTGACCAGGGCGGACGCGACGCGGTCGGAGAGTGGCGGCGGCTGGCTGAATCGCTGGCCGCCACCGCAGCCGCGGCAGCGGGCAGCACGACGATCCCGAAAGACCTTCTGCGGGTCTCCCAGCGTCAGGTCGAGCTGCTGCAGGAGGTGATCCAGCGCGAGCGTGGCCGGCAGGGCGAGCTTGCCGGCATGGTCACCGCCCCCATCGACGCGCTGTTCGACCTGATGGAGGAAACCGGGGCGACGCTGAGGCTCCAGGCAGAGGCGCTCGCGTCGGCGGGGCACGCGCTGGAGGAGACGGCGGCCCTGATGAGCCGCCAGGCCGAGCGCTTCGAGCGCACGGTCGGCGCGATCCGCCAGCCGGCCGAACTCGCCAAAGCCGCCGCGGGCGCAAAGCGCAAACCGAAAGCCAAAGGCCAACCGGAGCGCGGCGCCAAACCTCGCCCGAAGAAATAGCTCGCACGCGCTCCCGGCGATCCTCGCCGGGAGACCCCACCGTCGCGGGCTGCCGGGCTTCCCACCGAACGCTCACGCCATAAGCCCGGCTTATAGGCGACGAGGCACCTGTTTCGCTCGCGGCCCTCGCTGCCGATACCGAGAGTGTGAGCGTTTCATACGAGGACCTCGCGCACGACAAACGCCTGATGGCCCGGACCGCCGCCGCGATGTTCGGAGGCGCGACCGTGGACGCCGCGATCGAGGGGATCGTTCCGGGCGACCCCAGCTTCGCGATCGCCCCCGCCCTCGCCGCCCTGGTGCTGGTGTCCGTGGTGCTGCTGGTGGGTCCGCGCCTGCCGCGTGCCGCGCTGGCGTGCCTCGGGCCGATCGGAGTCGTGCTGATCGCGGGTGCGCTCGCGGCCACCCCGGGCGCGGGTGACGGCGCGATCCTCTACGTCTGGCCCGTGCTGTGGACGACCTTCTTCTTCGGGCCGCAGGGCGGAATCGCGATCGTCTGCTTCGTGGGGATCGCACACGCCGGCACGCTCCTGGCGCTGCCCGCGGCGAGCAGCTACCCCGGCCGCTGGCTGGACGTGATGGCGACCTCCTCGGTGCTGGTCGTCGTCACCGTGATGCTCGTCCGGCGCAACCGCGACCTTCTCGCGGTCCTTGCCAGCGAGGCCAGGACAGACGCGCTGACCGCGGTCCTCAACCGCCGCGGTTTCGACGAGCGCGCGGAGATCGAGCTGACCCGCGCCCGGCGAGAGGGCGCCTCGATCGCCGTCGTCATCCTCGACATCGATCACTTCAAGCGCATCAACGACGAGTGGGGTCACGACACGGGCGACCTCGTCCTTGCTCGCACCGCCGCCATCATCGCCGACCAGGCGCGCGACATCGACGTGGTCGCACGGCTGGGTGGAGAGGAGTTCGCCGTCCTGATGCCCTCGTGCGACGCCGAGGGCGCGGCCGCTCTCGCCGACCGGACTCGCGAGGCGGTCGCCGGGACGGACTCTCCCGGCGTGCCCGCGGTGAGGCTCAGCGCCGGGATCGCAGCCGCCGAGGCACCCGAGACCGCCCAGACGCTGCTGCAGGCCGCCGACGTCGCGCTCTACCGGGCCAAGGGCGCGGGGCGCGACCGCACGGAGCGCTTCGACACGCAGGCCTCACCCGCCGCCGAGAACCGTGCCTTCGACGCAGGCATCGCGGCGCGCACGCGCGTGACCGCCGCCGCCGACCGCGGCTAGCGTCGCCACGACCGCCCTCGCCCTGCGCGCCCCGCGCGGTGCCCGGGTGAAAGAGTTCCGGCCATGGAGGGAGGCCAGGCGACGGCGCCGCGCGGGTCCGAGCGGGCAGAGGCGATCAGATCGCGCCTCGCCGAGATCTTGGGCGAGCCGCCCTCGGGCGAGGTGCGGCGCCTGAGCGGCGGCGCCTCGCGCGAGACCTATCTCTACGACCGCGGTGGGCGCGGGCGGCTGATCCTCCAATGCGAACACGCCGGCAAGCCCACCGGCGAGCCCCCCGGCCAGGCCGCGCTGCTGCAGGCGGCGGCCGCAGCGGGCGTCCCGGTGGCCGCCGTCGTCGCCCACGGCGCCGGGGACCCTGTGCTCGGTGTCGCGTGGACGCTCGTCGAGGCGGTGCCCGGCACGAGCGATCCCGCGGAGATCCTCACGAGCGCGAGCCCGCAGAGCCTGCTCGATGACATCGCGGGCGCGCTGGCAGCCGTCCACCGCATGCCCGCGGACCCCGCGCTTGCGCCGCCGGCCGAGGAGCCGCTCGCGCAGCTGCGCGCGCTGCACGATCACCTCGGCGAGCCCCACCCCGTGTTCGAGCTGGCGTTCCGGACGCTCGGCGAGGACGTGGCACCGGCCCCCACCGCACTCGTCCACGGCGACTTCCGGATCGGCAACCTGATGGTCGACGGCGATCGCGTCACGGGCGTCCTGGACTGGGAGCTGACGCATCTCGGCGACCCCGCGGAGGATCTCGGCTGGCTGTGCGTTCCCGCGTGGCGCTTCTCGAGGCCGGACCGGCCCGCGGGCGGCCTCGGCACGCGCGAGGAGCTGCTCGCCGCCTACGCCCGTCACGCGGGCAGCGCTCCGTCGATGCAGCAGCTGCGCCGCTGGGAGCTCGCCGGGACGCTGCGCTGGGGCGTGATCTGCGTGATGCAGGCCTTCAGCCACCTCTCGGGGGCGCGGCGCTCTGTCGAGCACGCTGTCATCGGGCGGCGCGCCTGCGAGGTCGAGTGGGACCTGCTCGAGCTGCTGGATCCCGGCTCCTCGGAACCTTCCCCCGGCGGCACGGACCCCGCCGATCCGCCCCCGTTGCCGCCGGGCCCCCACGACCGCCCCACCGCGCTCGAGCTGATCGACGCGGCGCGCGGGGCCCTCGGCGATCAGGTGCTGCCGCTGCTGGACGGGCGCCCGGCCTTCGAGCTGCGCGTCTCGCTGCGTGCGCTGGGGATGGTGCGGCGGGAGCTCGAGCTCTCCACCCGCCACGCACAGGTGCGCGCCGCTGCGCTCGCGGACCTCGGCGTGGATGACGAGCGCGCGCTCGCCGCGGCGATCCGGGACGGCGCGTTCGAGGAGCGCCGGGGGGAGCTGCTCGCGGCGCTGCGCGCGCTCGCGCGCGCGAAGCTCGAAGCGGCGAACCCCGGCTACCTGAAGACCTACGAGAACGATCGGGAGGAAACGTGAGCGACGCGAGGCAAGACGACGTGACGGCCCTGCTCGAGGAGATCGACGCGTTCATCGCGTCGCAGATCGCACCGCTCGAAGCAGAAGGCGACAACGCACGCTTCTTCGACCATCGGCGCGAGTACGCGCGCACCGACTTCGAGGCCGGGGGCATCCCGCGGCGCGAGTGGGAGGACCTGCTCGAGGAGATGGTGGCACGCGCCGACCGCGCCGGGCTCTGGCGCTACGCGCTGCCCGAGGAGCTCGGCGGGCGGGGCGGTTCGAACCTCGCCATGGCGATCGTCCGCGAGCACCTCAACCGGCGCCCGATCGGGCTCCACAACGACCCTCAGAGCGAGGTCTCCATGATCGGCAACTTCCCGACGGTGATCCTCGCCCACGAGTTCGGAACCCCTGAGCAGAAGGCGACCTTCGTGGATGGAGCGCTGAAGCGCGAGGTCGCACTCGGCTTCGGCTTGACCGAGCCGAACCACGGCTCGGATGCCACCTTCCTGGAGACGACCGCACGGCGCGAGGACGGCGGCTGGGTGATCAACGGACGCAAGCGCTTCAACTCCGGCATGCACCGTGCCAGCCACGACCTCGTGTTCGCGCGCACCTCAGGCACACCGGGGCAGGCGAAGGGCATCACCGCCTTCATCGTGCCGCGCGACGCGCCCGGTCTGGACGTCGAGTTCATGTGGTGGACGTTCAACATGCCGAGCGACCACGCCGAGGTCTCGCTGACCGACGTCCGCGTCGGCGACGATGCGATCCTCGGCGAGCTCGACCTCGGGCTCGCGCTGGCCCAGCGCTTCGTGCACGAGAACCGCATCCGCCAGGCCGCATCGAGCCTCGGGGCCGCCGCCTTCTGCATCGACGAAGCCGTCGCCTACGCCCGCGAGCGCACGGTCTGGGGCAGGCCGCTGTGGCAGAACCAGGGCATCCAGTTTCCACTCGCCGAGCTCTGGACCGACTGCGAGCTCGTGCGCGGGCTCGTGCGGAGGACGGCCGCCGAGCTCGACCGCCACCACCACATGGAGGTCACGCACCTGGTCGCGATGGCGAACTTCCGCGCCAACCGGCTCGCCTGCGAAGCGGCCGACCGCGCGATGCAGACCTGCGGCGGGATCGGCTACACGCGCCACATGCCTTTCGAGCACATCTACCGTCACCACCGCCGCTACCGGATCACCGAGGGCAGCGAGGAGATCCAGATCCGCAAGGTCGGCTACGAGCTGTTCGCCGGGGCCGGCAGGTGAGCGGGTCGCTCGACTACGATCGGAACGTGCACACGGCGGGGGGAACATGGCCGGACGGCCTGCGCGAGGTCTTCGAGCGCGCGCTCACATGCGAGTACGCGAGCCTGACGCGGTCTGGCTCGCCGGTGACGGTGCCGAGCACCCCCTACGTCGGCGACGGCGGGACGCTCGACGTCTCGACCGGGCTCTCCTATCCGGCGAAAGCCGAACGAGCCCGGCGCAACCCGAAGGTTGCGCTGCTCTTTGCCGACGCGATCGGGACCGGTGCCGGCGAGGAGCCGGTGGTGCTCGTCCAGGGCCACGCGGCCGTCCGGGACGCCGACCTCCAGGCCAACACGGACCGCTACACGCGGCTCTCGCTGGCGAAGCTCCCCGCCGCGGTCGAAGGGCAGCCGAAGGCGATCCTGCGGCGCATGGCCTTCTACTACGCGCGCATCTGGGTCGAGATCACGCCGCTGCGCATCAGCTGGTGGCCGGACCGAACGCTCTCGACGGCGGCGCAGATCTGGCAGGCGCCGGCCGACCTCCCCCTGCCTGCGTCCGATCCGCCGCCGGAGGGCCGCCAGTCCCCGGCCTGGCTGAAGCCCCCTGAGGACTGGCAGGCGACTGCGGCGCAGGCCCTGCGATCGCTGCCGCTGGCGGACCTCACGGTCGTCGCGAACGACGGCCTGCCCGTGTGCGTGCCGGTGACCGCGGGCGCCCTCGAAGACGGGCACGTCACGCTCACGGCGGGCGCGGGCGCCCCCGAGCTGCCCGCGGGCCCTGCCTGCCTCACCGTGCACGGCCACGACGAGCGCTTCACCACGCAGGAGAACCACACGCTGGTCGGCTCTGTCGCGCAGGAGGGCGACCGGCTCAGGTTGAAGGTGGACCGCGCGCTGCCGGACTGGAGCCTGACCGGCAACCGCCTGCAGCGCGGACTCGGGTTCCTGCGCAAGGGACGGACGCTCAGCCCGCGCCTGAAGGCCGAGGCCGCGAGGCGCGGCCAGGCGGTCCCGCGCGTCAACGTCCCCTGAGCGCGCGGCACGCGCCATGAGCAGGGTTGCGCCGCCGCAGGAAGCGCGCCTGGGGCTCTTGCTCAGGCCGGGCTGCGCCGGCGTGCCTGCAGGTAGCGCGCCATCGCTTCGAGCGACTCCTCGTCGCTGACGGCGGCGAGAAGGGTGTCGGCGTCGCGGTAGCCCTGCGCCGTCGAGCCGGACTCCTCGGCGACGGCGTCGACGTGCTGCTTGGTGACCCGCAGCGCGTAGGCCGGCTGCCCCGCGAGCTTCTCTGCGACCGCCCTCGCCTCGCGCTCGAGCTCCTCGCGCGGCACGAGACGGCTGACGAAGCGAAGGCGGGCGGCCTCCTCGGCGTCGAAGGGCCGGCATGTCAGGACCAGGTCCTTGGTCACCGTCGGCCCGAGCTCGCGGACGAGCCGCGGGATCCCTCCCCACGCGAGGGGGATGCCGATGTCGACCTCGGGAATCGAGAACGTGGCGCCTGCGGCGGCGATCCTGATGTCGCAAGCCGCCGCGATCAGAAGCGCACCACCGACGCAATGGCCGTGGATCGCGGCGACCGTGACCGCGCGCATGCCCGCCAGCGCGTCTGTCGCGCGGCGCCCGAGATCGAAGGCGCGGCGTGCCGCCGCGGCGCCGCCGGAGGCCTCGTCGGCGGAGCCGAAGGCGCTGAGGTCGGCACCTGCGCTGAAGGCGTTCCCGGCGCCGCGCACGACCACCGCCTTGAGCTCCGGCTGCGCGTCGAACCAGCCCGCCGCCTCGACCAGCTCGCCGAGCAGCTCGCGAGAGAGGGCGTTGAGCTTGCCGGGCCGGTCGAGCAGCAGCTCCCCCACGGCGCCCGAGGCGCCGACGCGGACGGTGTGCAGTTCGGGTGGCTCGATCACGATCGCTGCGCGATGAAGGCGCGCGCTGCGCCGGCGGCTCCGGCGCGCGCATCCTAACGTCGAGGAGCCTCCCGTCCGCGCCCGCTCGCGGGGCGCAGCTCGTCGAAGTGTGTGAGCGCCTCGCCGGACCCCGTCACCACGCAGGTGAGCGGCGACTCAGCGGTGACGACCGGCAGCCCCGTCTCGCGCATCAGCAGCTCGTCCAGGCCCCTCAGCAGGGTGCCGCCGCCGGCGAGGAGGATCCCGTCGCGAGCGATGTCTCCGGTCAGCTCGGGCGGCGTCTCCTCGAGTGTGTCCTTGATCGTCTGGACGATTTCGCGCAGTGGCAGCTCGATCGCCGCGCGGACCTCGGCCGCCTGCAGGACCACCTCGGTCGGCAGCCCGCTGATCAGGTGACGGCCACGGACCTCGCTCACCTCCTCCGCCCGGCTCGGGACCGCAGAGCCGATACCGATCTTGATCGACTCAGCCGTCTTCGAGCCGATCGCGAGCGAGTGCTCGAGCCTCAGGTAGCGGACGATCGCTTCGTCGAGCTCGTAGCCCCCGACACGCAGCGAGCGCGACAGCACGATCCCCCCGAGCGAGATCACGGCGACCTCGCTCGTACCGCCGCCGATGTCGACGACCATCCGTCCGACCGGCTCGGCGATGTCGAGCCCCGCCCCGATCGCGGCGGCGATCGGCTCCTCGATCAGGTGCACGTGGCGCGCGCCGGCGGCGAGCGAGGCCTCCTCGACGGCGCGCTTCTCGACCTCCGTGATGCCGGATGGCGCGCACACGATCAAACGGGGATGGGCTCGCTGACGATCGAGAACCTTACGGATGAAGTAGCGCAGCATCTGCTCGGTGACCTCGAAGTCGGCGATCACGCCGTGACGCAACGGGCGGCTGGCGGAGATCGTCGCCGGCGTGCGCCCGATCATCCGCTCGGCGTCCGCGCCGACCGCGTGCACCTCCCCGCTGCGGGAGTCGGTCGCCACGACCGACGGCTCGGAGACCACGATCCCCTGACCCTCGACGTAGACCAGCGTGTTCGCGGTCCCGAGATCGATCGCCATGTCGCGGACCCCGAAGCTGGGGGCGATGTGACGGCGGGCGACATCGCGACGCGAGCCGTCGCGGCGAAAACGCATGTGCTCAGCTTGGCGGATCCTCGCGGGCGGCGCGCCTCGGCCGCTTCGCCGCGGTCAGCTCCGTGACCGGCGGCGATCCAACTGTTTGACCATTGCAGACCAGTGGCGTACGCTGCTGGCGGCCGCTTTTTTCCGGCGCTGAGAGCGTCGGTGGGCGGGGAGATCTTCAAGGATGAAGGAGAAGGAGATGGAGGGATTCTCGGGGCTGTGTGCCCGTGCTGCCAGGCGTGGGTGCAGGCGGCCCACCGTCGCGACGGCTGCCGTCGCACTGCTGGGACTGCTGGTGTTCTGCGTGGGCGCGTCGGCCGCGGCCGGTGCGGAGCTGTGCATGCCGAAATCTGAAGGGGCCGCCGTTCTGACCCCGCGGCACGGCAAATGCAGGCGCCACTACACGCTCACGAAGCTGGGCGAGGAAGGCAAAGCAGGAGCGGAAGGCAAGCCGGGCCCCGCCGGCAAACCCGGCGCGGAAGGCAAACCGGGCGCGGAAGGCAAGCCGGGGGCCGAAGGCAAACAGGGACCCGAAGGGACCCAGGGGCCCGAAGGCAAGCAGGGCGAAAGCGGAAGCGGGCTCAGCAGCGAACAGATCGCACAGCTGAAAGCGCTGCTGCCGCACATGACGCTGATCGCCTCCGGCGTCGGCGGCAAGCCCACGATCCGCTTCTCGGAAGTGAACGTGCAGATCGTCAACGGAACGGGCAAAACGTTGACTGTCAACGGTGAGGGCAACCTCGTGATCGGCTACGACGAGAACCCGGCCAAACACGCCCAGACGGGCTCTCACGACCTGATCCTCGGCGAAGAACAGACGTTCACGAGCTACGGCGGAGTGGTTGCCGGGTTCGAAAACGCCATCACTGCGGCGTTCGCGTCCGTCACGGGTGGAGGCAGCAACATCGCCTCGTTCAAAGAAGCGACCGTGACCGGCGGGTTCGAGAACACGGCCAACAAGGAAGACGCCACCGTCACCGGCGGCCGTCAGAACATCGCGAGCGGCGAATACGCCAACGTGAGCGGCGGCGAGCTCAACACGGCGAGCGGGAGGATCTCCTCCATCTTCGGAGGCAAAGGCCTGACCGCAGCCGCCGAATTCGAAGCGATCCCGTAGGGCCTGAGATCCAGCGGCGGTCCGGGGCGCGACCCCGGATCGCCGCGGCTCAGGGCTCCTCGCGTACGCGGCGCCGCTGCTCGCGCCTGGCCTCGCGGCGCGCGCGGCGGTCGGCCGTCTCCTGGGCGGCCTTCTCCTTGGCCTGCGTGTAGGACTTGCCGACGAGCGCCTTGCCGCCGCTCCATCCGAAGGCGCGGACGAGCAGCAGGATCGCGAGCGCGATGCTCCACGCCGTCTCCACCAGCTGCTGCGCCACGGAGTACGCGGTCGCGTTGGTCGCGCTCGTGACGTCTCTGAGCGAGAGCGCGTTGAAGCTCTGCACGACTCCCGCGCCGCCCGGAGTGACCGAGGTCATGTTGGCGATCGAGTTGCCGCCGGTGACGCTCATCAGCGTGTGGAAGGTGACCGGGATGCCGTAGGCGCTCAGGAAGACCGCGATCGTGCCGAGCATCGCGAGCCAACTGAGGAGCTCCGGGGCCGCGACGAGCGTCAGATAACGGCGCGGCTGAGAGGCGATCTGGCCCCCTTCCTTGGCGTCGGCCCACCACTCCCTGATCCGGGGACGCAGCACCTGCGCGACGAGATAGATGAGAACCGCGACGCCCGCCAGCAGGATCACGAACGCCCACGGGTGTTCTTCGATGAACCCGAACTGGAGCTTGAAGGAGCCGCCCACGCTCAGGAACAGATAGACGTACGTCGCCACGCCGATCGTCGTGAAGAAGACTTTCTGGACGACGTAGCCGGCGAGCACGCCGGTGAAGTTCGCCGCCGCGATGATCGCCGTGAACATGAGCATCATCACGAGCGTGCCGATGTTCGCCGGCAGCACGAAGTTGAGGGCGACCGCGGTCGCGTAGCACGCCCAGACCTGGATCCAGCGCACCTGGTGCGGATAGGCGTAGCGCAGGATCGAGTACCACGCGAACGCGGCGGCGGTCGTCTGGATCGTGATCAGGGCCACTCCCGCGAGCAGGTAGCCGATCGAGATCGTGGTGACCGTGTTCCACACCTGTTTGATCCAGCCGCTCAGGTCCCACCCGAACAGGGTCGCGGCCGCGCCGACCACGACGATCGCCATCGCCCCGATCAACAGCGACCTGACGTTCACGCGCCCGCCCGGCGCCTCTGCCCCCGCGGTGGCCATCCCTGCAACCTAATGGACCCCGGGCGCCATCAAGCTCGCGCGCCCGGCGCGAGGCGGTCTGTGCTCAAGGGGGGCGCCGAGAAGTCCGAAGCATTGTGAGATGCGATCCCTCCGTCGCTCCTCCGCTTCGCAGCCGCGCCTTCGCGAGCCGGTCTCGCTCGGAGCGCGGCTGACGGGCGGCCGGCCGCCGATCGTCTGGTCGCTCGCGCTGCTGTTCGTCTTCAAGAGCCTCGTCGGGTTCGCGGTCGCCGCGTTCCCTCTAAGCGCCGAGCAGCCGGGGCACGTGGCGGGCGTGGGCGCACTGCTCGCGCTGATCGCGGCAGCGGCGATCTGGCTGCTGGGGTCGCGCATCCCGCTGCGCGGCTTCCAGCTGATCGTGGCGATCGGGGTGATCGCCACCAGCGCGCTGGTGGCCGCCGCCCGCACGCCCGGCGGGATGATGGTCGCGGCGTTCGCCTACCCCTGGATCGCGATCTACGCCGCGCACTTCTTCTCCCGGCGGGCAGTCGCCGCCCTCGGGCTCTTCGCCGCCGTGGCGTTCGCCGCCGGGCTGGCGATCGGCGACGTTCCGAATCCGATCGTCTACTGGCTCGTGGTCACGACCACCGTCTGGTCGATCTGCGTCGTGCTGGGAGGGTTGAGCGAAGAGGTCCGCCATCAGGTCGGCACCGACCAGCTCACCGGCGCGCTCAACCGCACCGGCCTCGCGGCGGCGGCGAGGCGCGAGCGGGCGATCGCCGACCGCACCGGCGCCCCGCTGACGGTCGCGGCGATCGACCTCGACGACTTCAAGCAGATCAACGACCGCGACGGGCACGCGGCCGGTGACCGCCTGCTCGCGTCGCTCGCGCGCGAGTGGCAGCAGCGGCTGCGCCCCGGCGACGTGCTCGCGCGTTACGGCGGCGACGAGTTCGTCGTGCTGCTGCCGGCCACCTCGGAGACCGAGGCCGGGGCGGCGCTGGCGCGGCTGCGGTTCTCCGAGCAACCCGTCTCCTGGTCGGCCGGCGTCTGCGAATGGCCCGCCGGTGAGCAGCTCCAGCCGGTGCTCGCGCGCGCCGACGCGCGCCTCTACGAGGCGAAGCTCGCCAAGCCCGGCCGCACCCCGGCCGGGCGCGCTCGCGCGCGGGGAACGCTCGTCCACGCCGGAAGCTGAGCGGACCCGGCGCCCGCGGGCGCCCGGGACGCCGCCGGGTCAGCCCGGGAGCTCCTGCACCTCGTAGGTGTGCCCCGCCGCGCGCAGCCGCTCCGCGAGCACGGCGCCGATCGCGCTCGCCGGCGTCAGGACACCGGCGCGGTCGGGCAGGCGCGCACCGTCGAGCGCCAGCGCCAGCGCGCTCTCGCCGAACATCACCGAGGTCGCCTTGTAGCCAGGATCGCCTTCGGCGGCGATCCGGCACACATAGCGCCGGCCACCCGTCGTGAGCGTGTGCGTCTCGATGCGGTAGTGCCCGTTCTCCCGCGCGCGCTCGCCCGGGCCCTCACCCGGAGACGGCGCCACGCGGCCGATCAGCGAGCCGGTCGGACCCCATTGCATTCCGGCGTAGATCGCTCCGAAACCCGCCGCCGCCCCCGCGGCGAGCACAGGAGCGAGCGGGCCGCCGAAGCCCATCACCTCGCGGTAGCGCAGCTCACGCCCGTAGGCCCAGCCCATCAGCGCGTTGCTGCGGCGCACGACGCGCGTGTTCACCTGCGCCATCGCGAAGGGGCCGACCCAGCCGCCTGTCAGCCGGTCGCGCTCGACACCGGCCAGGTCCTTCTCCGGACCGAGGTCGGGCTCCGCCGGCCGGTCGGGGCTGAGCGCGTACGGATCGTCCATCAGGCGGCCGAGCACCGGGTCACGGCGCCGGTCCTCGATCATCCCCTGCATCGAGGCGAACGTGCCGCCGCTGACGCCCCCGCGGACAGAGCGCACCACCAGCGCGGTCTCTCCCAGGTCGCCGGCGCCGTCGGCGAGCGCCCGTTCGTGCAGCAGCAGCACACCGATGTCGGAAGGGATCGAGTCGAAGCCGCAGGTGTGCACGATGCGCGCGCCGCTCGCGCGGGCGCTCGCGTCGAACGCGTCGATCGACTCGCGCATGAAGACCACCTCGCCCGTGAGGTCGCCGTAGTGGGTTCCCGCCTCCGCGCAGGCCCCGACGACGGGGATCCCGTAGCGGCGGTAGGGGCCGACCGTGCTCACGAGCACGCGTGTGCTCGCGGCCAGCTCGCGCAGCGACGCGGGGTCGCCCGTGTCCGCCACCAGGACCGGCCAGTCCTCGGCGCCGAGCGAGTCGCGCAGCGCCTGCAGGCGCTCGCCGGAGCGCCCTGCGAGCGCCACCCGCACTCCGGGCGGGGCGGCGCCGAGCAGGTACCGCGCGGTCAGCCGCCCGACGAAGCTCGTCGCGCCGAACAGGACGATGTCGTGCTCGCGCGCGCTCATCGCGGCGTCAGAACGATCACGGGGATCGTCCGTCCGGCGGTCTTCTCGTACTCGGCGAACTGCGGGATCCGCTGCTTCTGCGTCGCGAAGAGACCGTCGCGCTCGGCGCCCGAAGCCTCCTCGGCGAGCACTCCGAGCGTCTCCGTGCCGACCTCGATCGTCGTCTCCGGGTTGGCCTTGAGGTTGTGGAACCAGGCCGGGTTCTCGGGCGCTCCGGCCTTCGAGGCGAAGATCGCGTAGCGCCCGCCGTCGGCCTGGTAGGCGAGGGGGTTGACGTAGCTCTTGCCCGAGCGCGCCCCGGTGTGGTGGAGCAGCAGCAGCGGGGTCCCCTCGAAGCGTCCGCCGACGCGGCCTTCGTTGGCGCGGAACTCCTCGATGATCTGGGCGTTGAAGTCAGCCGGCGACGTGGACATGCGCGCTCCTGGTTTCGATCGTCCCGAGCAGTCTCCCAGAGCCTCGGTGCCGGCGGGCATCACCCGATCCGGTGCACGTCTCCCGGCGCCCGAGTGCTTAGCTTGCTGGGGAACCGGTATTCGACAGCGAGAGGAGCAGCGACTGATGAGCGACGCAACGGCCGGCGAGGGCATGCTCGGCCCGGTTGACATGGTGGTGATCGGCTACCCGCCCGACGCACCGAAAACCGGCGAGGCGCTGCCCCTCTTCATCGACCTGGTGGACCGAGGCGTGATCAGCGTTCTCGACGTCCGGGGACTCCGCCGCAACGACGACGGCACGTTCGACGCGTTCGACGTCAGCGACGTCGACGGCATCCCCGACCTGACATTGCTGGAGGGGGCGCAGACGGGCCTGATCGGCGACGAGGACATGCGCACCGTGGTCGAGGCGATGGAGCCCGGCTCCGCGGCGATCCTGATCGTGTTCGAGAACACCTGGGCCGCCCCGTTCGTGAACGCCGTGCATCGCAACGGCGGACGCCTCATCGCCTACGAGCGGATCGGCGCCCAGGATCTCCTGGACGCACTCGACGCAATCGCAAGCTGACCCCGAACCAGAGAGGAGACCGAGATGCCGTTGCTCAGAGGTATGGCGAGGACCGCAGTGATCGCAGGCACCGCCACCCACGTGTCGAACAACGTCAGCCGCCGCCAGGGCGAACGCTGGCAGCGCAAGGAAGAACAGCAGTACGCCCAGCAGCCCCAGCAGGAATACGCGGCGCCTCCGCCGCAGGCCGCGGCCCCGGAAGCCGACCCGATCGAGCGCCTTCGCCAGCTCGGCGAACTGCACGACCAGGGGATCCTGACCGACGCGGAGTTCCAGGCGCAGAAGGCGAAGGTCCTGGGCTGAGGAGGCGCCGGGCGGTAGGCTCCCCGCCCGAGCGAGATGGAGGGGTGAGATGAGAGGGGACGGCGCCGAAGGCGGGCCCGCGCCCGCGGGCGGCCCTGCGGCGGGCGCGCGGCGGCCGAACATCGTGCTGCTGATCACCGATCAGCAGCGCACGCCGATGCACTGGCCGCGCGAGCCCGGCTGGCTCGAGCACCTGATGCCGAACGAGGCCGAGCTGCGACGGACCGCGATCTCCTTCGAGCAGTCGTGCACTGCGACCGCGATGTGCTCGCCGAGCCGCGCGACGTTCCTGACGGGCACCTATCCCTCGCGTCACGGCGTCACGCTGACGCTCACGAACGGCGACCTGCAGCCGAACCCGGAGTTCCTGCCCGCGGTGCTGCGCCAGGTGCGCGACATGTTCACGAGCGGAGTCGTCCCCCGCGGGCGTCTGGCGAAGACATTCGTGAGGGGGGCGCTGCGGCTCGGTCCGTCGGCCGGTGGAGAGCCCGAGCTGCGCGCCGATCAGCCCACGCTCGGCACGCGCCTGCGCGACGCCGGCTACACGGTCGTCTACAAGGGCAAGTGGCACCTCACCGCGCCGCTGGCGGGCGGCCATTTTTGGGGCGAGGCCGACGCGCGGCGGATGGAGAGCGAGTTCGGCTTCGGCGGCTGGGAGGCCCCGGATGCCGGCGAGAACACCGACCCGGCCCACTTCGGCGGCGGCAACGCGGGCCGCTCGGGGATGGGCTGGGACGAGGACTACATCAGACAGGTCGAGGCGTTCCTCTCGGCGGCGGCGCTCCCCGAGCCCTTCTGCCTGATCGTCTCGCTCGTGAACCCGCATGACGTGCTCGGCTACCCGCACTCCTACCGCGCGGGCGGTTTCGACCGCTCGCAGTTCGCAGACATGGGTATCCCGCTGCCGCCGACGCTCGACGAGCGCCTGCACGAGAAGCCCGCCGTGCACTCGCTGATGCAGCTGGGGCAGACCTCCTACATCGGTGCGCTGGAGAGCCGCGAGGCCAAGCAGGACTACGTCAACTTCTACGCCTATCTGCACGGGGTCATCGACGAGAAGGTGGGACGCCTGCTGCGCGCGCTCGGCGACGCCGGAGATCCGCGCTCGCTGCGCTCGCGCACCCTGATCGCTCGCATCTCCGACCACGGCGAGATGGGCCTCTCACACGGCGGTCTGCGCCAGAAGATGTTCAACGCCTACGAGGAGACGATCAGGGTCCCGCTGGTGTTCTCCAACCCCCTGTTGTTCCCGTCAGGCGTGCGCAGCGACGCGCCCGCCTCGCTGGTCGACCTCGTGCCGACGCTCCTTTCGATCGCGGGGGCCGAGCAGTCGGGCACGCTCGACGGCGTGGACCAGAGCGGCGTGCTGGCGGCCGCCGCGAGCCCCGACAGGGACGCGCTGGCCGTCGCGGGCGTCGATCTCGGCGGCGTGCTCGACGCGCGCCGGGCCGCACGCGCGCGCGAGCACGTCCTCTTCACGTACGACGACCATCAGGCGGGCACCGCGCGCCAAGAGGCGCCCGGGCAACCCAACCGGGTCCGCTGCGTGCGCGCGGGGCGCTTCAAGTACGCCGCCTATCTGGACCCGCACGGACGGGCGCGGCCCGAACACGAGCTCTACGACATGGAGGCCGACCCGATCGAGGCGCGCAACCTTCTCGAGCGCGAGAGCGCGCGCCCCCGCAGCTCGGACGCGGCGCGCGAGCTGCCACGGCTCCGCGAGATGCTCGTCGAAGACGCGCGCGCGACCGCGACGAGCACCCCCGGGCTCTGAAGGGCGGGCCGGCGGTCAGGGAGCTACGGCGACCCGCGCGATCGTCGTGATCGACTGGTAGTAGAGGTCGCGTCCGAAGCCGGGCGCTGGAAACAGGAACCCCTGCGTGGGGGAGGGCACCGCGACGCGTGCCTTCTCGGCGCCCGTGTCGAGGTCGAGCACGACCAGCTCGTCGCCGCCGCGCAGCGTGGCGGCGGCGCGGCGCATCGGCGCCAGGCGGGAGAGACGCTGCAACACCGCCCGCACCGCCGCACGGGCGAACGGGTTAGCCGGGTTGCGCGGGCCGCGCCAGTCGCCGACGACGAGCTCGCGTGTGTCCGGGAACACGATGATGTGCCCGGCGTGGGCGAAGCCGTCGCGCCGCCAGAGCGGCGCCAGCTCGTCGCCTTCCATGCGCCAGGCGCGCAGCACCGCGTTACCGGAGTCGTAGGCGACGA
>Ga0070741_10010876_pt1 | contig 17006 bp, 19 predicted proteins | sample Coa_R1_4_FD_66440 | JGI IMG/M metagenome (GOLD analysis project Ga0070741, IMG submission 66440) | Surface soil microbial communities from Centralia Pennsylvania, which are recovering from an underground coalmine fire - Coalmine... | ecosystem: Environmental > Terrestrial > Soil > Unclassified ...
CTGGTCCAGCGCCTCGAGGAGAGCGAGACCGTCCGCGGCGGCATCATCATCCCCGATTCGGCCAAGGAAAAGCCGCAGCAGGGGGAAGTGATGGCTATCGGGAAAGGCAAACGGCTGGACGACGGCCGAATGGTCGCTCTCGACGTCAAGGTCGGTGACCGCATCCTTTTCGGCAAGTACTCCGGCAACGAAATCACCCTGGATGGCGCTGAGTACATCATTATGCGCGAGGACGATGTCCTCGGAGTTCTGGATGCGGCCGCCCAAGAGTTTCGGAAAGCCAGCTAGTTAAGTTTGGATAACGAGGAGATATCGTGGCTAAACAGATTATCTACAGCGATCAGTCCCGCCAGGCGATTCTACGCGGCGTCAACCAGCTTGCCGAGGCAGTGAAAGTCACCCTCGGCCCCAGGGGACGCAATGTGGTACTGGAAAAGAAATTCGGGGGACCCACGATCACAAAAGACGGTGTAACCGTGGCTAAGGAGATCGATCTAAAGGACCCGCTGGAGAATATGGGCGCCCAGATGGTCCGCGAGGTAGCGTCGAAAACCTCTGATGTTGCTGGTGACGGAACCACTACGGCGACGATTCTAGCCCAGGCGATCTATCGAGAGGGTGTCAAAGCGGTGACCGCTGGGGCGAACCCCATGGCCGTCAAGCGCGGCATCGATAAGGCGGTCGAAGCGGCGGTGGACGAAGTCAAGAGGCTATCGAAGGCGGTCTCCGGTGAGATGATCGCGCAGGTTGCCAGCATTTCCGCCAATAGTGACGCTACCATCGGCGATGTCATCGCCGCGGCGATGAAGAAGGTCGGCAAGGACGGCGTGATCACGGTCGAGGAGTCCAAGACTATGACCACCGAGTTGCAGACCGTGGAAGGCATGCAATTCGATCGTGGTTATGTCTCGCCCTACTTCGTGACCGACACCGAGCGCATGGAATGCGTGTTCGAGGATCCGTACATTCTCATCCACGAAAAGAAGGTCGCCAGCATGAAGGACCTGATGCCATTGCTGGAGCAGATAGCGCGGGCCGGTAAACCGATGCTGGTAATTTCCGAGGATGTGGAAGGCGAAGCCCTGGCCATGCTCGTGGTCAACAAGCTCCGCGGGACGCTTAGTGTTTGCGCAGTAAAGGCACCCGGTTTTGGGGACCGGCGCAAGGCGATGCTGGAGGATATTGCAATCCTCACAGGCGGCAAGCCCGTCATGGAAGAGACCGGAATCCTGCTCGAAGGCGTAAAGTTGGAAGACCTGGGCCGGGCCAAGCGGGTCACGGTGGACAAGGACACCACCACGATCATCGATGGCGCCGGGACTCAGAAGAATATCGAAGGGCGCATCAGGCAACTACGCGCGCAGATCGAAGAGACGACCTCGGACTACGATCGCGAGAAATTGCAGGAGCGGCTGGCAAAGCTGGCCGGCGGCGTGGCGATCATCAAAGTCGGGGCTGCTACTGAGACCGAGATGAAAGAGAAGAAAGCCCGGGTGGAGGACGCTCTCCACGCGACCCGCGCTGCCGTCGAGGAAGGGATCGTGCCTGGCGGAGGCGTTGCCCTGCTGCGCGCTTCGGTGGCGCTGCAGCATCTGGAACTCGAGGGGGACGAGCAGTTCGGCGTCACCATCGTACGTCGTGCCTGCGAGGAGCCGGTGCGGCAGATCGTCCTGAACTGCGGGACCGAGGGTGCGGTTGTGGTCGAGGAGATCAAGAGACACGCCGATGCTAATTACGGTTACAACGCTGCCTCCGAGAAGTACGACGACCTGGTGAAGGCGGGGGTAATCGATCCCACCAAGGTAACGCGCACGGCTCTGCAGAACGCGGCATCCATCGCCTCTCTGATGCTCACGACCGAGGCCATGGTGTGCGGGATTCTGGATGAGACGGATGGCGGATCATGATCCGCGGCACCGTGATGCTGTTCTCGGCACGCTGTCCGTATTGCAAATCCATCGACTTCAGAAGGGTGGGCGCGCAAAACGCCATGGAAAGAGCTTTCCACTGGCTGCTGCAACCGTATCGGTGCTGTCTTTGTGGCCACCACTTTTTTCTCGCCCGATGGGAAACTCCCGTCGGCGAGACCGCCTGAGAGCCTACGTGCCGGCTATGGCCTGAAGTGAATTGCGCTTCCGGAAGAGGAAAGAACAATGAAGAAAATCTTTGTGGGAAACATGGACCGCACAGTGACGGAACCGGTGATCCGCTCCCTATTTGAACCGTACGGTGCTATCGAGCGCATTACGATTGTGTCTGACGAAGCGGGGCATCCGAAAGGGTTCGGCTTTATCGAGATGGCCGATGACGATGGCGCCGGCAAAGCCATTGCGGCAATGAACGGCTGCGAACTGAATGGTAAAGTGCTGACGGTCAGCGAAGCGCGCTCGAAGGGGGCGGTCCGCAGCGGCGGCCGCCGGGCAGAGTAGGTGGGAAGCATGTCCGCCGCAGGCCGCCAGGTTTGGATTTCAGTTACAGCCGGCACGGTCGCGACAATGACCATGCTTGGCATAGTCGGCTGGAACGGCGCTCACCCGCGCCCCTACTATTGGATGATCGTCGTGATCCTGATCGTATTGTGCGTTCTCGCCTGCAAGAAGTTACGTGCGCCAAAACAGAACTAACAGGACAAGACCAAACGAAGGAAGCGTGGCATGCTCGGCTATAGCACAAAAGTGGCGTTGATCAATCTCGTTCAATCGCTGGAAAGAGATGATCCCGCGGGGTGGGACGACCAGAACGAAACAGGCAAGTATTGTCTACTCGAAATGCACCAGATGACGACTCTGGCATACAAAGGCTCCCGAGCAGAGGGGGCAAATCCCGAAACCGCGCGGCTGGGGATGAAGCGGGCGATACCCCACGTTAATTCCATGTTGAGGGCGATTCGTCGGAAAGACCAGGCGGCGGCTCTCGAAAGCGGAAAGCTGGCCTTGGCAGAAATGTGAAGCTGCGCTTAGATGTGTTGCATTTAGCGCATCGCCCGCGGATTTAGGTGGGTGGGAATTGGTTGGAGGGTAAGGTCCATGGAGGATAGGGTCCATGCAATTGTTCATAGCGGAGTTGAGTAATCTCATCGACCAGGGTAAGTTTGAGGAATCCTGGCATCGCGATGGTTCTGTGAATCCGTATCTGAAAGTTGATTTTAGTTTCGTCGGGCGAAGGATCTCGATCTCGCTCGAACCCGGTCCTGCCGGGCGCTGGCAAACCGAGAGCGTCCATCAGTCTTTTAGTAGTGCCGTTCGCCGGGTGGACCCAAGGTGTAGTATTCGATGGATATGAGATGACGGGCGAAACGCTTGGAAGTTGAAACTTCAATCAGCTGTGGCAGCCGAGCGAAAGCCTTCGTCGAGAGCCTTCCTTAAAGAGTGCCGATAGAGGAGGATACCAACCCGTGAGTAGCTGACATAGCCTTGCTTACGGAAACGGTTCATGTAATGGGTGACAATCTCGCGGGAGGTGCCGACGTATTGTGACAGTTTCTCGTGAGTAAACGGCATAATTCGTACCGACCCGTCCGCCTGCGGGGTCCCCAGCCGATCGGAAAAATGGAGCAGAGAACGCGCGAGGCGCCGTTCGATGGTGTCAATAGCAAAGCTTTCGATCCGGCGACTTAACTCGACGTTGCGCTGCGCCAGAACCTGAAGCAACGCCACCGCCAGGCGTGGCCGTTTCATGACGAGGTGTTCTATCTCCGAGACAGGCCAAGTCATCACCTTGGCGGCTTCAACGGCAGTCGTCCGCTCGGAGCGGCGAGGTTCGGCGAGGAAAGCCGACTCGCCAAACAACTCGTCGGGCCGTACGATGTCCAGCAGCACCTCGGTGCGGTCTTCGGCGATTTGCGAGATCCCCACCTTACCCGATATCACCAGATAAATACCCTTCGAAGCATTGCCCGGGCCATAGATCATCTGGTTCTTTCGGTACTCGGTGGTGCTGGAGATCGGCAAATGCGCTAATACATCCTCGATCCCCGTCTGTAATTCCGACGATCCGTTGCTGGCTGTCATGGTCATCTCCTCAAGAGCGTGATTGTGTGCAGGTGCAGTTAATACAATTCATGAAGCTATTCCATCGCCGCCAGGACCTGTTCCAGCGGGATCGTAGCGAACGTCGTGGCATAGTCCGATATCCCGTAGGGAATGATCAGTTGTTTTCCGTGAACGAGGCTGCCGCACGAGTAAACTACGTTTGGCCGTCGCGTTCCGTTGTATTGGGCTTGATCAGCGGTTCGGGCAGGCGGCCGATTACCCTGGTGGGGTCGTCGCGATCGAGCAGAAAAGCGCCGATGCAGTAACTTGCGCATTGGCCCCACGCCGTGGCTGATTACGAGCCAGCCGGCTTCGGTTTCGATCGGCGAGCCGCAGTTTCCCAACTGGATGAATTCCCAGGGAAACCTGGGCTCCAGAATAAGCTGCATGGTGTCCCAGAAATGAAGATGATCGGAGAACATCACATAGATGTTCTCCGCGTCCTGCCGCCTAGCATCACGTACTGTCCTTTAATTTTGCGGGGAAACAGTGCCATGCCTTTGTTCTCGACAGCCGGACCGTTCAACGTGATGAACTTGAAACGAAGAAAGTCGGGCGTCTCGAGGAATTGGGGAAGAATCATTTTGCCGTCGTACGCGGTGTAAGTCGCATAGTATGTGTGCGTGCCGTCATCCTTGTGGAATAGGACAAAGCGAGCGTCCTCGGTCCCGTTACTCTGCGAAGGAGTAACAGGGAACAGCACTCGCTCGGACAGACCCGATGCCGGCGCGAATTGCACTTCGTAATTGGAGCTGGCGAGCATCAGGGTTTGTCTGGCTATGTTCTTAGTCGTCTCCCGTTCGAGCTCCGGAAGGTGGCTCACGACACGGCTGATACTGGCGCGCAATTCTTCCATCGTGAATGCGTCCGCCAAGCCGAGCTCGGCAACCTTGTCGAAAAGTGTCATCAGGCGTCCGATCAGATCTGCACGGATATCCTTGGCCAGCGCGTCGCTCTTGGTCTGCCGCAGGTATTCGTGAATGCCAATCAGACTGAATGCCCAGACCCGCGGCGAAGTAAAGTCCGTCACGGATGGCAATGCCTGCGCAAAGAGCTGTTCCGCCATTCTCTGTGAGCTCCAGTGCGGCGAGCGCCCCACAGCGGTGCCTAACGCCCAGATCGCGCGGCCATGAGAGCCTTCAGATCCGTGTACATCCAGCCAGCGGCGGTCAATACTCAGGAAATTGTGGAAACGTGTCGCTTTTGGATCGAAGGCCTTATGCAAGAACGCGGCGTAGGTCTTGGCAAGGCCCCGGACACGCTTCGGAGCTTCTTCCAACTGGCCGAGCAGCACCGCCAGAATGAGTGCGCGGGCATTGTCGTCCGTGCAATAGCCTTTAGAAACATTTGGCGTCGTGAAACTTGCGTGTTGGAGAATGCCCGTCGAATCGGTCATATGGTAAAGATGATTCAGATTCAACTCCGGCGATACGTGCGGCCGATGACCGAATCCGTTTGTCGCCATAGCTTCGTGCGACACTGCTGTTCCTTGCTTTTGGGCCACTTCGAAGGAGTCCATGTAGAGCAGTGCCGTCTGGCTCCACACCATTGTGCGGCCCAGCTTGTAGGCTTTGCTGCTCATGAGGTTCCGGCGCGTTTCATCGCGCAATAATCCACTCACTTCATGCGCTATCGCCGCCGGGTCCGCAAAGGGCACCAGCACGCCGCGCTGGTCGCGCAACAATTCCGCGGCATGCCAATACGGCGTGGAGATTACGGCTTTGCCCGCGCCAAACGCATAAGCTAATGTTCCCGACGTAATCTGCGCTTCATCCAGGTAGGGAGTGATGTAGAGATCGGCCGCTCCAATGAACTCGGTCAGCTCCTTAAGCTCCACAAAGCGGTTGTCGAAGATGACGTTCTTCTCGATCTTGTTTTTCCTGGCAATGGACTCGAGGCCGAGGCGGTAGGCTTCACCCCTGGTGCGCAACTCGTGAGGATGCGTGGCGCCCAGTACGACATACACGACGTCGGGAAACTCCGCCACCACGTCCGGGAGAGCACGGAGCACATGCTCGATCCCCTTGTTCGGGGAGAGCAGTCCGAACGTCAGCAGCACCTTTTTCCCACACAGACCAAACCGGCTCTTGTAATGGTCCGGAGCGAAGAACGTTACATCGGGAATGCCATGCGGAATGAGGTCGATCATGGCCGCAGGAGCCTGGTACACCTCCTCCAGGATCGTTCGGCCCCGCTCCGTCATCACCACCAGCCGGGTTGACCCTGCGATCAGCTCCCGCATCACGCGATTCTGCTCGGCGTTAGGCCTCCTCAGCACAGTGTGGAGCGTGGTCACGGCCGGGGCTCTCAGGTCACGCAGCAATGCGAACAAGTGGCTGCCGGCCGGCCCGCCAAAGATTCCAAACTCGTGCTGGATCGAGACCACGTCCACGTCGCTGGAGTTCAGGAAGCCGGCGGCGCGACGGTAGGAGCTCAGATCCTGCTCCTCAATCTCGAAGCGAACCACGTCTGGATATTGATAACATCCATCGATATCATTGACCGGCACAGCGAAGCACCGGCTCCTGGGGTGCCGTGCTGCGACGGCCCCCAGCAGGTCGGAAGTAAATGTGGCGATGCCGCATTTGCGCGGCAAGTAGTCGCCGAGAAACGCGATGTTACGAACGCTGGATACTTTCTCCACGGCTGCCCCACCTTTTCGCTATTGGGCGCCCGACAGCAGGCGGAATTTGCTTGTTAATCTCGGCCGAGCCTGACTCCGAACGTCCCGTTCACGCGGCATCGTCGAGGCTTTCGCCGAAGAATTCGTTCCGTCCCGCCGATCGCGGTCCTCAGTCTCCTGACACGGGATACAACGGTGCGCCCACGGCACGGCAGCGAGGCGCTTTGGGCTTATCGCTTCGTCGCACTGGATACAGATTCCAAAGCTATCGTCGCGAATCCGGCGTAATGCCGCGCCACCTCGCGGAGCACGCCGGAATCACGATCCACTTTTCGAATTGCCAAATCCCGTTCCCTCGCGTATTGAATCTCATCCATCTGGCCCGCGCTCTTTTCGATAATAATGTCGTCCCGATTTCGCAATGCCCGAGCGAGCTCGGCCTGTTTTCGTTCCAGAACCTCTTGGAACGCCTCCGGCTCAGAAGGTGATGTCTTCCTGGCCGTTCCTTTCCCGCTCGGGCTGCGCACGGTTCTTTGCACGGGAGGGTCCAGTACGAACCCACGCCGATAGGGAAGCTGAAGCCCTTCGAGTCAGCGGCTTAGCGGAAAACTTACTGGAGCCGAAATGCAAAGGCTGCACCTGGAATGCGAATTTTGCCGACGGCCGATCCGCGGGTTTCCAGGAAAGGCCGGATCCTCGTCCCCGGGACGGTGGTTTTCGCCCATCCGGGCTTTTTGCGCGCATCGTGACATCATGCAATCGACAGCGGCGCCTGCTCGGGTCCAGCATCCAGATCCGCCATCTTACCGCCGGCAGTAGTGAATACACACGGCACCGCCTGCATTCGGATGTTGTTGGTCCGTGGTTGAGCTTTAAATAGGGACCGGCAGATACCTTGCCTCGTTTTGTGGACGATGCCGACCGGCGGGACTGATTGGCGGATGCCATCTGGCTCGAAAGGCGCCGGCTGATTATGGATCTTTATGGGTTTGGACCCGACAGGTCGCGATGGTGAAAAATGTAGCCGGGCGAATGTCCGTTCCGGCCTCACGGATGCCGGGTCAGAATGCTGGCCCTGGATCGCCCGGCCCTCACCTGCTGTCTTCGCCCGTATACTTCCGACACATGGGAGGGGATGCCGCAATCGTTGGAGTGGGCGGCTGCTTTGAGAATATCTTTCGTGTTCATCTGTGCTTGAGATTGCCTCACGACCGTGCATGTGGAGGGCGTATTCAACCCTGCTATTGGCAACGTCCGGAAAGTTGCCTATTGTGTGCGCTCCTTTAATGCCTTACGAAGTGTTTCGATCCAGCACATGACTGAGTAATCGGCAGCAGACGTCTCAAGAAGCGCCGAAGACTTGGGTCTGGCGATCGCGACTTCCTTATGCCATTTGGCGGGTAGCTGAATGGTTACCAGTTTAGGCTGTGCAGCTTCAAGGTGTCGCGCGAAAGCCCGGGCATTTGGCACGGCATCACTCATGAGCAACAAGTCAACCCTGGCATTCAACTCCGCAATCAGTGAATAAGCTTCCGGAACTGTGTGCGCTGGTATGGCGGCGAAGCAAAGCTCGAGAACTGCCGAAGACAGCACAAATATGCACCCTAAATCTTCGTGAAGTATTAAAGCTGTCTTCGTAAAAAATACACTTTCTCCTCGACAGGTTACTGCTACGTGCCGCTGCAAGGCCGCCCGCCTTTCTTAACTATTGTTCCCTGCTGTACGAAACTCGTACCTTTCGATTGAAACCGCGGTACCTATGCGGCTGCTCCGCACAACACGACCATAGATGCACAATTTCAAAGGACAATTCCCGTTCAACAGATATGGCCACACGACGACTAGATCGATCTTTGAATCGACGATAAATTGTTCGTTGGACAGGAATAACAAGCCAGTACTACTGATATTGCAAGTCTCGCCGTCGCCATTACTTCCCCGTTTCAGCGAGTAGCGCATCTTGAGCGCAATCGGAAACCGGAGTCGCTCGCGTCGGTCAGCCTGCACGGCAGGTGCTGAAGTCAGGCAGGCCTCCTTGCTGTTTCAGTGTTCCTCACGCACATTTCTTTTGAGTTTCCTGCCGGCCAAAATCAGCCCTTCTAGTGAGTGACAGATGCCCAACGTTGTTCCCCTATGGACGCCAAACAGTCGAATTTGTTTGTCTGATCTTGGCTGAGTCTGGCTCCGAACGCCTGTTCACGCGGCATCGTCCAGGATTTCGCACGAGGAATCCGTTCCCTTCTGCCGATGCCTATCCGCAGCCTCCTGGCACTGGATGCAACAAGGCGCCCAAGGCACGGCAGCGAGGCGTCTTGGGCTGATCGCCTCGTCGCACAGGACGCAGTTTCCAAAGCTGCCGTCATGGACTCGTCGCAGCGCGGCCTTCACTTCACGCATCAGGCCTGACTCACGGTCCACGTTTCGGATCGCCATATCGCGTTCCGTCGCGTTTTGGATCTCATCTATCTGATCCGCACTCTTTTCGATGGCAATGTCGTCCCGGTTTCGCAAAACCCGAGCGAGCTCGACCTCTTTTCGTTCCAGGATCTCCTGGAACACCTCCGTCTTAGCACGTGATGTCTTCATGGCCGTTCCTTTCCCGCTCTGGCTGCGCATGGTTGTTTGCACGGGAAGGTCCAGTACGAAACCACGCCGATCGGAAAGCTGAAGTCGTTCGAGTCAGCCGCTTAGCGGAAATCTCACCAGAGCCGAAATGCAAAGGCTGCACCTGGAATGCGAATTTTGCCGACAGCCGATCCGCGCGTGCTTTCTACCAGCGCCCGGTTGTGTTCCGATTGCCTGTGCGGATCTCGTCAAAGAACGGGGTGCGCTGCTGCTCGACGCACGCGGCAGCATATAGGTACATGGCCCCCGACCAGGTTTGCCAGTCGCGACCGCCGGGCTGACCAGTCTGCGCTTTGATCCACTCGTTGAAACCCCAGTCCGCCTCGTTTTCGTGCCACGGCTTGACCAGTTCGGTCAGCGCTAACAGCTTCCGCCTGGCCAGCCCGATACGCCCCGCCGCCACGCAGGCCGCCACATAGAAGCCACAGACAAAGGGCCAGACGCCCCCGTTGTGATATTCGCCAGGCCGGTTAAATCGCTCGTATCGCGGATGCCAGTCGGGATGGGTGGGCAAAATGTAAGGAAAGAAGCAGGGCGGCATGTCCACGGCGAGTTCTTCGCACTTCCGCAGGGCCTCACACTCCTCCTCAACCCATCCCACCAGCTTTCGCGCCCGATCGGGCGAGGCAATGCCGGTGAGGATCGCCAGGCTGTTGCCCAGCAGATCGAAACGATCGCTGTGGAAGAGTTTGTAGGAGTAGAGGGCGTAATAGGGCTGGGCCGGCACCACAAGCCCCTCGTGCTCATGGGGATTCTTCTCCGGACCGCGGACCTCCAAACAGTTCATCAATTCGCGTAATTGAGCTGCGGATTCGTGCTCGCCAAACAGCGCCAGATACGCGTAAACCAGCGCATTCACATATAGCCCATACCCTATCACCCACTGCTCGTCACGCCAGTCGCTGGTGGGCAACTGGGAGACCATCACCATATCGTCCGGGCTCTGGTACTGCATCCACTTCAGGGCTTTCTGCGCTGCCTCGTCGAGGAACTCCGGCTGGTTGGCTGACTTCCTGTACAGAGCCAGGCCAAAGAGGAACAGCGGCGTCGTGTCGCTGGCACCACGATCGGCCGGATCGTGCGCGAGGGATGGGATATGGCCGCGCGGGGTCTGATTGACTGCCAACGCGACAAGTGTGCGGCGCAGTCCGTCCGCCAGCTCCTGGTCGCCGGTGACCAAAACGCCCAGGGCTGAAATCATGAGGTCCCGCGTGTAAGGTTCCGGGTAGCCCCACCCGGCGGTCCGGGGTAGTCCTTGAAACGGCCCCCGCGCGTTATGGAGCAGGACGCGCAACGCCGCCGCTTTGGCCTGATCGATGGCGGCAAGCGACCGAGCGTCCATACTCTCTACCGAATCCCCAGCCGGTCGGACACCGTCTTCAGAAAATACCTGGCAACCTCGCGATAGTCGAACAACCCGACCACATGCTTTCGGCCCGCGTCGCCCATCCGCCGCCGCAGACCGCTGTCCTGCATGAGTTTCAGCAGATATCCGGCGATGTCGGCCGGGCTGGCCCGGAACTCCACCGTACGCGGATTTGGAAACACGATGCGATGGCTGTCGTCGATCCCGTGGCCTTCCCCGAATACGGCCTCACCAATCTTTCTCTCCTCTGCCACTTTCGCCAGGAATGCCGTGGCGCCGTGGACCATCGTATCGAGAAAGCCCATGGCGCGGATGGCGATCACCGGCTTTGCGCAGGCGTTGGCCTCCACCTGAATCATCCCGAAACCCTCCAGCCGCGATGGTGCGGTGTAGATATCGCAGGCGGACAACAGGTAGGGCATGAAGTTGTGCGAGACCACGTTGGTGGAATAGATGACCTTCTTCTCGATTCCCAGGTGCGCCGCCAGTTGGCGGTCAACCAGGTTCTGTTGGACCGTGCGGGGTTGAGGCCACACTTTGCAGACATATCTCCAGTCGGGCGCCTCGCCATCGATCAGGGCCAGCGCCTGCATTACCTCCTGGGCGCCCTTGGACGCCCCGTCGCCGCCTACGGTCAGGATCATGATCTGGTCTTCCGACACTCCCAGAGCCTCCCGGATCGATCGGACCTTCAGGTCATCACGGCTGTGCGGCGCGAAGCAGTCCGTGTCGCAACCCACTGGCAGCACCTCGATATTGTCTCCCCTGATCCCATCCCGGATGTATGTCTGCTTCACCCAGTTCGAGGTGACCAGGATCAGCGGCAGGGCGTTCAGCACCTCCTGGTGTGCCGCGATATAGCCATCGGCGACCAGCCATGGGACTGCCGTCATTCCGAACTGCTGCGGATGCAGGACAAGGTGCGGAACATGACCCCAGAACCCCACACCCACCACCACATCCGGCTGAAACCAGCGGTAGTACCATTCCTTTTCCTGGGGCGATTCGAAATGCACGGGGTGGACGTCCACGCCGGCCTCACGCAGGCCGCGGCACAATAGCTGGCCCTGCATCGCCAAGCCGGCCGCCGAAGGCGGGTACTCGGTAAGCACCAGCACTTTCATGAATTTGGCTCCCAGGGTCCCGCACGTTTTGTCGCTGCTTGTGCGGAGTCAAAGCACCAGAATCCTTCTTCTCGCGGAGTGGTCTGTGCTTCCCAACTGTCGGGTTCAAACCCATAAAGATCCGTAATCAGCCGGCGTTTTTCGAGCCAGATGGCATCCGCCAACACGTCTCGCCGGTCGGCATCGTCACGAACCCGAGGCAGGTATGCCCGGTCACCATCCTCATAGGCAAACAGCCACAGCCGCCCGGTGTCGATACGGCCCGATCGCCAAAGCTCAACCACGGACCGGCAACACTCCGCATGCCGGCGGTGCCGTGTGTACTCGCCACTCGGTCCGTGGGTCAGAATCAAGTTGTAGCTGTCCCCACCCAGCAGCCGTCGAGTAGTCTGGTGGACTTGTTCGATCGGCAGCGGCGCCTGCTCGGGTCCATCATCCAGATCCGCCATCTCCCCGTCGGCCCCCAACCGCAGCAAGACCCGGCGAAACTTCGGCGCGCGATCCGGATCGCTGGCTCTGCATAATGTCACGATGCGCCAAAGAAACCCCGGATGCGCGAGTACGTAGCCGCCGCACCAGAGTGTCTCGTCGTCCGGATGGGCGACGATCACCGCGGCCCGGGGACGAGAGTCCGAGCTTATCCTATCGGGCGCGATGAGTGCCCTTTCTTCGGGAGTAGTCCGAGTTACTGCCAACCGGCCAACGCTGCACGTGTGTGGCCGTACACGTTCTCATCGGACGTTGAGTTTTTTCTTCTTATACCGCAGGGTGTCGCGGGTGACACCGAGTAGCCGCGCCGCCTGAGTCTGGTTACCGCTGGTCCGCTGTAGTGCGCGGGCCACCAGGCTGCGTTCGCTTTCTCGGAGCGTGGCCCATTCGTCGTGGATTTCCGTGCCTACCGAAAGTCCGAGGGACACACGCCTGTTGCCATGTGAGACTGCGATCGGGAGACTCGACGAGGTAATCAGCGGCGATTCTTCCAGAATCATGCTGCGTTCGATGGCGTTGCGCAGTTCCCGCACGTTGCCGGGCCAATCGTAGGAAAGAAGCATCTCGGCGGCCGTGGCGCTGAGGCTTTTGATACTACGCTTGAATCTGCGATTGTAGTGCTCGATGAAGAACCTCGCCAGGGGCAGGATGTCGTCGGTCCTGTCGCGGAGGGGCGGAATCGTGATCTGGATGACGTTGAGACGGTAGTAGAGATCCTGTCGGAATGCCCGTTCTTTCACGGCCTCCCGCAGGTTCCTGTTGGTGGCCGCCACCACGCGCAGGTCGAGTTGGATGTCGCTCAGACCGCCCAGGCGGCGGAAGGTCTGCTCCTCCAGGACCCGTAGGAGCTTGGTCTGCAGGATCAGCGGAATCTCGCCAACTTCGTCCAGGAAGAGCGTGCCTTTATCCGCCAGTTCGAATATGCCACGCTTCCGCGCGCGTGCGTCCGTGAAAGCGCCTTTTTCGTAACCGAACAGCTCGCTTTCCAGCAACGTACCGGGGATGGCCGCGCAGTTCACGGCAATGAAGGGCTCCGCCTGCCGCGCGCTCTGGTAGTGGAGCGCATTGGCGATCAGGTCCTTTCCGGTCCCACTCTCGCCATCCAGCAGTATCGTGGCGGCTTCGCTCGCTGCTATGCGCGCCACGAAGCGGAGGATATCCAGCATGGCTGCCGATTCGGCAATCACCAGGTGCGTTTGCGACGCCGCCGATTTGGTGGTGTCCCGGAAAGTGGCCATTTCGCCGGCGAGTTGACCGTCGTGGAATATCTTGCGAGTCCGCATCGCCACCAGGCGCCCCATACCGGTACAAAGAAAATCTCGCGGCAGCTCTTCCCGAGCATCTCCTCAGAAGACATGCCAAAGAGTTTCTCTGCCGCAGTGTTAACGCCCGTAATGCGAGAGTCGGGATCGTATAGAACCAGAGCATCGGTGAGTTGGTTGAAGACCGATTCGAAAATGCTGGTTCTACACGAATCTGGAGCGAACTTCGACATTGCCTGCTTCACGCCTCGAATATATAAGCCCTTTCCTTATACTCGGTAAGTTACGCGGGCTCCTCTTCGTCAGGCCCTGGATGATGTGGCAGTCCGTCAACTCGATTTGTGCCGCCGTTTGGCCTGTTCGGGACCAAGCTGATGGGGTAGTCCGGGCCGGGTTTGCGTTCATGCTCCAAGCGTTCCATGCCGACGATGACAGCGTCGAGGGCATCACGCTCTTTGCGCAATTGAACTAGTACTTCTGTTAGATCCATAGAATGTTCTCGCACCAAGTTGTTTCCCCATATGTGGTCGGTTCTTCGGTGAGCAGACCGGCCGGCCCAGCCGACGCCCCCACCAGCCTGTTGAAAAGGGAGCGCTACGATCACTCAGGTTGATGAGCCGTCAACCCGATCAGCATGTGAACCCTTCGGCGCCATCAGAAACAGGCCCACCTTTGTTCGCCTGAGCCTTACAGCTTGGGCTCTCCCCCGTATTTCTTTGTTGGCCCGCAGCCAATCCGTTTCGGGTGATCCGCACCGGAAGGCTCTAGCCAGCCAAAACTCGTAGGCAAGTGCCGCGATTTTCTGCTGTTTCTGTAACTCGGAGAAATCCAGCAGAGTTGAGGTCATCGTCTTCGCCTGATTGATCATGAGCATCCCTCCCTATGTCGACCTACGCCCGCAGGAAACCGCAGGTCCTCGATAGGCTACAGCAAGAGTCAGTCCACAACCACCCAGCGCCCATGGGGAGGTTCGACCGATGCGCCAGCGGGAAAAGCGGAATTCACTGGAATGGAACAGAAGTGCAAAGGTTGCCACCCGAGATGCGAAATTTGCCGATTCGCGCCCGCTTTGACGTGGTCCGTTCCAGTCTTGACGGCTGCCCTGAGTCCAAGCCGACCGCTAATCAATCCGTGAAAACCTCGGTGGCCGCCGCTCCAACGGAATACGAGCCGGCACTTGCCATACCAATTGCGACTGGACGACGGCTGCCGCGCCGGATCGGATCCGGGGGACTGGTCCCGGGCAGAAACGATGCTCAGGGACATTCGTCGCGAACGCGAAGATCCGTCCCGCTGCTAGGCTGCACGGAATCCGAAACGCGGGCCGGGCTTCGATGGAAACGACATCGGGAGGTGTGCGAAATGGAACGGGCGAGTCCCGCTGGATCTGGGATTAAGGTCCCAGGTAAGCTTCATATTCCAGGTACCGGCCCCAACTTGCGGCGCGACGAACGGGTGCTAATTGCCTCGAGAGCAGGTGCGACCGCCCCGGCGCTCGGTGGCGAGACAGATGTCAACATGGAGATGTCAACCAACTGCGCAATCGAGGACGATGGCATATTCTCGGCATCTTTGAAGAAGGTTACGCGGCCGCAGGTCGTATCATATTCGACTCGGATCATATCGCCGCCACAGACTTGCCCAGTCGCGATCAGGTTCGAGAGCGGATGCACCAGGGATTGGTCGATGGCGCGCTTCAAGTGACGCGCGCCGTACTTCGCGTCAGAGCCTTGCCGCAACAGGTAATCGCGGGCCGATTCGGTGACAGAGAGCACGAACGGAACGCTGGGCGAAGAATGCGAGATCCGTCGCTGCAGGGTTTCCAACTCGATGGTCAGAACCTTGCGCAATTCAGCCTCGCCCAACACGCGGAACACGACTGTCTTATCGATGCGATTGATGAACTCGGGCGCAAACTTGCGGCGAGCCGCATCCAAACCCACCTGATTAACCTTGCGGTCCAGTTGCGCATCGAGCTTTCTGTCGCGCGCCGGCGCTCGACATCGGAGGCGGCGAATCCAAAGTTGGGCCTGAGGATCGACGCCATTTCGGCGGCTCCGAGATTGCTCGTCATAAAGATTATGGCGCGCGAGAAATCTACCCGGCGATTTCGCCCAGAGTAAGTGTGGCTTTGTCGAGGATGCCCAACAGCAGGTTCCACAGCGCATCGCTGGCCCTTTCGATCTCGTCGAAGAGCACGAAACTCAGTTTGAATGTCGGGGTGTGATACTGACTCAAGAGATCCTGGCTTAGTAGTGGACGGGTTTCCCGGTGGCCCAGGTATCCGGGAGGCGCGCCGATCAGTTTCGCAATCTCGTGGCTGCTGGAACTCGGCGCAGTCAATCTTGATTACCGCCCGCATATCGCCCACAAGGCTTTCGGCAACCGCCTCGACCATGCGGGTCTTTCCGGATCCTGTGGGCCCCAGAAAGAGAAAGCTCCCAACCGGTCTCCCTGGCCCCGACATTCCGGCAAGGAACGTCTGGTAGGTGTTGACGATCTGCTGAATTGCCTCGCCCTGACCCACAACCCGCCTGCGCAGATCCGCTTCCAGCTTCTCCGCTAGAAAGCCGGTCTGTGCCGGATCCAGTTGCTTGTTCAAGCCGCCCATAATCCTGCCCTCTTCCCATCCCACCGGCTGTCGCCGACATTGTGGTTTGACGTTCGTCCTTGCACGGGATGCGCCAGAACAACCTGGCACTATTTGTTTTGGCGGCTTGAAGACTATGAGCCGGTGTGAGGTGGGGAACGCACCGGCGTCGAAATGCAAAAACTGCACCTGAAATGCGGGATTTGCCGTCTGGCGACAGTAAAAGGCTTTTGTAGGCGTCCGCCGAGTTCTCCGGCCAGCATAGCGGACTCCGCCCAAATCACCGCCGCCGGCTTAATCAGCAGGCGGCACGGTGAAATAGAAACTCGATCCCACGCCGAGTGTCGACTCCATCCAAATTCGACCGCCATGCCACTCAATGGCCTTCCTGCAGAATGCCAGTCCAAGCCCGTTGCCGGGGTACTCTTTCCCGTGCAGACGCTTAAACACTCCGAATAGGCGGCTTTCGAATGCCGGGTCTATGCCAGGGCCGTTGTCCCGCACGGAGAATACCCAATCGGGATCTCTTCTTTCGCACGAAATATGAACGCGCGGCGGAGTCGCGCCGCAGTATTGGATGGCATTTCTCATCAGGTGGTGCAGTACCCTGGCCAATGTTCCGAAGTCGCCCATCACAGCCGGCAGCGGGTCATGGGTAACGATAGTTCCGGTTTCTGCAATCTGCTTGTCCGCTGAGAGCAGCGCCTGGTGGAGGACCGCTTCCATATCCGTCCGGGATGTCTGCCGCCCACCGTTATCCGCTGCCCAGTAGTCCACCATGTCCACGAGCAGCGACTGCATCCTGGCGGCACCCTCCTGGATACGCTCGAGGAACATGTCGGCATCGGAATCCAGCCGGCCCGCGTAATTCTCGGCTATCAATTGACTGAAGGAGG
>Ga0070741_10010877_pt1 | contig 17005 bp, 16 predicted proteins | sample Coa_R1_4_FD_66440 | JGI IMG/M metagenome (GOLD analysis project Ga0070741, IMG submission 66440) | Surface soil microbial communities from Centralia Pennsylvania, which are recovering from an underground coalmine fire - Coalmine... | ecosystem: Environmental > Terrestrial > Soil > Unclassified ...
CGCACGGCCGAGGAGATCTGCTTCAACCAGATCTCCACCGGGGCGCAGAACGACCTGCAGCGGGCGACCGAGATCGCTCGGGCCATGGTCACCGAGTACGGTATGAGCGAGAAGGTCGGCCCGCTGTCCTTCGGCGAGAACGGGTTCCGCAGCCCCGAGGGCCGGATGCTCTTCCCCGGAGCGGGTCCGGAGCTCTCGCCCGCGATGGCGGATCTCGTCGACGCCGAGGTGACTCGCCTCGTCAACGAGGCCCACCAGCGAGCCCGGGAGGTTCTGCAGGGCAAGCGCGAGTTGCTCGACCGGCTCTCGGACGTGCTGATGGCCACCGAGGTGATCGAGGGCAAGGACCTCAAGGAGTATGTCGAGGGGATCCGCCCGATTCCCACCCCCGAGGAGGCGCGTGCGGCGCAGGCCGCGCTGAACGGCGAGCGCCAAGGCTCGGGCCCGGGGATCGTCGCGTCGGACGGCGGCGCCGTCCCACCCCCACCCCCGGGCGCGATCGAGGGCTAGGCTAGGAGGGCTCGTCCGCGGGCGGGGTCGCGTCGCCCTGGATGCCCCGCGACACGAGCAGGTCGAACCGCCCTCGGAACCGGTCGAGGAACCGGTAGTAGTTGCGCTTGGACCACGCTGCCCGCCGGTCGGGCGGCGTCAGGTGCCACATTCGATGCTCGTGTCGTTCGACCGGCACCTCGACAACCACCGCCCGAAGACCCACGTCCTTCACGCGAAACGAGTACTCGATATCGGCGGTCCGATACCAGCTGAACTTCTCGTCGAAGAAGCCGGCGATGTCGAGGATCTCGCGCCGGAAGGCCATCAGGTACCCCTCGATCGCATCGACGTCCGGACCCCGGGAGGGCTCGAACTCGCGGAGGTCGGAGGTGACCACGCCAAACGGACCGCAGACTCCCACGGTGGGGTCCGCGAGCGCCGCCTCGAGCGGTCCAAGCACGTCTCCGGTCGGCTCGACCGAGGGGTCCGCCGCCAGGATCACGCGGCCGCGCGAGCGGCGCAGGCCCGCGTTGCGCGCCGCCGCCCACCCCGTCCCCACCTCGAGGGGCAGGACCTCAACGTCGTTCCCGAACGCGCCCTCGCCGAACCGGCCGGTGGTGTCCGCCACCACGAACTGGACCGATCGGCCGGCCGCATGTCGCCGGAAGCCGGTCAGGGCACGCTCGAGATCCTCCGGCCAGCCCTCGCACACCCAGTGAATCGAGACATCGGCGGTCGGGGGCTCACCGAGGACCGAGGCGACCTCCCTGGCCCGGAGCCGCGGCGCGGGCGCGGCCTTGGGTACCACGAGCGGCTCGAGCGTGGAGCCCTGCGGTGAGTCGACGATCCGGAACCCGAGCTCGGCGATCCGATCGCGGAGGGCGTCGGCCGCGCCGAAGTCGTGCGCCGCCCGTCGCTCCTCGCGCTCGGCGGCCAGACGCCGTACCTCGTCAGGAACATCGCTCACGTGTCGCGTCCCCCGGCGTGCCTCCCGACGAAGTCGAGGACGATCGCGGCCGCCTCCTCCGCCCGCTCGGACATGTAGGCGTGCCCCGCTCCCTCCAGGAGGACCAGCTCTGCGCCCGGGATCCGGGACGCGAGGACGCGGGCGTTCTCGGGATCCACCACTCGATCTTCGGTTCCGTGCAACACGAGCGTCGGAACGGTGATTCCCGGCAGACGATCGTGAGCGTCGAAGCGCCGCAGTGCCTCCCACTGCCTTCGCGCGGCGCCCCTGCGCGGTGGGTTCGTCCGCCATGCGCGGAGATCCTCGGCGACGTGCCCCGGGTGCTCGGCCGCGAACCGGGGAGCGTAGAGCGAGAGATGCGGCGCGCCCTTCGGCGACGGCGACCGAAGCGGGGTCGCCCCTGGGCCGCCTGCGGGGGTCGCTCCGAGCACGAGCGAGCGAACGCGCTCCGGAGCCGACAGCGCGATCCGGATCGCGATCGCACCCCCGAGCGAGACCCCGTAGACGTGCGCGCTCGACAGGCCGATCTCGTCCATCACCGCCAGCGTGTCGTCCGCGAGGGTCTCGATCGACGTCCATCGATCGGGCATGTCGGAGCGCCCGTTCCCACGTAGGTCGGAGGCCACCACGAACAGCTCGCTCGCGAGGAACGGGAGCGCTCGGCCCCAGGTCTGCACCGAGCCGCCGATCCCTTCGACGAGGACGATCGGCTCGGCATCCGGGTCCCCGTGGGTCTCGAAGTAGAGCCGGCAGCCGTCGGGACGAACGAGCCGGCTCACCGGCCCTCCCGGCTAGACCGAGTCCCTCGCGACGGCTCGCAGACGCCCGGCGATCGACTCGAGCGTCTTGATTGCGATCGACGGATGCTCGCGCAGCAGGCCGCGGAAGACCCATTCGGTGATGCCGGCAAGACGCACGTCGGTGAGGGCAGTCACGGTCGCGGTCCTGGGTCCGCCGTCGAGCAGGGCGATCTCACCGAAGAAATCACCCGGTCCCAGCGTCGCTTTCGTCTTGCCTCCGATCGTCACGCGCGCGGTTCCATCGAGGATGAGGAACAGACCGATCCCCCGTTCCCCCTCGCGCGCGAGAACGGTTCCGGCCTTGTGGCTGACTCCCTTGGCCGCCCGCGCGATGAGCGCGAGCTCCCGCTTCGAGCACGCCGAGAACATCGGCACCTTGGCGAGCCTGCTCGCGATGTCCTCGTCCCCCACCGGTCCTCCTCATGCGGCTTCGGCCGCTCACGTCGGCACGCGGATTCTACCCACCCCATCCGGGGCGCGCGAAAGCCGGAGGATGGGTAAGCTGACCACCGTGTCGGGACGACAACGGTTCGCGGCCATCGTCGCGCTGCTCGTGCTGGGATTGTCCATGGTCGCCCTCGCCGACGTCCTGAGCGAGTACTGGCCGCTGTTCCTCACACCGCTGCCGTATGGGGCGATCCCGTGGCTCGTGGTGCATGCCGCCGACGGCTCCCCGCCCGAGCCGGTTAGGTCGGGGTCTTGAGCACGGCGCCGACGAGCGCCGAGGCAAGGGCCGCGAGGCTGCCGATCGCGACGAACTGAATCCCGTCGCGCCACCATCGCCGCCCGGTGACCCCGCCCGTATAGCCGCCCAGCGCGAACAGGGCAACAACCGACAGCACGGCGGCCGCGAGCATCGCCCACCGGATCGGCAAGACCGCGAACGGAGCGAGCGGGATCGCCGCGGCGACGAGCGCGGCCGCGAACGTGACGACCGCGGCGCGCGCCGGTTCCTTGAACGCGGCGGTGCTCTGCGCCCCACCGTTGGCTCGGCGGTAGAGGTTCCGCTCGGCCGAGGTCGACGTGTAGAGGACACCCCCCATCGAGATCGCCTCGGCGATCCCCGACGCCAGGCCCGCGAGGGCCACGATCTTCGTGTTGCCCGAACCGATGGCAACGCCGAGCACGGTCGCGAGGACGTTGATGAGGTTGTCCTGCGCCCCGAGGATGATCTCGCGCAGGTCCGTCCGAACGGCGGGCCCCGCCGACTCGCCGAGATCGTCGGGTCGGAGCGCGGGGGCTTTCATACCGACATGGTGCACAATCGCCGGCCGCACGCTGAGGGTCGAACGCCCGAGCCGGCTCGGGGCCAATGGCCCGGCTCGCTTCGTCGCGGGGACGGGATTTGAACCCGTGACCTCTGGGTTATGAGCCCAGCGAGCTACCGGACTGCTCCACCCCGCAGCACGATGCTAGCAACCGCGGTCCGGCACGCCAAGCGCCTTCAGCGGCCGACGCTCTCCATCACCGCTTGGAGGTTCGCCTCCGGAGTCTCGGGAGGCACCGAGCACCCCGGCGCGAGCAGCAGCCCGACGCCGTCCGTGTCCTCGACCGCGGCCCTCCCCTGCTCGAGGACGTCCTGCGGGGAGGTCCGGGGCATCCTGCGGTGGTCGATCCCGCCCATCACCGCCCTGCCGAGCCGCGACCGGCCCTCCGCCAGCGAGGGGTTCCCCGGCTCGTGGATCGACCAGCTCACGGCTGCGCTCGGAAGCTCGGCGCCGAGATCGAAGTGCAGGCGCGGGCCGCAGAGGTGCAGGACGGTGAACCACGCGCTCGCCGAGACCGCTTCGAGCACCCGGCGGTCGTGCGGGAGCGCCAGGCGCTCGTACTCCTTTGGCGAGAGCAGGTCCGCCGACGCGTAGCCTGAGATCGCGTAGAAGACTCCGGCCGCCCCGGCACCGATCGACCGAACCGCGAAGTCGGCCAGCGTGTCGGCGATACGCTCGAGAGCCTCCCGCATCTTGCGGCCGTCCGAGCGGAGCGCGGACGCCGCCCGGGGCCGATCCTCCCCCACCAGATATCCGGCCACCGTGAGCGGCGAGAACACCGTTTGCAGCACCGGCACCTGAGGACCGAGCGCCTCCACGACGCGACCGAGCGCCTCCACTTGGTCTGCGAGCGCGGGGACCGAGGCGTCGGCCGCAGGCACCCCGGACCAGTCCCCGGGGCCCTCGACCACGGGTCCGACGAGCCTCGGGGCCGCGGTCCCATCGGGCGAGGGCTCGTACCGGGAGCCGAACGCCTGCGCGAAGCAGCACGCGCGCGGCTGGAGCTTCACGAAGTCCCATCCGAACCGGCGCTGCCGGTCGATCGTCACCGCGGCGAGGTCGCGGGCCGACCACTCCTCGCGGTAGGTATGCCCCCACCAGGCGACCGGCGGACGGTCGGGCCGCTCCAGCGCGAGCGCCACCCGCACCCGCTCCCGAGAATCCACGAACGGCGAGTCTACCGGTCGACCCCGCACCCCGAGACCGGCGACGAGCGGCAGTCCGTCGTTCGAACGGGAACGAGGGTGGAGCCCCACCAACCGGGCTCCACCCTCGCGTGCCGTTCAAAACGCCGCCGGGCCACCACGCGGATGGGCCGGGCTCTCGCTGCCAGTGCCGCCCGCCCAGCGCGACGCTCGTGCTTCATCCCCCGGCCACCCTACGGCCGGAGACGTAACGCGCAGGTAAGCGCACGGCGAAGGCGAGTTCAAGTGTCCAAAGGGTCCAATTTCGACGAGCTCGTCTCGGCCGAACGGAGGGCCACCCGGGTGCAACGCCGGCGGCTCACGTGTCCGAGAGGCTCTGGCGCTCGCGCTCGCGGAGCTCGACCCTCCGGATCTTGCCCGAGACGGTCTTCGGAAGCTCCGAGACGAACTCGATCTCTCGCGGGTACTTGTAGGGTGCGGTCGCCCGCTTCACGTGCTCCTGGATGTCGCGCGCGAGCTCGTCCGACGGCTCGAACCCGGGCTTCAACGCGACGAACGCCTTGACGATCTGTCCGCGAAGCGGGTCGGGCTTGCCGACGACGGCGGCCTCCGCGACCGCGCGGTGCTCGACGATCGCCGACTCGACCTCGAACGGGCCGATCCGGTACGCGCTCGAGGTGATCACGTCGTCCGCCCGTCCGACGAACCACAGGTACCCGTCCTCGTCCTCGCTCGCGAGGTCGCCCGTGAAGTACCAGTCGCCCCGGAAGCTCGCGGCCGTCGCCTCCGGATCGCGCCAGTACTCCGTGAACAGGCCCACCGGCCGCTCCGGCCGCCAGCGCACGGCGATGTTGCCGGTCTCGCCGGGACCGAGCGGGTGGCCGTCGTCGTCCACGACGCGCACGTCCACCCCGGGAACCGGCTTGCCCATCGATCCCTCGCGGATGGGCAGGCACCGGTAGTTCGCGACGATGTTCACGGTCTCGGTCTGTCCGTACCCGTCGTAGATGGGCAACCCGGTCGCCTCTCGCCAGACCTCGATGACATCCGGGTTGAGAGGCTCGCCGGCCGAGACCACGTGGCGGAGCGAGCTCCAGTCGAAGGACCGCAGATCGAGCAGCACGGCCGCCCGGAACACGGTGGGAGGCGCGCAAAACGTCGTCACACGGTGCTCGCCGAGGAGCCCGAGCATCCGCCCGAAGTCGGGCTTGCCACGCACGTCCCACAGGAACACCGCGGCTCCCATCCGCCACTGGCCGAACATCTTGCCCCACGCGGCCTTCGCCCACCCGGTGTCCGAGAAGGTCCAGTGCAAGTCGGTCTCGTGCAGGTCCTGCCAGAAGCGAGCGGTGAGCTCGTGGCCGATGCCGTACGACGCCTGGGTGTGGAGCACCATCTTCGGGTAGCCGGTCGTCCCGGACGTGAAGTACACGAGCATCGGGTCCTCGGCGGCCGTCGGCTGCACGTCCGGCGAGGCGTCTCGCGCCCGCTCGATCCCCTCCGCGAACGACAGCCAGCCACCGCCGGGCGGCTCGCCCACGCAGACCCGCACCCTGAGCGACTCGAGGCGGTCGCGTACCTCATCGACCTTGGCCGCCCCCTCCGGGTCGACGATCGCGGCGGCGGCCTCTGCTCGTCCGATCCGATACTCGACATCGCGGGCCGTGAGGAGCGGTGTCCCGGGCATCGGCACGGCGCCGAGCTTGATGCACCCGAGCAGCGCGAGGTGCCATTCCGGGATCCGTGGGAGCATGACGAACACCCGGTCGCCCTTTCCGACCCCTTGCGCTGCAAGGAAGTTTGCCACCCGATCGGAAGCACGCGCCATGTCGCCGAAGGTATAGCGGCGCACCTGCGATCCGCTCTCGTCGACCGCGACCAGCGCGAGCTTGCCGGGGTCGACGGCGGCGCGGGCGTCGACCACGTCGCGCGCGTAGTTGAAGCGCTCGGGGATCTCGAGGCGGAAGGAGCGCCGCGCCTCCTCGTAGTCCGTCATGTTCGGAGGAACCCGGGACACCACCGCAGACATGAGCGACCCCCTTTCGAGGCCGGACGGCCGGGACGCCGACGGCCGGGGTCAAGCGTACGCCCGGCGATGCGGAGCGCTCAGGCCGAAGGGCTCGGCGTCGGCGAGCCGGTCGGCGCCGGGCTCGCGCTGCCGCCGGACGCGCCGGCGAGCTGCGCCGCAAGCTCGGCCGCCCTGGCCACGTCGCCCTGCGCCGCGTTGATCTCGGTCTGATAGAGGGCAAGGTTCCCCGCCTTGAGGGCGTCGTTGGCCGCGGTGAAGTGTCGCTGGGCCGACTGAAGCAACGCCTGGATCTGCTGCTGGAGCGAGCCCTGGCCTCCCCCGCCTCCGCCGCCTCCGCCGCCTCCGCCGGGCGGTATCACCTGCCCGGTGAACGAGCTCGTCACGGCCGCGCGTAGGTTGCTGCCCAGCCCGACGGTTCCGCCGTTCACCACCAGGACGAACTTGAGCTCGGGGATCGAGTTCGTCTGCTCCGAGCGCACGTACACCGGCTGGACGTACAGCAGACCGTCGTTGATCGGGATCACCAGGAAATCGCCGAAGAGAACCTGGGACCCGACCTGCCCGAGGAGGGTCCGCTGCTCGGAGAAGTTCGGGTCCTGCTGGATCCTCGCGAACACCTGGGACGGACCGTCGACGTTCACGCCGGACGGGAAGATGTAGCTCACGATGGTTCCGTAGTCGGACGGGTCGGAGCTGGCCGCCATCCAGGCCACCATGTTCTGGCGGCCCTGCGGGGTGAACGGCAGGATCAGCTCGAAGCTCTCCGTGGAGGCTCCGGGAAGCCGCATGAGCACGTAGTACGGGCGCATGGGCTCCTCGGGCTGCCCCTGCGCGATCGTCGGATCGCTCGGGATCTGCCAGAAGTCCTGCTTGTTGTAGAAGACCGTCGGATCGGTCACGTGGTAGTTCACATACTGCGCGGCCTGGACCTGGAACAGGTTCTCGGGGTAGCGGAAGTGCGCGACCAGATCGGGCGAGGCCTCGCTCGCCGGGGTGAACAGGTCGGGGAACGCGTTCTCCCAGACCCGCAGAACCGGGTCGGACCCGTTCGACACGTCGTAGAAGGTCATGGTGCCGTTGTAGGCGTCCACGACGACCTTGACGGAGTTGCGAATGTAGTTGGCGCTGCCGGAGAGGGCGCCCTGGGTCGCGTTGGCAAGGTCGAGCGTCTGGGAGTACGGATACCGGGTGGTCGTGGTATAGGCGTCCTGGATCCAGACGAGACGGCCGTCCACGATGGCCGCGTAGGGATCGCCGTCGTACTGCAGGAACGGGGCCACCTTCCGGATCCGGTCGTGGATGTCGCGGAACAGCATGATCCGGCTGTCACCATCGATGAGGCTCGAGATCAGCAGGTTGACGTCGCGGAAGTGCCACGCGAACAGCAGGCGGCGCAGGAATCCCCCCATGGGAATGCCGCCCGTTCCCGTATAGCGGTAGGGGCCCGCGCCCGTCGCCGTCTGGCCGGTCCCGGTACCGAGCTCTGAGCTCTGGTAGTCCAGCTCCTGCGCCTTGGTGTCGACGACCACGAACGGAACATCCGAGACCTCACCGTAGTAGACGCGTGATCCGTTTCCCTCGAGCGGGGGCTCGCCGACCGGCGGGATGTCCGAGAGGGTGAGCTCCGGCGCCCCTTCGGTCGTGGCGGTGTTCACCTGGGCGGCCACGGCACCCAGACCGTGTGTGTACACGAGATGCGTGTTCTGCCACGTGCCGCCCCCTCCGGGAATGCCGTTCTGGCTGACCTCGCGCGCCGACAACATCACCACGCGCTCCTCGCCGTTGAGGACGTAGCGGTCGACGTCCACGTCCTTGAACTCGAAGAACTGCCGGATTCGCTGAAGCGACTGGAAGTTCTCCCTGAGGATCTGGGGACGCCACAGACGGATGTTGCTGATCGTCGCGTCGTTGGACTTCACGTCCTGTTGAGTGACCTGGGCGGCAACCGGTCGGGGCTGTTGATCGATCTTGTCGAGGCCGAACGCGAGGCGAGTCGCGTCGATGTTCCGCTTGATGTACGGACGCTCCTTCTGCAGCTCCTGGGGTGCTACACGAAAGCGCTGGACGAACGCCGGGTACATCGCGCCCGCCGTCACCGAGACGAGCGCGAGCAACCCGACCGCGATGACCGGCAACGCCCAGCCGCGGAGCCGGATGTTGACGAGGAACAGGACCGCGCACGCAACGGCGATGAAGATCAGGATGCGCAGTGCCGGGAGCTGCGCGTTCACATCCGTATACGAGGCTCCGTCGACGACGCCCCGATGGGACGTGAGCAGATCGAAGGTGCCCAAGGAGTACCCCCAGGCCTTGGTCAGGATGATCAGCCCGATCAGCACCGAGAGGTGCGCCTTCACCTGCGGCGTGACCTTCTCGCCGAGGCCCGGGGCCTGCGGGCGGATCCCGCCCCACAGGTAGTGAGCGACACCGGAGATGAACGTGACGCCGACCAGGGAGGAGAACAACCAGCCCTGGACGAACTCCAGCCACGGGAGCGAGAAGACGTAGAAGGAGGGATCGCGATGGAAGAGCGCGTCGGGCGTCCCGAAGGTGGCTCCGGAGGAGTTGCGCCACATCAGGAACGTTCGCCACTGGGTGGTCACGCCCAGACCGACGAAGATCGCGATGACCGCCGCGACGAGGGGGAGGAGCCACCACGCGTAGGGCTCGATCGCGAGGCGGTAGCGCTCGATGATCTCCTGGTCGGGGGTGAACGGCCGGTACCGGGGCGTGATCATGCGGACGATCAGCAGGTTCGCATACAAGATCGCGAAGAAGATCGCCCCGAAGAGCAGGCCGAGCACGACCTTCGTACGCAGGATCGTCCAGAACACCTGGCTGAAGTGGACCTCGCGGAACCACAGCAGGTCGACGAAGAAGCCGGAGAGCGCCGTGAGGGCGATCACGACCACAACGACGATCCCGAGGACGATGAACACCCATCGCCGGCCACGGGTCGCCTGAGGAACTCGAGCCACGGGGTTCCTTTCAGGTCCTCCGGAGAGCGGCCGTCAGCCTATCACCCGCCCCGTCTCTGAGCCGGCGCATCAGGCCCCGCCCCCGGCACCGGATCTCACGCCCTTGAGGTAATCGAGCGCGTCTTGGAAGCTCGACACGGGCACGAGCGTCAAGCCGCCCTTCGCGGCGGCCCTCGCGTCCTCGTAGTTGGCCTTCGGCACGAGGAACACGGAGGCACCCGCCTGCTCAGCCGCCACGACCTTCTGGCCGATCCCGCCGATCGGGTAGACCGTGCCGTCGAGCCCGATCGCGCCGGTGCCGGCGATCATGCGACCGCCCGTGAGGTCACCGGGCGTGAGCAGGTCGTACAGCCCGAGCGCCCACATGAGCCCCGCCGAGGGCCCCCCTACGTCTCCGCTCTCGATTCGGACCTCGAAGGGGAACTCTGGGATCAGCGAGATGCCGACCAGCGGCTTGCGCTCACCGCCACAGGGCCGGCGCACGAGGGACACTTCCTGATTCCGCCCGTCGACCGTGATGGCGAAGCTGAGCCTCGAGCCGGAGGGTACCGACTCGATGATGCGCGAGGCCGCAGCCGAGCCCCGCACGGGGGTGCCGTCGATCGCCCGGATCAGGTCGCCGGGGAACAGGCGGCCGTCCGCCGGGCACCCCGGCACCACACCCTCGACGAGGGCGCCCGGGTCGTGGTCGCGCGGGTAGCCCGTCAGCCTCGAGAGCACGACGTACGCGGCATCGAGCTTGCTCTGGTCCATCTGGCTGATCGCGCGCGTGCGCTCCTGTTGAGAGGTCTCTCCGGGCGCGAACAGCTCGTTGCGCGAGACGACCGCGCGATTCGGATCGAGCCAGGCGAACAGCGCTCCTGCCGGCGTGAGCTGGTTGAACTCCACCGAGGTCATCACGAACCGGCCCCGGGAGGGGTACACGGGGTGGCCGCTCACCTGGATCAGGGGCTCGACATCCCTGGCCGGTCCGGGTCCGAGCGAGTAGAGCGGAAGCCACACGGTCGTCGAGAGGACGAGCGCGCCGGCGACGACGAGGAGGATCGCGATCCTGCGGGCGGTGCGCACTGACCTCATGCTACGGCCCATCGCCCGTGCGCAGGGGAACCGCCGGGAGTACGCTTCGGTCTGAGACTCCGGATGCACCCCATGGCCGTCATCGGGTTCGCGTTGGGCGTGGGCGCGATCGTCTTCGCCGTCTCCTTGTTCGGCGGGGACGAGACGCTCGCGCTCCGCCCGGGCGGGGAGCCCCCGGGACCGCCGAGCGGAGGTCTGCTGGGGTTCGGCCCCGACGAGGCGAGCGGTGAGGAGCGCGGCACCGACGACTTCGTCTACGTCCCCGTGACGCCGGAGTCGCTCACCTGGCGGACCAGGCTGACCGGCGCGGTGGGCCTGGTCCTGCTCGTCGGTCTGGGGGCGTGCGCGGTGGCGTTCGGCGTCTACCAAGCCGGGCACCTCATCAACCAGACGATCGCCAAGTTCCTCGGTCAGTAGGACGGTTCAGCCCAGCCGCACGCGCGACCACCGGCTCTCACTCGGGCGCCTGCGTCGCACGAGCTGAAACGCGCTCTTGTAGTCGTCGAGGTGCTCGAGCATTGCGCCGGCGCCCACGACCACCGTCTGGAGCGGCCGCTCGGTGAGGTGCACCGGCACCTCGCACTCCTGAGCCAGGAGCATGTCGAGGCCGCGGAGCAATCCCCCCCCGCCGGTCAGGAACATCCCCGTCTCGAGCACGTCGTGGGTGAGCTCCGGAGGCGCTTCCGCGAGCGTGCGCCGGGCCGCCTCGACGATCCTCGCCACCGGGTCGGCCATGGCCGCCCTCAGCTCGTCGCCGGTGACCCGCACCTCGACCGGCGCTCCGCTCGCGAGCTCGCGCCCCACCACCGTCGCCGCCAGGTTCCGGGGCGACGGAAACGCGGATCCGATGGCGACCTTCAGGCCCTCCGCCGCCTTCTCCCCGATCGCCACGCCAAAGCGGGTCCGGATGTGCTCCTGGATCGCCGCGTCGAAGTCGAACCCCCCCACCTTGACCGATCGTCCGGAGACCACGCCGCCCATCGAGACGACCGCCATCTCGGTCGTCCCGCCCCCAACGTCGATGATCAGGTTGCCCACCGGCTCATGAATCGGAAGCCCCGCTCCGATCGCCGCCGCCAGAGGCTCCTCCACCAGGACGACCCCGCGCCCACCGGCGAACCGAACGGCCTCCTCGACCGCGCGGCGCTCGACCTCGGAGCTGTCGGATGGGATGCACACGAGGATGCGCGGTTTGGGGATCCGAGAGGCGCCGACCCGGCGAAGCACCACGGCGATCATGCGTTGCGTGATGTCGAACTCGGTCATCACGCCGTGTCGAAGGGGACGGACCGCGACCACGTTGCCCGATCGGCCGCCGATCATCTGCCAGGCCTCGTCCCCCATGGCCTCGACCTCGCCGGTCGACGCGTTCATGGCGACCACGGTCGGTTGGTTGAACACGATGCCCTCGCCCTGGCGGTAGACGAGGGTGTTCGCCGTTCCGAGGTCGAGCGCGAGCTCCCGTCCCATCCGCCCTTAACTCCCCATCACCCAGTGGGACTCGCCGGCGACGAGATGCTCCTTCTTCCAGATCGGCACGTCCTCCTTGAGGCGCTCGATCCCGTGGCGGCAGGCCTCGAAGGCCTCCGCCCGGTGCGGCGAGGAACACGCCACCACCACCGAGATCTCGCCGACCGGTAGCTCCCCGGTTCGGTGCAGGATCGCGACCCGCGACAGGGGCCAGCGTTCGAGCATCTCGCCGGCGATCTCCTCCAGCCGCCGGAGCGCGAGCTCGTCCCACGCCTCGTAGGTGAGCGACGTCACCTCGCCGGCCTCGGAGCGATCCCTCACGGTACCGAGGAACACGCACGTTCCACCCACACCGGGATCGCCGACGAACGCGAGCGCCTCGGTCGCGTCGAGGGGATCTGCGGTGACCCGCACCAGGAGTCGATCTCGCACCCGACCATTGTAGGGAGCAGACCGGCAGGGTCCGTTCTTCACGAGGCCGTCTCGGCGTACCGGACTTAGGATGAGCCCGTGGGTGAGCCCGAGGTGTCCGGCCCGTTCGGCGTCCCCCTGGGGGACATCTGGAACGACGTGCCGCTGTTTCGCGAGATCCAGCGCGTCCTGCTCTCGTCCACGGGTCCGGTGAACTGGGAGCTCGCGCGCCAGGTGGGGATCGCCTCCGCGTCGTGGGGCGGCGACGACCCCGCTCCCTCGGCCGAGGACCGGCGGGGGCTCGAGGAGGCCGTGCGTGTGGCCGAGCTTCAGGTCGCCGCTTTCACGGGGCTCGAGCCGCCCGGCGACGTCGCTCACGTTCAGGCCGTCCGAAGGAGCCAGTGGGTCCAAGCGAACATCGAGGGCCTTCGTGCGATCCTCGAGCCGTCGGCCGTCAAGCTCGCCGCTGCGATCGAGCGGGCGCAGGAGGACGAGGAGGCACCGCCGGAGACCGCCGGGTTCGCGAGGCAGGTCATGCAGCAGCTCTCCCCGCTGCTCCTGGGTGCCCAGGTCGGGTCGGTTCTCGGCTACCTCGGCCGGCACGTGCTGGGGCAATACGACATCGCCGTCCCTCGTCCCGGCGCCGGGACGCTCCTGTTCGTCGTCCCAAACATCGCGACGTTCGAGAAGGACTGGAGTCTCGAGCCCACCGAGTTCCGCACATGGGTGGCGCTGCACGAGGTGACGCACCGCTTCGAGTTCGCCAGGCCGTGGGCGTCGGCACGCTTCCGCTCGTTGCTCGGGGACTTCATGTCCACGCTCGAGCTGGACGTCGCCGGGCTGCGCTCCCGGCTGGAGTCGCTCGACGTGTCCGATCCCGAGGCCCTGCAGCGGATGTTCGAGGGCGAGGAGGGACTGTTCGGCACCGTCCTTGACAGCGAGCAGCGGATCAAGCTCGGGCGCATCCAGGCCTTCATGGCCGCCGCCGAGGGATATGGCGACCACGTGACGCACGGAATCGGGAGACGGTTGCTCTCCACGTACGGTCGAATCGACGAGGCGATGCGCCGCTACCGGGAGTCCGAGCACGCCGACCCGGTGTTCGAACGGCTCCTCGGCATCGAGATGAAGCGAGACCAGTACCGCCTGGGCAGGACCTTCTGCGACGCCGTGGCCGACCAGACCGACGAGGCCACGCTCGCCCGCATGTGGGACTCGCCTGAGGCGATGCCGTCCCTTCCCGAGCTGGAGGAGCCCCAGCTCTGGCTCGCCCGCACCGTGTGAGGACGTCCGCTATCCTGTCGGCCCGATGACCGTCGGCGAGCTCGTCTTCGCGAACGTCGTGGATCAGCGCGTCTACGAGACGCAGGGCGATCGCGGTCCGGCCGGTATCTACCTGCTCGCTGTCCCCGGCCGGGCGCTCCCCTTCACGATCTACCGGGCCTGGAAGATCGGGACCGGTACGGTGGCTGAGGAGGTGCACTTCTACGGGCCGTCGGGACGACTCGCGTACCGGTGGGGCCCGGCGGCCCGGCGGATGAAGGGGACGATGGACCTCACCGAGGAGCGCGACGTCGTCGACGACGCCCGATTCGAGGAGAGCGGGACGCACGTGGTCTCGTTCGTCATCGACGGTCAGATCGTCGGTGAGATCGAGTGTCCCCTGTTCGTGCAGGAGGCCCCCGCCAAGCTCCCCAAGGAGGTCGAGGACGGCCTGCGCAGGTCCGACGTGATCTTCGTGGAGGTCGAGGCCGGCGGAAGACGCGTTTCGGCGCCGACCTGGTTCGCCTACCGCAACGGGCGGATCTACGTGCTGTCGCAGCAAAACCCCGGGCCGCAGGAGCAGACCGTGCCAGGTATCCCCGGCGCGTCCGAGGTGCGCGTGATCACGCGCCGCAAGGCCAACGTCCCCGAGACCAGGGGCCGCGACACCGCCCTCGGCGAGTTCTACGCAGCGGTCCGCCTGCTCGAGGGTCCCGAGTGGGAGGAGGCTGCCAAGGTCCTGGCCGACCGCCGACGGAGCCGGGCCGGGCCCGCCACCGATTCGATCGCGCGTTGGCGTGGCACCTGCGCGATCGCCGAGCTCACCCCGCTCGTCCCCGCCTGAGCGTTCACGAGACCTGGCGACCCAGCGCGGTCGCGAGCGCCTGCAGCTCCTTGGTCAGAGCCTGCAGTTCATCGGGCCGGAGCGCCTGGGGGCCGTCGCACAGCGCGCGACCCGGATCGTGGTGGACGTCGACCATGACGCCGTCCGCCCCCGCCGCGACCGCAGCCCTCGCCATCGGCGCGACGAGATCCTTGTGCCCCATCGCGTGGGAGGGGTCGACGATCACCGGGAGGTGGCTTTCGAGCTGCGCGACCGCCATCCCGCCGAGGTCCAGCGTGTTCCGGGTGGATGGCTCGAAGGTCCTGATGCCGCGCTCGCACAGGATGATCGCCGAGTTCCCTCGCTGGGCGATGTACTCGGCCGCCATCAGCCACTCCTCGACCGTCGCAGACAGTCCGCGCTTCAGCATGACCGGCTTCTTGGTGGCCCCGACCTCCTTGAGCAGCGCGAAGTTCTGCATGTTGCGAGTGCCGATCTGCAGGGCGTCGGCCCAGGTGGCGACCAGCTCGACGTCCCGAGGCTCGAGCACCTCGGTCACCACGGGAAGGCCCGTGGAGTCGCGACACATCGCGAGGATCTCCAGGCCGGCCCTCCCCAGACCCTGGAACGAGTAGGGGGAGGTCCTGGGCTTGAAGGCCCCGCCGCGCAGGATCGAGGCACCGGCCTCCTTGGCCGCTCGAGCGGCCGCCAGGGCCTGTTCCTCGCTCTCAACGGCGCACGGCCCGGCGATCACGGTGAACATGCCGCGCCCCACCACGGCCGAGCCGATCCGCACGAAGGTGGGCTCTGGGTGGAGCGCCCGGGCGACCATCTTGTAGGGCTTGCCGATCTGGATGATCCGGTCTACCCCGGGCAGGCTCTCGAGCTCGAGACCCCGGAACACCGCGGTCTCGCCCACGAGGCCGATGATCGTGTGCACCGCACCCCGGGAGACGAAGGCCTCGCCTCCAGCCTCGCGGACCTTCTCCGCGACAGCCTCGATCTCGGCCTCCGTCGCCTCCCTCTTCATGACCACGACCATCGCGACCTCCTTTTGTCGCGGGTCCCGCTCCGCCCGGAGACACGAAGAACCCCGGGCTTCGGGCCCGGGGTCCCCTGCGGCTTGGAGCGGCTACAGGCGACTACGCCGGGCCTGGCCCGCCGTAGAAGAACCAGTAGCCGAACCGCTCCCTCATGAGGCCCCCATTGTGTGGGGTACGGACCCCGATGGCAACCGGCTCCCCGTCCGGCGGCGGCCAAGCACCGTCGGCGGCTCGCGCATCCCACTAGGATGCCGGTGTGTCCGTGACCGTCGTCGACCACCCGCTCGCCGAACACCTGCTCACCTCGCTTCGGGACCGGACCACCTCGCCCCCCGTGTTCCGCACGCTCGCCAAGCGCCTGGCTCTGGCGCTCGCGCTCGAGGCGCTTCGCGATCTCCCCACCCGCGAGGTGCACGTGGAGACCCCGCTCGAGCCGACGACCGGTCGGGTGCTCGGAGATCTCGTCGCCGTGCCCATCCTGCGGGCGGGGCTCGGCATGCTGGAGGCCGTGACCGAGCTGTTCCCGGAGGTTGCCGTCGGATACATCGGCCTCGAGCGGGACGAGGCGTCCCTGCTTCCCCAGTCCTACTACCGGAAGCTGCCCCCTGTGGACGGTCGCCACGTGCTCGTCCTGGACCCGATGCTCGCCACCGGAGGTTCGGGATCCGCCGCCTGCACGGCGGTCAAGGAGGCCGGTCGGCCCGAGTCGATCCGATTCGTTTGCGTCGTCTCGGCGCCTGAGGGCATCCGAAAGATGCAGGACGATCACCCCGACATCCCCATCTTCACGGCTGCCGTCGACCGACAGCTGAACGAGCACGGGTACATCCTCCCCGGCCTCGGAGACTTCGGGGACCGGCTGTTCGGCACCGAGTAGGCGGCGGAGCCCGCGAGCCCGGCGCGGCCGGGAGCCCGCCCGACCCAACCGACGCCGACCCGAGCCCGACGGCGTGGCGGGTCCCATGGGAAGGGGGGCCGGAGGACCCGCGCCCCCCGGGGATTGCCCTCACGTAATATCCAGCGGAAGGGCACGAGCGAGAGGAGGGGGAGCCGAATGACGCGGATGACGAAGCTCGTCGCCGTGCTCGCGGTGTTCACCATGCTCGCCGCCGCCTGCTCGAAGAGCACCGGGGGCGGCGGGGGCGGGGGCGGCGCCACAGGGGCGCCCGGGGCCGGCGTGACCGCCTGCGAGGTGACCGATACCGGGGGCATCAACGACAAGAGCTTCAACGCAACCGC
>Ga0070741_10010878_pt1 | contig 17005 bp, 16 predicted proteins | sample Coa_R1_4_FD_66440 | JGI IMG/M metagenome (GOLD analysis project Ga0070741, IMG submission 66440) | Surface soil microbial communities from Centralia Pennsylvania, which are recovering from an underground coalmine fire - Coalmine... | ecosystem: Environmental > Terrestrial > Soil > Unclassified ...
ATGAGAACTATCTCCGCGAATCCGCGAAGAAGTGTCTTCGCCGATGGCTTGCCACTGACCTTGCCGGGTACGGGTACTTGAAGTTGGAAGGAGGCCAGCCATGACGCCAGATATGAGGGCAGCAGACAAGACCCTTGACGAGCGCTGGGGTACCTTCGACATCTTCAGGACCGAGTCGGCCGCGGCGGCCGAGGCCGTTGCGGAGGCTGCCGCGCGCAAGCTCAGGTCGGTGTCCGGGGACCTTCCCGGTCTGCTCGCCGCGCGGGTTCACGTGGACCTCGGCGGGACCGTTGTGGTGTGCCGGGGCCAGTGGGACAGCCCGGAGAGCGCGGATGATCCCCCGGTCCTGCCGCTACGGGAGATCGCGGAGATGCCCGGGGTGCGCACCACGACACCACTGGGCGGCATCCCGGCCGAGGGCCTTCAGGGTCCGGACGCGGGCCGGCCGCCGGGGATCGCCGTGGTCGCCATCCGGCACCTGGCCGACCAGGCATCCGCTGACGCGGCGCTGAAACTCCTGAGCGCTACTGGGGAGTGGAAGCGGAGCTTCCCAGGGTTCGTCTCGGCCGTTCCGTACGTCAGCACCGACGGAACACTGTTCGTGAACTATCCGACGTGGGTTGACGAGGCCGCCTACCGGGCCTGGATGGCAGATCCGAGAATCGCCCCGGCGAAAGCCGAGGTGGCCCAGCTGGACGCCTCGTCTCCCGAATTCCTGACCTGCCGGGTGACCGCGGACATCGGTGGGCTTTGAGGTGGTGAATAGCGATGAAAGTGATCGTCGACAAGGACAAATGCATCGGAGCCGGGCAATGCGTGATGACGGCGCCCGACGTGTTCGATCAGGACGATGACGCCGGCACCGTTGTCCTGCTTACCGAACGGCCGCCCGCGACCGTCCAGGACAACGTCCGGCGGGCAGTGAACTTCTGCCCGGCACGAGTTATCGAAGTCGATGAATAGCGGCTCGACGGCCGTCGACACGTTCGAGATTCTCCGGTTCGCCGAGCGAGATGCGGCCGAGCAGACGGCGGACCGGCTGAGGACCATGCTCGATCCTCGGCTGGGCTTCACCTGGTCGGACCTATTCGTCGATGGTGAAGCCGACGGCGCGGCCGGTGCCGCGCAGGCCGCTCTGGTGCACTGCGCCGAGTGGCCTGCCCGGCCGCCGGCCGCGGAGCAGCGGGAACAGCGGGAACTGCCCGAACTGGCGCGGCGGCTGGCCGCGGATGCCGGTGCCCAGCCGGCGAGGACCCTCGGCGGGACGCTCGCGGTGAGCATCGACGGCCCGGCCGCCGCGGCGGCTCCTGGCGTCGCGGTACTCGCCATCCGCCATGTGAGCGGCATCGATGCCGCCCGTGAACTCGGGACGTTGCTGCTGCGCAGCGGAGAATGGAAACGCGAGGTATCCGGATTTATCGGTGCGTCGGCGTATATCTCCGCTGACGGCCGTGAATTCATCAACTATGTGCGATGGGTGGACGAAGCGGCATACCAGCGTTATATGACGGATCCGCGGAATGCGGCGGGACAGCCCGGGATCGCCAGCACCGAATCCGCCGAGCCCGAATTCGTCAAGGGCCAGAGCGTGCGCCATACCGGCGCGCGATTAGGTTCAGCAGTTCTCATGCGGGTAGTGGCGCGAGGGAGTCCATCGAATGGAGGACGAAGTTGACCCGCATCGCAATCCTCGTCGGTAGCACCCGTCCCGGCCGCAACGGCGAGGCGGTGGCTCGCTGGGTGTACGACCGGGCCGTCCAGCGCGAAGACGCCACGTTCGAGGTGGTGGATATCGCCAAGCAGGACCTGCCGTTCCTTGACGAGCCCGCCCCCGCCGCGCTGGATTCCGACTATCGCAGGGAGCACACCAGGCGCTGGTCGGAGACGATCGCCTCGTTCGACGGTTACGTTTTCGTCACGCCGGAGTACAACCACTCGCTCTGCGGAGCGCTGAAGAACGCCATCGACTTCCTGTACGTCGAGTGGCACAACAAGGCCGCGGGCTTCGTCGGCTACGGGCTGAACGGCGGGGTGCGCGCGGTGGAACACCTCCGGCTCGTGATGGCGGAGCTGCACATCGCCGACGTCCGGGACCAGGTGGCGCTGTCCCTGTTCACGGACTTCGAGGACATGAAGGTCTTCCAGCCCGCCGCGCACCACGAGCCGATGCTCGACCGCATGCTCAACGACGTAGTGGCCTGGTCAAACGCCCTTGCGCCGCTACGGAAGGATCAGGCCTAACGACCAGCGGTGCTTGTTCCGCCGTCGAAGTTCCGCCTGGCGAACCGGACGACCTCGTCGATGGCCTCGTCCGCCTCATCCAGCATCCCGAAGCTGAGCTGGAAGACATGCGTGCCCTCGGCGGTCGCCTGGAGCGTCACCTCGACGTCGTCGCGAGCGGCGTTCGCGGCGAGCCGGACGGCGTCGTCCAGGAGCACCTCGTGGGAGCCAACCTGGATCAGCAGCGGCGGGAGACCGGTCAGCGTGGCGAAGACCGGGCTTGCCAGCGGGCCGGAACGGTCCGCGGTGGGCACGTACCGGTCGGCATACCAGCCCATGATGTCGTGGGAGAACAACGGGTCAGCCCCGTCCTTGGTGCGCATGCTGGCGCCCGAGAGCGAGATGTCCGCCCACGGGGAGAAGACCGCGACGGCGGCTGGCTGCGGCAAACCCCGGTCGCGGGCGCCGAGCAATGTCGCGATCGCCAGTCCGCCGCCGGCCGAATCGCCCGCGAGCAGAACCTGGGACGGAGCGGCACCGGATTCGAGCAGCCCGGCATAAGCGGCAAGGCCGTCCTCCACCGCGGCGGGGTACGGGTGCTCAGGGGCGAGCCGGTAGTCCACGGACATGGCACGGCCGCCGGTGCGCCGGGCCAGTTCGGCCGCCAGGTGCGCGCCGGTCCTGGCGGATCCGGCGACATAGCCGCCGCCGTGAAAGTACAGGACGGTGGGGTCGGTCGCGTTGCCGGCGACGGTCAGCTCGATCGCGCTGACGCCGCCGAGGGAGATATCGGTCGCGGTCACGTCCGCCGGGTACGGCTGGATCGCCCACGCGTCGAACGACTTGCGGTGCTCCGCCGTGGTCTGGCTCAGGTCGATCGGCTCGGCGCGAAGCGCCGCGTCGATAGCAGCTAGCTGCTGCTTGCTCATATCTCGTCTCCTCAACGGATCGGTGCTTCGAAGTCGAAGCATATGAGACCACTGTAATCTGCTGCGACTTCGAAGCAAAGCTCATGAGCCGGTGACGCTTGTCACACTGCTTAGAATTCGAAACATGTAGGATGGTGAGATGACCGCTCCAGGCACCGGCGAAGACGTTCCGGCGCTCGATGCCGCGCAGCTGGACGCCTATTTCGCGCTGATGGAGGCCGTCAGCCTGCTCGAGCACCAGGTCGAGCAGCAGCTGCGCGCCGAAGGCGGCATCAGCTACGTCCAGTTCCAGCTCCTGGCCCGCCTCCGCGCCGCCCGCGGGCAGCTGACGATGACCGAGCTGGCCGACGGCGTCGTCTACAGCCGCAGCGGCCTGACCTACCAGGCCGGCCTGCTGGCGGAGGCCGGCTTGATCACCCGCGCCCCCAGCCCCGACGACGACCGCGCCACCCTGGTCACGATCACCGCCAGCGGGCTCGCGCTGCTCGGCCGGGTCATGCCCGGCCACATCGAGGTCACCCGCCGTCTGCTGTTCGATCCCCTGTCCGGCGAAGACGTGCATCACCTCGGCGACATCATGGGCCGGGTCCGCGACCACATGCGCGCTCAGCCACCGCGTTCGGCCGCCCCCCGCAAACGCCGTCCGGCGCCTGCCCCGGCCCGCGACTAGCGCGTCGCCGCAACGCTAGGAGCCCACCGCCGCGCCGGTTTCGTGGCAGGAAAGGCGCCAGGGGGCTTCGATGGGCGGGGACGGGCCACGGTAACGTGGTGTTTTTCCCCTTCGTGGTAACGCGGCCCTCGCGTACGGGGGTCGATCCTCCACGAAAGGGAAATCGTCCACGTTGCTGACGGACCTGCCGGCGTCGGCAACGGCCACGCATACCCAATTAGCCAGCATGTGGTAACTGTCCGCAATAGCTCGATCTCTCTTTCGGAGCGTCCGTTACGAACATTCCCATGGATGCGGATTGTCTGTTGTCTATGTACAGTAGACGCTATGGCGATAGATGGTGAGCTTCTCGACCAGGCCCGCGCCGCCGAGGCGCGGCTCATCGACGCGGAGCGCGACGTCGAGGTCGCCCGCGCCGAGTTCGGCCGGACGGTGCGCCGGCTCCAGATCGCCGGCGGCTCGCTCCGCGAGATCGCCGAGGCGCTGGGCCTCAGCCACCAGCGGGTGCATCAGATCGTCGAAGGAGCCGGCGGGGCCAGGAGCTGGCGCAGGAAGGTCCGCGCGCCGCACGGGCGCGGCCAGCACGGGGACAACGTGATCGTCTGCTCGTTCTGCGGTCACGGGCGCGATGACGCCGATCACCGGGTGATCGCGGGTCCGCACGTCTTCATCTGCGCGCAGTGCGTCGCCAGGGCGGCGGAAGCGATCGCCACCGGGAACCCGGTGCCGGTTACCGCCGGCCAGGCCATCGGCGCGCTACCGGATGGAACGGTCGCGAGCAAGTGCGGCTTCTGCGGGAAGCGCCGCCATCAGGTTGACGCGCTGGCCGGCACGGCGGGCAATGCGCCGCACGTCATCTGCTCCGAATGCCTGGCGCTGTGCGAGGAGATCTTCGCCGAGGAACTGGCCGACTAGCCGCCGGCCGGCTCACCGCTTGCCGAGGTCAGGCTCTCGGTGATGAAGGAGCGGGTGAGCAACTCCAGGTGATGCCGGGTGGCGTCGGAGACGTCGCGCAGCGGCCCGGGGCCGGTCAGCACGGCAAGCCCGTGCACCGTCGCCCAGATGGGGTACTCGATGCCGTCCCGACGGTGCCGGCTCAGCACGCCGGCCTCGACCAGTTCGTCGAGCACGGCACGGAGCTGCCCCAATGGCGTGCGATCCGGCCCGGTTCCGTCCTCAGGGGCGCCGTAGGCATGGTGCTGCGGCAGGGCGAACGCGGTCGCGAACAACCCTGGTTCGGCATGGGCGAACTCCAGGTACGCGGCGCCGATCGCGCCCAGCCGCTGGCCGGCCGCGGCAGGATCGCCGTGCTCGCCCGCCACGCGCGCCACACCCTCGGCCATCCGGCTGGCTAGCTCGTGCATGGCGGCGGTGCAGACCGCCGCGAGCAGCTCGTCCCGGTCGGCGAAGTGCCGGTAGGCAGCGTTGGGCACCACGCCCACCATCCGGGTCGCTTCGCGAAGCACCACCGCGTCCGGGCCGCCGGTCCTGGCCAGCTCGACCCCGGCGGCGACCAGCCCGTCGCGCACGGCGCCGCGCGGCCGCCGCCGCCGCTCCGATGGGCGTGTCCGCGCTGCTGATCGGCTGTCCGCCACGGCGACAGAATAACAAAGTGGACAGCGTCCACAAACATCGCTATTGTGGACAGCGTCCACTAAATGACGGTGAGGCTTCCGATGAACACGAACAAGATGGACATGAGCAAGGCGCGGCACGACCGGACGCTGGTGACGGCGGAGGAGTGGTTCGGCGGCGGCCGGCGGATCCCGTACGACCCGGCGGCATCACGTGTGCTGACCGAAGAGGCGCCCGGAGCGCTGCGGGTTTTCGAGCGTGTGGCCGCGGCGGAAAACGACCCGGACGCCGTGTGGCTCACGATGCTGCCCGGATTCCCTGACGGCTCTTACGGCTGGGCGCAGGTGGACCGGCTGCTCGGTGACGACCTCGGCCCGCGGCTGTACGTGGAGCCGGTGGGGCAGGGCGACTCCGACAAGCCGCGCGGCTACCCGTACTCCACGATCGAGCGTGCTGATCTGGTCGAGGCGCTGTGGCGGCTCCACGGCGTGCGCCGCACCGTCGTCGTCACCTTCGACTACACGTCACTGGCCCTGCTCGAGCTGCTCCGCCGCCGGGCCGAACGGACCACGGCCGGCGAGACCGAGATCATCGCCGTGTTCATGATGAACGGCGGCCTGTTCGCCGACGCGCACACCCACCCGTGGCAGAGCACACCGCTGCTGCGCAGCCCGGTGGGAGCACTGGGGACACGGGGCTGGCAGCGCTCACCGCGCGCGTTCGGCACGGCCTGGCAGCGGGCCCGCGTCTACTCGCGCGGCTACCGTCCTGACCCGGCCGAACTCGCCGAGGTGTGGGCGGCGATCACCCGGCGGGACGGCGCCGCGTTCGCGCACAACGGGGCGGGATTCGTCAAGGAGCACCGCCGCAACGCCCAGCGGTGGGATCTGGCCGCGATCGCCCGCGAACTCGACGACAGGGTCGCGTTCTACATCGGCGGCAGTGACGAGGATGCCTATGAACACCGGCAGATCGCGGCCGTCCGCGAGCGCGTACCGCGCGCCGAAGTCCTGACGTTCCCCGGCGGCCATCTGACCACCAGCGAGCACCCGGACCTTCTTGCCACCGCGATCCGCGACATCGCGGACCGCCACAACGTCGGCACCCGTTGAACCACCGTGAAAGGAACGACACCATGACCAGGATCAGCCCGCTGCTCGAGCGCAACGAGACGTTCGCCCGCGACTACACCCCTCCGCCGCTCGGGCTGCCCACCGCCAATCTAATCGTCGTCAGCTGCCTCGATCACCGGGTCGACCCCGCGATCGTGCTCGGACTCCAGCTTGGCGAGGCTCCCGTCATCCGTAACGCGGGGGGACGCGTCACCCAGGCCGTCATCGACGACGTCGCCTTCCTCGCCTTCCTCGCCGAGCAGCTGTCCGGCGGCGGTCTGGAGACGCTCTTCGAGGTCGCGGTCATCCATCACACGCAGTGCGGAACCGGCTTCCTCGCCGACCCCGGCTTCCGGCGCAAGGCCGCCGAGGCGACCGGCCTCGCCGAGCCCGCGCTGGAAGCCTCGGCGGTCACCGATCCGGACACCACCGTCAAGGCCGACGTGGAACGCCTGCTGACCTCCCCGCTGCTGTCACCGAAGGTGAGCGTCTCCGGTCATGTATACGACATCGCCACCGGGCGCGTCACCACCACCGTCGACGCCCGGTACCCGCGGGGCGAGTTTCCCCGGGTCCCATCGCATTGAATGACCGGATGGGCCGCAGACTTACGGTATGACCATCACCATCGTGAGCCCGGTGTTCATCGGCCGTCGGGAGGAGATCGCCTCGCTGACCGCGCTGGTGCACCGGGCTCAGACGCGCGAGCCCGCGTTCGTGCTGGTCGGCGGTGAGGCCGGGGTCGGCAAGAGCCGTCTGGTGAGCGAACTTGCGGCGCGGGCCGCGGGCGACGCCGGCTTCCTGGTGCTGACCGGTCAGTGCATTGAACTCGGCGCCGAAGGCCTGCCGCTCGCCCCGCTGGTGGACGCGCTCCGCACGCTCACCCGCAGCCTGCGCCCGGAGACGCTGGCCGAGGTACTGGGGCCTGCCGCACCCGGCCTGGCCCGGCTGCTGCCCGAACTCTCGCCGCGTGCGACGACGGCGAACCAGCAAGAAGACCTGCAGAAGGCTCAGCTGCTCGAGATGGTCCTCGGACTGCTGCACCGGCTCAGTGAAGTCCAGCCGGTGTTGTTGCTGATCGAAGACCTGCACTGGGCCGACCAGTCCACGCTGGACCTGATCGCGTTTCTGACCAGGTCCCTGCGCCAGGCGCGGGTGCTGCTGCTCCTCACCTACCGCTCCGACGAACTGCACCGGCGGCACCCGCTGCGGCCGCTGCTCACCGGGTGGGAGCGGGTGCGCTCCATCGACCGGATCGTGCTGCCCAGGTTCGACCGCGGCGAAGTCACCGCCCAGCTCGCCGCGATCCTCGGCACGGAGCCCGCGCCCGGCGTTGTCGACATCGTCTTCGACCGGTCCGGCGGGAACGCCTACCTGGTTGAGGAACTCGCCGGTGCGGTACGCGGCGACGGCGACACCGCCGACCTGCCGCCATCCCTGAAGGATGTCCTGCTCAGCCGCGTGGACACGCTCAGCTCGGGTGCGCAGCGGCTGCTGCGGGTCGCGTCGGTGGCGGGCCGGACCGTACCGGACCGCCTGCTGGCCGAGGTATCCGGTCTCGGCGAGGCCAGCCTTTTCGAGGGCCTGCGGGAGGCGGTGGACAACCACCTGCTGCTGGTCGATCCGGCCGGCCAGGGCTACGCGTTCCGGCACGCCCTGACCAGGGATGCCGTCTACGAGGACATGCTGCCCGGCGAGCGGGTCCGGCTGCACGCCGCCTACGGCGCCGCCCTGGCCGGCGATCCGCGGCTGGCGGGTGACGAGGCGGCGCTGTGGGCCGCGCTGGCGCATCACTGGTACGCCGCGCTCGACCTTCCCCGCGCGCTCACCGCGGCCGTCAACGCCGCCCAGCACGCCACGAACGCGTACGCCCCGGCGGAGGCGCTGCGTTATCTGGAGCGGGCGCAGGAGATCTGGCCGCAGGTGGCGGACGCGACGGAGCGCACGGGCATCGACCAGGTCGAGGTGGGCCGGCTCGCCGCGGAGGCGGCCTACCGGTCCGGCGCGCTGGACCGCTCACAGTCCCTGCTGGCCGACGCGCTGGCTCAGCTGCCGGAGGAGACCGATCCGGCGCGCAGGGCGCTCCTCCTCGAGCGGTACGCCCTGGCCCAGCGGGACTCCGGCCAGCAAGCGGCGGCCGTGCAGACGCTGCGCGAGGCGCTGGCGTTGCTGCCCGCCGGCCAGATCGAGCGGATGCACGCCGTCGTGCTGGCCGCGCTGGCGGCAGCGCTGATGCGCGCCAACAACATGTCGGACGCCGCGGAGACTGCCCGGCGGGCAATGGCGGCCGCTCAGGCGGTCGGCGCCAAGGACATCGAGGCGGACGCCGCCATATCGCTCGGGTCGGCGAGTTGCTACCTGGGCGCGTCGGAGGCCGGTCTCCAGCCGCTGCGGGCCGGCTTGCGGCTCGCGCTGGACCTGGACATCGGATTGACCGCACTGCGCGGCTATATCAACTTGTCTGACGTCCAGGAGTTGCTGGGGCGCCACGCCGAGGCGGCCCAGACCGCGGGCGACGGTTTCGATCTGGCCAAGCAGATGGGCTTGGCCCGCACGCTGGGTTCGTATCTTGTCGGCAACCAGGCAGAGCCGCTGCTGCACCTGGGACGGTGGGCGGAGGTCGACCGGATCACAGCCGAGGCCGTGGGCGTGCTGCCGGAGGGCGTGTTCGGCGCCACCCTGCACCAGCTGCGCGCCGAGCTGGCGGCCATGCGCGGCCGTCACGACGAGGCCGCGCGCGAGTTGCGGGACGCCAGGCGCGCCATGGGCGAGACCACCGACGTCCAGTTCACCATGCCCATGCGATACGTCGATGCGCTGCTCGCGCTCGGTCGCGACGATCCGCGCGCTGCCGGGGAAGCGGTCACCGCCGGGCTCGCGGAGGCCAACCCGGGGGAGGCCAACCCGGAAGAGGCCAGGCCGGGGGAGACCGGGCTGACCGAGGCCGCTCGGTTCGCCTGGCCACTGCTGTGGCTGGGGATGCGGGCCGAGGCCGACGAGGCGACGCGGTGCCGTGCCCGGCGCGAGGAGGTGCCGGCCGGCGTCGCGCAGCGGTGCGCCGCGCTGGCCGAGGTCGCGACGCGCGTGGCCACGCCCGCCGCATCGGCCCGGGGGTACCAGGCACTGATGGCCGCCGAACAACTGCGGGTGGCGGGCACCGAGGACCCGGGAGCGTGGGACGCCGCCGTGGCCCTGTGGCGGCGGGCAGACGAACCCTATCCACTGGCCTACGCGCTGCTTCGGCTGGCCGAGGCCCACAGCGACCGCGGCGTCATGGAGCCGGCCGCCGAGGCGGTCCGCCAGGCCCACGCGCTCGCGGAGCGGATCGGCGCCGAACGCCTCGCCGCGGAGGCCGCCGCCTTCGCGCGGCGGACCCGGCTCGGCCTGGACGCGGACGCGCACCCGCACGATGAGTCGCAGGCCGACGAACTGGCCAGGTTCGGGCTCACCGATCGCGAACGCGAAGTCCTGCTGCTGCTCGCGGCGGGCCGGTCCAACTCCCAGATCGCGCAGGCCCTGTTCATCAGCGCCAAGACCGCCAGCGTGCACGTGTCCAACATCCTGGCCAAGCTCGGGGTCAGCGGCCGCGTAGAGGCCGCGGCCGTGGCGCACCGGCTGGGCATCCGCGCCTAAGACCCTAAGGTCCTAAGGCGCCTGGCGTCGCGCACTAAGTAGGCGCGCCGCCGATCTGAGGACGTGGCTACGGCAGCCACCCGATGCTCCGGCCTGCCCCTTAGCCCGACCGTGGAAGTACTCCGGAACGGGAAGGGGACCACTGTCGATGACCAAGCAGAACCCGCATTCTGGCACGATCAGGGCCGCGCTGCGCTATCCGGCGTTTCGCTGGCTGCTGGCCGGGCTGGCCGTGTCGCAGATCGGCGACTGGCTCTACAACCTGGCGCTGGTGACCGTGGTGTACCAGCGAACCCATTCGACGATGTGGGCGGGCGCCGCCGCCGCGGCCCGGGTGGTGCCGATGGTCGCCCTCGGTCCGCTCGGTGGCGTACTGGCCGATCGCTTCGATCGCCGGCAGGTCATGGTGGCGTGCGATGCCGCCCGGCTCGTGCTCATGCTGGCGCTCGCGTTCGTCGCCGGCACACACCTGCCGGTGGCGATCATTCCGCTGATCGCCGCGGCGGCAACGGTCGCGGGCAGCCCGTACCTGCCGTGCGCCTCCGCCGTCACACCCGCGCTCGTACCCGACGCCGACCTGCCGGGAGCGAACGCGGCGCGGTCCGCCCTCACGGGCCTCGGCATCATCGCCGGCCCGGCCTTGGGCGGCGTCCTGCTGCTGTTCGGCTCGCCCGCGCTGGCGTTCGCGGCCAATGCCGTCACGTTCGGCCTGTCCGCGCTCGCGGTGCTGGCCATCCCGGCTGGCAAGGCGTTCCGCCCCGGGCAGCGGCGGGAGCGGCCGAGCGGGCTGCTCAACGACGTGGCCGACGGCGCGGCGGCGCTGCGAGCGCGCCCGGAGGCACTGGGCCTGGTCGGTGCCGACATCATGTGCAGCCTGGTCTATGGCATGCAGACGGTGCTGCTCATCGACGTGGCCGGCCGGGCCGGCCTCGGCCTGCACGGGTACGGCTACCTGTTCGCCGGCCTCGGCGCCGGCGCGCTGGCGGGTACCGCGCTGGCCAGCCGGGCGCTGCGCTGCCCGCATCCGCGCGCGGTGCTGTGTGCCGGGCTGGCCGCGGTCGGCCTGCCGATGCCGCTGCTCGCCGTCGTGCACTGGGGCCCCGCGGCGATCGCGCTGACCGCGGTGACCGGCGTCGGCGCCATCCTGGTCGAGATCCTCACCGAGACCAGCCTCCAGCGCACCTTGCCGGCGGATGCGTTCGGCCGCGCCTACGGGCTCGCGCTGCCCGCCTCGCTGGCCGGCATCGTCGTCGGTTCACTGCTGGCCCCGCTGCTGATCAGCGTGCTCGGCGCGACCGGGGCGCTGATCGCCTGCGGTGGCGGCGCGATCGGGTACGGACTGCTGCTCACCGCCCCGCGCCGCCGGCCGGGCGTACTCCTGGCGCGGGCTGGCTGAGTGGCCCTTGCGTCGAGGCCGACGCGGTACCCGCGCCGCCAGACAGTTATCGTTGTTAACGTGCTAGCGCGCCCGCCCCGCTTGCGCGAGGCTCGCATCGTGGAAGCCGCCGCGCGGTGGATCCGTGAGGGCAAGCGACTGGACATGCAAGGGCTGGCCGCAGAGCTCGGCGTGTCCCGGGTGACGCTGTTCCGGCGCGCCGGCAGCCGGGAGGAACTGCTCGGCAAGGCCCTGTGGCTGCTCACCGAGTGCACGCTGACGGCGGCCGCGGCGCGCTGGGAGGCGGAGCGGCTGCCGGGAGAGCTGCACACGCCGGGCACGGGCAGGCACATCAACGCGATCGTCTCGCAGGCTTCCGGACTGCGCCGGCTGCTCGACGACGAGCCCGCCCTCGCGATGCGGGTCCTCACCGATCCGCGCGGCCGGGTGCAGACCGGCATCGTGGCCTTCGTCGAGACGATGCTGCGCCGCGATATCGCCGAATTCGGGCTGGTCACGGTCATCGAGCCGGACGCGCTCGCGTACGCGCTCGTCCGGCTCGGCGAGTCGTTCATCTACGCCGACGTGCTGGCGGCGCGCAGGCCGGACGTCGCCACCGCGAACCGGCTTCAGCAGGCCCTGCTCGAGGGCGTGCTGCTCGGGAGTGAAACCCCCGCGCCAGCGCCGCCCAGGAGCGGCGTTCGTTAGGTCTCAGCCGACCGGGGAGCTCAGCCTGGCGAGTTCGGCTTGAACCATGGCCTCGTGCTCGGCCTCGTCGCGCCGGGCATCGCGCGGCCGCCACCGGCCGCGCAGCAGCGGAATGCTGAGCAGGAAGAACACGATCCCGCCGAAGCACACCCAGTACCAGCGCTTCCACTGGCTCGGCGCGGCGGCCGCCGCGTTCTGGACCGCGACGCCGTGCGCCTTGAGGTAGGGGACGACGTTCGACGGCATGGCCGACAGCGCGGTCAGCTGCTTGCTATACGGCGCGATCTGGTTGAGCTGCGGCGCGACCGCGATGACCGAGTTGATCGCCGCCTGGTTGGCGGAGATCGTCCCCAGCACGCCGAGGCCCTTGGCGCCTCCGCCGGCCGCCGCGATCGCCTCGTTGACCAGCTTCGGCGGGATCGACGCGGGATTCGAGTAGGTGGCGAGCTGGGTGAACAGCGCCGGGTGCTGCTGGATGACGGCGAGTTCCGGTGCGAACTTCTGCGCGTACCCGATCTGTGTCTTGTCCTGGATCGCGATGGCCACGATCTGCGGATGGGACTGGGCGAACGCGAGATCCGCGCCGTATCTCGACAGGTATGACTGCACCGTGGAACCGTAGTTCACCAGCGGGGTGACCGAGTTGATCACCACCGGGATGACCAGGAACGAGATGAACACGACGATCCGGATGATCCAGCCCCAGATGGCCAGGCCGGTGGCGGTGAGCGCCGGATTGCGGGCCTCGACGGTCTCGGTGAAGCTCGCCATCCACGGGGTGTAGGCGACGCCCAGGCCGAACGCCATGATCGCGAGCATGATCGCCAGCGTGTAGTAGCCGGGATGGTGGCCGGCCTGCTCGAGGTACACCACCACCATGACCGCGCCGATGAGGCCGCCGATCACCATGAACGGCTTGCGGACCCGGAACCTGTCCGAGATCAGGCCGACCAAGATCACCCCGATGGCGTTGAAACCCCAGTTCCAGTTGCCGAGCCCGTTCGCGTCCTTGACCGAGAAGCCGAACACCGTCGTCAGGTAGATCAGGCTGAACGCGACGGCCGTGTAGTAAATCAGCAGCATCAACGCCACCGCGACCGCCGAGACGATCACGTCGACTTTCATCAGCTGCCGGAACGGGTGCCGCTGCGCCGCCGCGATGTCCTCCTCGCTCAGGCCCTTCGCTCTCGCCTCGACCAGGGCGCGGTCCCGCATCGTCACCATGAGCTGGTCGCGCAGCGCGGGGGACAGCTCGCGCAGCCCGAGGAACGCGATGATCCACACGACCATGCCGACGATGCCGCAGATGTAGTACTCGTGCGTCCAGAAGTGGTTGTCGGACACCACGTTGGGGATGGTCGCCGACCCGATGACGGCGACGATCAGGCTGCCGACCACTGGCCCGCTGGTCCAGAAGCCCATCGCGGTAGCGCGGCCGACCTGCGGAGAGAAGTCGCGGATCAGCGCCGGCGTGGCCACCAGGCAGATCCCCTCGACCAGCCCCACCACGAACGTCTCGATGCCGAACGACCACCTGTTCGTCGCGTTAGGCAGGACGAACAGCGTGAAGAACCCGGTAAGGAACAGCCCGGCGACGACCAGCGTCGCCCGCCCCCAGCGGTCGGCCAGCCCGGCGAACAGCGACCCGAACGCCCCGATCAGGTTGCCGAAGGCGAGGAGCACCACGTAGAAGGTGAAGCTCATGTTCAGGGCCGCCAGCTGAAGCGTGGATACCGAGCCCCCGACATACAGCTCGTAATAGAGAGTAATCGTGGCGAGCACCGTGATCGACAGGTAAGTGATCCTGGCTGCGGTGCCCGGATAGGCATCGAGCTGGCGGTACGACTGCCTGCCCGGCCGGCTGAGAATTCCTGGATGAGCTGCTGCTCCTGACAAACTTGGTCACCCCTCACTCTGTGTGGCGTCCAAGATCATTGCGTGGTGCATAAGAACGTAACTCTCCGGTAGGTAACAGATCAACGATCTGTTTCAGCACTGTGAACGACGCCGCGTCAACGCGGCTCACGAGGCGGCCGATGGCCGATGCCGCCTTACGCGCCAGGCTGTGCCGGAACACGAGCGCCGGACCCGTCCGGAAGGATTGCGGACACTTACCCCCCCAAAGTGGGTGGGTAAGTGTCCGCAATAATCCCCGGCCGCTCGTGGCGCGCCAGGAATATGGGTATATATCCGGTTTGGGGCGGAGCGGAGGGCTGGAGCGGGGGCGGTTGGCCGGGCCGGGGGCGGCTGGCGGAGACCGGGGTGGGGCGGGTCAGTGGGGGATGCCGGAGATCAGGTCGCCGATGCGGGCCAGGGCCGAGGTGCGGGACGAGCCCGACCGGGTCTCCAGCCGGTCCGCCGCCCGGTACAGCGTGTACAGGCCACGGACGCCGGTCCAGCGCAGCGGCTCGGGCTCCCAGGTCTGCCAGCGGTGCCCGACCCAGGGCAGCGTGACCAGTTCGGTCTGCTCGCCGCGCACCAGGTCGGCGAGCGTGCGCCCGGCCAGGTTCGCCGCGGCGACGCCGTGTCCGGTGTAGCCGCCGGCCCAGCCGAGCCCGGTGGCCGGCTCCAGCGTCACCGACGCGCACCAGTCGCGCGGCACGCCGAGCACACCGCACCACGCGTGCGCGATGCCGGCCGACGCGGCGGCCGGGAACATCCGGCGCAGGATCGCGGCGAGCGACGCAGCCGTGCGGGGCTGGGTCGCGCCGTCCATGTCGACCGCCGAACCATACCGGTACGGCACGCCCCGGCCGCCGAGCGCGATCCGCCCGTCCGCCGTGCGCTGCGCATACATGTAAGCGTGCGCCTCGTCGCCGAGCGTCTCGAACCCGTCCCAGCCGATCTGCTCCCAGGCGGCCTCGCTGAGCGGCTCGGTCACGATCATCGAGCTGTTCATCGGCAGCAGCCGCCGGTGCTGACCGGGCAGTTGCGCGGTGAAGCCCTCGGTGCACCGCAGCACGTGCTTCGCGCGCACCGTGCCGAACGCGGTGTGCGCCGCCCCCAGCTCGATCGACGTGACCCGGGTGCCCTCGTACAGCGCCACGCCTGCCGCGGTGACGGTCGCGGCCAGCCCCGACACCAGCGCGGCCGGCTGGATCCGCGCGCAGTGCGGGGTATACAGCGCGCCGGCTGCCCCGGCTATCCGCAGTCGCTGGCTGAGCTCGTCAGCATCAATGTGCAGAACTACGTCGGTGTCGTCTCCCCATGCCCTGTCTCGCTCGAGTTGTGTCCGCAGCCGGGCATCTTGTGCCGGCGACGTGGCGACGGTCAGTTCGCCGCCCTTCACGTACTGGGCGTCGATCCGCTCGACCGCGCAGACCCGGCCCACCTCGTCCACCGTGTCGCGGAGCGCCCGTTCGAGGGCGCGGACGCCGTCGGTTCCGCGCGGGCCCTTGGCGTACCTGGTCCGGGAGCCGGTCAGCGCGGCGGTCACCCAGCCGCCGTTGCGCCCCGAGGCACCGAAGCCAGCGAACGAGGCCTCCAGCACCACGATCCGCAGACCGGGATCGGCACGGATCAGGTAGTAGGCGGTCCACAACCCGGTGTAGCCGGCGCCCACGATGCACACGTCGGCCTCGGTGTCGCCGGGCAGCGCGGGCCGTCTGGGCGGAATGCCCAGTTTCTGCCACCAGTACGAGACGTCGCCGTTGTGCATGAGGCACCTTTCCCGGAGGAGCAACCACAGAACGTTCTGAAGAGGGTATTTATCCTTCATCGCAGGGTAGCGTCGTGGGTATGCGGCTTGGGGTGCTGGACGTCGGGTCGAACACGGTGCACTTGCTCGTCGTGGACGCCTACCCGGGCGCCCGGCCGATGCCAGCGTTCTCGCATAAGGCGGAGCTGCGGCTCGCGGACAACATCGAGGACGGCGTCCGGCTTTCCGAGGCCGGCGAGGCGAGCCTGCGCGGGGTGGTCGAGGAAGCGTTGCGGATCGCCGAGGACAAGGGCGTGACCGACGTGCTCGCGTTCGCCACGTCGGCGGTGCGGGAGGCGGAGAACGGCGAGCAGGTACTGGCCAGGATCAGGGACAGGACCGGTGCCAGTATCACAGTGCTGACCGGGGAGGAAGAAGCCCGGCTGACGTTCCTGGCCGCACGGCGCTGGTTCGGCTGGTCGTCGGGGCGGCTGCTGGTGATCGACATCGGCGGCGGCTCGCTCGAGGTGGCCAGCGGGATGGACGAGGAGCCGGACGCGCTGGTCTCGCTGCCGCTCGGCGCGGGCCGGCTGACCAGGGACTGGATCACCGCGGACCCGCCGGATCCGGACGAGGTGCGCAAGCTGCGGCGGCACGTCCGAGCGGAGATCGCCAACGACATCGGCTCGATGCTGCGGCACGGCCACGCCGATCACGTGGTGGGCACGTCGAAGACGTTCCGCCAGCTGGCCAGGATCGCCGGCGCCGCGCCGTCGAGCGAGGGACCCTATGCCAAGCGGGTGCTTCGGCACGAGGACATCGCGGACCTGGCGCGGCGCCTGCCGGAGCTGAGTCAGGCCGAACGGGCCAAGCTCCCCGGGGTCTCGGCCGGCCGGGCGCCGCAGCTCGCGGCCGGTGCGATCGTCGCCGACGCGATCGTGGACCTGCTCGGCGTAGAGCAGCTCGAGCTGTGCCCGTGGGCGCTGCGCGAGGGCATCATCCTGCGCCGGCTCGACATGATGGCCTACGGCCTAGACGCGATCACCTAGCCCACCCCTGCACCACCCCGCACCCCCGCGCCCCGCGCCCGCGCCCGCCCCGCGCCCACGCCCGCCCCGCGCCCACGCCCGCCCCGCGCCCACGCCC
>Ga0070741_10010879_pt1 | contig 17000 bp, 12 predicted proteins | sample Coa_R1_4_FD_66440 | JGI IMG/M metagenome (GOLD analysis project Ga0070741, IMG submission 66440) | Surface soil microbial communities from Centralia Pennsylvania, which are recovering from an underground coalmine fire - Coalmine... | ecosystem: Environmental > Terrestrial > Soil > Unclassified ...
GCCCCGTGCGCAGCTGGTCACCCTGGCACAGCGCGGTGTCGAGCCGCTTGACCGCCACCCAGGCTGCTGCGCCCGCGCGCAGCAGCCGCACATCGCCTTGAATGGAGACGATGCGGCCGATCGCCTTCGGGCAGGTATCGGGACTTTGGGAGCGAACGGCGGTGGCGAAGCTCAATAGCGCGAGCGCGCCCAGCACCGCGAGGGACTGCTGAAATACGTAGCGAACGGTCATTCGTTGTATTTATCTCGAATCGGCCGAGAGCCATCCCCGGCCGGTTCGCCTCCCCTGTCGAGCCTGGGCGGATACCGTCCTTCCGCCTGCCTCACGGATCGCGAGCAATCGACCCGTTACTGTCTGCTACCGCCTCGACTCTGCCCAAGCGGCGCGTTCTTCTCCTCCAATGCCACACGCAAGAACATTATTCCTTTCCACACAGTTTGGCAATGTAACGAAAGGGATAGCCGAAAACCCTGATTGACAGGAGCGCCGCCATGGTTGAGGGCCAATACATCGATCGGCCCGATAAGAGCCGGCAACAACGGGATGCCAGAAGCCTCGGCGACATGGTCGAATCACAGGATTGCGAGACGGCGCGCGGAAGACCAGACGATGAGAAGAGCCGCGAAGCGAGGGTAGCGAGCGACCCGAGCGCCGCCATGGCAGGCGTAGTAAATCAATCGATCGCTTTACACTTCGATCAGATCGTTCAATGCCTCTTCCGCCGGCACGTACGGCCTGCCGGTATCTTGTGCAAGGCCGGCGTGCGTGACGTAACCAGCGCAGATCTGCAAACCGTTGCGCAGCCCGGGATCGTCTCTCAGCGCACGCTTGAACCCCTTGTCTGCCAGCGCCATGACATCGGAGATGGTCGCTTGGGTGAGTGCAAGCGTCGCGGTGCGGGCTACGGCCGATGGCATATTCGGCACGCAGTAGTGCAGCACGCCCTCCTCGACATAGACGGGCGCGGAGTGTGATGTCGGTCGCGACGTTTCCGCGATGCCACCTTGGTCGATCGAAACATCGACCAGCACCGAACCGGGCCGCATCTTGCGAAGCGTTGCCCGAATGATGAGCTTGGGCGCCAGTTTTCCGGGGGTGAGCGTCGCGCCGACGACGAGGTCGGCCTCGGCCACCTGCTCGGCAATCGTGAGCGGTTGCGAATAACAGGTCTTCACCCTTCCGCCGAATACGTCCTCGACGTGAGCGAGCGTTGCCGCACTGAGGTCGAACACGGTAACGTCCGCACCCATTCCGACGGCAACGCGCACTGCATTCTGCCCGGCCGCACCAGCTCCGATGACGACGACTTTCCCCGGCGGAACGCCCGGCACGCCACCCAGCAGCACCCCGCTACCACCATTGGACATCTGCAGCGCCCAGGCGCCGAATTGAATCGCGAGCTTCCCGGCAATGCGCGACATCGGAGCGAGCAAGGGCAAGCCACCCCCCGCGTCGGTGACGGTCTCATAGGCGATGCCAATTACGCCCGACGACAGCATCATGTCGAGCAGCTCGCGGTCGGGCGCCAGATGCAGATAAGTAAATAGGACCTGGCCCCGCTTGAGCAGGTCGTACTCCGATCGCTGCAGCTCCTTCACCTTGACGATCAGATCGGCGTCCCAAACTTCGCCATGGCTCGGCACGATCGATGCGCCCGCAGCAATGTAATCGGCGTCGCCAAATCCTACCCGTGCTCCAGCCTGGCTCTCCACTACCACTTGATGACCGTGTTCGATCAGAGCGTGAGCGCCGGCAGGGGTGATGCCCACTCGGAACTCGTTATTCTTGACCTCCTTGGGAACCCCGATGCGCATCCGATACTCCTTATGGTGAGTACTGATTCGACCCCAATTCAAACCAGCGGTTTCTTATTCTCATGGACCGAGCGAAGCCTGATCACATGACTGAAACATCTTCACGCACCGAGCACGATCTGCTCGGCGAGCGCCAGGTACCGGACTCCGCGTATTACGGCATCCACACCTTACGAGCGCTACAGAATTTCCCCATCAGCGGCATTGCGATCAGCGTCTATCCCGATCTGATCAACGCATTGGCTGCGGTCAAGCAGGCCGCAGCGCTCACCAATGCCGAACTGGGTCTCATCGACGAGCAGCGCACGCACGCGATTGTAGAAGCATGCAAGGAAATCCGTCGCGGCGAGCTGCACGATCAGTTCGTCGTCGATGTCATCCAAGGCGGGGCAGGCACCTCGACCAACATGAATGCGAACGAGGTGATCGCCAATCGCGGCCTCGAATTGATGGGCCGGCGTAAAGGCGAGTACGCCTATCTGCATCCCATCGATCACGTGAACCTGAGTCAAAGCACCAACGACGTCTATCCGACCGCTGTCCGGCTGGCGCTCAACATCGCGATCGATCGTCTCGTATCGGCGATGGGCGTGCTGCGCGAGGCGTTCGAAGCGAAGACACGCGAATTTGCGGACGTCATCAAGATTGGACGCACGCAGCTGCAAGACGCCGTGCCGATGACGCTCGGACAGGAGTTCAGCGCCTTCGCACTGATGCTGGAAGAGGATCAAGCGCGGCTGCGCGAAGCAGCCCTGCTGATTCGAGAAATCAACCTCGGCGCCACCGCGATCGGGACCGGCATCAATGCCGATCCCCGCTACGCCGAGCTTGCTTGTCGCTACCTGCGTGACATCTCCGGCGTCGCAGTCATCACCGCACCCAACCTGGTCGAAGCTACGCAGGACGCTGGTGCTTTCGTTCAGCTGTCCGGTGTACTCAAGCGCGTGGCGGTCAAGCTGTCGAAAACCTGCAACGACTTGCGACTGCTCTCCAGCGGACCGCGTGCGGGACTCTGCGAGATCAACCTGCCGGCGGTGCAGGCTGGCTCCAGCATCATGCCGGGGAAGGTGAATCCGGTGATTCCGGAAGTCGTCAACCAGATCGCTTTCGAAGTCATCGGCAACGACACGACCGTCACCTTCGCCGTGGAAGCCGGGCAACTTCAGCTCAATGCGTTCGAGCCCATCATCGCACACAGCTTGTTTAAGAGCCTCTCGCATCTGCGCCACGGCTGTCTCACCTTGGCCGAACGCTGCGTGACGGGGATCACGGCGAATCGGGCGCACCTGCGCGCGACCGTGGAACGCTCGATCGGACTCGTCACTGCCCTCACGCCCCAAATCGGTTACGAGGCGGCGACTCAGCTCGCGCGTGAGGCGCACGCGTCGGGGGCAAGCGTGTACGAATTGGTGCTGAGCAAGGGGTTGCTCGATCAAGCGCAGCTCGACGCGCTGCTGCATCCCGCCGCGCTGACGCGGCCAGGGCGGATACTCGACGAGATTTGACCGAGTGGCGAAAGGCTAGTGCTGCTCTACGTTTTTCGCTACAAGCGGGAGCGCCACTGAGTATCACGACGTCGACGCGCTTCGCGCTGCCGCAGGCGTAGGCCGAGAAGGCTTCGTTGCACCGCTCGCGCGCCAAACCAGGCGGGCGCCCAGCAAAACCGCGAGCACCAGAGCGAACAACAGCGGCTCGCGGATGTCTTTCTTCACCAGCCACCAGAAGTGCACGACCCCGAGCGCGCCGATGAGATAGATCAGGCGATGCAAGGCCTGCCATCGCTTCGCGCCCAACCGCTTGACCATGCTGTTGGTCGAGGTCGCGGCCAACGGAATGAGCAGAAGAAAAGCGGCGAAGCCTATGGTGATGAAAGGCCGCTTGATCACGTCCTTCACGATCGCCGGCCAGTCGAAGAACTGATCGAGCCAGATGTAAGTGGTGAAGTGCAAGCAGACATAGAAGAAGGCGAACAAGCCCAGCATGCGGCGCAGGCGCAGCAGCCAATTCAAGCTCGTGAGCCGCCGCAACGGGGTAACGAGCAGCGTGATGAGCAGGAAGGTCAGCGTCCACCAGCCGGTCGAGCGCGTGATGTACTCGATCGGATTGGCGCCGAGCCGACCTTCGAACGCGCGCAGCGCAAGCAGCGCCAGCGGGACCAGGCCGGCGATGAACAGCGCTGCCTTGATCGCCTTGACCTGCTGTTGGGTAGGTTGTTTCATGGACAATGGGGACTGGGAGCTGGAGACTGGGGACTGGAGACTGCGGCGCTGAGCGCGGCGCGGCGCTTCCCGCTGTCCAGCGTAGCCGACAAGGTCGCAATGTGCCCCAGCTCCCGCCCCCTAGCGCCTAGAAGTTCTTCTTCAAATCCATCCCCGCATACAACGACGCGACCTGATCGGCGTAGCCGTTGAACATCAACGTCGGGCGCTTGCCGAACTCGCCGATACGCCGCTCCTTCGCTTGGCTCCAACGAGGATGATCGACGTTGGGGTTGACGTTGGAATAGAAGCCGTACTCGCGCGGGTTCGCGAGATTCCAAGTCGTCTGCGGCTGCGCTTCCGTGAAGCGGATCTTGACGATCGATTTGCCGCTCTTGAAGCCGTATTTCCACGGAATGATCAGGCGCACGGGCGCACCGTTCTGATTCGGCAGCACTTCGCCGTACAACCCGAGACACAGGATCGTGAGCGGATTCGCCGCTTCGTCCATGCGCAGCCCCTCGGTGTAGGGCCACTTCAGAATCGGCATCTTGACGCCAGGCATCTGCGCAGCATCGGCAAGCGTGACGAACTCGACGTACTTCGCCTTGGCCGTGGGCTCGACGCGCTTGATGAGCTCGTTGAACGAATAGCCGATCCATGGGATCACCATCGACCAGCCTTCCACACACCGCATGCGATAGACCCGCTCCTCGAGCGGTGCGAGTTTGAGCAGCTCGTCGATGTCGAAGGTCTTCGCTTTCTTGACTTCGCCTTCGACTGTTACCGTCCACGGCCGCGTTCGCAGCGTGTGGGCGTTCTCCGCGGGCTCGTCTTTGTCGGTGCCGAACTCATAATAGTTGTTGTAGGTCGTGACGTCCTTGAATGGCGTCTGTGACTCGCCGATGGGAAACGTCGTCTTGCGCACGTCGAGCTTGACGCCGGCGCGCGCAGATGGCGTGTGCAGTGCACCCGCCGCACCCAGTCCGGCGGCGGCAATCAGCAAACCGGTGGAACGCAAAAAATCGCGACGGCCGCGATACGCGCTTTGGGACGTGATTTCCGATGGCACGATGTCCGGCTTACGTCGAATCAACATGAGGCATCTCCTGTGGCCATTAAGTCGCGCCGCCTGAGCGGCCCTTACAGGAACACTCTTACGATCGGCCGGTCGCACTGGATGTCACGAAAGTCTCACTTCGACCCAGCGCCTCGGTGCTCGGTTCGCCCGCCCGGTTACATCAAGAACAGCTTGGCGAGTCCAAGGAAGATGAAGAAGCCGCCGCTGTCGGTAATCGCCGTGATCATCACGCTCGAGCCGACGGCAGGATCGCGGCCAAGCTTGTACATCAGCATCGGGATGAACACACCGAACAGCGCCGCCACCAGCAGGTTGAGTGTCATCGCCGTGGTCATCACCAAACCGAGCGAAGGGCTCTTGTAAAGAAACATTGCGATGATGCCGATGATGCCGCCCCACACCACGCCGTTCAGCACGGCGATGAGAATCTCCTTCGCCAGTAAGGTGCGCGCGCTCGAGGGGCTGATTTGGCCCAAGGCGAGCGAGCGTACGATCATCGTGATCGTCTGATTGCCGGAGTTGCCGCCGATGCCGGCGACGATAGGCATCAAGGCGGCGAGCGCGACCAGCCGCTCGATCGTGCCTTCGAATACGCTGATCACGCGCGAGGCGACGAAGGCCGTTACGAGGTTCACGGCGAGCCATGTCCAGCGGTTGCGCGCACTCGCCCATACCGACGAGAAGATGTCCTCCTCCTCGCGCAAGCCGCCAAGGTTCAGCCGCTCGTTCTCGGCCGCCTCGCGGATGTAGTCGACCACCGCGTCCACGCTGACGCGGCCCACCAGTTTGCCCTCGTCGTTGACTACGGGCGCGGTCACCAGGTCGTAGCGCTCGAAGGCCTGCGCGGCCTCCGCCGCGCTGTCGTCTGGTGTCAGCGCCAGCATGTCGGTCTTCATCACGTCCGCCACGCGCTGATCCGGGTCTTTGACCAACAAGAGATTGATCGGCAGCACGCCCTTCAAATGCTCGCGCCGATCGACGACGAAGATCTGATCGGTGTGGTCCGGTAGCTCCTCGAGCCGGCGCAGATAGCGCAACACGACTTCGAGCGTCACGTCGTCACGAATGGTGACGAGGTCGAAATCCATCAGCGCTCCGACCGAGTCCTCCGGGTAGGACATGGCCGAGCGCAGTTGCTCGCGCTCCTCGGTAGGCAACGCCCGGAAAACGTCCTGCATGACGTCTTCGGGGAGGTCCGGCGCGAGATCGGCGAGCTCGTCGGTGTCGAGCGTTTCGGCGGCGGCGACCAGCTCGGCCGGCTCCATGTGCGCGATGAGCGTCTCGCGCACCGGCTCGGAGACTTCCAACAGAATCTCGCCGTCGCGCTCGGCCTTGACCAGGTCCCACACGGCAAGACGCTGGTCGAGCGGCAGTGCCTCGAGGATGTAGGCGATGTCGGCTGAGTGCAGCGACTCGAGCTTCCTTTGCAGCTCGGCGATATGCTGCTTATGGACGAGCGACTCCACCAGGTCGTGGCGAGGCATCTCCTGCTTGTGCACGAGATCTTCGACGAGCTGCTGCTTGTCGAGCAGCGCCTGGATTTCGTGAAGATGCTCCTGGACGCTCTCGGCGACGGATTCGCGAACTTCCGACATGGGCGGACCGGTGGACGAGGGCTCCGCCGACTCAGCGACGGAGCCGGCCGGAAATTACAATTTTAGCTTGCAACCGCTGGTCCGCAGAGGAAAATCTCGCGTTCCGGACCAGAGCACGGACGAGGAGACGCCGGGAGAGGACTGCCGCCTCTCCCCTTGAGTGGCGGTACTACTGCTTCGGTGGGATCCGTGTGGCCTGCCAACCGACGAACTGCACGCCGTCGCCGCGCTTGGCCCAGATGCTGGTGAAACGCAGCGCAACCGACATTTCTTGTCCCTTCACCGTGACGTCGAAATCGGCATTGCCGGTCATGATCGCGAGACAGCCGTACGTACGCACGTTCACGTCGCTGCGGCGCATGACTCGGTACTTGACGTTGCCCGAGCGCATCGAGTCGATGTAGGAAGCCTTGCCGTCCACCACCGCGCTGGAGTGGATGTAGACGAGGTCGTCGCCGAACAGCTTCTCCATCGTGGCGAAGTCGTTCGCCGTCTGGGCGACATAACGAGCGTCTTCACCGCGTTGTGCTTCCTCGACGCTGATCGTGCCGCTACAGGACTGCGGCCCGGACTGCGCAGCGGCGCTGCCACTGCCCACCACGCCGAGCATCGTATAACCGATTAGTACCGAACTGAGCTTCTTGAGCATCGTCTCCTCCTCTGTTGTTGGTGGCGGTCAATCGTTTCTTGCGATCAATCGTTTCTCAGATTCTGCTGCGTCCCCGGATGCCGCTGGATTCTCCCCGGATTCCGCTGCGCTGCATTCGGGCTACGGGGCATTCTTCGCGGACTCGATCAATGCTTCCCAGATTGGAGCGCCGTTAGTCACCGTCGCCTGGATGAAGCGCCGTCAGGCGCGTAATCCAGGGCGTGCGCGAGGTGCAGACAAAGCCGATCGTGCCCTCGTTATTGCTGACTCAATACCGCAAACGGCTGCGCTTCACACTTGTACGGCGCCTTGCTGCCGACCACTTTGAACAGCTGCAGATGCTCCCCCTTCCACCTGAAGCCCAGGCGCTCACGCCCCTGCTGCTCGCGCTCCCGGTGGCTTTCGATCAAGTCGCAGTTGATCGCGGCCTTCGGATCCAGCGAGACCTCGTACTGAAATTTCCGATCCGGCAGGACCGCTTCTCCCGCTTCGGTGAACTCGTAACGCTTGCCTTCCGCATCGGTGTAGCGACCCGCGATCACCGTCGCATTCACGAAATTCTCCAGCCCCCCGGCTAGCCGTTCATAGGTGAGGAACTTGCCCTTGGCAAAATTGGGCTCCGAGATCGAGAGCGTCTTGAAGGTGCCGCCGGCGTCGCGTTCACCGCGGAAGCGCATGTAAGTCAGTTCGGACGCGCTGATGGCGGGGCGATCCTCCTTGGCGATCGCGAGCCGATAAGACTTCGGCTTGATGTCCGGCTGAACGTCGATCACGGCTTGCAGAATGGCGCGCTGAAAGTTGGTGATGAGGATCGGGTAAGTCGGGCCCTCGCGCTGAATCTTGATCGCCACGCCGCCGCCCTTGCGCGCCGCCTCGCTGGGCGAGCGCGACGCCTTCAGGCGCTCGACGTAGTCGCGCGAGATCCAGGTGCCTTCAAGATCCTTCATAAAAACGCGATCCTTCTGCTTAGCGCTCGGGGGTTTTGCTTGAGCGTCCGACTTGACATCGGCAGAGGCCGGCGCGGGAGATGCCGATGAAGGCGTCGCGGTCGTCGAAGCGGGCGCGGCAGGTGCGGACGGCGCGGGTGCGGGCTTTTCCTGCGCGCTCGCTTGGCCAATGCCGATCGCAATGCCGAACAGCAGCATCACGATCCGGCGAGGATATCGATTGCGGTATTCCATTGTCTTGTGCTTAAGCTATGCGCCCCATCAGGGGCACGTGGGGTTGATGGATCAAAGAGCCGAAGCGCGCGCCGCCAAATCACACAACGAGCGGCGGACGCTGCTTCCAAAGCGGCCTACGCTGTTGGTAGGCAAAGGCCAGTTGCAGCAAACCGAAGTCGTCGCGCGGTCCCGCGACCAATTGGAGGCCGACCGGTAAACCTCGTGGCGTGAACCCACACGGAATCGATAACGCCGGCAACCCCGTCGCGCTGACCAGGTAACAGGACTTCATCCAATCCAAGTAAGTCTGCATCGGCTGACCATTGATCTCGGTCACCCAAGGCTGGTCGACGTCGAACGGCGGAACCTGCACCACCGGCGCAGCGAGGAAGGCGTATTGTTCCATAAAGCGGCGTACCCGATCGTACAGTTCAGTGCGCTTGACCATCGCGCGCCCGATCTGTGGGCCGCTGAGCTTGGCCCCGTCTTCGATGTTCCAGATCACAGTGTCCTTCAGCTGGTGTCGCGCGCTCTTCAGCAGCTGCCCGTACGCCAGCTCGAAATTCCAGGCGCGCAGCACGCGAAACACCTCGTCGGCGTCGCGCAGATCGGGCTGGACCTCTTCGACCTCGCAGCCCAGCTCGACCAGCGCCTTACGCCCGGCGGCCAGCGCATCGCGCACGTCGGGATGGATCGGCAGCCCGCCCAGATCCGAGGACCAGGCCACGCGAACACCGCGGAAGTCGCGCTCGAGCGGCGCCGCGAACGCGCTCGCCGGCTGCGCAAACGAAAGCGGCGCGCGCATGTCCGGTCCGGCGATCGCTTGCATCATCAGCGCGAGGTCCTCGACCGTGCGCGCCATGGGGCCCAGCACGGCGAGATCGAACCAGGCGTTGATCGACGGCCACGCCGGCACGCGCCCAGCGGAAGGCCGAAAGCCCACGATGTTGCAGAAGCTCGCTGGATTGCGCAGCGAGCCGCCCAAATCCGAGCCGTCGGCGATGGGCAGCATGCCGCAAGCGAGCGCAACGGCGGCGCCGCCACTGCTGCCGCCGCAGGTCTTCGACACGTCCCAGGGGTTGCGCGTGGCACCGAACACCGCGTTGAACGTCTGCGATCCCGCGCCGAATTCCGGCGTGTTCGTCTTGCCGATCAGGATCGCACCGGCGTTACGGAAACGCTCGACCAACAGCGCATCGGTATCCGGGATGAAATCGCCATAGATCGGCGAGCCGAACGTCGTCCGGATGCCCTTGGTCGGCAACAGATCCTTGTGTGCGATCGGCAACCCATGCAGCAGGCCGAGCGGCTCGCCGCGCGCGATGCGCCGGTCGGCGTCCTTCGCGCCCTCCATCGCGCGATCGGGCAGCAAGGTGACGATCGCGTTCACCTTCGGGTTGATACGGTCGATCTGATCGAGGTGCGCTTGCATCACTTCGACACAGGACAGCGCCTTACGGCGAATCGAGCGTACGAGCTCAGCGGCGGGAAGGAAGCACAGGTCGGACATGGCGTGGGGCAAGCAACAAGGTGGACTGTTTGAACGATGAGCAGATGGTTCTCAACACTCCGGTCAGGTTCGGAAGATGAAATAAACGGCCCCGAGGATACACAGCCCCGCCCACAAGTAATCGAACTTGATCGGCTGGTGCATGTAGAGCACCGCGAACGGCACGAAGATAGTGAGCGTGATCACCTCCTGCAAGATCTTGAGTTGCGGCAAGGTCATCACCGTGTTGCCGATGCGATTGGCTGGAACCTGAAGGAGGTACTCGAACAGCGCGATGCCCCAGCTTACCAAGGCCGCGATGTACCACGGACGATCGCTGAGGTTCTTCAAATGCGCGTACCAGGCGAAGGTCATGAAGACGTTGGATGCGCCGAGCAGCAAGACGGTTTGGAGCGCCGCAGGCATGATTGCCCTCGAGGTTGTGTTCTTGTCTGCAGTGCCCGCGATCGTGCGAGCCCATTACTGGGCGGGCATTGTAGCCGCAGTCATGATGGCCTCCCGATCGGAGCGGCGTGAGGCTTGGTCGAGTAGCGTCAGTGTTCCGCTGGCCTCATCCGATACGATGCCTAACGCGCGATAAGTCGTTTGCAAATCCGGGAATGCGGTTTCGCGCGCTTGCATCTCATACAGTTCGCCAAACACGTGCGTCCCGCTCAGCTGGTCGAGCTTGTCGAGCAGGGTGCGCGCATGCCATTCGCCATCGGGGGCGAGACAACAGTCATGCAGTTTGGCCAGCACGCTGTCGAGCGATTCGCGGCTGTTCGTGCGCTCCCGCAATTGCTGGTCCGCCATCAACATCAACGCCGCGCCCTCCCAATACACCCGCATGAACGCGCCGCTGCGATGCATACCCTCGGTGGCAGCGGCCAGGGTCAAGTTCAGCGTGCTGCGCATGCCGCGTCGAAAATTGGTATCGAGCAGGCGCCAGGCCTCTGCAGGAGAGATCGTCCCGGCGCGCGCACGCAGCACATGTTGGTAATAGCTCGCCAACCCCTCCGACAGCCACGCGTCTTCGGAAGCCACGTAGGGCAAGAACAGATGCGCCATCTCGTGCACGGCGCTCCAGTCCTGTTCGAAAGCCACGAGCGGATAGCGCTGGTTGATGAACAGATGCAGCGCGGGCTGACCGCCCCGCAGGACGTAAGCACTCGGCACAGGCTCGTTGCCGCGCGCACCGGGCACGACCAATACTTGCGCGTCGTCCACAGGGAATCGACCGTACAAGGTTGCGACCGATTCTGCGGCGTGCGTCAACCATTGCCGAATAAAGTCCCAGTCGGGTGCCGGCGACCCGTGCAGCACGGCCACTCGCAAGCGCGCTTTCGCGACCGCGATCTCGTGTTCGGCGAAATGCCCAAAGGCGACTGCCGCCGGCCAATCGTAAGGGGCATGCCCCAGACGATAGGCGCTCACTTGCCCGCTCGCGTCGCGGACTGGACGCCACGGTGCGGAGGCCGCAATGCCGTTGGGAAGCTCGAAGCGCAACTCGACGTCTTCGTCGTCGGCGAGTGCGCTCGGTCGCCACAGCCATTGGCCGACGTCGGTGATCACGTCCGGCCCCACGCGCCGCCCGGGCCCCACTGCAAGCTGGTGACGTTTGCCCTGCCCCAGCATCACCGCCGTGTAGAGCACGCACGTGCCGGGTTTCTGCTGGCCGATCTTCAATTCGGCGCCGTTCGGTTCGAGCGGCTTGTGGCTGCCCTCGATGCGCGCCTCCTGCAAGGCGCTTGCCGCATCGAGCGATTCGGCCACCAAGGTCAGCGGCGGCGCTCCGTCGAAACAGGCGCGCACCCGCAACTCGGTCAGCGCGTCGTTCACGCTCACGACGTAATGATGGACACGCGCCGCCGCAGCCGGTGCGACCGCTGAAACCGCGATCAGCAGAACAGCGAACAGAGGCAATCGCGCTACGGGCATGGTGAACTCATGGCGCTGACGAAGGGGGAGTCGGGCGGTTGTCTCCTGCCTCGGCGACGCTGCCCAGAGCAAACCGTTGCCGCAAATAAGGGTGGAGTACAGCTCCCGCGAGGACTCGTTGGAACGCGAGGCGCATAAAGCGTTCCGAACCCGAGAGCCGAACACGCCCCGGTCTCGCCTCAAGCGGGCGGCACCGGCACCGACGGCAAGCTGGACGAGCGCGTTTGCGGTAAGGGCGGATCGTCGAGGCGGTGATAGGTGAACACGAGCGAGAACTTTGTCTCGTCGGTACGGTTTGCACCCGCGGAGTGAAAAGTGCGGCAGTGAAAGAAGACGACGTCGCCGGCGCTGAGCAAGGGGGTCACTCGCCGCGCGATGAGCGTTTGGTTGTCGGGCACATCCTCGCGCAGGAACAGGGCCTCATCGAGGCGTGGGCGATCGATCTGCAGCAAATGCGAGCCCGGGATGAAAGACAAGCAGCCGTTCTGAGGCGTCTCGGGTCCGAGCGCCAGCCAAACGGAGACCAGCTCCCCCCGCTCGAAAGACCAATACCGAATGTCTTGGTGCCACCCCGTGACGGAGCTGTAACGCGGCTGCTTGGTCATCACGCAGTTGTGGTGTGCTTGCACCAGAGCGACCTGCGGTCCCATCAACTGATGCAAGCGGCGCGAGACGGGCGCGGAGAGGGCCCACTCGCGAAAGACCGCGTGCCGGGCGGTGGCGCGCAACAGCCGGCGGGCCGTCAGCCCCCCGGGCGCGTCCAGCGAATCGGGCGAGCCCGGATAACGAAGCTCCGCTTCGTACTCGATCGGTCCGATCCCGGCGGCGAGGTCTGTCCGTGCGGCCTGCAGGATCGCAGCGCGCGTTGCCTCGTCCGCCATGCCTCGAACGATGACCAACCCGTCCGCACGAAAGCGGCGGATGTCGTCGAGACTGAATTCGTTCATGCGAACCTACCGGGCTGTGAAAAGACGTGGCGAGCGCGCCCCGGTCGGGCGCGTCCTCGATCTCTGTTGAAGGATTGGGACAGAAATAGGAATGTAACGCCAGTACTCGAGGATTTCGAGCACCGCCCAATCCCGATTCAAGCCCGCGCAGTATTTTTCAACGGTCTTTGAGCGGCCGCCAAGTTCATGCCGCTCTCGCGGCCACGTCCGCCGGTGCCGGCTCATAAGCGAGCAGCGGTGCAAGCCATTGCTCGGCCGTGCGCAGGTCCCAGCCTTTGCGCTGCGCGTAATCTTGGACTTGATCGCGATCGATCTTGCCGACCGCGAAGTAGCGTGATTCGGGGTGCGAGAAGTAGAAGCCGCTGACCGCAGCGGTGGGCAGCATCGCGAAGGTTTCGGTCAGGCTCATACCCGCCTCGCCAGCGCCGAGCAGATCGAACAAAGGGCCCTTCTCGGTGTGATCGGGACAGGCCGGGTAACCGGGTGCCGGCCGAATGCCCCGATATTTCTCGTCGATCAGTTCGTCCACGCTACATCGTTCGCTCGGCGCGTAGCCCCACCACTCGCGCCGCACGCGCTGATGCAGCAGCTCGGCGAACGCCTCGGCGAGCCGATCGGCCAGCGCCTTGAGCATGATCGAGTCGTAATCATTGTGCTTGGTCTCGTACGCCTCGAGCAAGGGATCGATGCCGACGCCGGTCGTGACCGCGAAGGCGCCGAGGTAATCGGGAACACCGCTCGCCTTCGGTGCAATGAAGTCGGCCAAGCAGTAGTTCTGTCTGTCCTCGGGCTTTTGTGCCTGCTGACGGAGGAAGCGGAATGTGGTCAGCACTTTTCGGCGCGTCTCGTCGGTGTAGACCTCCACGTCGTCGCCGATGCTGTTCGCCGGATACAGGGCGAAGACAGCGTTCGCGCGCAACCACTTCTGCTCGATGATGCGCCGGAGCATCGCCTGCGCATCGGCGAAGAGATTGCGCGCCGCCTCGCCGACGATCTTGTCCTCCAGGATCTTCGGATAGCGTCCCGCCAATTCCCATGTTTGAAAGAACGGCGTCCAGTCGATCGCTGCGCTGATTTCTTCCAGCGAATAATCGGACAACACTTGTCTGCCGAGTTGCCGCGGCACCGGCGGGACATAGGCTTGCCAATCGGTCTTGACAGCGTTGGCGCGCGCCTGCGCGAGCGGAAGATGGGGCGCCTGCCCGCGCTTCGCGCGATGCTGCTCGCGCACGCGCTCGTATTCCTGGCGCGTCTTGCGCACGAACTCGTCCTTCATGCCGGTGCTGACCAAGCTCGTGCATACACCGACGCTGCGCGATGCATCGGGCACCCATACCACCGGCGAGGCATAGTTCGGTTCGATCTTTACGGCCGTGTGCACCCGAGAGGTCGTCGCGCCGCCGATCAGCAGCGGCAGATGAAAGTTCTGGCGCTGCATCTCCTTCGCCACGTGCACCATTTCTTCGAGCGAAGGCGTGATCAGGCCGGACAGCCCGATGATGTCGGCGTTCTCCTCGCGCGCGGTCTGCAGGATCTTGTCCGCCGGCACCATGACGCCGAGGTTGACGACCTCGAAGTTGTTGCATTGGAGCACCACCCCAACGATGTTCTTGCCGATGTCATGCACATCGCCTTTGACGGTCGCCAAAACAATCTTGCCCTTCGCGCGCTGCACGCCGCCCTCGCGCGCCTTCTCGGCCTCGATGTAAGGCACCAGGTGTGCGACTGCCTGCTTCATCACGCGCGCCGACTTCACCACCTGCGGCAGGAACATCTTGCCGGCGCCGAACAGGTCGCCGACGACGTTCATGCCGTCCATCAGCGGGCCTTCGATGACCTCGATCGGCCGCTCGACTTGCCGGCGCGCCTCTTCGGTGTCCTCGACGATGTAGGTGTCGATGCCTTTCACCAGCGCGTGCGCAAGCCGCTCGCGCACGCTGCCCTTGCGCCACGCGAGATCTTCGACGATTTGCTTGCCTTCCTTCTTGTAGCTCTCGGCAAAACTCACTAGACGCTCGGTTGCATCCGGCCGGCGGTTGAACAGCACGTCCTCGACGCGCTCGAGCAGATCCTTCGGAATTTCCTCGTAGACACCCAGCTGCCCGGCGTTGACGATGCCCATCGTCATGCCGGCCTTGATCGCGTGATACAGAAAAGCCGTATGAATCGCTTCGCGCACCGGCTCGTTGCCGCGGAAGGAGAACGAGATGTTGGACACGCCGCCGCTGATTTTTGCGTGCGGCAGCGAGGCCCGAATGGCGCGGGTGGCCTCGATGAAATCGATGGCGTAGGTGTTGTGCTCTTCGATACCGGTTGCGATTGCGAAGATGTTCGGATCGAAGATGATGTCTTCAGGTGGGAAGCCGACTTCCTTGAGCAGCAGGTGATAAGCGCGCGTGCAGATTTCGATGCGCCGCTGCAAGCTGTCGGCTTGCCCCTGCTCGTCGAAGGCCATGACGATCGCGGCTGCACCGTAACGGCGCACCAGCTTGGCTTGGCGCAAGAACTCGGCTTCGCCCTCTTTCATGCTGATCGAGTTGACCACACACTTGCCCTGCAAGCACTTCAATCCCGTTTCGATGATCGACCACTTGCTCGAATCGATCATCACCGGAACCTTGCAGATGTCCGGCTCGGACGCGACCAGCTTGAGGAAGGTCTCCATCGCCGCCTTGGAGTCGAGCATCGCCTCGTCCATGTTGACGTCGATGATCTGCGCGCCGTTCTCGACCTGCTGCCGCGCCACCGACAAGGCCTCGTCGTAATTGCCGTTTAGGATGAGGCGAGCGAACGCTTTCGAGCCGGTCACGTTGGTGCGTTCGCCCACATTGACGAACAGCGAATCATCGCCGATGTCGAGCGGCTCGAGCCCCGACAGGCGCAACCGACGCTGCGTCTCCGGCACCTGACGCGGCGCCAGATCCTGCACCGCCTCGGCGATCGCACGAATGTGCGCCGGCGTGGTGCCACAACACCCGCCGACGATGTTGAGGAAGCCCGCTTGCGCGAACTCACGCAGGATGCCGGCCATGTACGCGGGCGACTCGTCGTACTCGCCCATCTCGTTGGGCAGACCCGCGTTGGGATGCAGCGAGGTGCGCGTATCGGCGATCGCGGCAAGCTCCTCGATGTGCGGCCGCAAGTCCTTTGCACCCAGCGCGCAGTTCAGGCCGATCGACAACGGCTTGGCATGCGCGACCGAGTTCCAGAATGCGCCCACCGTTTGGCCAGAGAGCGTGCGGCCGGAGCGGTCCGTGATGGTGCCCGAGATCATCACCGGCAACCACACTTGGTGACGCTCGAAGTAGTCCTCGATGGCGAAGATCGCCGCCTTGGCGTTGAGCGTGTCGAAGATCGTCTCGATCAGCAGAATGTCCGATCCGCCCTGCACGAGACCGTCCACCGCTTCCGCATAGGCATCGACCAATTCGTCGAAGCTCACGTTACGCGCGCCCGGGTTGTTGACATCGGGCGAGATGGATGCGGTGCGATTGGTCGGACCGAGCACACCGGCGACGAAGCGCGGCTTGTGCGGCGTCGCGCGCGTGGCTTCGTCGGCAACTTCGCGTGCCAGCTGCGCGCCGATGCGATTCAGCTCGAACACGCGATCTTGCATGCCGTAATCGGCCATCGCGATACGCGTCGAGTTGAAGGTGTTGGTTTCGATGATGTCCGCGCCGGCATCGAGATAGCCCGCGTGGATGCCGCGAATGATGGCGGGCTGCGTGAGCGACAACAGATCGTTGTTGCCCTTTTGATCGCAAACGTGATTGGAGAACAGCTCGCCGTGATAGTCGTGCTCGTCCAGACGATGACCCTGAATCATTGTGCCCATGGCACCGTCGAGGATCAGAATGCGCTGATCGAGCGCCTGATGAAGCAGATGAATTCGGTCTTGAGGCATATGTCGGTAGAAATAAAAAACCCGGCCGTGAGCACGGACGGGTTTGATTTGGCCTACCCGCGCTTTAGCGAAATTTGTTCGGCGCCCGCAAGCTGCAAATCAAATCGGCGCACACAAGCGGAATGTTAGCCGCTTGAGCGTCGCGCCGCAATCGGCCGCCCCTGCACAATGCGTCATCAATGTGAATCCGTGCGTATTAGCGGGTGCATCACCAAGACGAC
>Ga0070741_10010880_pt1 | contig 16998 bp, 12 predicted proteins | sample Coa_R1_4_FD_66440 | JGI IMG/M metagenome (GOLD analysis project Ga0070741, IMG submission 66440) | Surface soil microbial communities from Centralia Pennsylvania, which are recovering from an underground coalmine fire - Coalmine... | ecosystem: Environmental > Terrestrial > Soil > Unclassified ...
TGGGCAAAAGTGTTTGCGATCTGGGCCTTCGTCCCAAACGTGCGCGGGAACCGATCGACAAAGCCGCGTTTGGACGTAGTCAACTCCTGATCGGTAACCGCACCCTTGGTCATACTCTCCATTTCCTGCAACACGATCGATGCGGCATAAGGAACCGTCCGCGACTTGGATTGGAATCCCGCCGAAAACGGCAACGGATAATAAACTCCGCCCGGAAACCGCGAGAAGGCCGAGTAGGCCAGGCCCTCGTCCGAGCGGACACGATTCATGATTCGCGAGGTGAAACCGCCGCCACCCAGGATGTCATTCATGACGAGCACCGGAAAATAGTCGGGATCGTCGCGCATAATCCCGGGCAGCATCATCGCGACTCGCCCCTGGTTGACGTCCTTGTCCACGAGATAAACGGCCGGGGCCGCAAACACCGTGTTGGTCGGGATGGGCGGTGGCGTGGCGCCCTCGAATGGCCAGTTGCCGAATAGTTTTTCCAACTTTTCGACCATCTGGTCTCGATCGAAATCTCCACTGACCGCCAGCACGAAATTGCGCGGATGAAACCATTTTTTATGAAACGCCTCCAGATCGGCTCGCGTCAGCGACTCAACCGAAGCCTGCGTGGAATAGCGATTGGCCCAAAAACCCTCGCCGAACGCCAAAAAGTTCGCTTCCCTTGCCTCGATCGAGCGGGTGTCGTCGTTGCGCTCTTTCATGGCCTGGAACATCTGTTGTTTGCGCAGCAGGATTTTATCGTCCTGGAAACGGGGCGCGGTGATCACTTCTCGCAGGATACCCAATCCTTCCTCGAGATCTTTGGACAGCAAATTCAAGCTGACGGTGCCTTCGGTTTCCCCCACGCTCGAGTCCAGGCGCGCCGCCAGGAACGCCAGCCGTTCTTCCAATTGTTCCGCCGTTTTGGACTGCGTCCCGCCGCGAGCCAGCAGGTAGCCCGTCAACTCGGCTAATCCTTCTTTCCCGTCCGGCTCGACATACTGGCCGGTGCGGACGTAAACCGCCACATTGACCAGCGGCAATTCGCGATCAGGAACCACATACGCCACCGGCCCGCTCTTGAGTTCAACCCGGTACTTCTCAGGCGCCGGGGGCTCATATTGCAGTGGCGGAAAGCTCAGTTTTTCCGGCCGATCGGGTATGCCTTCTCGATCGGCCGCCTGCGTCGAGGCTGGCTCAAAACCCAAAACTGCGCCGACCAGCACCACCAGGCCCAGTGCGCGCACCACCCCAATCGTCAATCGCAAATCGTCAATCGCAAATTTCACGGTTTCACCTCCTGCGGCTTGGCGGGACGCGCCGCGCCCGGCTTGCGTGTATAAATGGCTACAGTGCGATTTTCTTTCGTGAAGTACGTGTTGGCCACCCGTTTCACGTCCGCTGCGGTCACCGCCTGGATTTTCGGGCCCTGCTCGTTGATTTCCCGCCAATCACCTTCGCCGTCATTGTGGATGAGTTGCATCAGGATAGGAAAATTGGCCGTCAGCCGCCGGTATTCGCCCGCGGCAAAGTTATTTTTCACTTTCTGCAATTCCTCGGGCGGAACCTCTTCCTTTTTGAGCTGTTCGATGCTGTCGTAGATTCCCTGCTCGATCTCCTGCGGCGTATGGCCCTCCTTGGCTTCGCCTCCGGCGTTGAAATAGCCGGCCCATTTCTGCGAGCCTTGGTCCGCATACACGCTGGTGGCGACGCCGCTGCCGAGCACCAGCCCTTTGTACAGCCGCCCCGTCCGCGTCGACAGCACTTGCCCGAGGATTTCGAGGGCGTAGGAATCTTTGTGTTCGAACGCCACCGTGTGCCAGAGAATGTCCACCTGGGGGTTGGTGTCCGCTTCGGCATCCATCCGTTTCTCGGCCATCTGTTTGACTTCCAGCGTCGTCACATCCGGGGCATCCCTGGGTCCGCGGGGGATCCGTTCGAAATACTTTTCCGCCAGCGCTTGCGCCTGGTCAGCTTTAAAATCCCCGACCAAAATCAGGGTAATGTTTTGCGGCGCGTAATAGGTGGCGTAAAAATCATCCGCCTGCGCCTTGGTGATGGCCGGGATGTCCGACGGCCAGCCAACCACCGGCCAACTGTACGGTGAGGATTCCCAGAACATGGCATTGAATTCCTCCGAGAATTTCCCCAACGGCGTCGAGTCCGTTCGCATGCGCCTTTCCTCAAAGACCACGTCGCGTTCGGCGTAGAATTCCCGGAACACCGGGTGCCAGATGCGTTCCGACTCCATCCACATCCACAATTCCAGCTTGTTAGCCGGGACATTGATAAAGTACCCGGTCATATCCTCGGTAGTGAAGGCGTTCATGCCGGAGCCGCCCGCACCCGTGTAAATGCGGTCGAACTCATTTTTCACCAAGAGCTGCCGCTGCTGGGCAATCAACTCGTTGAATTGCTTCTCCAGCTCTTGGTAGCGCTGCGTTTTATTTTCCGGCTTCAGGATGTCGTCGATTTCGCCGTGGCGGTACATCGCCCGCATTTTTCTCTCTTCGGCGCGCATTTGGTCCCGGATTTTTTCCTGCTCCGCAATGATCTCGAGGTCCTTCGAATAATCCTTGGTGCCTATCGTCGGCGTGCCTTTGAACATCATATGTTCGAAAAGGTGCGCGATTCCGGTCATGCCCGGCCGTTCATTGGAACTGCCTACGTGCGCGACCCAGCCGCCCGCAATCGAAGGTTCGTCGTGCCGTTCCACCATCAGCAGCCGCATGCCATTGGATAGTTCCTTCTCCACCACCGGAACTTTTTGCGCCTCCGCGGCCGGAACCCATGACCAGGCTGTCAAAATTCCTAGCGCCGCAATCCCGGGAAGATCAAACCTCAAGCTCATAATCCTTCCAGTAGTCTTTGTTACCCAATCCGTGGGGCAACCTTAAGTCAACCTGGCCCAACTACCAAACAAAAAACGTCCGCGGTTCCAGTAGGCCCAGTAGGCGACGTGACGTTGCCGGAGATCCCCGTCGAGCGCGGCTCTCTGGAATTCACCGGCGCCACGTTCGAAGCCAACCGCCATCCTTCGTTCACCCAACCTGGTTGATCCAGCTGACCAGTGCGGCTGCTTGCGGCTGACTGGCCGGCTTGACTTTCTGTCCTGTGGTGGGAGGATGGGTCATCAGCCCTTTTGAGCAGAAATGCCTCTGCCGGACACAAGACTTATGATCTTTGCGGCGTCCGCGTTCTCCAGGGTCGGAGACGGATTTCCTCTCCGACGGCAATTTTCTCTTTTCAGGGGGCTTCCCTCGAGCGACGGCCGCCTCGCCGAAAACAGCGAAATTATGAAAACCACTCCCGTTGGTTTTAACCGACAGGCCTTTACCCTGATCGAACTGCTGGTAGTGATCGCGATCATCGCCATCCTGGCCGCCATGCTGTTGCCGGCGTTACAACGCGCCAAACTCAAGGCGCAAGGAATCCAATGCCTCAATAATGGCAAACAAATGATGATTGCCTGGCGTCTCTATTGCGAAGACAACGCCGACCGAGTGCCCACCGCCTGGGGTTACACCGACAGTGACTGGATCCCGTACGATCTGGAAATGTCCTGGACGGGCAACCCGAACGGAGACAGCCAGAACGCCAACAATTGGGATGTCGATTTGGTAATAAAACAGAGCCGTTTGTGGCCCTACTGTGGCAATAGCACCGGCATTTGGCGTTGCCCGGCCGACAACTTATATCCGTGCACAGCCAAATATGGCCCTTTTAAAGGCCAATCCGTGCCCCGCCAGCGAAGCATTTCCATGCTGAGCTGGTTTAACAGCAGCGATGCCGACGCTTTCACCGGGTGCAGCGGATTCACGAAGTACAAAAAGATGACCCAGGTGCTCAACCCCGGTCCGGCAATGACCATCGTTTTCCTGGATGAACGGTGCGATAGCATAAACGATGGCGAGTGGTGCACCTCGATGAATGCCTGGCCCGACAAGCCTGCGCAATCCATCCTGATCGACTTCCCAGGCAGTTACCACGGCGGGGCCGGCAGCCTCTCATTCGTCGATGGCCACTCCGAACTGCACAGGTGGCGCGATCCCCGCACCACTCCACCCATCGGCAAACTCACCGCGCTGAACGTTCCTTCCCCGAACAACCCTGACGTGTACTGGGTCATGGAACGGTCCACCCGAAAACCCTGAAGCTCGCAGGCACCGCCCGGTTATTGCTGCACCTGACAACGCGACGATTTGATCACGTGACCCGGCCTACTTCATTGTCGTAGTCCGGGCGCGGATCCATTTCAGGTCGGGATTATTGGGCGAGCTATCCGAATGGGCGATAATCTGGCCCGCTGGCACCGTCTTGTGCGTGCGCGGATCGACCCAGCGATGAAATTCCACGTGGTTGTCCGCGAACGCCACCACTCCACCCCCGCCATGCAAGCACGATGGATAATGGAAGAACACGTCCTGGTCCATATTCACGCCGAAGGCAGGCGTGCAAATGTTGGACGGGTTTACATCCATAAAAACAAAACGTTCGCCGGGGGTGCTCGCGGCCAGGTCGGACGATTTCAAAAACACCTTCACGTCGGGGGACATCCGGAAGGGCTCTTCCAGGGCTCCCGCGGGCACGCCCACGTAGCAATTCAGGGCGTAGCTGCGCACCTTCGGGAAATTAGTACCTGATACCCGCAGCGTAGACACGTCGGCGGGGCACTTGTAGGGCAGGGCCGTTTTAAGATAGGGCGCGAACAGAGCGAACTGCGGCCCGACCAGGTATTGCGGGTCGATAAACGCGGGCTGGAACATATGGTTATCGCCTTGCACCCATAAATAGGCTCCCGTTGGCCGTGGTAGGCCACCGCCGTTTGGCACGAGGTAATCGCGGTTATCCACCGTGTAGAGGGTCCAGGTTAACAGGAGTTGCTTCTGGTTATTCAGGCACTGAACCCGTTTGGCCTGAGATTTGGCCCCGGCCAGAGCCGGCAAAAGCATCGCTGCCAAAATGGCGATGATCGCAATCACCACCAGCAACTCGATTAGCGTAAAGGCCGGCGGCGGCTCGCGTGGCGGAAGGCCGCAACCGCTCCCGTTTTGGAGCAAGACGAGACTCGTCTGGGGCTGGGTGCTGATGAAGCGAAATTATCACGCCTTTCAGCCAAAGGCCAGCTAGGTTTGGACTTCCGATTGGTCTGCCTGGCGGTTGTCTCTTCGATTCACGCTCACGTTTGCGCATAGGCGGCGGCGTTTGTACCTCCGACAATATCTGCAGGAAGGCTTGATCGATGAAATGCACCTCGCCCTGCGACCCGTGTTGATGGGAACCGGAGAACACCTTTGGCTCGGCCTGGACCTGCATTCCCTCGGGTATGGAATTGCGCGCGCACCGCAGCGGGGGAGCGAGCCACTCACCTGTTTTTCAAGAAAGAGACCTGAGCCGAACAGCTGCGGCCTCTTCCTAAGCCGGCGCGCGGGGCACCCCGAGCCAAGGTTCACGCCGTGCTGCGCCGTTGACTATGGCGCAAGCCGCGAATCGAATTTGACGGAATCCAAGCGTTTGCGAACCTCCGACATGATGTAAAACATCTCACGGGCGATTTCACGGCAACGCTCGTTGTAGGCCGAGGTTTCGGCCGGGGTATCGTCACAAAGGCGCGGGTCGGCATAATGGATGGCATACCTGGCTGATGCTCCTTCGACAACCGGGCAGGTCTTGTCGGCCACGCTGCAGGTCATCAAAGCAATAAAGTCCCGTCTCGGGTTGCCGTCGGCGTTGTAAAGTTTGGAATAGGCGCGGATGACCGGACGGTCCGTGGCGTATCGGACCAAATAAATGGGATTGTCACCGGTTGTCGCATCCTCGATGTCAAAGCCCACGCGGCGCATCGCCGCCACGGTGCGGCAGTTACAGGCGGTCGCTTGTGTGCCTCCTGAAAACGCATGAACTGTGTTCAGGCCATAATAGTAAGCTGCCGTCTGCGCCCAAATTTGCGACATGTGACTGCGCCTCGAATTGTGGGTGCAAATGAAGGTCAGATCAGCGGCCTTGTCCGCCTGGAGTCTCGCAGTGATGTCGGCGGCTATCGCGTTTAGCACCATCCTTCTTTCCGAGGCAATCGTCTCCACTTCGCCGGCGACTTCCTCCACATAAGGCCGAAGACCAGGAAGCAGGTTGGTGTTGGACCGAGTTTGGCGGGGGCTTGAGCATCCCGCACAGCAAAGCCCGATGAGGCCGATCGCGATTACGGGTTTCATGCGACGACGTTCAGTTTGCATTCAGGTCGACGCAAACGACGCTCGAACCGGCCCGCGCATAGAGCCGGCTGCCTACCAGCGCTGGATGGGAATAGAGCTCTATCTCGTCGTCGAACAATCGCATTCGTGAGACAATGGTGCAATTGGGAGTTCGGGCATCCAACAAAATGAGCTCGCCCCCGAACGTGATCAGAAGCACGCGTTGATCATCCGCGAGCAAGGTCCCATGCTCATCGAGCGAGGTTTCATCATGCCAGACCGCCTTCAATCCATTTTGCACGTCAAGACAGTGCAACCCCAAATGAATGCCGAATACGCGCCCGCAGGTGACGACCGGAGTTGCAGTCGTGGGCGATAAATCCCGAAACTCAGCCGCCGGCCTGGAGACAATCCGGCCCGTTGCATCAAAATGATAAAACCGAGTGCCATTGTTTTCCGTAGCGACAATTACGCCATTATCCAAGGCAATGGGCGTCGGCACATTGAAATCTCCTGCCAGCGGCGGGACCAGTCGCCAAAGGCGAGTGCCGTTTTTGACATCCCAGCCGCCCAGCGAATCTCGATCATACCCTACGATTTGGCGATGACCTCCAAAATCGGTACAAATAAACGAGGAGTACGCAGCCGGCGAGCCGGGGGCGCTCCAGCGAGTGTGTCCGGTCGTGCAATCCAATGCGACCAAGGATGCGTTCGTGGCTCCGGGATTCACTATCAGTTCATCCTCGATTAGCAGCGGTGTTGAACACATCCCCCAGGTCGGCAAGTGCGCGTTGAATTCACTCGGCAGGTTTCGTTGCCAAACCAGCTCTCCGTTGCACACGTTCACGCAGCGTAGGTCGCCAAAGGCGCCTAGCAAATAGGCCTTCCCCGCGCGAATCACCGGCGTGGCACGCGGTGATTGGCCGTAATCCAGCTTGCCATGCGCCGGAAACTGCGCCACCCAGAGCAGTTCCCCATTGGTTGCGCTCAGGCAGCGATAGAGGTCGTGCTCTTCCGCGAAGTCGCGCTCAGCCAGCAGCAGCCGATCATCGCTTACGCTTAAACCGGCAAGACAATTCTCCATCGCGCCCTTCTTCCAAATAAACTTCGGCGCGGAGGGCAGTTGCGTCGGAAGCCGGGGGACGTGCCCGTCGCGATTTGGTCCCCGCCAATCCGGCCATCCCCCGGCGTCGCCGTTCCCAAGGCCGAACCGGTGGGAGTTGCGCTCCGCGATGGGATTGAAACCATCGCGGCTCTCCAGTGCGTTCAGCATTTTCGCATCCCGCTTCACGGCCATCAGCACGTTGAGGGCTTCTTTCGCCGTCTGGGCTGGGATGCTATCGGATAGGAACACCGTGATGAACGGAACAGCCTCGGTCTTTCCGATTACTTTCAAAGTGCCCGGCTTGATGCTGCCACAGCCCTCAAGCATTCGGAGCGCATAACCTGGAATCACGGCCAGTGGCGGAGGTGAAGACCGGCTATCCAACATGTCCAACACCGCTTCGCTGTACGACCCTCGCTGCTCCGGCGTGATAGTCGGCGCAATCGCGGCGTCGCGCAGTGCCCCGAGGCTGGCTGCATATTTCGCGTCCACCTCCGGCATGCCGAACAGTACCTTCCGGCCGCCAATCTCCTTTAATCCCTTTACGGGATCATCGGAACGCGCGACAAACAGGGCCGTCATAGCGGCATTGCCCTCCAGGTCAGTCAGCGTGCAGACCGCGTGATATTTCAGTCCCGCCTTTTTCGCCCCGCTCGCTACCAATGACTGGTCCCCAACCACGATGACTTCCCGCACCGGGCTGCCTCCTGACAGTGACTCAGCAAGGTCATCTGAAAACTCGACCTTCACTTGCTTCTTGATCCCCTTCTCCAATTGCGCAGCGAGTTTGCGATAATCCCGCTGTCCGTACCCTTTTACACAAGCGCAGGCCAATTCCTTGGCCAAAGGATCCATCACTACCAGCGTTATCGGTTCGGAAACGCTTCCGGATTTTCCCAAAAGCCCCCCCGCGCTCAGCACGTATGCACTCAGCCCGACGGCAAGCAGGCGGAAACTACGATGGACGGCCGCCAGAGTCCGTGTGATTGGGTTCTTCAATCACTTCTTAAGTCCTGGTCGCGAAGACGTGAATGGCACCCCTGGTCGTATCGAGCATATAATACCGACGACCATCCGGGCTCCGCTCCACGGTTACGCGCACACAATCACCTTTGGAATCGTTAACGACGGCAATCACTTCCTTGAACTTGCCATCCGCCGAAAATCGTTTGATGCACGTGGGTGGCCCGGACTCAGCGGCCAGGATATCACCGTCTTGGAGCATCCGAAGATTTTTCGGCTCGCAGCAGCCGCCAAAATCGCTTGCCTTGACCCGGCCGGCTTTGCCGAATTTGGAAAGTTCTTTGCCGTCCCGATCCCGCGATTCGACGACATGCCGAGCATTATGCGGAATCCATAACTTTCCGTCATGCGACTGGATATCCATTTGCCCGCAACAGCCATGCAATTTTTCCACCACCAGTTTCGGCTCCGCCAACGCGTGGTTAAAACGATACACGCGGTAAGAGAAGTCGTCTGGTGCCGGGACTGCCATGAAAACGTCCTGATCGGTCGCCGCCAAACCGGTCACATTGGAGCGCCGGCTTTCCAGATTTGTCTTCATGTTCGCCAATTCCTCCTCGAATGGGCGCCTGGTTTGCCTGGCCATTTCTTTGACCATCTCCTCTGTTTCCTTGTTGATCATCACTTTAAGATGGGCCACCGGCGAGTCGGCCGATGCCAGCACTTTCCCCGTCGCATCCAGTTTCAGCAGCCGGCCCTCACCCGCAGCAAAAATAGATCCGTCACTCGCAACGCACACGGCGTCAGGCTTGATCGGCAGCGGCATGCTCTTTAGCAATTCGCCTTTCGGAGAGTAAACCCTGAGGCCGGATGCTTTCTTTGGGTCCGAAGTTTCGCCCGTTGCCCCGAAGCAGACCAGCAGGTTGCCATCGTGGTCGAGGCAGAAATTTCTTAACGCGGTTGGGTCTCGTGGGTCGGCGACTTGTATGACGCTCACCTCCTTGCAGGAGGGCTTCCATGCTGCGTCTTTGCCTTGGGCCACGGCCGCCGCCTGCTGCTCTGCTGCGGAGTTGCTCATCATGGCCGTAGCCTCTTGCGATTCCTGGCTTGCCGCTTGAGTGCTGAGAGCCCCGACCAAACACCCTTCGCAGACCACTGCCAAGGCAAGTATCCGTCTTGTGTTTGATTTCATACGTCCTTCTATGAATATGTTAATCTCACTCTTAAACCGAGTCTGACTGCCCCTTCCAATACCGCGTAGGCGGTATCACTTGCGATTAGACCGCTGACATCTGATTTCTGCACGAAAAAAATTCGTTAATTCGTTAGGTGCCAAAAACGCCAATTTGCAAGGGACCTGGCCCTCTCCCAAACCTTATCCCTTGAAAAGGCGGGGAGCAGACGCACGCTCCGGGGGGTCACCCTTTTACCCGAACACCTGGTGCGCCGACTGTCTTGAATTCAACAACACCACTGATAACTACCAATATTTTCTTTTTGCAGCGTAGCCACACTTATCCGTACCCCACCAGCCTGGGTGTTTGGCGGTGTCCGGCCGGCCGCAGGCGTGTTGCGCGGCGGCGGCCAGCTGCTGCCGCGCGTGCGCAGCAGGCCGATGAACAACTGGATGAACGCCTCGGGCCCATGAAATGGCGCCAGTGCATACAAAGTGCTGCACCGTGTTTCCGATTTCCTCAACCTAGGTACGGTCCCCTACCAAATCTTTGCCCTCAGGCCCGGTCCTCGCCACATGGGAGCGTCTGGACCGATATCGAAGGCCTCGTAGAACTGCTCCATGTTTACGTGCGGACCGATGGCGCGGAACATTCCCGGCGCATGCGGGTCGACGGTGATCAGGCGGCGCATCTCGGCATCGCGGCAGTTGGTCCGCCAGATTTGGGACAAAGAAAGGAAAAAACGCTGTTCGGGCGTGAAGCCGTCGATTTTTTTGCGCTTCGCGGGTTCCTTCGCAAGGACCCGCTCCAAAGCTTCCAAAGCGATACTGGCTCCGCCCAGATCGGCGATGTTCTCGCCCAGGGTCAGTTGGCCGTTTACATGCAACCCGGGCAGCGGCTCGTAGGCATTGAATTGGTCGACCACTTTTTGCGCCCGTTGATCGAAAGCCTTGGCGTCAGCTTCGGTCCACCAGTCGGCCAGGTTTCCGTCCGCATCATACTTCCTACCCTGATCGTCATAACCATGAGTCATTTCGTGTCCAATCACGACCCCAATGGCCCCGTAGTTAACCGCATCATCCATTTGCAGGTCAAAAAAAGGCGGTTGCAGGATTCCGGCGGGAAAGACGATTTCATTCTGGGAGGGGTTGAAATAGGCATTTACCGTTTCCGGCGTCATATGCCACTCGGTCCGGTCGACCGGTTTGCCCACGCGGCTCAGTGTGCGCCGCGATTCAAATGCATCGGCTCGCTCGACATTGCCGAGGTAATCGTCCGGACGGATCGTCACGCTCGAATAATCGCGGAATTTGTCCGGGTGACCAATTTTTTGGGTAAACCGCTCGAACTTGGCTAGCGCTTTGACCCGGGTCGCCTCACTCATCCAAGGCACTTTTTGGAGGCGGTCGCGAAAGACGTCTTTCAAATTGGCGACCAGTTCGTTCATGCGCACCCGGGCGGCGGGCGGAAAATGTTTTTCGACAAACAACTGGCCCAGTGCTTCCCCGATTTCACCGTCGACCACCCGAGCCGCGCGCTGCCAGCGCGGTTCCTGGACCTGTTGCTCGCGCAGGACTTTTCCATAGAAAGCAAATGACTCCTCTTCGACGGCCGCGTGAAGGAAGGGCGCGGCGGCACGGAGCAAGTGCCAGCGCAAATACACCTTCCAGTCGTCCAGGTCCCGTTGTTGGGCCAGCGCGTACAAGGCTTTAAAGAACTCCGGCTGCCGCACCACCACTTCCGAGAGATTGCCCAGACCGCAAGCGGACAAGTAGATGGAAATCGGGGCATTGGGGAAATCGCGATCCATGTCGGCAACGGCAGCTTTATGGTAATTGGCGATGGGGTCGCGCAACTCGGTTCGTGATTTGCCCGCCTTGGCCAGGGCCGTTTCCAGCTCCAGGACTGTTTGGGCGTGATTCTGGGCGGCCGATCGGTCTTCACCCAAAAGCTTAAACATGTTGGCGATGTGGACCTGATAGGCGTCTCGTTGTTTGGCGAACCGGTCGCTCAGGTAATAGTCTCGATCGGGCAGGCCCAAGCCGTCCTGGCTCAGGTAAAATGTATAGACCGAGCTGTTTTTGGCATCCGGCGTTGGCGACCGCCCGAAGCAAGCGCCGATCCCGTGCCCGTGAAAGTCCGCCAGCAGCCGTAACACCTCCTTGGCCCCGGAAAGCTCATTGATCCGCTTCAAGTCAGCCTCGATTGGCTTGAACCCCAATTGTTCCAGCCGGTTGGTATCCATAGCCGACCGAAAAAAGTCGGCCACCAGCCGCGCAGGCGAGCCGGCTGGCTGTGCGGTCGCGAGAGCGTCGTCCAGAATTTCGTGGATCAAGAACCAGTTCCGTTCCTGCAATTCCATAAACCCACCCCAGCGTGATTTGTCAGGGGGGACCGGGTTGTTTTTCACCCAGCTCCCGTCGGCGTACTTGTAGAAATCGGCGCCGGGTGAAATCGAAGTATCCATGTAGTTGGTCGCAAAACGAGGGATGCTGGGAGCAACCAATTTTGCCGCGGGTTCAGCCAGGGCTTCGGCACCGGGCGCGGTTTGCACATAAGAGAGGAGGCCTAAAAAAACGCCGGGATAAACAACAAACAAGTTAATTCTCATTCAACGCTGACGCCGTAAGTCAGCAATCAAGGATTGTACTTAGACTGGGCAGCGGTCAAAAGAATTCCAGGGAGCTCGGGGTGGGCGCGCTCAAGCCGGGACTGCGAACCCGCTATGTTCGAAGTCCCGCCTTCAGGCGATGGGACGGAGAATTGGAAGCATGACGATTCAACGCCGAAGCCCATTCGGGGGTCACACCGGCTGAAGCCGGGACTCCGAACAGTCGAGGCCTTTTACCTTAACCAAGCTGAGTCAGTTCTACTCGGACCTGGCCTGGCGTTCATCCCGGGCCACCAAACGGCAGAAACGTTCCGCCCGTTCCCGTACCGCTTTGCGAGGTCGGTCCACTTGAGCCGGGGCATTCCAAAGCACGTAAAATTCGAAGTCAGTCGGTTGACGGTTGTAAAGTCGTTCAAAAGCAGTGCAACGCTCCTTCATCAGTTGCCGCGCCGCTGCCAAAGCCTCGGCAGGGTTCCGCCAATCGGCGTCCGAGCGAGCGTACTGGCTCCAGAGCTTGGGTTTTATTTGAAAACGTGAGATTTCGCCCGCCGCTCCTACTGCCCTGTCGTTATCCCGTGTTTCAATTTGAGACAAGGCCGCCCACCGGTCCATCGCCTCCACCTCCAAAGAGACTGCGGCGCCCAGGACCACCGTCGTGATAATTACCTTCAACCTCATTCTGTAGCTTGAGTTAAATCTTCAGTGAACAACCAGCCAGCAGCATACTATTCGGGGCCTGCGTAAACTTTTCGGGCTTAACCATGAGCTTGTCAAGTGCTCGTTGGACCCCACTCATTTACGAGCCTGCACGCAGGCTGCCCGCCGTCCGACCACGCGCTCCTAAAGTCAGCAGGAGTGGTGCCAGCCCTGCCGTAAGGAGCGGCAGCGCGCCAGCGTCTTGGAGTGCGGCGCTTTGCGCCGCTTTTGGAACCAACGACGGTGACCCGCGAAAGATCTCAATCATTCGACCCTGCTTCGCTCCAAAAAGCGCCGCAAAGCGGCGCACTCCAAAACCTTCGGAGTCCGTGCGGTTCATGGTGAGCTCTGTTGGCAACGAGCAGTTGAGCCGGGCTCGAAGCTCTGAACGCCGGCGTCTCGCAGCGGGACGCCGGCGCGCGTCTGTGGTCGCCCTGAATCTGTAGGGCGATTTAAGTGAGGCTTACTTTGCGCCCTGATCAATCCACGCGCGAACCAACCCCACCTGTTCAGGCGTCAGGGGTTTGGGTGGCGGACCAAAGCCGCCGCGCCGACCTCCTTGAGGTCCACCTGCGCCATTTGGCGGCGGACCGCCAGGCTGTCCGTCATTTCCAGGTCCACCGGGGGGCGGCCCGCCCGGTCTGTCCGAGCCCTCCGGTCCGGGACCCCCAGGCCCCCCGGGACCTCCAGGACCACCGGGACCGCGGCGGCCCCCAGGTTTAAACTTGGGGGGCATTGCCTTTTTCTCGTCCAATTGCGAAATCGCCAGAACCAGCAGACTTTCCTTGCTGTCGCCTGGCAGGATTACTTTGCCGTCTTTGCTGCCCTTGAGAACGCTCTCGAGGCTATCGAGCCGCAAACCGGCCTTGGGACGTTCATTCCCGTGGCAACGCACACAAGACGCCTCAAATAGTGGTTTGATATCACCCTCGAAGGTGACGCCTTGCTTGGCGGCCGCCGGCGGAAGTTTGCTCAGATCAACTTCCACGGCCGTCGCCGACCACGCGGCCGCGATAGTGACGGCCACGCAGGCCGTCGGATATTTCCAGTTTTTCATGCTGATGATGCGAACTTTCAATTTTGAGTTTGTTAACTTGTCACCGTGGCCTGCTTTTTTGGCGGACCGGTGCGTTTCATTTCCAACGCGTGCATTGTGCCTTAGCTGACCTTAAGACAACGTTAAGTACCGCTCGGCCAACCGGGCCTGGGGCACCCTCGCTGGCGCCTCTCACAGTGCCCAACGCAACCACAACGCCGTCAGCACAAACGCGCAAACGACGACCCACACCACTACCAGACAGCACAGCGCCAGGGCCGACCGCCGCTGGACCAGGCGAATCGCCTCGCCCGAGGAAGCCAGTGGTTCATCCGCACTCTGACGCAGGACCGAAGTTCCAAATTCAAATCTCAGGGATTTGGACTGAGAACGCGAAAGACATCCCCAGCGTTGCTGCGTTAATGCCCGAACGGCGTCGGCAGTCCCAGTGCGGACCCATGGTAACACCAATGCGCTCGGGGGACTTGTCATGTGAAGCCCCCGCACACCCGCCGCCGGGTGACTGAACCGGCCTGGCCTGATCGCGCCGGCCGGAACCGGGCTCCGCGTCCAAGTTGCCTGTGAGTGTTGCACGAAAGCGAAAAATAAGCTCTTCAACCTTAAGCAGAGATTAAGCCTCTGCGAGAACCAGGTCCGATCCGATGGTCTGGCAGTGCTTTTGCCCAAACGAAAACGCATTTACGCGCGGGCTGCTTAATGTTCTCTTAAGGCAAACCCGCTTATTTATTGAACGCCGATGAGAGTATTAGTCGTCGAAGATGAGCCGGACCTATTGGGCAGCCTGTTGCAGGCCGTGCGGGAGGATGGCTACGCCGCTGACGGCGCTGCGGATGGCGAGGAAGGCTTGTACAAAGCCGAGAGCTATGATTATGATGCCATCCTGCTGGACATCATGTTGCCCGGAATCGACGGGTGGGAACTGCTCCGGCGGTTGCGTAAAACCAGGAAAACGCCGGTGTTGATGCTCACGGCGCGCGACGCCGTTCGTGACCGCGTAAAAGGCCTGGACACCGGGGCGGATGATTACGTAGTCAAACCGTTCGACATTGACGAGGTGCTGGCGCGTTTGCGGGCCTTAATTCGACGGTCCGCCAGCGAAGCTCAGCCTCGGCTGGACATTGGCCAGGTGGCCATCGATCTGTCGGCGCGCACCGTTACGCGTTCCGGTGAGCCCGTGCCTCTAACGGCGCGCGAATACGCCTTGCTCGAGTACCTGGCTCTGCACCGCGGCAAACTGGTCACGCGCACCACTCTGTACGAGCACTTGTTCGACGAAAATGACAATACCCTGTCCAATCTCCTGGACGTGCACGTGTCGAATCTTCGCAAGAAACTGGGGCACGAATTCATCACGACCCGCCGCGGCCACGGTTATTCAATCGACTGAGTCCTATGATTATCAACTCAATCCGCTGGCGTCTGCAGGCTTGGCACAGTCTCATTCTCGTGCTGGTGCTGGCGGGCTTCGGGCTCACGGCTTACCGGGTGGCGCGTGGAAACCAGTTGCGCCGCGTGGACCAGGAACTCCAGCAAAGACTCATGGCCGCCTTTCGCTTCGGCCCGCCGCCAGGACCGGGTATGGCCAAAGGACCGCCCCCGGAGGAATCGCACCACGATCGTCCTCCGCCGGATCGTTTTCCAAAGGAACACGGACGCGAGCACGATCCCGCGGCTTGGCGGGCGCATATGCAAGAGGTCATTGCCAATGCCGTGGCCCTGGAAGCCGGCCAGACCAATTCTTTTTACTATATCCTTTGGCAAGCCAACGGCACCGTGCTGGCGAGTTCACCGGGGGCGCCGCAGAACGTGCCTTTGCCGGAAGAACCCAGCGCCAACCGGGAATCGGCCGAGCGACCAGGAACGGCGGCCCGAACCCGAGGTGAGTTACGCGAGTTAGGGGTGTGCCTGCCGTTCGGCGACAAGGCGGTAGTCGGCCGGTCCATGGCTCCGGACCTGGCCGCCATGCATCGCCTTGCTTTGTGGCTTTTTGCGGCCGGCGCCGCTGTTCTGTCCTTGGGCATGGCCGGCGGCTGGTGGGTAGCCACTCGCGCAATCAGGCCCATTGAAGACATTAGCGCGACCGCCGTCAAAATTGCCGGGGGAGACCTTTCCCAACGGATTAACGCATCCGATACCGAGAGCGAGCTGGGCCGTTTGGCCGGCGTTCTCAATTCGACCTTTGCGCGCCTCGAAGCCGCGTTCGCCAACCAGGTCCGGTTTACCGCCGACGCCTCGCATGAGTTGCGTACTCCCGTTTCGGTAATCCTTTCGCAAACCCAAACCGCGCTCTCCCGCGAACGCGGCGCGGCTGAATACCGGGAAACTCTGGAAGCCTGTCAACGCGCCGCCCAACGGATGCGCAAGCTAATCGAATCTCTCTTGGCATTGGCCCGCCTGGATGCCGGCCAGGAGCCCATGAAACAAGAATGTTTCGATCTGGCGCGCGTGGTTCGAGATTGCGTGGAACTGGTCAGGCCGCTGGCGGCGGAACGAAGCCTCGAGCTGCGTTGCGACCTTCCACAGGTCCAATGCACGGGTGATCCCGAGCGCCTTGGCCAAGTCGTCACCAACCTGCTTTCCAACGCGATCCATTTCAACCGCGACCGCGGTGAGGTGCGGGTGACGGCTCGTTCTGACAATGGCACCGCTATTCTCAGCGTGACTGACACCGGCACGGGCATTCCACCCGAAGACCTGCCCCACATTTTCGAACGCTTCTATCGCGTCGACAAGGCGCGCTCGCGCATTCAGGGTAAGACGGGTTTGGGGTTGGCGATCTGCAAGGCCATCGTCGAGGCTCATAGCGGGACCATCCAAGTATCCAGTCAACTCGGTGTCGGAAGCACTTTCGAGGTACGTCTCCCGACGGACAAGGGCTAATGGCGTCGTTTGCAGTCCCGCCTTCAGGCGGAGAGGTGCGAAAAGGGCATCAATACCCGTTCCGTAGTCTAGCTTGAAATCTATTACCTGCCAATTCGTGGGTGTGATTAAATCTGTCGGTCATTCTGGTTGAGCGGCAGAAAAGCGGCAGAGGGCTGCCGCACTCCAAAACCTTCGGTTCTCGAGGCCCGCGCCCGTGTCGCGCTTGCGTTTTGGACTGCGGCAGCCCTCCCCATGAACCTTAAAATTGGTTCGTTGATTACTAAGCACTTGCACGTTTTCGAGGTTCAGGGGTTCAATGCGCGAATTCTTCGGGGAATTCTCTGCCGCTT
>Ga0070741_10010881_pt1 | contig 16997 bp, 12 predicted proteins | sample Coa_R1_4_FD_66440 | JGI IMG/M metagenome (GOLD analysis project Ga0070741, IMG submission 66440) | Surface soil microbial communities from Centralia Pennsylvania, which are recovering from an underground coalmine fire - Coalmine... | ecosystem: Environmental > Terrestrial > Soil > Unclassified ...
TGGACAACCTGGGGCCGAACGACAACCCGGAGGGATTCCGCAAGGCCCTCGCAATGGGCGTGGACGGCATCCAGACCGACCACCCCGACCAGCTTTTGGAGGCCGTGAAAGAGATGGACAAGCCCCCCACCGCTCCATAACTACTTCTCGCGCTCCTCTTGCAAGGTCTGCACCCTCATCCCCGACCCTTCTCCCTCAAAGGGAGAAGGGAGACAAATACTCGCGTCTACCATTGTCTGGTACTTTAAACGCAGCGCAAGGTCTCAAAAGTGAGATTCTTTGCTCCGCTCAGAAAGACAATCAAAAGCATACACTTCCGCATTATCTCCCCTCGCCCTAGCGCGGACAGGCTTTATCGTCCGCGTGGTAAAGGGAGAGGGGCCGGGGGTGAGGGTGAAATCCATTTCGTTATTGCTCAATACAGAAACATCAGCCTTTCACATCTTTGATGCCACGCTGGAGAAGCCAACGGCGCTTTTACCGTTGATCGCGGACGGGGGCGATTTCGCATCGGGCGTAGAGGTCGGCCCACTCCTTCGAGCCATCGTCTTTCCAGACCTCCATGCGGACTCCCCGCTCCTGTGCCGGTTGGTTGCCCACCCAGCAGTCGTTCCAGCCCTGCCGCAGATGCGTATAGTGCATGACCCGTCCGCCCGGCCAGACGATGGAGACGATGTGCTTCTCTCTCGGCGGATCGTAGAACGGTTCCGCCTTGTAGCGCGTCAACGCCTCCTCGTCCACCTGAATGCCCAGGCCCGGCGCTTCCGGCACGCGCACATAGCCGCCCTGAATGGTCAACGGCTCCGCGAGCAGATCGTCGGCGTAGTTGTTCATGCAGTTGACAGAAGGCCACTGCGCGAAGGGCAGCACGGCTCCCAGGTGCGCTGAAAGCGTCGTCGTCAGGCCCGTGCCGACCATCTGAAGCCAGAACGGTTTCTCGAACGCCGCCGCCAACGCGCCCTGATTCAGGATGCTCGCCACGCCGCCCCCGACCACAAACCCGTCACAGACCTCCTCGCGCACGGCAGTCGGGAAGGGCGGGCTGCCGAAGTGCAGCGCGATAGGCCGGTTCGTCTTCTGTCGCAGTAGTTTCTGCCCCTCCACATCGTGCTGCATGATGGGCGACTCGTAGATGGCGACCCGCTCGTACTTGTCCAACGCCTGCAAGACCGGCGCGGCATTCCCGGCGTTGAGCAGCAGGCAGTTCCAGTCGAGATCCAATTTGAAATAGGGCGGCGTGACCGCGCTCATCGCCTCGACCTGCGCATAGATGTCCCACCAGGGCCGCGCTTTCGTCTTGAGCGCGGTGTAGCCTTGCGCCAAAGCCTCTTTCGCTTCCTCGGCCAGCGCCTCCGGCGGGAAATCTATGTTCCACCACGAGATAGGACACCAGTCGCGCACCTTCGGCAGGTTGAACAGCTTGTAGACCGGCACGCCCAGCGCCTTGCCCACCACGTCGTAGATCGCCATCTGCAAGCCCGCTCCCAGGCTGTCGTCGCCCAGGAAATCGGCGGGGTTCTGGCCCTTCACCCGCTCTATCGCTGCCTCGGAAACCCGACCCCAGGTGTAGTGCGGCAGCGTCTCGCCATACCCGACGATGCCGGGCGCGTCCGTCGTGATGCGGAGGATCTCGCTCACCCGCCAGTTCCAGACCTCGCGCGCGTTCCACTCCTGGCAGCGCGGCGTGAACGGCACGTCGAGCGTGATGCGCTCGACCTCCGTGATTCGTAAGTTTGCAGACATCGCATCGCCTCCCTATTCCACATGGGGTTGAAACCCCGGTCTGGAGTTGCCAAGTCCGCCTGCGCGGACTCTGCTCTCCTTCCCTTTCGGGTCGCACGGTCTGTCCCGAATCGTTTCGGAATCAGATAGACCGTGCCGTAGGGGCGCAACTTGTTGCGCCCTAGCTGCTTGTTACGTCCTGGGCCAGGGGGCAGGACAGCCTGCGCAGGCAGGGCTTGGCAACTTCAGACCGGCCTTTGAAGGCTGCGCCTGGTCAAGATAGTTTCCCTCTACCGCGCAACCAACTCCTCCCCAAATTGCGGCAAAAGGGCGGGAGTGCAATCAAACCGGCTGAACGCGAATGGCATCGGCGGCCATACGGCCCACCTCACAGACCAGCGCGACCGCGCCGCCGGTCAAAGGGTTCGCGGCGTCCTGAACATCGAAGAGCGGCCTGTCTTCAATCGCGGCCTGGAGGCGACTGCCCGCCACTTGCAGGCTCAGGCGATACGCGCCGCCGAACTGCCAGGGAAACTCCGCCTCGGCCAGAGTCGTCGGCGTATCCCGCATCTTGACCAGCAGCAGAGCATAGTACCGGCGCATTCCCTGCACCCGCGCCGCGATTCCCGCCGACTCGACCATGTGCGGCCTGATCTCCGCGCTCACCCGGTAGTCCGTCCATTCGCGCGTCCCCTGGATGAGCAGGCCCGTGCCGTAGTCCTGTATCACGCGATACGGCTCGCCCCAGGAAGCGAACTGATCCACGCCCTCGCCCCAGGCCCGACGCCGCGGCGGATCGCCTGGGCTGCCGCCGCGACCGAACCAAATGCGGGGAACGAGAGAAGAAAGAGGGAAATCGGCCCGTAAAGTCGAATTGGGAGTTATGATGCGCAGATGGATCCCTCTCTTCCTCCTAGCGGCGCTGGCAGCCTGGACGACCGCGCTGCCTGCGGCCCGGCAGACGGCAGAACCGCCTCCTTCGATTCTCATCTCCGGCGGAATGCTCGTAGACGGCACAGGGGCGCGGCGGCGGCAAGCCGACGTGCGGATCGTCGGCGACCATATTCAGGAGATCGGACGGCTGCGGCCCCGGCCCGGCGAGCGCGTTCTGGATGCGCGCGGGCAGGTGGTCGCGCCCGGCTTCATAGATACGCACAGCCATGCCGACGGCGGCCTGCTGGAGACGCCCGACGCCGAGACGCAGATTCGACAAGGCATCACGACGGCGGTGGTCGGGCAGGACGGCGGCTCGCATCTGCCGCTTCAGCAATACTTCTCCGACCTGGAAGCCAGGCACGTCGCGCTCAACATCGCCAGCTTTGCCGGGCAGGGAACCATCCGTTCCCTGGTGATGGGCAAGGACAACTACAAGCGCCATGCGACCCCGGAGGAGATCGCGAAGATGCGCGCGCTGGTCGAGCAGGAGATGCAGGCGGGCGCGCTCGGCCTTTCCACCGGCCTGGAATACGATCCAAGCTACTATTCGACGACGGAAGAGCTGATCGAATGCGCGAAGGGCGCGGCGGCGCACGGCGGCCTCTACATCAGCCATGTCCGCGACGAGGGCAACGAGGCGTTCACATCCTTCAAGGAGTTGATCCGTATTGCGGAGAAGGCGCATCTGCCCGCACAGATCTCCCACATCAAACTCGGCACGGCGAAGGTCTGGGGCAAAGCCGGGGACGCGCTCCGGCTGATCGAGGATGCCAATAAACGCGGCCTGGACATTTCTGCCGATGTCTACCCGTATACCTACTGGCAGTCCACGATCACCGTTCTGACGCTGAGCCGGGATTGGGATAACCGGGCCGTGTGGGAGAAGGCGCTGGCGGAGGTCGGCGGACCGGAGCATGTCCTCTTGAGCAGCTATACGCCCGATGCGGCCTGGCAGGGCAAGACTATCGCCGAGATCGCCAAGACGACCGGCAGAGACCCGATCGCGGTCATTCAGGAGATCGTGCATAAGACGCACGGTCCCGGCGCGAAAGGCCGGGAGAGCGTGGTCGTCACCGCGATGACGGAGGCGGATGTTCGGCGTTTCATCGCTGCGCCGCGCATCATGTTTTGCAGCGACGGGGGCTTGCGCGGCTCGCACCCGCGTGGAGCCGGAACCTTTCCGCGCATCCTCGGCCGCTACGTGCGAGAGTACCATATCCTCTCGCTGGAAGAGGCGATCCGCAAGATGACCTCGCTGCCCGCGCATCGCATGGGCTTCCGAGATCGGGGCGTTCTCAAGCCGGGCATGAAGGCCGATGTCGTCCTTTTCGACCCGAAGACCGTGCTGGATACCGCGACGACGGCCCATCCGACCTCGCCGCCCATCGGCCTGAACACGGTGCTGGTCAACGGCGCGATCGTGCTGGATTCCGGCAAGCTGACCGGCGCGCATCCGGGCGCGGTGTTGCGCCGAACCCTTACTCCCTGAAGACCTCACCCCGGCCCCCTCCGCAAATTCAGGGATAGATGCTCTTTCCGACGGAATGAATTCCATTGCTCAGTGGCTTGCGGCCCAGTGTCCTACGGACACGGTGCAAACTTTCAATCTGCACCGTGTCTATGTAGGTAGACACTGGGCCGAAGGCCATACAGCAAAGGGATTTATCTCGTCGTGAACTTCGCGAGGAGCCTGAGCCTACCAGCGCACTTCCCAGGCGGTCGTGTCGCTCTCGGTGGTAATTGGCAGCAGCAGCGCGCCGTTGGCTCCGCGCCGCACGGCCACCGGCTTTCCGCCGACCGTCGCCTGAGTCGGCGCTCCGGGACTGCCCGCGACGGCAAGCGTTCCCTGATGCCCAGCCGGACGGCGCAGCGTGCCGTGCAGCGCGTTCCCCTCCCAGGCCACGCCTTCCAGTTCCACGCCGCCGCTCTGATGGAAACTGGTTCCCACGATCCAGGGATGCGGGCGCGCTTTCCGCACGACCAGCAGCTTCACGGACGGCCCAAAGAACGAGACTTCCCACAGGCCCGCTTCCGGCGTCGCGATAAGCGGCTGCTGATCGCCGGGATGCACGTAGCCGCGCGGGTTCTGCCGGATAAAGGGCGACTGGCCGAGGAACTGCCCGCTCCAGAACTCATAGGCCCAGTACGCCGTGCCGCTGTCCAGGCCCAGGCGCTCCAGTGGCAGTTGGAACTTGGTGATGAGCGGGAACTTGCCGTCGCCGCCGATCACGTCCAGATCGTAGTTGAACAGGCCGATCAGTTCCCACGCATCCCAGTCCGTCTGCACCGGCAACTGCCAGACGCGGGAGACATCCTGCTCCCCGATGGCCTTGTCGTCGTTGTCCTCGCCCTTGCACATACCTTCGTAGCTGAGCGAGGTCGCGGAGATCGGGTCGAACAGGTCTACCGGGCGCGCGGGCTTGCCGAGCGGCGGCAGGGTCGCCTCCAACACCTGCCAGCGGTCTTCGGGCAGCGTGGTCAGTTCATCGCTGATGTCCACCTGCCCGCCCGCCAGGAAGGTCGCGGTGGCGCGCAGCCGGGCTTCTTCCAGCGTGCCGGGCAGCCCGACGCAGAGGCAGGAGGGCTGAATGACGCCCCAGCGCCCCTGCTTGAACAGATGGCCCGCGACGTTCTGGCCGTAGTCCTCGCGCAGATGCCGCCAGCCGACATAGCCGGTATTGCCCGTGTCGTTGCAGGTGTAGAGGAGCGGGAACGCGCCCGTGCCGGGAATGTCGGGGCAGCCGCAGTTGAGGACGAGCGCGTTCGGATCGGCAGCTTTTAGCTCCTCCTGAATGATCTTCATGCCGATACGCGCCGCCTCGACGCCGCCTCCGGCCACGATGCGCGGGTCGTGCCGTTCGCGCAGGCTGCCGCTGGTGACGCCGCTGATGAAGTCCGGCTTGAAGTAGCGCACGCCGCGCTGCGCGAGGGAGCGCATCTTGCCGCGCAGCCACTCCTGCGCCCCCGGATGCGTCAGGTCGAGCGCGTAGGTCGCGCCGTGCGGCTCCCAGAACCACTCGCCCAGATCGAGCGGCTTCTGCCCGTTGCCGCCGAGCAGCCATTCGGGATGCTCTTTCGACAGAGGATCGTGGCCGCTGATGCTGAACGGGCCTTTCCAGGCTCCCAGCTTCAGCCCCAGTTCTTCCAGTTGCTCGGAAAGCCGCTTCAGGCCGTGCGCGAACTGATCGTTCTCCTCGAAGGCAGAGGGCAGATAGCCGCTCTCCCACCCTAAATCCATCTCGATGAACTGCATTCCGAGCGGCTTGAGGCGTTCCGCCGCGATCTGCCCGTTCGCCAGAGCGCGTTCTTCCGTCAGCCCCAGGCGATAGGGATACCAGCTACACCAGGAGACCGGCGGCGCGGCAAGCGGCTGGACATGGTGACGCTGCGCCACCTGGTCGGCGTAGCTTTCCAGCAGGTTCCAGGGATCGCTTCCGGCCATAAGCAGCACGTCTTCCAGGTCCAGGCGCTCGCCTGGCTCCACGCGCAGGTCGCCGCCATCGAAGCGGACGGCCCACCCGGAAGGAAACTCGCCTGCCCTGCCCTCCGTCGCGATACCGCCGATCCACCGCTCTCCCGTCTCGTAGCCGACGAGAAGCGCCTGCCGCGAGACCGCATCGTATCCCACCCAGACGATCTGCGAGGCGTGCGTCGCGACGGTCGAAGCGTCCTCTTCGCCGCTCGTGCGCTCCCGTTTTGTGGCCGTGCCGATACGCCGGACGCGCGCCCAGTAGCTTCCCTGCTCATAGACCCGGATGGCGGCAGGTTCCTGGGCCAGGCGCGCTTCGCCCTGCTGCCCCTCATCCAGCCCCAACAACTGCACCGCGTTCAGCGTGAACGCCTGCCCGGAGCGGTTTTCCAGCACGCTCTGTATCTGGATCGTCGCGCCGTTGCGGACGCGAAACTGCTGCGTAAGCCGCGCTTCCACCGGCGCGAACTCCGTGACGAGATTTAGCCCGTCCGCCGCTGGCTCCACAGCGCGCCGCGCGACCTGCAATTTCTCGCCGTTGATGGTCAGCCCGGCGGTCAGCGGGCCGAGCCGCAGCGCGTTCCAGCCCGGCGCGGTCAGGGTCAGCCCGGTTCCGTCCGGCTGCGCCTTCAGCGTCAATGCCTCATTTTGCAGTTGCATGAAAGTTTCTCCTCAAGTCCGGGTACTGAAAGTACCCGTCTCGGTGGCGGCGGAGCCGCCAAGCGTCCTCGCGGACGCGACTGCATTTCCGTCCGAAGGACGGTTGGCCGCAGTCCCTCCAGACGGGTACTTTCAGTACCCGGCAATATTTACGGCCAGACTCCAAAGGTGGCGACATTGTTCAGGGCGCCGAAGATGGCCCAGAAGCCGCCGAGAATGCAGTCGCCCAGCGCCAGCCCCAGGCCGAAATGGACGAGCGTGCCGTAGTGCCTGCGCCCGCCGTATTTCAGCACGGCAGCCTTCACCATCCAGCTAAACATCAGGCTCGACCAGATTTTGTACATCGCCCACGACCCCGCCATCGCCACGCCGATAGGATGGAACGGACACCAGATTCCCGCGTTGCGGATAGCGAACAGCCCGGCGGTCAGGAGCAGGCCGACGCCGCGCGCTGACATCGCATACCAGTTGGTCGAGGAGGGCGAGGCGATCCAGGTTCCAAGCCGGTTCCAGGGTTCTCCCGCGAGGGTGACGCACTCCACGACCTTGCCGCTGGCCGCGCCAAGCTGGTACATCACGTGCAGCATGACCAAGACCGACGCGATAGCCCCCGCCCCGATCCCGAGCAGCATCAGCCCCGGCAGGCCGCGCAGCGCCAGGCCGCTCTTCTCTGCCATGCGGAAGCCTTCCAGTTGGTGGGGCATCGGGTGCGAGTCGTAGCCGCGATTGTACCAGAACATCAGGGAGAGGCCCATCAGGTCGCCGCGCGAGAGGCGCTCCGTTCCCAGTCCGTTGACCAGCAGCACATCCGGCCCGCCCAGATAGACATCGTGGGAGGTGACGCCTGCCTCGGCGCGGATGCGCGTGACGACCAGGCTGAAGGCGAAGAAGGCGGCAAAAAAGGCCAGCGCCAGCCACAGCGACATCCCGGCGCGCGTGGCGAAGAAGACGAGAAACGCGCCGCCGAGAACGATTCCGAGAACTGCTGTGCGATAGCGCATCGGCTCGGCCCGGTCGTCTATCTCCGGGTCGTCGTAGAGGACTTTGCGGGCGACGCGCCGCCAGTGGCCGCGCAACTGCCAGAGCGAGTAGCCGAAGATGCCGACAAACGCGCCGGAGGCCATGTCCACGTCGAACGGGAAGCCGGAGATCGTATCCCAGCCGCGCGCCGCCTGCGCCACCGCCGCCAGCCGGGTCAGGACATAGAAGACCCAGCAGGAGAAGACCAGGTCGAGCGGCATCAGCAGGCCGAGGCCGAAGATGAAGGGAAAGATGCCGATGGGAATGCGCGCGTTCGGAAACGCCTGGAACGCATCCCACGGACGCCCGGTCGGCCAGAACTGCGCCAGGTCTATGTAGCGCGGTATCTCCGGCACGGTGGGAAACAGCACGTGCAGGCCGTTCACCAGGTTGAGAACGGCGGTGATTCCCAGACCCCACCACATCCATCGGCTGCGAAACAGCCCTTCGCGCGGGTCGGCCATCTGTATGGGCAGCGTGATGAGCGGGAACGTGAGGCGCTGCGCCTCCGTCCAGGGCTGGCGGACGAGCGTGTTGATGCAGAGCATCACCCAGACCAGCGCCAGCAGAAAGACGATCCAGAGACACAGCGGCGGCAGCCATGTCGTCATCACGTCCCACCGCCAGGCCGAGGAGACGCCGAGATAGAAACCGCGCAGCACCTCCTTGTTCTGCACGGTGAGCGCCGGGGGCAGGCTGCTGCCGAACTGCTCCGCCCAGTGGTTGGTCGTGCTGTTGAACCAGGTGGTGTGCGCGATCATGCTGACCAGCAGAAAGACGAACTGATCGTTGCCGACGGCGGAGGCCGCGCAGAGCAGGATATAGCAGGTGATGAGTTCGGGCGGGGTCAGGGCAAAACGAGGCAGCCACCGGCGCAGGCCGGCATTGAGCAGGGTCAGCACGGCGAGGAAGGCGACCACATTGCCGAAGATCGCATAGGAGGTTGGATACGCCTGATGCCGCACGACCTCGATATGCACGAGCATGAAGGCGTTGAGGGGAATCAGCAGCAGCGAGAGGCCGACGGCGCGCAGCGTGATGCCGGAGCGGGGCCGCCGCGTCTCCGCCGCCCTGACCACGCAGGCCGTTTCCTCCTCCTGTGCCAGCTTTCTTCCCGGCTCGACCATGGCGGCTCCTCGGCTTGCGCCGCTCAATCGGATGTGTACGAGTCCATGCTGATGCCGGGCCGCATCTGCACGCCGAGCAGTTGGAGGCGCATCGGGGAGGCCGTCTCGATAAGGCGCTGGCGCTTGTTGCCCGTGTAGTATCCGGCCTGGACGATCCAGGAGGGAATGAAGACGAAAAAGATGGCGGGGCGCGGAGGCCGGTCGCAGGCATGAAGGCCCGCCCGGTGCAGGGTGGCCGCGCTGAAGGCCAGCAGCGATCCCGGCCTGGCAAGAAAGTCTATCTTATGCGGGAAGAACTCCTCGCCCTTGTAGATGTCCAGATGACTCTCCGGGATCACGCCCGTCGGCCCGCCGTCAATCGGAATCTCTTCCGTGTAGAAGCAGACCTTGAGGAACATGTTCGGGCAGTGCCTTCCGATGCTCATCTTGTCGCGATGCCAGCCCATCGCCTTGCCGGTGGGCTTGGAAACGAGGACTTCATTGGCGTACATGCGGACATCCGGCCCGATGATCTCCTCCAGGCTTTCCAGCAGGATCGGGTTGTCCAGAATATCGGCGAAGGCGTCGTCGAACTCGATGACGTTCGGGTAGTAGTCCTGATGGGGTTTGCGGTACTCGGCGTAGCCTTCGCGCATCAGGCGGTCGAGCGCCTTGCGCAGTCTTTCGACATGATCGGGGGGAAGCACATTGTCTTCCGTGTAGTACCCGTAGCGGTTCAGTCGTTCCAGCCGTGTCAGCCGGGGCTGCCCGATGTTCGGCATGTTGCAGTCCTCTCCTGAAGCTCCCACCCTGTCCCTCCCCCCAAGAACAGGGGGAGGGACAGGGTGGGGGGGCCAAAATTCACACGCAGCCGGGATAAGATTTCCCCGCGATAGTGAGAAACTCCGGCTTCGGCTCTTTGCCGGTGTAGCGCGATGTGGCGCGCATGTAGGCGGCGGCGATGGCGCGACGCGGATGAGGCGTGCGATTAGGCGCAGTCTCATGCAGGATCAGGCTGTGGTGGAAGCTGCAACTGCCCGCCTTGAGTTCGACGGCGACTTCGTCAGGGCGTTTGGATAGCTCTTCCCAGCCCTCCGGCACGATATGCGGCCCTTCCAGATGATGATGTTCCAGCGGCCCCAGCTTGTGCGTGCCGGGCAGGAAACGCATACAGCCGTTATCTACGGTCGCGTCATCGAGCGCCATCCAGCAGGTGACCAGTTCCATCGGCTCGATAGGCCAGTAGACCGAATCCTGATGGTAGGGCTTGGCGGAACCGTGAAACGGGGGCTTGAGCAGCATCTGATCCACGTACAGCTTAATATCCGGGCCGAGCAGGTCTTTGAGGATCGCGACGATCTTGGGATGTTTGGCGTACTCCTGAAAGACCGGATCATAGCGGGTCGTCTCCCAGAGTTTGCGCACGCGATGCAGGATGGGGATGTCCTCGCGCCCCTCGATCTCCGGCTCGATCTGGAGATACTCTTTCGGGAACGGGACCTCGCCGAGGATGATCTGCTCTGTCCGCTTCCGCAACGCCTCTACCTCCTCCGTCGTCAGCACATTAGGCACGGGCAGGAAGCCGTCGCGCCAGAAGGTATCAATCTGTTCCTGTGTCAAGGCCATGAGCGCGTCTCCTTATCGTAAGTTGCTGCCGCTCTATTCCACTGCGGCGGAGGTGTTCCCTTTCCCGGCGGACGGCGTCGCGAAGTACCAGAGGAGCAGTGCGCCAAACCCGCAGACCAGCCCGTAGCACACCCAGAGCGCCAGCGCCGCCCCGACAGACCAGGCTTCCAGGCCCGGTGGCGGCAAGAACTCATGCAAAGTCATGGGCATATCGCGCGCAATAGAGCCGATAAAGTTGTCCACTCCCCAGGCCACGATATAGGCGACCAGGACTGCCGGCGTGGGCTGTTTGATCAGCTTTCCGACGACTGCGCTCAGCGCGGCAATCAGCAGCCCGGAAAGCGGAATAGCCACCAACGCGGGCAGCGCCATCGCCAGGTCTTCGCTGAACAGAATCTTACGCGGATAGGCCGGGAAGGAGGGAGCGCGGCCCATCTTGATCGCCACGAGGTTGCCGACCGCGCCGACGAGCAGAAGGCCGAACGTAAAGAGCGCCCAGGGCCGCCAGATCGCCCTGATCTGTGTGGCAAAGCTGTTTGTCGCCGCCTGTTCCTGCCGCGCGGCGCGCGCGGCGCTGGCCGTGATGAAGGCCGGGAAAAGAAGTTGAGCCAGCAGCTTGCAGAAGACGGTCAGGAGGCCGAAGACAATGAGCCGACGATCCATCATCGGCAGCCAGGGATAGTAGAGCTGCATCCCCGGCGGCGAGGGCAGGATGTTGGCTGCCATGTCTCGCTCGGAACCGGGAACGGGGCGAACGAAGTAGGCAGGCCACACGATGGCCGCGCTCCAGAGGGCGGACAACACGATGCCCGGCACTGTCCAGAGCCATCTTCCTTTGCGCTGCTGCGCGGAAACTACCGCCAGCACGTCGGCGGCGGTCGTCTCCACCACCTTGCTCTCCATGACTGTCTGTCCTCCGTACTCCGTGCGCTATTGTCCTGCCGCTTGCTGCTGTCGTCGCTGCTCCTGCATCTGCTTTATCAACTGATCTTTCTGCTGCAGGTAGATTCCAGGGGCGCCGACCGGGCCGCCAACCTGCGGTACGGAGTTTTCTACCGCTTTGGCGGCTGCTTCGTCTCCTCCTCCGAACATTCCGGCAAGGATGCGCCACCCTGCAATCACGATGACGAGTACCAGAACGACGGTCAAAAGGACTTTTTTGTTGTTCTCCGGTTGCACGGGAGTCTTGCTAGCCATCATTCTATCTCCTCTGCGTTCAAAACTTCAGCCCGCTTCCGGCCCGCCTCGCCCGATGCCGAGAAGTGGCTAGGGCCGACAGGGAGTCTCTGCTCCCGCTCAATTCGGGAGGGGGTCGCAGCAGTGTATCGGCCCGCGTTATCGCCACCCCTCTCCTGGGTTTAGGAGAGGGGTGGGATGAGGATGAGGTTGCCTGTTTACTGATAGCTGTTCGGGTTATCCAGTTCGGGACAGGTGGCGAAATAGGTCTTCCAGCTGATATCCACCTTCCCGCCCGCATCAATCTGGGAACTGGCGCGGGCGCAGAAGTACTGGTTCAGGGTCGCCGTTTTGGCATGACCGTCCATGTAGGTCAGGTTGAACCCTTTATCGTTGTTTCCAGTAAAGGTGGCGAGGTCCGAGTGAAAGAATGCGTTTTCGTTCTGCAGTTCGTTGCGCGCAGGATTCTGATACTGCGCCAGGCCGCCGTAGCCGCCGCCCTTCTGGATCAGCGTGTAGCCCGCAGGCCAGCCATAGGGCGGAACGGCCTTGAAAGCGTCGTTGCCATAGCTGGCGTAGCCGTTGCTCTGAATCTTCCAGGTGATGTCACCGCCGGAGTTCCAGGGGACAATCTTCCCGACATCATCCGGGCAGCGAAGAATCAGGTCGTTCTTGATATAGGGCTTGACGGTGTCCCAACGCCAGGCCCAGAAACAGATGCCTTCGGGCGCCCACTCGCAACCATCGGCCTGTCCCAAGGCCCAGGTCTCGTCATAGTCCTGAGCATACATGAGGTTTGCGGTGCCAAGCTGTCGCGTGTTCGACAGACAGGAGGTTTTGCGCGCCTGCGCGCGGGCTTTGGCGAAGACCGGGAACAGAATGGCCGCCAAAATTGCGATAATGGCGATGACGACGAGCAACTCGATGAGCGTAAAAGCGTTTCGTTTCATGAGATTTCTCTCCCTTGAACTAGCATGAAAGTGATTGCCCGGTAATGAATGCGGAGACACCGTCCATCTGTACCGACGATCTGCCTCGCGCCTGTAATCGCGCGACCCTGCTTGCTGAGAGCCGCGTTGATGCCTGATTCGGATAGCGTGTTGTGTACGCGCCTCACCTCCTCCTGTGTCGCTCGCGATATATCTCTAGAAACGGTCCCCCGACATTCTATCGCAGAAGATTACGATTATCGCAATAGTGAACAGTAAACGCAATACTTTCCGTTGAAGATACGCCGGGAAGACTTTGCACACATATGTTTGCGCTTACTGGTTGGAGCGCAGCGCCTTCCCGCCTGGTGGAGCGCAGGAGGCACGTACAATCAGTTCGCCCGGTAGCAACATCTGCCGGGGTTCGGCCTCAGGACGCGCCAGGCGCTCCTGCAATAACTGCGCCGCCACATGCCCCAACTGCACGAACGGCTGCCGCACCGTCGTCAACGGCGGGTCCAGAAACTCCGCCAGCATCGGCGAATCGTCGAAGCCCACCACCGAAATCTCCTCCGGGATGCCCAGCCCCAACTCTTTCAGGCATCGCACCACCGGAGCCGCCAGCGCATCCCCCGTGCAGAAGAGGGCCGTGAGAGGCGTTCCCTCCTGTGCTTCCACTGCCGCAAGAAAGGCAGGCAAGTCTTCGCTCAACCGGCGCGCATCCCAGCCTTCGGGCAGGCACAGTTCCCAGGAGGCCGGAAGTTCCTGTCCATGCTCCTCCCAGACCGCGCGGAACCCGGCTACTTCCTTCTCGGCGAAGATCGCCTTGGCAACCGTGACGGTCCCCACCCGCCGATGCCCCAGACGCCACAGATACTCTCCCACCAGCCGCCCGCCGTGCCGGTTGTGGACGCTGACCCGCCACATCGGTAGCTCCGGCGGCACTTCCCCGATGACCACGCACGGCACGCTGCCGACCGCCAGTTCCTCGGCATGGTAGCGCGCCCCCAGCATGATGACGGCGTCGGCTTTGCCCTCCTGATACAGCTTGCGGGCGGCCTGGCAGGAGGCCACCTTATCCGGCGAGACCTGAATGAAGGGATGAAAGCCCCACTCGCCCAGTGTGCGGCACAGTTCGGAGACGGTCTTGCCAAACAGCGGATCGTACCAGGGCAGGCAGAGAATGGCGACATTGCCCGTCAGCACGCCCGTGCGGGCGCTTGGCTGGGGCCGGGTTTTGGGCTGATAGCCCATCTCCTTTGCCAGGTCTACGATGTTCTGGCGGGTCGCTTTGCTGACCCAGACGCCGTTGCGGGGATTGTTGAGAACGGAGGAGACCACCGCGGTGGAGACGTTGAGCCGTTGGGCAATATCGTTGAGAGTGACGGATTTGCGACGCGCCATGGGATCGTTGCTCGATTGGGATGGTGAAGAGACTTGCAAACTGACGCCCGGTAAGGGTATATTAAAATTTATATATCACTTTAGGCCGGGTGTCAAGTCTTTTTTTCGGAATTTGCAAAAATATTCCAAAATCATGGCGAAAGTCGGCTATCAGGATGGCGGCTATTGCGCCTGCGCTGGCGCTGCGCTTCTCGCATGGCTCTCGACGGTCGGCTGTCTGCCCGTGACTCCCCGGCCCTCCGTCACGATATAACTGGCGTTCGGCGTCAGGTTTTGCAGCAGGTCGCGCCCGCCGTTCGGCCAGACAATCTCGACTTTCTCTATCGTTGTCGCCGTTCCGAGGCCGAAGTAGACTCGCCGGTCGCTGGCAGACAGATAGCTTGAACCGGCCCGCACGGTCGCTGTCTGCTTCACGCCACCCGCCGTCAGCGTGAACCGAGCGTGCAGGCCGTCGCGATTGCTCTTTGTGCCGATGGTCTTGAAACGAACCCAGTGGCGGCCGCTCCTGTCTGCGTTGCGGAACAACTGCGCCGGGCCGTTCTGATTGTTGACCAGGGCATCGAGGCGACCGTCGTTGTCATAGTCCCCGACGGCCAGGCCGCGCGCCACCGTCGGCACGCCTAAATCGCCTAACTGCGCCGGGTCGGTGATCTCGGTGAAGGCGCCGTTGCCTGCATTATGGAAAAGCTGCTTGCGCTCTTTGTAGGTCGCTTCGGTCACATTCGGGTCGCCGTAGATGCGGACATGGCCGTTCGCGATAAAGAGGTCGGGCCAGCCATCGGCATCGTAGTCGAGAAATTCGCAGCCGAAGGCCAGGAAGGGGATATGCGGCAGCGCCAGGCCGGATAGGACACTGACATCGCGGAACAGGCCGCCGTCCAGGTTCTTATAGAGCGTGTTGGGCATCCCGGAGAAGTTGCTGACGAACAGGCTCTCGCGCCCGGAATGATCGTAATCGGCAAGGGCGATTCCCATGCCCGCCATCAGCGCGCCGCCTTCGCTAAAGGCAACGCCCGCCTGCGACGCGGTTTCCGTAAACGTTCCGTTGCCATTGTTGTGCCAGAGCATATTGGGCGTCAGATCGTTGGCGACGAAAATATCCTGCCTGCCGTCTCCATCCGCATCCAGGAAGGCGACGGCCAGGCCGCGCCCTTTCGCCTTTGTGATGCCCGCCTTCTCGCTCACATCCACAAACCGGCTCCCCTCGTTGTGATAGAGCCGGTGCGTGTCGGGGTCGTATATCTGCGGCGCGCAGTAGTCCCGGCGGCCCTGCCTATCGCGGCAGGTCTTATCGGTCTGCCACGTCCAGGGCGCATAGTAGCAGACGTAGAGATCGAGCCTGCCGTCGTTGTCGTAATCTCCGAAGGCCGCGCTGGTCGCGTACCCGGCGCTGTGGACTTTTCCTAAGCCCATCGGCCCGGTCACATCGGTGAACTTGCCCGTTCCCTTCTCGTTGTGGAAGAGGAAGTTGTGTCCGTATGTGGTCAGGAACAGATCGTCGTAGCCGTCGTTATCGTAGTCGCCGACCGCAATGCCGTAACCATAGCCCAGGTCTCTATCCAAGCCGGAGCCAGCCGTCACGTCGGTGAAGCTTCCGTCGCCGTTGTTGTGATAGAGCGCGCAGTGGGGGCGATCTTTGACCTGAGAAGGCGGGTCGGAGGGGCCGGACTGGACGAGGAAAATGTCGAGCCAGCCGTCGTTATCATAGTCCAGGAAGGCGCAGCCCGCCGGGAGATTCTCGATATAGTAGAACTTGCCCGTCGCGCCTGTCGTGTGCGTAAAGTTCACGCCGGAGCGGGCGGCGACATCGGTGAAGAGCGCGGGAGCGGCGTTTGTGGAAAGGGAGGAGACCGGAGGGGATGGCGGCGCGGGCCTGCATCCGGCCAGGGCCGCCAGCGCACAGCCAACGAAGCAGGCGGCAGATAAGCAGCGGAAGCGCAACGTCCTATGGCCCCCCCGGAACGGTGAGCGATTCGGGGCGTCCGCTCTGCAGCGCGACCTGTTGCAGCGCCGTCTTGACGCGAATATCCTCGGGCCGCAGCGTCTGCGCCCTCTTGAGAAAGAGGCCCGCCTTCCGCCGGTCGCCGTGTTTCAGCAGAAGCAGACCAAGTCGCAGATGGCTGTCGAAGTCGTTCGGCTCGACCACGCAGCGTTTCTGGAGCGTGTCCAGCAGAGTCTCCTCCTGCTGCAAGGCGGCGAACTGCTGCCGCGCCTGCGCCGCTCTGGCAGGCTGGCCGGTCTGCGCATAGGCGTTCTGCAACTCGAAGAAGATCTCTTTTCTTCCCGGCATTGCGCGCGCGGCCAGTTCCAACTGCGCGACGGCCTGCATCATTCGGCCCTGGCGCGCATACAGCTTACCCAGATAGAAGCGCGGGAAGGGGACGCCGGGAGCCAGTTCCAGCGCGCGTTTCAGGTCGGCCTCCGCCTGCGCCTGTTCCGCCGCAGAGGCGGCCGACTCGACCCGGCTCATGCCGCGCAGCGAGAGGGCTTTGACGTTCTCCGGCTCGCGCTGGAGGAGGGAGTCCAGCGCCGCCAGCGCCTCCGGGTAGCGATGCTGCGTGATCGCCTCCTGCGCCAGCAGAAGCGAGAACTCGCTGTCGTTAGGCTGCAAGGCGACCATCTGCCGCAGATAGTTCAGCTTCTGCTCCGCATCTTTCGCATAAGGCAGCAGCCGGATGGCGATCTTGAGCGCCTCGATGTTCTTCGGGTCGCGCTGAAGCTCTTCCTGAGCGAACTGCGCGGCAGACGCCTCCTCGCCGGAGTGGAGCGCGGCGGCAGCCAGCCGCTCATAGACGTTCGCGGTATCCGGGCGCAGGCGCAGCAGTTGCCGAAACGGTTCGACAGCAGCCTTCCAGTTCTTTTCAGAAAGATAGGCTTCGGCGAGCAGTTCCCAGGCGTCGGCGTTGTTCGGATTGAGGCGGGCCGCCTCCTGCCACTCCTGTTTCGCCC
>Ga0070741_10010882_pt1 | contig 16997 bp, 20 predicted proteins | sample Coa_R1_4_FD_66440 | JGI IMG/M metagenome (GOLD analysis project Ga0070741, IMG submission 66440) | Surface soil microbial communities from Centralia Pennsylvania, which are recovering from an underground coalmine fire - Coalmine... | ecosystem: Environmental > Terrestrial > Soil > Unclassified ...
GTCGAGGTGGAGTTGCCGCCGGCGCCGCCGCCTCCGCCGCCGATCGTGAGCAGCGTTCCGAACTTCGTGCCGGTGACGCTCGCGCCGCCGCCGCCGGGCGTGCCGCCGCCGCCGCCGGCGCTGATCGTGACGGCGATGTTCGTTCCGGGCGCGCCGAGCGCCGAGCCGGGGAAGCCGGCTTGGATCCGCGCGCCGCCGCCGCCGCCGGCGCCACCCTTACGGATCGTGCCGCCGCCGCCGCTCTGGCCGGCGCCGCCGCCGCCGCCCGCGCCGATCGCGTCGATCCACACCGACGCGACTCCGGGAGGGACGGTGAAGTTGCCGCTCGCGGTGAAGAGCGCGAAGCCGCCCTGAAGGATCTGGCTGATGAAGTTCGTGCCGTCGCACTCGATCAGCCTGGTCTCGCCCGAGTACATCTTCACCGTCGTGAGCCCGTCGATCGTCTCGGCACCGTTCGGGTCGAGCGTGAGGATCGTCGTGCCGTCGGTGCTGGCGTTCTTGATGATGATCCACCAGCCGTTCCCGAGCGTCGCGGCAGCAGCGAACGTCTGTGTGAACGCCGCTGTCGCCTTGATCAGCTTCCCCTGGTCGGCGCTGCCGAGGACGGTGTTCGAGCTGCGCGTCTCCGGGATCATCTGTTGTGCGCCGGTGGTGCTGATCACGCGCCGCTCGAGCATGCGGGAGCGGCCGCCTGCGCTCGCGAGTGACCGGTGAACGTCGGGCTGGTTGGGCGGGCGCATCAGGCCGGGTCCGCGCTGGTGAGGAGTTGGCTCATGCTCGCGACGTTCTCGCGGTTCCATGTGCGGGTGTAGCCGTAGACGCGCTGCGTTTCGTTCAACGTCAGGCCGAAGTCGCCGCCGGTCTTGACGGTGATCAGGTCGCCGACGTCGAAGTCGTGCGGTGCCTCGTAGAGCGCCTGCGCGTCCGGCGCGGGGGTAATGAAGAGGAGATCGCGCGGCTCGACGCGAAGGCGCTGCTCGGCCAGCCAGAGGGCGGCGTAGAGCGGGCGGGCGTCTGCCTCGCTGCCGGTCGTGTCGAGGATCCTGATCGACATGAACTGGCCTTTATCGGTGCCGGCGCCGCCGTAGCGGGCGCGGCTGTTGTCGATGATCGTCCCGATTGAGCCTGGCGGGGTGATGTTCGCGGTCCAGTGACTCTGGTCGCGGCGTGGGCCGAGGTAGTCGTAGAGCTTGTTGTTGATCGTCGAGAAGTCCTCGACGTGGCGGCACGCGATCGCGTTCTTCGACCCGGTCATGTAGTCGAAGTGGACGGTGGCATGACGGTCGGTGCCGAAGCTCGAGACGGCGGACAGCGCGGCCATCTTGTAGTTGTTCAGACCTTCGCTCGGGTCGACCGGACGCAGATTGACGTCGACGACGTTCGTGCTCACGAGCTCCTTGATGAAGTCGCCGATCAGGATCGGCCAGTCCATCTTCAGCACCGGCCGCAGATCCACCGCCGGCGGCACGGTCAGGTCGAAGCTGCCGGTGGTGAGGTCGATCGGCAGCGGGCCCTCGCCGCCGGGACCGGGTGTCTCGGCGCCGACGACCATGCTGTTGGTGAGCACCTGCTTGATCAGGTCCGGGCCGCTGATCTCGGTCTGGCCACCGACGCTCGAGGTGAAGGTCGGGTTGATGAAGTTGCCGGTGCTGTCTCGCACCGGCCGGCCGGCGCGGCTTTCCGAGTCGAAGCCGAGCTCCATCCACGGATCCCAGGCGGTGATCGTCGCCGTGTTCTTGGTGCCGTCGCCGTTTCGTTCGACGCCGAAGACGCGGCCGTGGAAGACGATGTTGCCGTCCTCCCACACGAGCAGCTTGCGGTTGCCTTTGCGGAGGTTACGGTAGCCGTCGCCGGCGACCGTCGTCAGCAGCGAATGTCCGGCGGGCGCCTTAATCGTGAACCCGCGCGGGCCGTTGTGCAACCTGGTCATGCTCTTCTCGAGCGCGATCGGGCTGATGTCCGCGAGCTGCGAGGTCGCGAGGTCATAGATCTTGCAGGTGACGACGTGACTCATGTGACGTCAACGACCACGCCGAACGTCACCCGCTTGAGCGCGCCCTGGTAGCTGCTCTCAATCGGCGCGTACTTCCAGACGTGCAACGTGCCGCCGCCATGCACGAGGTTGACACGCGCGCTCTTCGCCGCGTTCAGCGCCGACTTGAGCGCCGCGAGCAGCGTGTCCTGCGCAGAGAAGTAGCCGGCCTCCGTCGACGAGCTCGTGATGATCAGGTCTCCGACGAGGGTGATGATCTGCGCGTCGTCGAACGGCGGCAGCACGTAGACGCCGTCGCCGCCCGGGATCTGCTCGAGGTTCGTCCTCACCGGCGCGTCCTCGCCGCCGGCACACGCGCTCGGGTCGAGCCGCAGATAGTCCGCCGAGGCCGGCGAGAACGCCGTGAACGTCCCGAGCTGGCTGATCGTCGAGTACCTCATGAGCTGGCGCCCGCCGCCGAGGCGTGCGCGTACCGCGACGCGGGGAACGCGTCGGCGGCGACGATCTCGCGCAGGTGCTTGTTCGACTTGCGGCTCTCGTGGACGAGCTCGTACAGGTGTGTGACGGCCTTCGCGCCGCCAGGGAGCGCGTTCGGCGCGTAGTTCTGCGTGATGTCGGCGAACGAGCTCAGGAATTGGCGGATGTCGGCGCCGGTGTCGCTCTTGACCTTCTGCTGGTTGCGCAGTGCGGCGATGGCGTCCTGCGTCGCGATGATGTCGCCCTGCTTCTGCGCCTTCGCGAGCCCGCTGAGGCCCTTCAGCTCCTGCCGCTGGTAGGCGAGGATCGCGAGCTCGGCCTTGATCTCGGCGGCGCGGGCTCGGTTGAGCGCGGAGGCGTTCGTGCCCGCCTGCGTTTCCTGCAGCTGAGCCTCGGCGAGGTTGTTCTGCAGGATCTGCTCGCGGATCGCGCGGCGCCTCTGGACTTCCTTCGCGTGCTGCTCGTGAGCCTTCCTGACTGCCTTCGTGCGTTCCTCGTCGAGTCGGTGGACGACCGTCGCCCACTTCTGCTCTTCCTGGTTGGCGAGGTGTGCGTAGCGGGCGTGCTCGGAGCCGCTGAGGTTCGCATCGTGCGCCTCGCGCTTGTAGAACGCGATCAGCCTCGCTACCTCGGGCGGCATCTGCGGCCGTCCCAGGTAGAGCTGCGCCTGCTGGTCGTGGAGAGCCTCGGAGTACCGGTTCGCGGCCGCCTCACTCGAGAAGACGCCGAGGTTCTTGCCGGTGCGGCGGTAGTGCTCGATCGCCTGCTCGTCTGAGACGACTTTCCCGCCGACGACGGTCGGGAGCAGGATTGCCTTCCCGTCCTCGCTGATCGTGATCGAGCGGACCGTGCTGATCGAACCGTCGGCGTTGTAGGCGATCGGCCGGTTGGCGATGTCGATGTTCCCGCGCCGGAGCAGCCCTTGCGGGTTGCCCGCGACGAACTCGGGCCGGCGCCGGCCGGTGCGGAACTGCGCGAAAGCGGCGGCGGCGGCGTCGACGAGCGGCTGCGACTCGACGGCGAGCCGTTCCTTGAGCCGCCGCTGCGCAGCGGTGCGCGCCTTGCGTGCGCTCGAGGCGCGCTTGTCCGCGGCCTGCTGGTTGATCTGGTCGATGTGGTCCTGGTTGCTCTGCAGGTCGGCGGCGATCGCCTGGTACTGCTTGACGTAGGCTGCGGCGCTGATCTTCCCGGCGCGGTAGCGCTTCTCGAGGAACGCGAGCGCGTTGCGGTCGTACGTCGTTTGCGCGGTGAGCGCGCTGAGGCTGTCGGGGTTGCGCGCCAGGTCGACGGCGCGCTGCTGCGCCGGCGTAAGCGGGCCGGAGTTGGGCGCGATTCCCGGGAAGCTCGTGTACGCGCTCGGGTTGCCGAAGAAGTTCGGGGCGCTGATCGCGGGCGGTCGCCTGTCGAAGAGGTTCGGGCGCGCCTTTTCCGGTGGGGGCGTGTAGGGGACGGCCCATGCGCCGCCGTGGCTGTGGTCGGTGGCGACGACGCGGTAGGTCACGCCGCCGGCGGTGAAGATCTCGCCCGCCTGGTGGTCGCCGAAGATGAAGCGGGCGTTCGGCGTCGGCGGGCTGATGCTGTCGGGGTAGAGCGAGAGTCCAGTGATCGCGGCGCTGCCGAAGCCGGTGATCCCGGTGGGGGTGAGGATCGTCTTCGCCTTGGCTGCCGCGGCCGCGGCGATCGCCGCTGCGGTCAGGCCGATCCCGCCGCCTCCGCGGCCGCCTCCGCCGCCCCCGCCGCCGCCGAAGGGTGTTGAGCCGGCGAGCGCCTCGGCCGCGATCACGCGACTGAGCGCGCCCTGCTCGATCGCGGCGTCGGCGACGATCGCGGTGCGGGCGCGCGCGCTCGCTGCCGTGATCAGGCCGAAGCTGTCTGCGAACTTCCGCACCTTGAGGATGGCTCCGATGACGAGCGCTGCCTCGACCGCGTGCTCGAGCCCGCCGAGTGCCGAGATCGCGGTCTTGATCGGCGGCGCGATCAGCCGCTCGGCTTCGACGAGGCCGTGGACGATCTCAGTGCCGTCCTTGACCGCCTTTGAGAGGTCGCGCTGGACCTTCTGCTGGTTTTTGGACTTGCCGAGCCAGTCGTTCAGGCCGTGGATGACACGGTTCACCTCCGGGTAGAGCGTCTTGCCGGCCATCTCGCTGAGGTCGCCGATGTTCGCGGTGAGGATCCGCTCCTGGTTGGCGAGGCCGCCGCTCGTGCGGGCGAGGTCGCCCTGGGCGATCTTGGTGTCGCGGAGGATGATCGTGTACCGCGCGAGCGTCTTCTCCGCCGAGGTGAGCTCGCTCACGTGTTCCTTATGGGTCTGCACGAGCGCGAGCTCGTTCACGCGGGCGGCGTCGAGTTGGACGCCGTACTGGCGGAGCGGACGCACCTGCCCGACGAGCCCGGACTGGATCGCCTTCAGCGCGGCGTCGACGTCGGTGTTGTAGAAGCTCGCCAGGTCGGCGCCGAGCTTCGTCAGGGTCGTCGAGATCTCGGCCGCCTTCTCAGGGAGGATCCCGACGGGCCGCAGCAGCGACCCGATCGACGAGGCTGTGCCGAGCGCTTCTGCACGGGTCTGCGCGAGAGCGGTCGCGGAATCGCGTGACCACCGGACGACCGTGCGCGCGCTCGTCCCGAACACCTGGTTCGTCTTGTTGATCTGCTCGTTCAGGTCGCTCGCGTCCTGGAGCGACTTCTTGATCGCGTAGACGAGGCCGGCGCCGCCGAGGAACGTCGTCGACGCGAACGCGGCGGCGCGGCCGAGGTGGGTGAGCGCGCCGCTGCCGACCAGCGCGCCGCGGGTGAACCGCCCCAGGTCGCGTTCGGCGCCGCGGAGCTCGCTGCCTGTGCGGACGCTGCTGCGGCCGAGCGATTCCACTTCGCGGCGGTAGTCGAGCGTCGCCCGTCGCGCCTGCAGGCTGGAGGGGCCGTGCTGCTTGATCGCACGGTCGAGCTTCTCCTGCGCGACGGCCGCGCGCAGCGCCTCGTTCGACATCGCGCCGGTGGTGCGGCTGTAGACGCCGAGAACCTCGGCCATGTCCGCCTTGAACTCGCCCGTGCGGACGTTGAAGCCGACGTCGTATTCGGCTGCGGCCCGGCCGAACGCCATCAGGCGCCTCGCTTCTCCATCTCTTCGAGCTCGCGCATCACCTTCGCCTGCGCGGCCGCGATCGAGGCCTGGTCGTCGGCGGCTTTGATGAGAGCGGCTTCGTGCTGCTGGAGCCTCACGAACAGCGCTTCCTCAACCAGGAATTGCACGACGGGGTCACTACTGAACTCCGGAAACGCGCCGTGCCGCCGCTGCGCATGCCTCGCAATCCGGAGCGCAGCCGTGCTCTTCAGCAATGGTTCGAAAGGTGCTGAGCGCGTCGGCGCCGACTCGCCTCCCGGCCGAGTCAACAACGCGCTTCCGCTGGGCGTACTCGACGATCTCCGCCTTGTCGAACGGGTCGAGCTCGGCGAGGTCCTTCGGCCTCAACTGCGGCGAGACGACCGCGCGAAGAACGATCTCATCGCGGAGGCGGAGGTTGTCGTCGCTCAGCTTCTGCGCGGCCGCGAGCGCCTCATCGTCGCCGGCGTCCAGGTGCATCGCGATCTGCGAGACGACGCCGCCGGGAATCTGATCAAGCAGCGCGATCCGAACGAGGTCGTTCGGGAGAGCGTCGCCGAGGTCGTCGAGGGTAAGTGCGCGAAGGATGACGCGGGCGCCGGAGCCGAGCGTCACGTCCATCGTCGCGCGCCGTTTCCAGTCGGCGAGCGACGAGGGTTTCCACTCAGACGTTGCTGACTGCTGCTTCTCGGTGATGGTCGACATGCTTGGCCTCCATGGCTAGGCGGTTGACTCGGTTGTCGAAGAGCTCGAGCCGCTGCTCGAGGTCGGCCGCGAGGCGAACCGCGGCGCGGGCTTGGTTCTGCAGACCGCGGAGCACGACTCGGGTCGTGTTCACCGCGTCGCGGAGCTCGCGCAGCTCACGCTCCTGCGAGCTCATCAGGACTCTGGAGTGGCGAGCGCGTCTTTGACGGTGACGGTGACGTTGCCGGCGAGCGTCGACTGCGGCAGCGACCGGAAGCCGAGCACCTCGGCGAGGGGGTTGCCGGAGGTGTCGACGGCGGCGACGTTGGTCGGGTAGCTGGCCGCGGCGACGGCGATGTTGATGCTCGTGTTGGCGTCGCGGGTCGCCTTGATCGCCAAGGTCTCGCTGTAGATCGCTGTCGTGGGGACGGTGCCGGTGCCCGATCCGGTGTCGACCTGGCGGCGGTCGACGTCGTCCTCGGCGTACTTCGTCAGCTGGCCGCGGATCGAGAAGAGACCGTTGACGTAGTCGATCGAGCTGAAGCCGTTGTCGCCCTGCGCCCGTGCGCCGTTGCGGCTGATCACGATCGAGAACTGCGAGCAGGTGCCCTTGTTCACGGCGTTGCGCGTGACCGTGATCTCCGGATAGACGTAGGGCAGGTCGCTGGCGGCGACGGGCGAGCCGGGCGCGGTGGCGCCGCCGTTGAACGCGATCGCCTCGACTGTGACGGTCGCTTCGATCACGCCGCCAACCTGACCGTCGAGCTGAATCTGCGTGATCCTGCAGTCGTCGTAGCGGTTGCACCAGACCGTCGGCTCGACCTCGAACATCGTGTAGTACGGCGTCGTGATCGACGCCGACTGCGTGTGCGTGTACGGGCCGGCGCCGGTGTCGGCGTTCGTGCCGAGCAGTCCCTTGAAGAGGAACGCCGCCTGCGTCGGGCGCAGGTAGCACTTGAAGGTGAACCCGGGCTGGTAGCCGACGACGACGTCGGACGGCTCCTGCGTGGACGCGTCGGTCTCGGCGAGGGTGAGCGTCTGCCGGACGGAATTCGGGGTGAAGTCGCTGACCCGGAACGCCTTCGTCGGGGTCGTGTTCGGCGTGCCCTTCGCGGACTGCAGCCCCCAGTAGAGGGTCCGCTTATTGCCGGCGACCAAGGTCACGGCTTACCGCCCCGCTTCCTGGGCTTGCTGCCGGCGCTCTCGACCTCGACGAGGTAGGGGTTCTCGGCGAGCTCGGCGGCGAGGATCGGATCGGAGGTCGTGAACATCTCGCCAGCCTCAAGCACCACGTGCGGATCGCCGCCGAACTGGACGCTGTTCACGTCGGGTGCGGTGGTGAAGCTCCACGCCGCGTCGACCGTCACGGCCGCCGCGGCGGCCTGTTCGCTCAGCTGCTCGGTCATCTCGCGGCCGTCTATCGGCGCGAGCTACGGGAGGTTCCGGTCGATCTGCTCGAGCATCGCCTTCCGGCCTGCGTTCCGCGCCTTCGGGAAGAAGTGCTCCGGCTCGATCCCCTTACCATCGATGTCGCGGCGCTCGGCGGTGTAGGAAGTGCCGCCACGCGTCTGCGTCCAGCTCTTCTTCCTGCCGCGCTTGACAGGCTTGCGGCGCTTTCCAAGGGTTCCCTCGTCGAAGAACCTCGCGATCGGGGTTGCCTTACCGGCTCGGCTCGACTTCCGTCGACTCTTGATTCCGGCGGAATACCCATCGAGCTCGCCGCGAGCGCCCTTCACTTCCAGCTCGAGGTTGATGCTCGCGTTGGCCTGGGCGACGATCGCTGCCTGCCGTGCGGCTGCGTCGAGGCCAGCCTGCGCTGCGCGCTCAACTCGTTCGGTGATTAGCCCGAACCGCTGGACTGCCTTCACCGTTGCCGTGAACAATCAGGCGCCGAAGGTGGCAGGGTTGTCAGTGAACGATACGAGCGAAGCCTGGACGCCCCAGTCGGCGTAGTCGAAGTCGACGGAGCCGACCCGGAAGAACAGCCGACCGGCGAGCAGTGTCGCCTCGACAGGCTCGAGGCAGCTCATCAGATCAACGCCGAGCTGCTCGACCGGCTCCGGATCGACCGGCTGCTGTGCCTTCGGCAGCTTCGGCTTGGGAATCCAGGCCCGAATCACCATCGGCGGGGTCGCGAATAGGATGTTCTGCGCGAACTCTTGGATGCTCGGTACGAAGACACACGCGAGCTTCCGGTCTTTGCTCTCCCCGTCTCGTTCGCCCGAGAGGACGTTGCCCTTGAAGTCGCCGCCCTGAAGGTTGTCCTCGAGGTGCGCGACGAGCGCTTTGCGCCAGTCGGTGAGGATGTTGCTCACGCGAAGGGGCCGCGGCGGAGCCGGTCGCGTGCGTCCAGCGCGGCGCGGAGGGACGCGGCGAGGTTGACGTCCTCCTGGCTTGCGAGCTCGGCGAACGGGGTGCCGCTGGCGGCGACGTCGTTGAGGTACCGGAAGATCGTGAACACCGCGACGGCGCGTGCGATCGTGGTCGGGATCTCGGGGAAGCCCCAGGTGCCGGTGATCTTCACGACGCGGCCGGGCGCGAGCAGGATCGGGCCGCCGGTCGGCCGGTACGGGAACGTGAGCCGGGTGTAGGGCCGCCAGGGGCGCGGCCGGACGCGGGGCGTGAAGACGTAGAGGCCGGGGTCGATGATTCCGAGGCTGGTGGTCTCGTCGTAGTCGAAGAGCTCGACCTTGGTGGCGGTCGTGAGGTCGCCGACCGGGAGCGTTCGGCGGCTGACGATCGCAGGGGTGAGGTCGAAGACGCGCGTGACGCCGGCGTCGGTGGCTGCGATCTCGCGGCCGGTAGTCTCTTCGAGGTCGGCTGATTCCTGGATGATCAGGTCGCTGAGGATCTCGTCGAGCTCGCCGTCTTCGCCGATGCTGTATCCGGGGACGCGCTTGGCGACGTCGAGGAGGGTGCAGAGCGCGCCGGGCTGCAGCTGGTCGGCGGTGACGCTCACGGCTTCGACTTCGCCTTCTGCACGAGCACTTCGAGCTCGTCGAACGCTTCGCAGGTGCCAGTGCCCTTGACACCGACCCAGTAGCGGCCGTCTGCGTCGGAGCTGCTGTAGCTCAGGTCGACGTGGTAGATGCCCTGGCCCTCGCGGACGACGGCGATGTCGGTGTTGTAGACATAGGTCTCGGGGTTGGGATCGGCTTCCTTGCGGCGGTAGAAGGTGATGGTGGTGGGGTCGGTGAGGACGCCGTTCTGGTCCGGGACCTTGAAGGTGGCGGTGTAGCGGCGGCGGTTGCCTTCGAGGAACTTTTCGACCAGCACAGGCTGCTAATCGGGCCTGGGGTCAGGTCTCGTCGAGCTCGACGTGCGCCGCCTCGGCTCCGGCGACGTCGACGTGCCCGGCGCTGGCGGCGGCGAGGAGGACGGCGGCAGCGGCAGCGCTTGCGAGCACGACGACGCCCTTGATCTGGATGCCGGCGGCGATCGCGCTCTCGATCGGCATGGCCGCGAGCGCGAGCAGGCCGTGGAGCTGCTCGACCGGCATCGAGGCGAGCGTGGCGCCGAGCTGCTGCGCCGCCTCGAGCGGCACGCCGAGGGCTTGAAGGACGCCGGCGGCCGCCTCCACAGGGGCAGTGGCGGCGGCGGCGATCGCCGCGAGAGCTTCGATGCTGAGTGGCGGCGCAGCGCCGACGCCGGCGAGAGCTTCGATCTGGAGGCTCGCGGTCGCGCTGACGCTCGTGAGGCCGCTCGATTCGATCGGGAGCGCGTCGGTGCTGGTGATGCCGCCGAGCGCCTCGAGCGGAAGCACGCCGGTCTGCAGCACCGCGGAGAGCGCCTCTACAGGGTCGACGCCGCTGACGATCAGGCCTTGCAGCGCCTCGTACGGCGCGAGCGCGGTGGTGGCGGTCGCCTGCAGCGCCTCGAGCGGCAGCGCGCCGGTCTGGAGGATGCCGCGGAGCGTCTCGATCGGCGAGCTCGCGGCCGCTGCGATCCCTTGCAGCGATTCGAGCACGGCCGCGTCGGTCGAGTTGACGCCTTGGGCCGCCTCGATCGGATCGGTGGCGGTCGTCGATGCCGGCGCGACCGACTCGACCGGGAACACGCCGGATTGCAGGATCGCGGCGAGCGCTTCGACGGGGGCGACGCCGCTCGCGAGCAGCCCCTGTAGCGCTTCGATCGGCAGCAGCCCGCTCGTGCTCGCGATCGACTGTGTCGCTTCGATCGGGTCCTGCTTGGTCGCCGCGACCGCCTGCAGCGCTTCGACCGGGTCGACGCCGCTCGCGAGCAGCCCCTGCAGCGCCTCGAGCACGAGCGTGTCGGTCGAGCTGACGCCCTGGGCTGCTTCAACCGGGTCCGCGTTGCCGGTGACTGCGATCGACTGTGTCGCTTCGATCGGGTCTTGCTTGCTCGTCGCGATCGCTTGCACCGCCTCGACGGGGTCGGTGCCCGTCGCGGCGAGTCCTTGGAGCGCTTCGAGCGCGAGCGCGTCGGTGGATGCGACGCCTTGGTTCGCTTCGATGGGGGCCTGGTCGGTGGTGTTGATGGGCTGGGTCGCTTCTTCGGGCATCGAGCCGGTCTGCTGCACGGAGCCGGTCGACTCGTCGGGCATCTGGCTCGTCTGCTGCACGCCGGCGGCCGCTTCGATCGGGAAGTCGGCGCTGGTGCTGACGGGGGTCGTGGCCGCTGCGACGGATGCGCCGCCGCCGCGTGCGCGCATCCACGGCTGAAACTTCAGCGTCGCGCGCGGGAAGATCACCGGGCGGGGCGTCGGCGCCTGGACGGCGTCGTCGACCTCGAACGCGACCGCGAGGAAGCAGCACTCGATCGATCCGGCTTCGGTTCCGCGCCGGCCGATCCTGACGACCGGCGCGACGGCCGGGTTCGGGGCGGTCGCTTGCGAGAAAAGCTGCGCGGTCCCCCACACGGCACGCCAGTTCGTGCCGTAGGTGCCGATCGCGGCGCCGCGGCCGGTCGCCCAGGTGTCCTCCGCTGCCTGTGCGGGGTTCGCGACGATCGTGGATGCGCCGCTGACGTCCGTCGCGGTAGACGAGCCCACGACGGCGACGCTTTGGGCGACCTTGATGTACTTGCCCGGCGGCATCTGCGCGGCGAGGTAGGTCTGCAGCAGCGCGTCATAGTTGCCGGTCGTGTCGGCGGTGTTCGCGTTCTTGATCTGCGTGCTGTCGGTCGCGGAGCCGTCCGCGACGCCGGTCGGCGGGAGAGTGTCGACCGCCTGGGCGAGATTGGTGGTGCCGCCGCCGCCGCCGGTCCAGCTTGCGCCGCGGGCGCTGTCGCCGGTCGGGATCGAGTAGAAGACCTGTCCTTTGCCAGGGTAGGTGTTCTGCGAGCTGCCCTGGTCGTTGTTGATCGCGATGTCGCAGACGTTCACCTGGTAGCCGGCGTCCTGCGGGTTCACGATTCCCCAGTGCGTCGCGACGAGCATGTTGGTCGTGAGCGTGATCCCGGTCTGCGTCGCGACGGTTTGGCTGACCTCGTCGTCGGCGGCGATCACGAGGCCTGCTTCGCACTGGCCGGCGCTGGCGCCGAACTTGCCGTAGAGCTCGAACCGGTACCAGCGGCCGACCTGAATCGTCAGCGCGGAGTCGGAGCCGATCTGCGTGTCGGTTGAGCCGTCGGTCTTGCGGAGCTGCACCTTCCCGGCTGCGGTGATCTGCGCATAGAAGGCGAACGATGCGAGGTTCTCGACGACGGCGAGGATCCACGCAGGGTTGCCGGAGCTGACGCCGGGAAGCTGGGTCGCGAGCTGCGCGTAGATCCGCGTGTACCAGCCGAAGTTGCCTTGCAGCCCCCAGCGCCACTCCATGTACGCGGCGCTCGACGACGCGCCGGTCGCGAACTGCACCGACGACGTCGAGTAGGCGTTGCGGAGAACCGTCGTGTCGTTTTGGACCGTGCCGGTGTTGGTGGCGAGGGACTGGCCCTCGAGCGGCATCAGGATGCCGGCGTTCGCGTAGTTGTCTGCGCGGCCGGCGACCGTCGCCCAGCGCGACACGAGCTACCTCGCGACGAAGACGGAGTCGAGCGCCGGCACGGTGACGCCGTTCGCGACCAGCGGCGCGGTGCTCATGTTGACGTAGACCGTGAACTTCGGGTAGTCGCGCGCATGCACGCCGCCGACCACGTAGCGGCCGGCGAGCGCGCCGCCGCCCATGTCGAGCGACAGCTTCGGATCGGCGAGGTCCCATGTCCAGAGGGTGCTCTTGCGGTTCGCAAGGTCGGCGTCGAGCAGGAAGCAGCCGCGCGCGTACCGCTGTGCGGTCCCGCCGTTCGCGTAGACGAGGCCGTGGAAGTCCTTGCCGAGCTGCTGCGCGCGCGCGACGAGCCGCTGCCAGCCCGCCGCGTTCCAATACCACTGCCCGGTCTGGTCGGGTCGCGGCGCCAGGTTGATCCCCGGCTGGCCGACGTCGGGCGCCTGCATCCAGTACTCGGAGAAGAAGCCGTCGAGCTTCGCGCCGGCGGCGACGATGTCGCCCATGAACCGGTAGACGGCGTCGCCGCCGTCGTAGTATTCGCCCGGCATCGGTTTGTCGCCGACGTTCGCGAAGATGTAGACGTCCGGCCGCGCCGCCTTGATCTGCCCGCAGACGTTGACGAGCCACGGGATCGCCGCGCGCACGCGCCAGTCGGCGTCGCTCGTGTAGCCGTCCGGGATGATCCCGTTGCCGGCGGCGTCCTGGGAGTTGAACGAGACCGCGCCGAACATGTCGTCGATGTAGAGCGCGTTCACCGACGGGTGCGCGTTCAGGTCGGCGATCGCGTTCGCGGCGCACCGCTTCTGATAGGTCTCGTTGCCGAGATCGGCGAGGTACGCCGGATCGGACGGGACGGTGTACGCCATCAGCTGCTGACCGTTCTTCGTCGCGATCGCGCCGGGGATCAGCTTCGCCTCCTCGTAGGGGACGAAGCTCGCGCTGTTGGTGTGATCAGGCCAGTCCGGCTTGATCTCGATCCCGATCTTGTAGAGCGCGCGCAGCGCGGCGGCCGGGTAGTTCGCGGTCTGGTCCGCTGCCCACATGCCCACCTCGACCGCGGAGCCGAGCTGCCCTTCGGCGACGGTGCGATTGGTCGCGTACCAGAGGCCGACGCCCTTCTGATAGACGCTCGCGGGCCCAGGTGCCGGCGCCGGCGCGGGAGCAGGGCAGGGCGGCGGTGCGGGACAGGCGTCGGGGACGAGCGCGGCCGCGAGGATCTGGACGATGCCGCGGCCCTCGAGCGTGGACATCGCCGGCGGCGCCGGCGTCTGCCCCGCGCCGATCGCCGCGACGTACGCGTCGAGCCGCTGCGCTTCCCTCGGGTTCGAGCTCGCCCAGCTGCGGTACACAGAGCCCTGCTTGCGCAGCTGGTGGCCGGCGACGAGGCCCTGCCGGTCGGCGCGCATGGCGTTCCTGGTCGCGGCCGCGAGGCCTGCGCCGCCGAGGAAGCCGCCGGACGCGAGCGCGAGGCTGCGCGCGAGGAAGTCGCGGCGCTGCACTAGTTCAGGGCCTCGAACGCGAGCAGCGAGGTGACCATCGATGTGCCTGCGTTCGAGAGGGTCATGCCGACGACGATCCCGCCGGTGCTCGTGCTCGTGTCGACGCCGACGGCGGCCTGCCCGGACGCGGGAACCATGAACTGCGCGGGCGACGCGATGATCGCGGTGCCGGTCTGGAAGACGCCGTAGGCGATCAGCGACCCGTTCGTGCCGGAGCCGATCGCGCGGCACTGCACGTACACGATCAGATTCCAGGTGATGTTCGTCTGCGACGCGATCAGGTTGGTCGCCGCGGACGCGCCGAGCGAGGTGCCGCCGGTCGTCTGCCCGAACCGGATCGTGACGGTGATCGACCCGGGCGTGACGCCGGTCGAGATCTGTCCGAACGCGGTGAGCTTGATCGTGCGGCCGACGGTGAAGAAGCTCGAGCCGACCGACGAGAACATCGCCGGCCAGACGAGCGCCTCGCTGGTGCCGGTGATCGCGGTCGTGTTCGCGAACAGCACCGGCTCCGCCATCGTGCGGTAGATCGCGTGGTCGTTCGTGATCGGCCGGATGCCGTGCTTGAGGAGCGTGGCGTCCTCGAGTTGGCTGCGGCGCAGGTTCGCCTTGACGCTCTCGGGCAGCCGGTCGCTGGTCAGGTTCTGCCGGCGGATCTCCTCCCGCGCCGGCGCTGCGAGGTACGCGAGCGCGCGCTGGTTGTAGCCGACCGTCAGTGGCTGCTGCTCGAGCTGCTCGTGGGGGTCGACGAACCGGCCGAGCTGCGAGTCGAAGATGTGTGCGCGGCTGCTCACCGGAGGCTCGTCGGCGGCACCGTGGGCGGCGGGATCTCCGGCAGGTTCGGGTCGACCTCCCCGCGTGCGACTGCCTCGATGAACGTGGGGTCCTCGTAGTGGCCGTCGAGCGTCCGCCAGGCGTCGCGATGCACCGGGTGTCCGGGGATGCTGCCGTCGGGCGTCGGCGTTTCGTGCTGCGGGAACGCCGGCCGCGGCTCGTGGCGCGGCTTGCCCGCCATCAGGTCGTCGACCCCTGAATCCCGCTCGTGTAGGTGGAGCGGATCGCGGCGTTGTTTGTCGCGAGGTGCATGTTCAGCCAGACGCCGATCGCGGCCCCGGAGGCGAGGTCGGTGCCGGGGACGTTCGCGGCGGTGCCGGCGAACGTGACGCCGCCCGGTGCGGTCTGACGGTTCGTGGTGGTGCCGGAGTCGTTCACCGACGCGGCGAGGCCGTGCGTGATCGTCGCCGACGGGTCCGCGGACTCGATCACCTGAGCCGACAGGAGCGCGTTCGCGCCGTTCGTGTTCTTCCAGAAGACCTTCGCGTAGTAGTCGACGGCGCCGGACGTCGACGAGGTGCCCTTGCGGAACACCATCGAGAAGCCGCGTTCGCCGATCGGGATCGCGCGCACGGCCGTCGTGTGGTCGCTGCGGCGCAAGGTCACGGTGCCGGCGGCGGTCGCCGACATTTCGCATTTGAGGACGCGCTCGACGGTGCCGAGCGTCCCGAACGCGACCGCGGTCGTCCCTGTCAGCGTGACGGTCTGGCTGACGATCCGGCCCTGGCTGTCGCGGCCTTCGACCGTGACCGTCTGCGTGGTGTCGCCGGCGGCGCTCGAGACGACCTCGAGCGTGTCGTTCGCTGCGAGCTGGGTGAAGTCAGGGCGGCGGAGCGTGTCGATCGCACCGCCGACCGTGGAACCGTCGACGTCGGACTGCGTCGCGGCGTGGTACGCGACGAGGTCGGAGGCGACGACGCTCATGTGGGCACCTCAGTCGCCTCGAGCCGCGCCTTGACGACGCGGAGCTCGTGCTCGAGCCGCATCCGGACGACGCGATCGAGGCGGTCCGGATGGTTGTGCTTCAGCGTGTCGTCGTAGGCGAGGCGGTCTTCGCGGTCGATGACGAACTGGAGGAGGTTCCCGTGGTGCCAGCGGCCCTTCGCCACCGCTGCTGCGTAGGCGGCCTCGCCGGCGTCCTGCGTCTGGATGTGGCTGTCGAGCGCCTTCTGCTCGGCCGCGGTCGCGTCGACTACGCGCACCGCGCCTGCGTGCGCGCCGCCGGCGATCAGCGCGAGCAGTCGCTTCGACGGTTTCAAGATCTCGTGCTCGCCGCCCTCGAAGACGTGCTCGTCGGCGCCCCAGAGCGAGTGCAGTACCTCGATCTTCACGCCGCCGTCTATCGGCGGCCCGCGGGGTGGTCAGGGGCGGCCGGTCTGGCCGCCCCTGCCGCCGGGCCCGCACGTTGGGCCCGGACTCGTGTCGAGCTACGCCTCGCTGGCGGCCGCGTCGGCGCTGTCGCCTGCGTCTGCCGCGCCGCCGTCCTTGTTCTCGGGGGCGTCGCCCTTGGCCTTGCGGCCCTTCCGGGACGGAGCGTCCGCGGCGAGCTCGTCGGCGGCTTTCGCCGCTCCTGCTTCGATCAGGGAGGCGGCGACGCCGTCGCCCATCTCGTAGCTCTCGCCGGCTTCGCAGTCGATGGTGTTGACCCCGTCGACGGTGACCGGCCTGTTCTCGAGCATCGTGACGCGCATCTGCGTCTCCTTTCACCCGCCGGCGTACGCGGGAAGAGGGCCCGGCCCTCATGGTCGAGGGCCGGGCGGTGGGGGGGACTCAGACGGCCTTGCCGCCTGCGTGGCGCTGCCGTCCGAGGACGGCGACGGCGCCGAGCGTGCCGCCGGTCGTGACGCCGGTCGAGACGATCTTGACGCGCACGTATCGCTTCGAGCCGATGTACGCGAGGCTCTTGACTGTGTCGTCGTCGGTGGCCGCGAAGGACACGGTTCCGAGCACCTGAGCCGCCGGAACGTCCGCGGCATCGCTCAGGTTGGCGGCGTCGCCGTGCTGTAGCGAGCAGGCGTAGGTGCCGTCGGTGAGCGTGCCGGAGAGGAAATCGAACCGTGCCGAGACGAAGCCCTGCAGGTCGATGATCGCCCCGTTGGTCGTGGTGTTCGTCGAGATCGCCGCGATCGTCTTGGCGACCTTCGAAACGAGGGTGTTGAGTAGATCACGCATTGGGTTCTGTCACCTCTTTCGTTGGTGGTCGCCGGTTAGGAGACGCGGAGGAGCTTGATGGCCTCGGGAAGCACGACCTGGCCGCCGACGCGCTTGCGGGCCCAGAACCGGATGATCCCGTTGCCTGCCTGCGTGTACGGGTCGCGGAGGGTCTGCATCGCGAGCCGGTCGACGATCCAGTAGCCGCGGCGGAAGTCGCCGAAGGCCACCGGCAGGTCGCCGGTTGTGAAGGTGGAGACGCTCGGCCCCGGCATGTCGACGGTCTCGACGTAGGGGCGGTCGAGGATCGTCGG
>Ga0070741_10010883_pt1 | contig 16995 bp, 11 predicted proteins | sample Coa_R1_4_FD_66440 | JGI IMG/M metagenome (GOLD analysis project Ga0070741, IMG submission 66440) | Surface soil microbial communities from Centralia Pennsylvania, which are recovering from an underground coalmine fire - Coalmine... | ecosystem: Environmental > Terrestrial > Soil > Unclassified ...
CTATGTCGATGCCCTGCTCGCGGCCGCCGGGCTTGCCGCCGACCAGGCGCTGCGCGCCGACCTCATCACGTCGCGCGACGTCACCACGCTGTCGCTGAAGACGCTGGAGACCTACGCCGCCGTCACCGGCCACCGCGACGTCAAGGCGCTCCTCGCCGGCGGCGGCGCGCGCGAATGGCTCGCCGGGCGCCAGCTCATCGATTTGATCGAGACCTTCCCCATCTCGCTCACCGCCGAGCAATTGCGCGCGGTGACGCGGACGCTGTCGCCGCGCGCCTATTCGATCGCCTCCTCGCGCCGCGAGACCGGCGGCGAGGCGCACCTCCTGATTTCCGCCGTTCGCTACGAGAGCCGCGGCCGCGCGCGCAAGGGCGTCGCCTCGAACTACGCCGCCGAGCGCCTCAAGCGCGGCGCCCGCGTGCGCGTCAAGCTGCGGCCCAACCGGCACTTCGCGCTGCCGAGGCCCGACCGCGACATCATCATGGTGGGGCCGGGCACCGGCGTCGCGCCGTTCCGCGCCTTCGTGCAGGAGCGCCGCGCCACAGGCGCCTCCGGGCGCAGCTGGCTGTTCTTCGGCGACCGCAGCTTCACCCACGATTTCCTGTATCAGACCGACTGGCAGGAGGCGCTGAAGGACGGCGCGCTGACCCGCATGGACGTCGCCTTCTCGCGCGACACGCCGGAGAAGGTCTACGTCCAGCACCGGCTGTGGCAGCAGCGCCGCGACGTCATCGACTGGCTCGACAACGGCGCGCACTTCTATGTCTGCGGCGACGCCAAGGCCATGGCCAAGGACGTGCGGTCGGCGCTGACGCGCGCCTATGCCGACGTCAAGGCGCTGACGCCGGAGGCCGCCGAGCAGGCGGTCGCCGGGCTCGAGCGCGACAAGCGCTATCTGCAGGACACGTATTGACAATGCCCGCACTCGGCGCAGCGGAAGGTGAGTGATGGCCGCTAAGGAACCGTCGCCGATGGAGCGCCTCAAGGCGAAGAGCCGCTATCTGCGCGGCAACCTCGCCGAGGACATGGCCGATCCGCTGACCGGCGGCGTCAGCGAGGACAGCAGCCAATTGCTCAAGTTCCACGGCATGTATTTGCAGGACGACCGCGACCTGCGGCCGGAGCGGATGAAGAAGAAGCTGGAGAAGGCCTTCGGCTTCATGATCCGCATCCGCCTTCCGGGCGGCGTCATCGCGCCGAAGCAATGGCTCGCGCTCGACGACATCGCCCGCAGCTATGCCGGGGAGACGCTGCGCCTGACCACGCGCCAGACCTTCCAGATGCACGGCGTGCTCAAGTTCAACGTCAAGGCGGCGCTCAAGCGCCTCGACGCCGTCGCCCTCGACACCATCGCCGCCTGCGGCGACGACAATCGCGGCGTCATGGCGGTTTCCAACCCGCACCAGTCGAGCGTCCATGCCGAGGCCTACGACCTCGCCTGCCGCACCTCGGCGCACTTCAAGCCGAAAAGCCGCGCCTATTACGAGATTTTCCTCGACGGCGACAAGGTCGCCGGCGAAGGCGAGCGCGACGACGTCGAGCCGATCTACGGCAGGACCTACCTGCCGCGGAAGTTCAAGATCGGCTTTGCGGTGCCGCCGTCGAACGACATCGACGTGTTCGCGCAGGACCTCGGCTTCATCGCCATCGTCGGCAACAACGGCGCCATCGAGGGTTGGAACGTCTCGGTCGGCGGCGGCATGGGCATGACGCACGGCGAGCCGGAGACCTATCCGCGCATCGGCGACGTGCTCGGCTTCTGCCGGTCGCAGGACGTGCTGGCCGTCGCCGAGGCCGTCGTCACCATCCAGCGCGACTGGGGCGACCGCTCGAACCGCAAGCATGCGCGGCTCAAATATACGCTCGACGACCACGGCGCCGACGCCTTCCGCGCCGAGATCGCGCGCCGCGCCGGCAAGCCGCTGGAGGCGGCGCGGCCCTATCGGTTCACGTCGAGCGGCGACCGCTACGGCTGGACCGAGGGCGAGGACGGCAAGCTGCACCTGACGCTGTTTGTCGAGAACGGCCGGTTGCGCGATTTCCCGGACGGCCGGCGGCTGCTCACCGGCATGCGGCGCATCGCCGAGGTCCATGACGGCGAAATCCGCCTGACACCGAACCAGAACCTGATCATCGCCAATGTCGCGAAAGACCGGCGCGCCGCGATCGAGCGGATCGCCGCCGAGCACGGCATGACCGGCCGCATCAGCGGGCTGCGCCGCAATGCGCTCGCCTGCGTGGCGCTGCCGAGCTGCGGCCTCGCGCTCGCCGAAAGCGAACGCTATCTGCCGCGCCTGATCGACGCGCTGGACGAGAAGCTGGCCGCGCACGGCCTTGCCGACGACGACATCGTTATCCGCATGACCGGATGTCCGAACGGCTGCGCGCGGCCTTACCTCGCCGAGATCGGCCTCGTCGGCAAAGGCCCGGGGCGCTACAACCTCTATCTCGGCGCCGCCTTCGACGGCTCGCGGATGAACAAGCTCTATGCCGAGGATCTCGACCACGACGGCATCCTCGCCGCGCTCGAGCCGCTGTTTGCTGCCTATGCGCGCGAGCGGCGCCAGGGCGAGCGCTTCGGCGATTTCGTCATTCGCGCGGGCTTTGTCGCCGCCAGCGGCAACGGTCGCGACTTCCACGCCGATAGCGGCGGGCGGCGGGCGGCATGAGCGCGCGCAACCCCGTCGACATTGCGCCGCCGCGGCTTGGCCCGCTGGCGCGGCTGCCGGTGTTCTACGCGCTTGCCGGCAAGCGGGCGGTCGTCGCCGGCGGCGGCGCCGCGGCGGCCTGGAAGGCCGAGTTGTTGGCGGCGGCGGGAGCGCGGGTCACGGTCTGCGCCGAGGCGGTCTCGGACGAGATGCGGCAGGTTGCCGACGGTCCGCCGGGCGGCGCCGTCGCGCTGGTCGAGCGCGCATGGAGCGCCGCCGATCTTGACGGGGCGGCGATTGCGGTCGGCGCCTTCGACGACGATGCCGCGGCCGCCGCCTTCGCCGCCGCCGCGCGTCAAGCCGGCGTTCCGGTCAATGTCATCGACAAACCGGCTTATTGCGACTTCGCTTTCGGCGCCATCGTCAACCGCTCGCCGCTGGTCATCGGCATTTCGACCGATGGCGCCGCGCCGGTATTCGCGCAGGCAATTCGCGCCAAGCTCGAAGCATTGCTGCCCGCGACGTTTGCCGCCTGGGCCGAAGCTGCCGCTCGCTGGCGCCGGACCTTGAAATCGGCCGGGCTGCCGTTCGCCGGACGCCGCAGGTTCTGGCAGCTGTTCACCGCGCACGCCATGACGCACGCCGACCGCGAGCCGGCCGCGGCCGACTTCGACACCTTCCTTGCCGAGGTGAAGGGCCTCGGCGCCGCGGTTGAGCACGGCTCGGTGACGCTGGTCGGCGCCGGACCCGGCGATCCCGAGTTGCTCACCTTGCGCGCGGTGCGCGCGCTGCAGGCCGCCGACATCATCTTGTTTGACGATCTGGTCTCGCGCGACGTGCTCGATTTCGCCCGCCGCGAGGCGCGCAAGCTGCTGGTCGGCAAGACCGGCTATGGCCCCTCGTGCCGGCAGGAGGACATCAACACTTTGATGGTCGGCCTCGCCAGGCAGGGCAAGCGCGTGGTGCGGCTCAAGGGCGGCGACCCGCTGATCTTCGGCCGCGCCGGGGAGGAGATCGCCGCCTGCCGGGCGGCCGGGATCGCCGTCGAGGTGGTTCCCGGCATCACCGCCGCGCAAGGCGCGGCGGCGCGTCTCGGCATCCCGCTCACCGACCGCGGCCGCGCCCGCCGCCTGCAATACGTCACCGGCCATGCCCGCAACGGCGCGCTGCCCGACGACATCGATTGGCAGAGCCTGGCGGACGAGGCCGCCACCACCGCCGTCTACATGCCGGTGAAGACGCTCGAAGCATTGGTCTCGCGCGCGCTCGCGCAAGGGCTCGCGCCCGACACGCCGGCCGTGGCGATCGCGCGGGCGACGCGGCCGGATCAGGCGGTGGTTCGCTCGCCGATCGCGGAATTGCCGGGGCGGATGGCGCAAGCAGGCTTGAGCGGCGCCGTCATCGTGCTGTTCGGCCGCGTCTGTGCCGGCCTCGACGCGCAGGCGGCGGAGCAAATGACGTCGGGCGCGGCGTAACCGTCACGGCATTGACCGAAACTTTCCGCGAACGCTATGGTGCGCGCCGAGGCTCGCACATGACGACTCGCCGTCCCGCATTCAAGACGTCCCCGACCAATCCCAAGCTGGGCGAAATCCAGACGCTGCCGGCGCGCAAGCCGGACATGCCCTATGCGCCGGCGATCCGCGTCACCGCGCCCGGCGACCTGCTGTTCATCTCCGGCGCGACGCCATCGCCGCTCTACCACAAGCATCCGCACGTACTGTCCGAGCACAATCATCCGGTCGGCATCGAGGCGCAGACGCGGCTTGCCATGGACAACATCAAGAGCATCCTCGACCACGAGGGGCTCGCCTGGACCGACGTCATCAAGGTGACGAAGTATCTGACCGACATGCGCGACATGGACGGCATGGTGGCGGCGATGGCCGAATATTTCGGCGACTGGACGCCGGCCTCCACCACGGTCTGCGTCAACCAGCTGTCGACGCCCGGCGCGCGCGTCGAGCTCGACATGATCGCGAGCTACCCGAAGACATAGCCGGCAATATCAGCCGATGACCTGGCGCCGCCGCAGCAGCCGCAGCGCCGCCTCGATCGGGATATGGGCGCAGGACGGCCGGGTGCGAAGCTCGGATTCGATTTCATCGAGCAGCCGCTCGAGCAGAAAAATATCGAGCAGGCCGCGGGTCTGGTCTTCCGCGGCCGGCCACAGCGGCGCCGGCCCGAGGGTGTCGCGGTAGCTTTCCCAAAAAGCCGCCGCCAGTCTGTCGCCCCAGGCACCGACGCGATCGGCGAGCGGGGCGCGAGCGTTCGGCGCCAGATTGGCTGCGCGGTCGATCGCCGAGCGGGTTGCGTAGTCGATCGAGCGCAGGAAGCTGGCGACGTCACGGGCGGGCGGCATTTTGCTGCGCCGCTCATCGAGCGGGCGAGAGGGCTCGCCGCCGAAGTCGAAGATAAACGCGTCGTCCTTCGCAATCAGCACATGGCCGAGATGCAAGTCGCCGTGATGGCGGATCTTGAGGCCGTCGAAACGCATCGAGCCCGCCGATTCGATATGCCCGGCGATGGCGTCGCGGCGATCAAGCAGTTGCTGAGCGGCGTGGCGCGCCGGCTCGGCGAGCTCGTCGCGGCGGCGATGCTGGCCGAGCAGGTCGAACACGCGGCGCGCATGCGCGAGCAGGGTTCCCCTCCAGTTTTCGGCGTCGCCGGCGCCGATCGGCTCGGGTGCGAAGGCCGGGATGTCGGGCCGGCTGGCGAGCGCCAGATGCAGTTCGGCGGTGCGCCGGCCGATCTGGCGCATGCGCTGCAGCATCGACGCCGTTTCCGGATTTTCCGCGGCGGTGTCCTCGGCCAGCACGTGCTGCTCGTCGATGAAGCGGTCGAGCGAGGCGCCGGTCACGCTCCAGGCGTCGCCCTGGTTCTGGATGAACTCGTGCACGACCGCGAGCGCGGTGCGACTGCCGCCTTCGACGAGCTCGACGGTGCCGAGCAGCGCCGGCGCGTTGGGAAAATGCGCCAGGTCGACGAGAAAGCGCCCGACCTCGATTTCCGGATGCGTGCCGGGGCTGATGCGGCGCAGGATCTTCACGATGGATTTGCCGTCGACGACGACGCTCGAATTGGATTGCTCGTGCTCGACCGCGGCGACGGTTTTGATCTCGGGCAGCGGCGCGCCGGCAAAGGCGGTGGTCGGACGGAATTCGACCTTGTGCGGATCGCCGCCGACCGTTTGCGCGCCGTGGATCATGGCCAGCAACGCCGCGATGAACTCGGGCTCGGCGGTGGCGTCGAGCAGCGTGCCTTCGCGCGAGCCGCGGCGCACGGCGGAGAGCACGCTGGCCGGGCTGCGGTCGATCGCGGTGTAGCGCGTCCAGCGGATGGTCAGGGGCAGGAAATAGCGGCTGGCCCCCTGCGCGCCGTCGACCTCGACGATGACGATGCCGAAGCGGTCGTTGCGGTGTTCGAACCGGACCGTGGCGGCGACCCTGGCGCTGATCGGTTGCTGCGTCTTGTCGGTGAACCAGCGGCGTTCCGGCATGAAGGCCGGCAGCACGTCGCGCTCGAACGTGCGCTGCGTCCAGCCGGACAGCGGCGAATCCCAGCTGTCGCCGATCACCAGCGTCGTGATCTCGCGCGGCAGAATCTTCTCCGGCTCGGTTTGGCTTTCCTGCTCGAGCGCGAACCAGAAGAAGCCGTAAGGCGGCAGCGTGATCAGGTAGGGCAGGTCGCCGATGCGCGGAAAGCGCGTTCGGCCGAGCATTTCGCGCGGCACGCGGCCTTTCCACGGGCTCACATCGAGCTCGACCGCCTGCGCCGAGCGCGACATGTTGGCGACGCAGAGGATCGCCTCGTCGTCGAACTGGCGTACATAGGCGAGCACCGAGCGGTTGGCGGGGCGGATGAAGGTGAGGCTGCCGCGGCCGAACACCTTGGTCGACTTGCGCACGCCGATCAGCCGCTTGGTCCAGCTCAAGAGCGACGACAGCGAGCGTGACTGCGCCTCGACGTTGACGGCGGAGTAGCCGTAGACCGGGTCCATGATCGGCGGCAGGTAGAGCGCCGCGGGATCGGCGCGCGAGAAGCCGCCGTTGCGGTCCGGCGTCCATTGCATCGGCGTGCGCACGCCGTTGCGGTCGCCGAGATAGATGTTGTCGCCCATGCCGATCTCGTCGCCGTAGTAGATGATCGGCGTGCCCGGCATCGACATCAGGATCGAGTTCATCAGCTCGATCTTGCGGCGGTCGTTGTCCATCAGCGGCGCCAGCCGCCTGCGGATGCCGAGATTGACGCGGGCGCGCGGGTCGGCGGCGTAGGTCGACCACAGGTAGTCGCGCTCGGCGTCGGTCACCATTTCCAGCGTCAGCTCGTCGTGATTGCGCAGGAACATCGCCCACTGGCAGTTGTCCGGGATTTCCGGCGTCTGCCGCATAATGTCGGTGATCGGGAAGCGGTCCTCCTGCGCGATCGCCATGTAGATGCGCGGCATCAGCGGGAAGTGGAACGCCATGTGGCATTCGTCACCGTCGCCGAAATAGGCCTGCACGTCTTCCGGCCATTGGTTGGCTTCCGCCAGCAGCACCTTGTTGGGCGCGTAATCGTCGAGCGCCGCGCGCAGGCGCCTGAGCACCGCGTGCGTCTCCGGCAGGTTCTCGTTGCTGGTGCCCTCGCGCTCGCAGAGATAGGGCACGGCGTCGAGCCGGAAGCCGTCGACGCCGGCGTCGAGCCAGCGCTTCATGACCTGGAGCACGGCGCTGACCACGCGCGGGTTGTCGTAATTGAGGTCCGGCTGAAACGAGAAGAAGCGGTGCCAGTAATAGGCGCCGGCTTCCTCGTCCCAGGTCCAGTTCGCTCCCTTGATGTCGGCGAAAAACACCCGGGTGCCGGCGTATTTCTGGTCGGTGTCGCTCCAGACGTACCAGTTGCGCGCGCTGGTGCCCTTGGCGCTGCGCCGGGCGCGCTTGAACCAGGGGTGCTGGTCGGAAGTATGGTTGATGACCAGTTCGGTGATCACCCGCAGGCCGCGGCGTTTGGCCTCCTGCATGAAGCGGCGAAAATCCCGCATCGTGCCGAAGGCCGGATTGATGTCGCCGTAGTCGGAAATATCGTAGCCGTCGTCGCGGCCGGGGCTCGGATAGAACGGCAGCAGCCACAGCGCGGTGACGCCGAGTTCGCGCAGGTAGTCGAGCCGCTCGATCAGCCCGGCGAAATCGCCGACGCCGTCGCCGTTTGAATCCTGGAACGCCTTGACATGCAGCTGATAGATGACGGCGTCCTTGAACCAGAGGCCGTCATCGGTCTTCTGCGCAGCATCGCTGTCGAGACTGGGGACGATATTCATGGCGCCGGTTCGTGCAGGAGTTCCAAGCGACACAGCGCGCCGAAAGTTCCATGAGGCAACGGTCAAATCGGCGGTTCGACAGTCCGGTAGCGGCAAAATGCGTCGGAGTTGAGGGCGGCGGACGCCAGACCCGCGGGTGGCCCCGTAACCTGTTACCGCCGCCGGGCCGAGTGGTCAGGCTGCCGGGGCCTGATCGACCGACAGGACCTGCATGATGTCGTCCTGCATCTTGCCGCGGTCGGCGCCGGCGGCAAGGCGCGCCTCGTAGGCGATGCGTGCCGGGCGCTGGAACACCAGCACGCGATCGCCGATTTCCATCGCCTCGTTGATCTGGTGGGTGATGAACACCGCGGTCTTGTTGTTCTGCCGCACCAGCCGCACGAATTCGGCGCGCAGATCGCGCGCGGTCATCTCGTCGAGCGAGGAGAACGGCTCGTCGCACAGCAGGATCTCGGGATCGACGGCGAAGGCGCGGGCGATCGAAACGCGCTGGCGCATGCCGCCGGACAGCGCGTGCGGATAATCGTCCTCGTGGCCGGAAAGGCCGAGCCGCGCCAGCCAGCGGCGCGCGGTGGCGTCCGCCTGCGCCGGACCGCAATCGAGGATTTGCAGGCCGAGCAGCACGTTGTCGAGCGCCGAGCGCCACGGCATCAGCCGGTCACCCTGGAACACGATGCCGATCTTGCCGCGGAAGAACGCGAAGTCGCGGAAGGGATCGTGGCCGATCACCTGCACCTTGCCGGAGGTCGGTTCGATGAGCCCGGCGACGATGTTGAACATCGTCGACTTGCCGCAGCCGGTCTTGCCGAGCACGGCGACGATCTCGCCCTTGCCGATGTCGAACGACAGCCTGTCGACGGCGACGAAATCGCCGCGCCCGTCCGGACGACGGAACACTTTGGTCACGTCCGTGAAACGGATGACGGGCTCCGCCATCTCACATCGCCCGTTCGGACACCGCGCGGTAGCGCAGCGCCCAATTTTCGATGGCCGTGATGGTCTGCTGCACGATCAGCACGAACAGCACCAGCTGCAGGGTCCAGGCCATGGCGCCGGCCATGTCGAACAGTTGCTGTTGGCGCAGCAGCTCGTAGCCGACGCCGCCGGTGGCGCCGACGAGCTCCGCCACCACCACCACGCGCGCGGCATTGCCCAGGTTGACCTTCCAGGCGGTCAGGATGCCGGGAACGATGGTCGGCACGATCAGATAGCGGAAGACCTTCCAACGGCTCGGCCGGAACGACATCGTCATCTCGAACAGGTCCTTCGACATCGAGCGGAAGGCGTCGAGGATCTGGAAGGTGAAAGCCGGCAGCGTCGTCATCACCATGATGAACAGCACGCGGAACTCGATGCCCTTGAACCAGATGATGGCGAACACCACCCAGGACAAAGCCGGTATGCCCTGGAAGAACGTCAGCACCGGCGCGATGAAGTTCTCGACGGTCTTGGATTGCCCGATCATCAGCGCCAGCAGGCTGCCGAGCACGAAGGCCCCGAACAGGCCGGCGAAGATGCGGGCGGCGGTGAGCAGGACGTCGGCCAGCAGCGATCCCGTGACCAGCACCTCGATGGTGCGGGAGATGATGTCCGGCACCGGCGGGAACAGGAAATGCGGAAACAGCGTCGACAGCAGCTGCCAGAACGCCGCCAGCACCAGCATGCTGGCTGCGGCCTGGGCCACGCGCAGGGTGCGCGAATTCGTCATTTCAGCGGCTTGTCGTAGATGGTGTCGCTCGACGGCATCTTCTTCAGATAGCCGACGTCGATGCCGGCTTTGTAGACGGCCTCGATCTGCTGCTTGATCTCGTGGGCGCCGACGACGTTCATGCCGAGCCGGTCGTTGGCCTTGATCAGCGACACCAGCGCCGCCTTGTCGTCCGGCGTCGCCTTCGGCGCCATCAGGCCGGCCGACTCCTCCGGATGCTTGACGATGTAGTCGCCCGCGGCCCTGTAGGTCGCGTACAGCTTCTGCACTAGCGCCGGGTTCTGCTCGATCCAGTCGGTGTGCGCGGCGAGGCCGAGATAGGGAATCTGCGCGCCGCCGGCAAAACCGCTCCAGGTCTTCTGCATGCCGAGATCGAGCGCGCGGATGTCGGGCTTCTTGGTCTTGAGCAGCGTATAGGCGGGCTCCCACAGCTGCACCGCATCGGCGCGGTCGGCCACCGCGTAGCCGACGAGGCCGGGCGGTGCGGTGTTGACCACCTTCACCTTGGCAGTGTCGGCGCCGAGCTTCTTGGCGAAGAAGTCGAACATCTGGAAGTTGGTGGTGGCGCGCGCCGCGGCAAGCTCCTTGCCCTCGAGGTCCTTGACGGTCTTGATCTCCGGCCGCGAGGTCACCACCGCGCCCCAGAAGTCGAACAGGTTGAACAAATATTTGACCTTGACGCCGCGCTCGTCGGCGACGCCGACGGTGAGCAAGGCGGCGCTGCCGCCGACCTTGAACTCGCCGGAATTGAACTGCGTCGTGTAGGCGTCGGGCGGGCGCTCGACGAATTCGATGTCGAGGCCGTTCGCCTCGTCGAGCTTCTTGGCCTTGATCACCGGCGGCATGAAGGCGCCGAGCGATGGGAAGCCGAAGATGACGATGGTGACTTTGGCCGGCGCCTGCGCGGTCGCGGGCGTCGGATGAAGGGCGAGCGCGGCGAGTGCGGCAAGCCCGCAGGCGGCGCCGCGCATGAGCGTGCTGATTTTTTTCATTTGTGATCCTCCCTGGTCCTTATCCTATCACCGAATGCGGAACAGGCGCGCCGCCAGGCCGCCATTGACCGAGGCCGCCGCGGCGCCCGAAAGCCCGGCATCGGCGACGATTTTCATCGGCTCCATGTCGCCGATCGGGAACGGCATGTCGGAGCCCATCATCAGCCGCTCGCTGCCGATCATTTCGACCACGAATTTCAGGACACGCGCGTCGTGCAGGATGGTGTCGGTGTAAAGAGCGGCGAGGCCCGCCGCCGGATCGCCGACCCCCGGCGTGATCGCGGCGTTGCGCTTGAGACGGCCGAGCACGAAGGGCAGGGCGGCGGCGCCCATCGGCGCGAAAAATTTCACTTGTCTGTACTTGGCGACGTGGCCGGCGCTGATCAGGCGCGCCACCGCCACCGCCGCGTCGGTGATACGGCCAAGTCCGTTGGCGAGGCCGAAATCGTTGACGCGCACGTCGCCGGCGTCGAAGCTCGGGTGGATATGAACGAGCGCGCCGGTCTCGTCGGCCGCGGCCCAGAAGGGATCGAGATCGGCGGCATCGAGCGTCGAGCCCGGCCCACGCGGCAGCGTGCCGATCATCGCCCCGGGGAAGCCCGCGGCGATCGCCGCCTTGAGCACCGCCGCGGCGCGCTTGCCGTCGCCGAGCGGCACGGTGGCGAGCGGCACGAAGCGCGGCTCGGCCTTCGCCGCCGCCATCAGCGCATCGTTGGCGAGGCGCGCCCAGGCTTCGCCCTCGGCGCCTTGCAGCTCATAGCCGAACATGTCGACCCAGCCGCCGACCACCTGCTTGTCGATTGCCTGCTTCTGCATCCAGGCGACGCGGGCGGCGACGTCCGACAGCGGCTTCGACACCGGCCGCGTCGGCTTGGCGCCGGCAAAGGAGAAGGCGAGCGAGCCGCCGTCCTCGATCTGGCGCACGTTTGGAAATTTCGCCGCGTCCTTGCGGATCGCCGTCAGCAGGTCGGGCGGCACCAGATGGGCATGACAATCGACGATCATTTGCTGCGCGCCTCCGCGATCAAATCACCCAGCTTCGACACTTTCAGCGGCAGCGTGTTGACGACGATGCCGAGCGGCTTGAGCGCGTCGTTGACGGCGTTGGCGACGGCCGCCGGCGCGCCGAGGTAGCCGCTTTCGCCGGATCCTTTTTGGCCGAGCACGGTGTGCGGCGAGGGCGTCTCGTGATCGATGATCTTGACCGCCGGCACTTCGTGCGACGACGGCAGCAGGTAGTCCATGAAGCTCTGCGCGATCAATTGGCCTTCGTCATTGTAGGCGAATTCCTCATAGAGCGCGGCGCCGATGCCGTGAGCGATGCCGCCCATGGTCATGCCGCGCACGATCTTCGGATTGATCTGCGTGCCGCAATCGTGGCCGACCCGGTAGCGCAAAATGCGCGGCGTGCCGAGATCGGGGTCGATGGTCATCAGCAGCAGGTGGAATTCGAAGGAAAAGCACGGATACATCTGCACGCGCCCGTCCGCGGTCGGAAGCCGGCCGCCGGTCGGCACCGGATAGATGTGGCTTACCGCCAGCCCCGGCTCCATGCCCGCGGGCATGCGGTGGATGTTGCGGTAGGCGATGGCGACAAGATCGGCCCAGCTGCGTCTGTTGGCCGGCTTGCCGCGGTCATAAACGTCGCCCTTGTCGTAGACGGCGTGCTCGACCGGAATGCCGAGATCGTGCGCGGCGATTGCCGTAAGCTTGGCCTTGAGTTTCTGCGCCGCATGGAACGCTGCGCCGCCGAGCATGATCGCCATGCGGCTGCCGACCGGCGTGCCGCTCGGCAAGGCGTTGAGCGAATCCGGCCGCGTCACGCGCACGATATCGGGGTCGATGCCGAGCACCTCGCCGATCACGGTGCCGACCAGCGTCTCGTGGCCCTGGCCCGAGGAGGTGGTGTGCATGGTGGCGGTGATGGTGCCGTTGCCGTCGACATTGATGCGGCAGGAATCCATGAAGGTCGACGTGGTGATCTTGGGGTTGAGCAGCGCCTCGAAGGTGGCGTTGCCGCCGGACGGCTCCAGGCACGCGGCAATGCCGATGCCGGCGAGCTTGCCTTCGGCGCGCAGGCGGTCGCGCTCCTTCACCAGTTCGCCGTAATCGGTGTCGGCCAGCACCTTGGCGATGACGGTCTCGTAGTCGCCGCTGTCGTAGGTGGTGCCGCTCGGGATGAGATAGGGAAACTCGCTGGCGCGGATCAGATTGCGCCGGCGCACCTCGAGCCTGTCGAGGCCGAGCGTGTTGGCGACCTCGTCCATGGCGCGCTCCAGCGCCAGATTGGTCGGCCCCTGGCCGAAGCCGCGCACGGCATCCTGCGTCGTCTTGTTGGTGACGACGGCCAGCGCGCGGTATTCGACGCTTCTGATCTTGTACGGGCCGACGATGGCGCCGATCGGCTTGCCGAGCTGGAACGGCGAGCGCCCGGCATAGGCGCCGAGGTTCTCCAGCGCCCGCATCTTCATCGAGCGCACGACGCCGTCATTGTCGAAGGCGACCTCGACGTCGAACAGCCGCTCGGGTCCATGGGCGTCGCCGCCGCGCATGTTTTCCAGCCGGTCCTCGATCAGCCGCACCGGCGCGCCGAGGCGGCGCGCGAGGAAGCCTGCGAGCACCGAATGCTTGATGCCGCGCTTGACGCCGTAGCTGCCGCCGACGTCGACGTCGTAATGCACGCGCACCGAGGTGGCGGGAATTTTCAGCGCCGCGGCGATCTGCTCGGCGTAGCGCGGCATCTGGATCGAGGCCCAGACGTCGAGGATGTCGCGCCAGGCGTCCCAGCGCGCCACCACGCCGAAGGTCTCGATCGGCACCGTCGAGGAGCGGCCCCATTTCACCCGCAGCTTGAGCTTGCGCGGGCTGGCGGCGAAATCTTTTTCCACCTCGCCCCAGACGAAGGTCTTGTCGAGCAGCACGTTGCTGCCGTGCTTCTCGTGCACCAGCGGGCTGCCCTTTTCCATCGCCTGTTCGGCGTCGAGCACGAAGGGCAGCGGCTGGTAATCGATCGCGATGGCCTCGGCGGCATCCTCGGCCTGCGCGCGCGTTTCGGCGACCACGGCCGCGACCCACTCGCCGGAATAACGCGCGATCTCGAAGGCCAGCGGCCGGCGCGGCACGTTCGGCGTGTCGAGGCCGGCCATCAGCACGTCGGTGCCGGCGGCAAGCTCGGCGCCGTCGAGCACATAGCGCACACCCGGCATTTGCAGCGCCGCAGCCTTGTCGAGCGATTTGATGCGCGCGGCGGCGTGCGGGCAGGTCAGCAAGGCGACATGCAGCGTGCCGGGAAGATCGACATCGGCGACGAAGTTGCCCTTGCCGGCGACGAAGCGGCGGTCTTCGCGCACGCGGCGGTCGGTGGCGACAAAGCGGAACTGATGCGTTGCTTCGCTCACGTTTGCTCCTGCCTACCCCCGTCATCCTGAGGCGCCCGGCCGAAGGCCGAGCCTCGAAGGATGAACGGCCCCGGCCGTCGCCCTTCGAGGGCCGCGCTGCGCGCGGCCACCTCAGGGTGACGGATCGGGGTTTTTCGGAACCGCAACATCAGACCTTCTCCGCCGGCGCGTTGGCGCCGCGTATGCGCTCGGCGGCGAGCGCGATCGCCTCGACGATCTGCGCATAGCCGGTGCAGCGGCAGATATTGCCGGAGATCGCCTCGACGATTTCCTCGCGCGTGGGTGCCGGATTGCCGGCGAGCAGCGCGTGCGCGGCCAGGATCATGGCCGGCGTGCAATAGCCGCACTGCATGCCGTGGGTCTCGCAGAAGGCATCTTGAATGGGCGACAGTTCGCCCGGGCCGGGCGTGACGCCCTCGATGGTGGTAATTGCCGAACCCTCGGCCTGCGGCGCGAACATCAGGCAGGAGCGCACCGCGGCGCCGTCGACCAGCACCGTGCAGGCGCCGCAGACGCCGTGCTCGCAGCCGGCATGCGCGCCTTTGAGTCCGAGCTTGTCGCGCAAGGTATCGAGCAAGGTCGTACGCTCCTCGACGTCGAGCGTATGCCTTGCGCCGTTGACCAGGAGCTCAATGCGCATAAGCGTTTGCCTTGGCGTCGGCGACGGCGCGCACCGCAAGCGCGCTCGCTGCGCGGCGGCGATACTCGGCCGAGGCGTGCAGGTCGTCGAGCGGCGCGATATCGGCGAGCGCGGCGCGCACCGCCTTGCCGACGCTTGCCGCATCGAGCGCGCCGCCGGTCAGCTCGCGCTCGGCGGCGTCGAGCCGGATCGGCGTTTCGGTCGCGGCGCCGACGCCGATGGCGATCCGCTTGCAGTTGCCGCCGCCGTCCAGTTCGATCTGCGCCGCCGCGGCGACAAAGGCGAAATCGCTGCGCCGTGCATTGACCTCATGGAAACCGCTGCCGACCTTGCCCTGCCAGACCGGAAAGCGCAGGCCGGTTAGGCAGGCGCCCGGCGGCAGCGCCGTCGTCATCAGCCCGGTAAAGAAGTCGCGCGCGGCGATCTCATGATCCTTGCCGCCGGCGCGATAGGCGAGCGCGGCGTCGAGCGTCACCGCGATCAGCGGCAGTTCCGCCGCCGGATCGGCATGCGCCAGCGAGCCGCCGACGGTGCCGCGCGCGCGGGTGGCGGCATGGCCGATGAACGGCATGGCGCGCGCCAAAAGCGGCACGCGCTTCGCCACCACCGCATCGCGCTCGACCACGCACTGCCGCGTGCAGGCGCCGACGGCGACGCCGTCCTTGTCTTCGCGCACGTAGGATAACGAGGCGATGCGCGCGATATCGACGAGCCGGCTCGGCCGCGCCAGCCGCATCGCCATCATCGGCACCAGCGACTGTCCGCCGGCGATGATGCGCGCGCCGTCATCGGCGGCAAGCAGGGCGCAGGCTTCATCGACATCGGCCGGCCGCGAATAGGCAAACGGTGCAGCTTTCATGATACGCAAAACCGGCTTGAACCGAAGGCGATATTGTCGCTCCGCGCCGGTATCGTTAAAGTCTTGCCCGCATATTGCAACCGCAAAAGTGGTGGGGGACAGATGCCGCGGATGAAGGGCGCCGACCTCATCACCGAATATCTGATCGCCAACGACATCCCCTACGTGTTCGGCATTTGCGGCCACGGCAATGTCGGCATGCTCGACTCGCTCTACGCGGCGCGCGACCGCATCACGCTGGTGTCGCCGCGCCACGAGCAGGTGGCGGCGCACATGGCGGACGCCTATTTCCGCGTGCGGCACAAGCCGGTGGCGACGCTCACCTCCTGCGGGCCGGGCTCCTGCAACATCGTCATGCCGCTGGCGCTGGCGATTTCGGATTCCTCGGCGCTCTTGGCGATCACGGCGAACGTGCCGACCTCGCAGTTCAACCGCTCGCCGTTCCAGGAGATCAACAAGCACTTCCAGGCGGACTTCCCGAACATCATCCGCCCGGTGGTGAAGCGCAGCTTCCAGCCGACGCGCGTCGATATGCTGCCGCTGGCGCTGCGCCAGGCGATGACCACGATGCTGTCGGGCAGACCCGGCCCGGTGAACCTCGACGTGCCGTTCAACGTGTTCCAGGAGGAGGACGACGTCGAAGTGCCGCCGGCGGCGCCGCCGCTCAATGCGACGCGCAGCGGTGCCTCGCCCGACGAGATTGCGGCCTGCGTCGACTGGATCCTCAACGCCGAGCGCCCGGTCATCTTCGTCGGCCACGGCGCCACGCTGTCCGAAGCCTCCAAGGAACTCACCACGTTCGCCCACAAGCTCGGCATCCCGGTGATCTCCTCGCCCAACGGCATGGGCTGCCTCGACATGACCGACCCGCTGGCGCTCGGCTTCATCGGCCGCAACGGCGCCTACCCGGCCAACGAAGCCGGCCGCCGCGCCGATCTGGTCATCGCCATCGGCGCGCGCTTCGACGACCGCTCGGCCTCGTCCTGGCTGCCCGGCTATTCGTGGAATTTCCCGCACACCAAGCTGATCCACGCCGATGTCGACCCGGAGGAACTGGGCCGCAATTTCCCGCCCGACATCGGCGTGCTCGCCGATGCGCGCACCTTCCTGCAGCAGCTGCTCGGCGAGATCGAGCGGCGCGGCGGCAAGGGCGGCAATCTCAAGGCCTGGCACGCCGACATCAGGCGCTGGCAGGCGGACTGGGAGAAATTCACTGCGCCCAATTTCGAGGTGCACGCTTCGCCGATCCGTCCCGAGCGCATCGTTGCCGATTGCCAGGCGGTGCTGCCGGCGGATGCGATCCTGTGCTGCGACGTCGGCGTCAGCCACAACTGGTACATGCAGTTCTGGAAGGCGCGGCGGCCGCAGACCATGCTCAACTCGTGGGGCTTTTCCGGCATGGGCTTCGGCGCCGCGGGCGCGCTCGGCGCCAAGCTCGCCGCGCCCGACCG
>Ga0070741_10010884_pt1 | contig 16995 bp, 16 predicted proteins | sample Coa_R1_4_FD_66440 | JGI IMG/M metagenome (GOLD analysis project Ga0070741, IMG submission 66440) | Surface soil microbial communities from Centralia Pennsylvania, which are recovering from an underground coalmine fire - Coalmine... | ecosystem: Environmental > Terrestrial > Soil > Unclassified ...
TTCCGCATCGCGGCATGGAGCGGAGGGACGGTGTCGGGCAGCAGCCGCACGTCCGCGTCCATGAGCAGTACGAACCGGCTGCGCGATTCCGTGATGCCGATGTTTCGCGCGGGATTCGGCCCTTCGTTGCGGTCGAGACGGCGCACGTGGACGGCCGGATGCTCGCGACCGAGCCACCCCGACGTCTCGTCCGTGCTGGCGATGTCGACGATGGTGATGCGGGCGGGAGGGCAGCCGGCATCGAGCAGCGCTTGCAGCGTCTCGGGGAGTGTCGCCAGGTTGTTGTGCGCGACGATCGCCACGTCGACATCTGGAGGCCAGGTCATCGGACCGTGCCGAAGAAAGTCTGCCGGCCGCGCCCTGGGAGGCAGGTGATGAACTTGCCGCTCAGCCGCATCAGGCCCAGGCGATCGTCGCCGGCACGCACGAGACGCGTTCGGAACGGCCGCTCCGCAAACGCGAGCTCGTGACCGGTCTCTTCGGCGGCCCGGCGCGCAATCGCGCCGGCGATACCCCAGGGCATCGCGACGTGGCGAACGGTGTTCGTCTTCAATCGTTCGCTGAGGATCTGTCGCGCCTCTGCCAGTTCTTCTCGGATCACCGACGCGCGCTCGTCGTCGCTCTCAAACGATCCCTTCGGTCGACCTGCCACGCGCGTCAAGTCTTCGCGCCAGTTCGGCCGCTTGAAGAACTCGCGACCGCCGTGTTTGCGGACATGCGCGCGACAGCGGTCCGCCGCCGATTCGTCGGCCTGATAGCGACAGGCGTCGGACATGCGCGAACGGCGCGTGTAGAGCGGCGTGCCGAGTTCCAGCGCTTCGAGCGGACGATTGAGAATCGACTCGTGCTCCAGCGCGGGCGAGACAAAGTCGATGATTTCGTCATCGCTGAAGATCATCGCATGCGTGCGCGTATGCGACTGAACGTCGAAGACACCGCTGGCATGGAGTTCCTGGAGCTGCGCCCAGGTCACGAACTGCGGCTGTTCGACTCGCGCTGGGATCGCAAACAACACCGCCTGCATCGCGTACTGCTTCAGGAGCGGAAATGCGACCGAGTAGGCGCTCTCCCAGGCATCGTCGAACGTGAGGGCGATGGATTTCGGCGCTGGCCGCACGCCACCGGTGACGTAGCGGGCAATCGCGTCCATGGTGACGGTGCGATACCCATTTTCGGAGAGGAACTGCAGCCGCGGTTCGAGCCACTCCCGCGTCACCTCGTGGAGGTGAAACACCGGCACGGCGTCGCCGACCGATCCGCCGAACAGGAACGCCGGATAGCAGCCGCTCACGAGATCGAGCACACCGCGCACCGGGCCGCCACGTTCGGCAAAGGGGACCTTGGATGTCATGGCATGCGGTACGCACCACCTGGCACCGCATAGATATTCTATGATGTGCGCGTGTCACCCGCGAGGATCGTCGCGGCGGTCCTGCTCGCCATTTTGCTTGCCGCAGCGCTGTCGATCGACGTCGTCAAAACCGGTCAAGGCAACAAGAGCGACGAAGCGACCTACGTGATGATGGCGCTCAGCGTCGCCTACGATCGCGACCTGACGTACGAGCGGAAAGATCTCGAGCGCTACATGGGCATCTACCGCTGGGGCCCGGATGGCATCTTCCTCAAGCGCGGCAAGCAGCTGCGCGTCAAAACCGGCGGCGCCTTCCCGTTCATTCACCTCGATCATCGTCCGGATCCCAACGCGAACCGGCTCTACTTCGGCAAGGCGTTCGTGTACTCGGTCGTTGCGGCGCCGTTCGTGCGCGCGCTCGGGTTGAACGGCATCCTCGTACTCCACGTGCTGATGCTGTTTCTCGTGTGCGTGTGCGGATACACATTTCTGCGCGCCGGGTCGGACCGCGCAGCAGCGCTCACGTACGCGCTGGCGTTTGTCGGCGCGACGTGTATCCCGGTCTACGTCGTGTTTCTGACGCCGGAGATGTTTCATTTCACGCTCGTGTTCGTGGCGTATTTTCTCTGGCTGTACAAAGAAGTGGCCATCGATAACGAACGCGCACTCGCCGGCGCGTGGACCGACGTCGTCGCGGCAATCCTGCTCGGCGTTGCGACGTATTCCAAGCCGACGCATGCGCTGCTCGTCGCCCCGATCGTGCTGTGGATGTTCTGGAAGCGGCGCTGGGCGACGGGGCTCACGATGGGCGTCATTTCGGTCGTCGTCGCGGGCGCGCTGTTCAGCACGAACGCCGCGATTACCGGCGAGTTCAACTATCAGGGCGGCGATCGCCGCGAGTGCGTCAGCCGGTTTCCGTTCGACGGCGGCGCCGACAATGCGTGGTACACCTCGCGCTGCCTCGAGATGAGCACGAACGAGGGAGACGTCACCGAAGGCATCTGGACGAACTTCGGCGATCGGTTCGCACACAACGTCGAGTTCTTCCTCGTCGGCCGTCACTTCGGATTCGTCCCGTATTTCTTTCCCGGCGCGCTCACGATCCTGCTCTGGTGGCTGTCGCCCGAGCGCGGACGGGGATGGCGATGGCTGACCTTTCTCGCCGTCGCGGCGTCCGCGGTGGGACTGCTCATCATCGCGCCCTTCACCTGGAGCGGCGGCGGCGGACCGACCGGCAATCGGTATTTCATGAGTTTGTACCCGGCGTTGTTCTTCCTCACGCCGCCGCTGCAGTCGGCGCTGCCGGCGCTTGCGGCGTGGATCGTTGGCGCGCTCTTCACGGCGAAGATGATCGTCAACCCGTTCGGGGCCGCGAAGCATCCCAACGACATCACCGCGAAGGGATTCGCACGGCGGCTGCCGGTCGAGATCACGATGGCGAACGATCTGCCGATCATGCTCGAAGGGCCGCGCGCGCACTCGTGGTTCCACGACGTGCTGCTGTACTTCCTCGACGAGCATGCGTACAACCCGGAGCCGCCGGCAGCCGACGGTCAGGAGTACTTGTGGATCGCCGGTGACGGGCGCGCGGACATTTTGATGCGATGCGAATGGCCGATCGATCACCTGACGATCACCGCTTCGTCGCCGATCAGGACGACGTTCACGGTGTCGATGGGGAAGGGATCCTTGAGTGTGCCGATCGTGCCGGGGAAGGAGACCACGTTTGATGTCCCGGCGTCGGGCGTCCGCGATTACCGGAGTTTCGCGTACTTGTTCAGCGGCCAGTCGAGCGAGGGCTTTGCGCCGCGGCTGATCGATCCACGTTCGACCGACGCGCGGAACCTCGGCGTCCGTATTCGCTTCACCGCGGTACCCGCCGCGAAATGACCGCGAAAAAAGAGTTCGCGCTGGTCCTGCTCGGCGGCGCGATCCTCACGGTCATCCTGACCTTTCCGCTCGCGGTTCAGCTCGGACGCATCGGGCGCGTCGACACGGGTGACGGTCAGTTCTCGATCTGGAACGTGGCGTGGGTCGCGCGGACGCTCGTGGCCGATCCGCTTCATGTGTTCGACGCGAACATCTTCTACCCACATCGCGACACCCTGGCGTACTCCGAGAGCAACCTCGGCGCCGGAATCGTCGCGATCCCGGCCTACTGGGCGACGCGGAATCCCTACGCGGCGCACAACGCGGCGGTCCTGTTCGCGTTCTTCGCCAGCTTCGTTGGAATGTACTACCTCGCCCGTCACCTGACCGGCGACCGCCGCGCCGCCGTCGTTGCGGGCATCGCGTATGCCTTCTGCCCGCATGCCTACACGAAGACGGCGCACGTCCAGCTGTTGATGATCGGCGGGCTACCCGTCGTGATGCTGACGTTCCACAGGCTGATGGACGGACCGTCGCCGCGACATGGCACCGCGCTCGGGCTCGCGATGGCGGTGCAGGCGTTGTTCTGCGGCTATTACGGCATCTTCGCGTTCCTCATGGTTGGTTTCGGCGTTCTGATCCTCGGCACGACGCGCCGTCAATGGGCGAACCCGCAGCTGTGGATCGCGCTGGCGATCGGCGCCGGTGTCGCTATCGCGATCATCGGGCCTGCGTTCGTGCCGTACGTGCGCGTCCAGCGCGAAGGCTTCGGACGCACGCTCGAGGCAGCGGCGTCGTTCTCGGCGAACTGGAGCGCCTATCTCGCGAGCTCCTCGCACGCGCACGTGTGGATGCTCGCGCTGATTCCGCGTCCGAGCGAAGCGGTCTTTCCAGGATTTGTCGCGATCGTCTTTGGCGTGCTCGGGGCCGCGGTGGTCACTCGACGCCGATCCGAGCTCGCCTTGCTGTACGGCGGGCTCGCCCTCCTGGCGTTCTGGGCCTCGTTCGGTCCGCAGGCCGGCCTGTATTCACTGTTGTATCGCATCGTCCCTGTGTTTTCGTGGATGCGGGCGCCGGCCCGATTCGGATTGATTGTGACGTTCGCGTTGTGCGTGTTCAGCGCGTTCGGCGTCGCCGCGTTGCTCGCACGAGTGAAGGCGGCGACACTTGCCGGCACAGCCCTCGCGATCGTCACCGCTGCCGAGCTCGCGACGACGTGGCCCATGGTGCAGGTGCAGCCGCTCGAGCAGGTCTACCGCGTCCTCCGCAAATTGCCGCCGGGCCCGGTGATCGAGATGCCGTTTTGGTATCTCGAATCGATGTTTCCGCGCCACACGTACTACATGCTGCAGTCGACGAGCCATTGGATGCCGCTCGTCAACGGCTACAGCGATTTCACGCCGCCCGATTACTTGACCAACGTCGAGACGCTCGCCGCGTTTCCGAGTCGTCCGGCGTTCAAGGTGCTGGAAGCGGGGAAGGTGAGGTACGCGATCTTCCATCGCTACTGGTACAGCGACGAAACGTGGGCGACCGTGACGCCGCGGATGAAGGAACTGTCGCGGTACCTGAAACCGATATTTGTGGACGAAGGAACGCAGCTCTACGAAATCGTCGGGTTTCCGCCGTGATGCGATCGCGAGATGTAGACACCGGCCCCGGGCAGCGACGACAGCATGATCAGCACCTGCGCGACGAGCGACATCAACACCGCTGATTCAATCGGTTGCCCAATGCGCGCGAAGTAGAACGAGAACGTCGCCTCGCGCACGCCGAAACCGCTCAACGACACCGGCAGCATCTGCACGACCAGTGAAATCGGTACGATGACCGCGAGGTCCTCGAAGCCGACCGTCATGTGCAGCGCCGACGCGACGAAGTAATAGAACACGACGACCGTCCCCTGCACGAAGACCGCCCCGAAAAAGCACTGCGTCAGCGCGAGCGGGCGATCGCGAAATCGCGACAGGATCATCGTGACGTTCTCGATCCGGCCGCCGACCCATTCCGGATGGATGACGGTTAGCGGCCGCAGTAAGCGCCCAAACCCGTCCGGCACGATGATCGCCGGCGCCCATGCGGCGATGCCAAGGAGGAACCCCGCCCACAGCCACACTGGCCAAATCGGCATCGCGGTGGGATGCACGCGGCCGACGGCTGTCGCGCCGATCGCCGCCACCAGCACCAGCGCCATGACGCCGAGCACGCGGTCCATCAAGATGACGCTCGTCGCCAGCGTCTTCGATTTCGCGATCTTCGCGGTGTCGGCGATCCGAAAAAAGTCCCCTCCGATGTTGCTCGGCAGGAAGTTGTTGAAGAAGAGCGCGACCATCAACGAGGCAAACAGCGTGCGCGCCCGTACGAAGACGAGTTGTGCCTCGAGGAGCAAATGCCAGCGCCAGACGCTCGCGGCGATGTTGACGCTGTAGATGAAGAGCGCAACCGCCAGCCAGCCGATGGACGCCTGACGCGCCGTCGCCCACAGCCGTCCGGCATCGATCCGCGAGAACAGGATCGCCAGGAGGATGATGCTGACGGAAATCTTCAGCGCGAGAAAGACGTAGCGGCGCCCGGGGGACGCATCGGCTGTACGTGACGCGGACATTCTCAGCGGGAAACGCGTTACTGTACTACAATTTGTGCGAAAATCACGTTAACCCTTGCGCATCCTGATGATCGCGCCGGAGCCGTTCTTCGAGCCCCGCGGCACACCATTTAGCGAGTTCCATCGCATTCGTGCGCTGACCGCACTCGGGCACGAAGTCGATCTGGTCACATATCCGTTCGGACAGACGGTGACGATGGCGGGGCTGCGTGTGTTTCGCAGCATGCGGCCGCCATTCGTGCGCCGCGTGAAGATCGGACCGTCGCTCGCGAAGATCCCGCTCGACATCCTGCTGACGTTCACCGTCATTCGACGAGCGCTGTCGCAGAAATACGATGCCGTGCACTCGCACGAAGAAGGCGGCCTGATTGGAGCGCTCCTCGCGCCGCTGATGCGCGTGCCGCATTTGTACGACATGCACTCGAGCCTCCCGCAGCAGTTGACGAACTTCGCGTTCAGCGGATCGAAAATCCTGCGCGCGATCTTTCTCGCGATCGAACGGTTCATGATCCGCCGCTCGCGCGTCGTCATCGTCATCTGCCCATCGCTCGAAGAAACGGTGCGCGAGATCGAACCGGGCGCCAGGACGGTGTTAATCGAGAACGCGCCAGGGTCGGCCGAAGATCGCGCGACGCCCGAGCAGGCCGCACGCATTCGTGAGCAGTGGCCGTCGAACGCGCCCGTCGTCCTGTACACCGGCACGTTCGAGGCTTATCAGGGACTCGACCTGTTGTTCGCGGCGATGGCGCTCGTCAAGCGACAGCGCCCCGATGCGCGGCTCGTGCTTGCCGGTGGAAAGCCCGATCAAATCGCGGCGGGCCAACGGCAGGCTCGCCACGCGGGGATCGATGACGTCGCCCTGTTCGTCGGCGAGCGGCCGGCCAGCGAGATTCCCGCGTATCTCCTGGCGTCCAACGTCCTCGTCTCGCCGCGTTCGCGCGGCACCAATACACCGTTGAAGATCTACCAGTACCTCCGCTCCGGGAAGCCGATCGTCGCCACGCGTCTGCTGACCCACACGCAAGTCCTCAGCGACGACACCGCGTTCCTGACCGGCGCCACGGCGGACGAATTCGCGCAGGGGATCCTCGAGGCGCTCAACGATTCCGCCGCCGCGGAACGGCGGGGTGCCAACGCGAAGCGCCTGGCTGAGACGAAATACAGCTACGAGGCGTACCTCGAAAAAACGCGTCAGGCCTGCGGCCTGATGTTCGAGGCGGTCGCGTGACGACTCCGCATCGCGAAGACCACTACAGCTACTCGCATTACGCGAAATCGTCGACGGCGCGCACATTCGACGAGCGCCGATTCGGCGGGCCGATTGGCAACCTGATCGCGAGTTCGCAGGCGAAGACGCTCTCCGATTTCGTCGGGCGCATCCAGCATCGCCGCATCCTCGACGTCGGCACCGGCACGGGCCGCGCCGCGTTGCTGTTCGCGCGCGGTGGCGCCCGCGTCACGGCCGTCGACGCCTCGGAACAGATGCTCGCGATTGCGCGCAAGCGGGCGGAATCCGAAGGGCTGCACAGCGTCCGCTTCCAGGTTGGGGACGTCCACGCGCTGGACTTTCAAGACCGCAGCTTCGACGTCGTCTGCTGCTTGCGTGTGTTGATGCACACGCCGCGGTGGCAGCTGGCGCTGAGCGAGTTGTGCCGCGTCGCCGATCAGCTCGTCATCATCGATTACCCGGCGACGACCAGCGTCGCGCTGTTCGAATCGATCGGTCGACGTGTTGCGCACGCCGCGGGCGTGCGGACGGAGGCGTATCGCACGTTCACCCACGCGACGATCGTCGACGCGCTGCGGCGCAACGGTTTCCGTCCGCGGTCGGTGCACCGGCAATTCGTCCTGCCCATCGCGTTTCACAAGTTGATCGGATCCCGACGCTTCACGTCCCGCATCGAAGGCTTGCTCGATCGACTCGGTCTCTTGAAGCGATTCGGGTCGCCCGTGTCGCTCGTTGCGGAACGGTGCGCGCCCTAGTCACCGGCGCGACGGGGTTTACCGGCGGGCATCTCGCGCGCACGCTGGCGGCGCGCGGCCATCATGTCCGGGCGCTGGTCCGGGACCCGCATCGGGCAGCCGATTTGGCCGCCGCCGGCGTCGAACTGAAACCAGGCGATCTGCGCGACGACGCAGCGCTCGAAGCCGCCACTCGCGACGTTGATGTCGTGTATCACATCGCCGCCATTTACCGGCAGGCCGGACTTCCCGACGAGGAGTATCGCGCGGTCAATGCGCAGGCGGTCGAGCGCGTCATCGCCGCCGCGGCTCGTTCGGGCGCCACGCGCGTCGTTCATTGCAGCACCGTCGGCGTCCATGGCGACATCGAGCATCCGCCCGCGAATGAGGATGCGCCGCTCAAGCCCGGTGACATTTACCAGGTGACCAAGCTCGAAGGCGAGGAACTCGCACGACAGGCGGCGCGACGACTCGGCATCGAGGTGACCATCGTGCGGCCATCGGGTATCTACGGCCCCGGCGACCGCCGGCTGTTGAAGCTCTTTCGGGGCGTGGCGCATCGGCGCTGGATCACACTCGGCAGCGGCGAAATCTATTACCATCTGACACACATCGACGATCTCGTCGAGGGATTTCGGTTGTGCGGCGAGCACCCAGCCGCCGCGAACCGCACGTACATCCTCGCTGGCGGAGAGGTAACGACGCTGAACGAGCTCGTGCGCGTGATTGCGGAGGTCGCCGGCGTATCGCCACCGACGCTGCATCTGCCGGTCTGGCCTGTCTGGATCGCCGGCGCGCTCTGCGAGGCGATCTGCGCGCCGTTCGGCATCGAGCCGCCGCTGTTCCGGCGCCGCGTCGATTTCTTCACGAAAAGCCGCGCGTTTGACATCAGCCGCGCGCGCGCCGACATCGGCTACGCGCCGTCGGTCACGCTGCGCGAGGGGATCGCGCGGACGCTCGGCTGGTATCGCGATCGCGGGTGGGTCTGACATGCGCGACGACACCACCACCACACAGGACGTCACGCCGGTTACGCCGTCGGCGATCGCACGCGCGCAGGATCAGCTCTTCGCGCAATCGACGTCGAGCCGCCAGAAATACGCCGCCTTGATCGTCGGTCGCGCCGGCCTCGGCGCGCTGCTGAAGTACGAAATGGTGATCTCGATCGCGCAAGCGCGCAGCGGGGCGCTCGGACTCGCGCTCCGAAAGACGATGTACCCCTGGCTGCTCGGCTCGTGTGGCCGGAATGTCGTCTTCGGCCAGAACGTCGTGCTGCGCCATCCGCACAAAATTCACATCGGCGACAACGTCGTCATCGACGACAACTGCCTGCTCGATGCCAAGGGGGAGACGAACCGCGGGATCACGATTGCCGATCGTGTGTTCGTCGGCCGGAACACGATTCTGTCGTGCAAGAACGGCGACATCGCGCTCGGCGCGGGTGCGAATCTCGGATTCAACTGTGAAGTGTTTTCCGCGAGCGCGGTAACGATCGGCCGCGATGTCCTGATCGCCGCGTACGCCTACGTCATCGGCGGCGATCACGATTTCTCCGATCCGTCGACGACGGTGATCGAACAACGACGCGTGTCCGCGGGCGTGTCGATCGGTGACGGCGTGTGGATCGGCGCCGGCGCGAAGATCCTCGACGGCGTCTCGATCGGCGATCACGCGGTCATCGGCGCGGCTGCGGTCGTGCGCGAAGACGTCCCGCAAGCGGCGATCGCCGTCGGCATCCCGGCGCGCGTCGTGTCGTCGCGCACTCCACGCACCTGACGCACGCTAGGCACCTTAGGCACCTTAGGCACCGTGCATATCGCCGTCGTCACATCGAGTCCACCGAATGTCGAAGGTGGACACCTGGTCATCGCGCGGGCGCTCGTCGATGCGCTCACGCGCAGCGGTCATCAGCCGCACCTCGTCGTCACACCCGACTATGGCTTCGGACGGCTGACGGCGTCCTATCGAGCGGCACGCGCGACGAATGTGACGGAGCTTGACGGCGCCCACATCGATCGCGTCATCAGCTTCCGGTATCCGAGCTTCGCCGTCCGCCATCCACGCCACGTGTGCTGGCTCAATCACACGATGCGCGAGTACTACGATCTATGGCCGCGCTTCGCGGCGTCGATCTCGTGGCGCAACCGGATCAAAGAAGGTGTCCGCAAGGCGGTTCTCCATACCGCTGACGCCTGGCTGTTGCGTCACAACGTCACGCGCGTGGTCGCGCAGTCGAAGACGATTCAGCAGCGGGTCGCATCCGACTTCGGTATCGACGCAGATATCGTGTATCCACCGGCGCCGCTGACGGGTTACCGATGCGACGAGTACGGCGACTTCGTCTTCAGCGTCTCGCGTCTGGATCCGTTGAAGCGCGTCGATCTCCTGGTTCGCGCGCTGGCCGAACCGGCCGGCCGCGCGACGCGCGCGGTCATCGCCGGAGAAGGCGAGTGCGGCGCGGAGTTGCGCTCGCTGGCGCAATCGCTCGGCGTCGCCGATCGCGTGCAGTTCGTCGGTCGCATCGACGACGCGCGCCTGATCGGCTTTCTCGCCACGTGCCGGGCCGTCTGCTTCACGCCGTTGGCCGAAGATTACGGCTTCGTGACGATCGAAGCGTTCGCCTCGGGCAAGCCGGTGATCACCTGCGCGGACAGCGGCGGACCCGCCGAGTTGGTCAGCCAAAATCAGAATGGACTGGTTTGCGACGCGACCCCGGCGGCGATCGCGGCGGCGATTGCGCGTTTGACCGCGGATCGTCACGAGGCGGAACGGCTCGGGTCGCAGGCGGCCGCATTTGCGGCGACGCTCACGTGGGACGAAACGGTCAGGCGCCTCTGTAGCACAGCCCGTTAGGGCTGCTATAGTTGCTGGAAATGGTTTCGATTCGATACGAAGCACCGCAGTCGGTCGCCGACGCAGTGCGGTTGCTCAGCGCCGAGCAGGGCGCGAAGGTGTTTGCCGGCGGGACCGATCTGCTCGTGCAATTCAAGATGGGCGCACGACAGCCGACGGCGTTTGTCGACATCAAGCGAATCCCGGAACTCGTCGGCATCACGATCACCGACCGCGCGCTGCGGCTTGGCGCAGCGACATCAGCCGCCGTCATCGGCGAACATGACGAGCTCACGCGGCTGTGGCCCGGTCTCGCCGAGGCGGTTCATTTGATCGGTTCCACGCAGATCCAGGGACGAGGCACCGTGGGCGGCAACTTGTGCAACGCCTCACCGGCCGCCGATACGACGTGCGCCCTGATCGTGAACCGCGCCGAATGCGTGATCGCAGGGCCGAAGGGCGAACGGACCGTGCCAGTCGAGACGTTCTGCACGGCGCCCGGCCGGACGGTCCTCGAACGCGGCGAGCTGCTCGTGGCGATCACGATTCCGCGCCCTGCGCCTCGAACCGCGGATGCATACCTGCGCCTGATTCCGCGCAGCGAAATGGACATCGCCGTCGCTGGCGCGGGCGTCAGCGTCACGCTGGATGCGAATGGAGTCTGCACGGCCGCGCGCGTCGCCATCGGTGCGGTCGCGCCCACGGCGTTGCTCGTGCCCGACGCGGCGAAGGCGCTCATCGGATCGAAACTCGACGAGCGTGCGCTGAACGCGGCGGCGGCGGCCGCCAGCGCTGCGGCGAGTCCGATCGACGACAAACGAGGCACTGTGGCGTATCGGCGAACGGTCGCCGGTGTCCTGACGAAACGCGCTGCGAAGATCGCCGCGGGACGGATCCGATGAAGCTGCACATCCACACGACCATCAACGGTGAGCCGGCCGAATTCCTGTGCGACGGTCATGAGACGCTGCTGTCGGCGCTGCGCAACACGCTCGGTCTGACGGGCACCAAAGAAGGCTGCTCGACGGGTGACTGTGGCGCCTGCTCGATCCTGCTCGACGGTCGCCTGGTGCCGGCGTGCCTCGTGCTCGCGCCGGAAGCACAGGGACGGACCATCACGACGATCGAAGGGATCGCGCAGCACGACGTCCTGCATCCGCTCCAGAAAACGTTCCTCGAGAACGCCGCGCTGCAGTGCGGGATCTGCACACCAGGATTCATCATCGCGGCGAAAGCGCTGCTCGACAAAAAACCGAAACCGACAGAAGACGAGACCCGGTTCTGGCTGGCCGGCAATCTGTGCCGCTGCACCGGTTACGACAAAATCATTCGAGCCGTCATGGAAGCATCCGTATGAGCGAACGCACTTTTGCAGTTGTGGGCACACGGCCCGTCCGCCACGACGGCGTCGACAAGGTGACCGGCCGCGCGGCGTACGGCGCCGACGCGAATTGGCCGGGTATGCTGCACGGGGTTGTCGTACGCAGTCCGCACGCCCACGCGCGCATCGTGTCCATCGACACGTCGGCCGCCGAAGCGATGCCGGGCGTGAAGGCGGTGCTCGTCGGCAGCGAATTGCCCGACATCAACGCCACCATTCCACTCGGCGAGGCGGCGCTCGACTTGCGCGACATGAGCTACAGCATGATGGCGCGCGACAAGGCGCTCTATCACGGCCAGGCCGTCGCCGCGGTGGCCGCGACCACGTTGGATATCGCACGCGAAGCGGCTGCGACGATCGTCGTCTCGTACGAAAAACTGACGCCGGTCATGAACGTCGACGAGGCGACGGCGCCGGACGCGCCGATCCTGCATCCGACGATGCGCACGAAGGGCGCGCCGCCGGATGCGCCGCCGTCAAACCTCGCCTCGCGCCTGGAAATGAAGCGCGGTGACGTCGACGCCGGCTTCGCCGACGCGGACCTCGTCATCGAACGCGAGTTCCGGACACCGACGGTGCATCAGGGCTACATCGAGCCGCACGCCTGCATCGCGCGTTGCGGCGAGGACGGACGCGCGGTGATCTGGTGCGCCACGCAGGGACCATTCTTCGTCCGCGACGCGTCCGCCGCGATCGCCGGCCTCGACCCGGCGCACGTCAAAGTGATCCCGAGCGAAATCGGCGGCGGGTTCGGCGGCAAGATCGTCGTGTACCTCGAGCCGGTTGCGCTGCTGCTGGCGAAGAAAGCGCAGCGCCCGGTCAAGATGGTCATGAACCGCGACGAAGTGTTTCGCGCGACGGGACCGACATCGGGCACCAAGATCCGCGTCAAGATCGGTGCGAAGCGCGACGGAACCTTCGTCGCGGCAAAAGTGTCGTTCTGGTACGAGGCGGGTGCGTTCAAAGGTTCGCCGGTCGGGGCGGGTGCGATGTGTTCGATCGCGCCGTACAAGTTTCCCAACTTCTTCCTCGAGGCGCACGACGTCGTCGTCAACAAGCCGAAAGTCGCAGCCTATCGCGCGCCCGGTTCGCCGATGGCATCGTTCGCCGTCGAATCGGTGGTCGATGAGATCGCTCGTGAGCTGAAGATGGACGCGATCGACCTCCGGTTGAAAAACGCGAATCAGGAAGGCGACCAGGCGCCGTACGGACCGAAGTTCGGTCCCATCGGACTGAAGTCGGTGCTTGAAGCGGCGAAAAATCACCCCCATTGGAAGGCGCCGCTCGGGCCGAATCAGGGCCGCGGTTTCGCGATCGGTTTCTGGTTCAACGGCGGCATGAACTCGAGCGCGACGGTGACGCTCGGCGGCGACGGCAGCGCCGCGGTCCAGACCGGCAATCCGGATATTGGCGGCACCCGTGCCGCGCAGGCAATGATGGTCGCCGAAGAACTCGGCATCCCGGTCGAACGCGTGCGTCCCAGTGTGGGAGACACCGACAGCGCCGGCTACACCGACCTGACCGGCGGCAGTCGCGTCTGCTTCGCGACCGGCATGGCCGTCATTCGCGCGGCCGAAGACGTCCGCGAGCAGTTGAAAGCGCGCGCCGCGAAGATCTGGAACGTCGAGCCGAGCGCAGTCGGCTGGGATTCCGGCAACCTGATTCCGCCGGCGGGCGCGAAAGAAACGAAGTCAGGCCACGACGCGAAGCCGCTGACGGTCGCCGAAGTTGCCGCCAAGATGGCGCATACGGGTGGACCGGTCGTCGGCCGCGCCTCGCTGTATGCGCCCATGGCGGGACCTGGCTTCGGCGCCCACATCTGCGACCTCGAAGTCGATCAGGAAACCGGCCGCAGCCGCGTCGTCCGCTACACGGCGATTCAGGACGTCGGCAAGGCGGTGCACCCGAGCTACGTCGAAGGACAGATTCAAGGCGGCGCCGTGCAGGGCATCGGCTGGGCGTTGAACGAGGAGTACGTCTACAACCGCGACGGCGCGATGGAGAACGCCGGATTCCTCGACTACCGGATGCCGGTCGCGTCCGATCTCCCGATGATCGACACCGTCATCGTCGAGGTCGCGAACCCGCTGCATCCGTACGGCGTCCGCGGCGTTGGGGAAGTGCCGATTTGTCCGCCGCTCGCGGCGTGCGCGAATGCGATGCGATCGGCGACAGGCATCCGCTTCACCCAACTGCCGCTGTCGCCGCCGCGCGTGCTCGAAAAGATCATGGCCGCGGCGCCGGTGGCCGTGGGCGCGTAGCGATGGCGATCGTCCACTTGCCGGGTGAACAGTCCGTCACGATCGACGCACCGCGGGTGCCGGAATTGTTCGCCGCGCTGCGGCAGCGGTTTCCGGACATTGCAGATCAGCTCGAAGAAATGGCAATTGCGATCGACGGCGACATCTACCAGGATCCGGGCTACCAAGATCTCCGCCCGGAAACCGAAGTGCATTTCGTGCCGCGAATCGCCGGCGGGTAGCGCGGAGGCTTTTAGCCGAGCGTCACATATGGGATACACGAGCGATCTCGAAACACGCTTAGCCAAGAAAACGACGAAGGCGATCGTCGATTTCGCCATGCTCGAAGACGGCGACCGCGTCATGGTCGGCCTGTCGGGCGGCAAGGACAGCTGGGCGCTGCTGCAGATCCTCGATGTCCTCCGCCAGCGCGCGCCGATCACGTTCTCGCTCGTCGCGGTGAACGTCGATTCGGGCTACAAGGAATACAAGCACGACCTCATCGCGAAAACGTGCGAGTCGCGAGGGTGGGAATATCACATCGAGCACACCGGCATCGGCCAAACCATCGACGACATCCTGGACGATGGGGCGACGCCGTGTTCGCTGTGCGCGCGCCTCCGCCGCGGCGTGTTGTACCGGATGGCGAAGTCCGTCGGCGCGACCAAGATCGCGCTCGGTCATCACGCAGACGACTTCATCGAAACGCTGTTGCTGAATCTCTTTTTCGCCGGCTCGTTGAAAGCGATGCCGGCGAAACTCGTGTCCGACGATGGCGAGCACATCGTCATCCGTCCGCTCGTGTATGTCGGCGAAGAAGAGGCACGTGCGTATACGAAAGAGCGCGAGCTGCCCATCATCGGGTGCTGCTGTCCGGCGTGCGGCGACCTGGGCCTGCAGCGTCAGCGAACGAAGCGCCTGCTGATGGAACTCGAGCGCGAGCACCCCGGCGTCAAGAATTCGATGCTGAAAGCGCTCGGCAACGTCGCGCCGCGCCACTTGCTGGACACCCGACTCAATCCGCCTGCGGACCTCCGGGTTCGCCTAAAGGCGGACACTACGTACCCAGACGTACGTGGTGTCCGGCTTTAGCCGGACTTGCGAGCCGTCATTCAACGCGTGTCGTCGGCGTCCGTCACGACCGATACGCACACGGCATCCATCGACGCCGGTCTGATGGTCCTCGTCGGCGTCGAGCGCGGAGACGGACCGGACGACGCAGCCTACATCGCGAACAAGATCAGAGAGCTTCGTCTGTTTCGAGACGAAGCTGGAACCAAAGACTTCGATCGCTCCGTCCAAGACATCGGCGGCCGCGTCTTAGTCGTGTCGCAGTTCACGCTGGCCGCGGACTGTCGCAAAGGACGCCGTCCGTCGTTTGACGCTGCCGCGCCGCCAGCGCTTGCAAAACCTTTGTACGAATCGGTGATCATGACGTTGCGCGAGAGCGGACTGACGGTCGAAACCGGCGTGTTCCAGGCGGACATGCAGGTGGCGCTCGTCAACGACGGTCCCGTCACGGTGCTGCTCGACAGCAGGAGAGTGTTTTGAAAAAAGTCGTCTTCGTGAACTCCGTGTTCTTCGTGACCTTCGTGGCCCTGGCAGGCTCCGCGTCCGCCCAGCAACGGCCGCTCGTGACAGAAGACCCCGAGCCCATCGGCGCCGGCCGCGTCCTGATCGAAGGCGGCATCGACGGCGCGCACAACATGTCCTATCCGGCGTCCGGTCTAAAAGGGGATCTGTGGCGCGTCCCGACGATTGGCGTCAGCGTCGGGATCAGCTCGATTGCCGAAATTCAGATCGACGGCGGCGTGCACGACATGCTCACGATCACCAGTCAGAACCCGAACGCGCCGCTGGCGAGCCTCGTCACCGCAACGGGCGATTCGACGCATGACGTCGAGGACACGTTCGTCGGGATGAAGATCCGGCTCGTGCCGGAAGCGGCCAATCACCCCGCCTTCGCAATCCGCTTCGCGACGAAACTCGGCAACGCGTCCGTGTCGACCGGCATGGGCACGCACACGACGGATTTCTACGGATCGATCCTCGTCGCGAAAACGGTGCAGTCGATCCGAGTGGTGGGGAACATCGGCGGCGCGACGCTCGAGGATCCGACCGGCGGATACCGGCAGAACGACGTGCTGACCTACGGCCTGTCGTTCGCACGCGCGATGACGCAGCAGACCGAGGTCGTGGGCGAGATCAACGGCCGCGCCTCGGTGCGGAGCGGCTATCCGTTTCCGGGGACTGAAAGCCGCGGCATTCTCAAACTCGGTGGCCGCTACACACGTGGCGCCTGGCGGGGCGATGCGGGAATCTACTTCGGCCTGACGACGATTGATCCGACGATTGGGTTCACGGCGGGATTCACTTACGTCTTCAACGCGTTCACGCTGCCGTAGAAGGCACGAACGGCGTCGATCTCCCCGCGCTGTCGCTCTGGCGTCCACTGCAATTCGGCGCCGACGATCGCGGCAGCGCGCTGCAGCGCCTCGTCTCCGGGAAATCCCAACGCGCCGAGCGGCGTCCGCCGAATGACGGCATCGGCCAGGGTGACCGCCATCTCTTTTCGCGCGGCCCATACGAGTTCCGCACCGATCACCGGCGACCCGGCCGCAAGCCGCGTCCTGAGATCCGGCCGGCCCTGCGCGATTTCAAGCACGTCGCGATAGCGCGAACCGTACGCAGCAATCAGATGCGGAATGGCATCGGCCGGCAGCCCGGCATCGTGCTCGCGTCTCGCATCGGCAAT